>Ga0164293_10001298_pt1 | contig 20764 bp, 16 predicted proteins | sample GEODES118metaG_FD_111487 | JGI IMG/M metagenome (GOLD analysis project Ga0164293, IMG submission 111487) | Eutrophic lake water microbial communities from Lake Mendota, Wisconsin, USA - GEODES118 metaG | ecosystem: Environmental > Aquatic > Freshwater > Lake | place: USA: Lake Mendota...
AATAAGCGTATTAAATTACGAGCCTAACGTACCTGATACTGTCGAAGTAGTAGAGGTTACTGACGAAGAGTATAATCTTATTAGAGACGATACTCACAGATTTGATATTACTACTAAAAAGGTAGTTCCGCATGAATCAACATATATTGAGGCTAAGGCTGTAAAAATAGAAAAAGATCAAAGCAATGCAGTGCATAGACAACTCTTAAACAGTACAGATTGGAAGATACTTCGTCATATTAGACAAAAAGCTTTAGATCTATCAACAAGTCTTACAGAGCAAGAATATATTGCATTAGAGAATCAAAGACAAGCAGCTGCTAGTAGCATTATTAACTAGCAAATATTATATTAATAGTACGCTCTGTAATTAGGTTGTTTTTAGTAGCTCTTACTATATATGACTTACTAATCCCCAAACTAATATCTTTATAACCAATAGCAGGTAAACCTGTACCACTAGGTACAGTAATTACATCAACAATAGACGATTCACTAGCGTTCCAGGAAATGCGAAAATCTGTTATAGTGTTAATAGTGTGTGTTATATTCCTGTTCTGAGTAGTCGTTGTTTCAGTAAAGGGCTCTCCGCTAGTAGCTGTTAGTGTTATTTCTAAATCTGGCGGAGGTATATAAATCGGTTCGGCTATATCTCCGTACCCAGGTACTTCAATTATGTTGTCTTCCGGGTTAACTGTATTAATAGGTGTAGAGTCTTGTTCTGATAGATATATAAATTCTTCTATATCGGTTATACCGTAAGTACATAGAGGTATTACTGTAGTATTCGGTTGAAGCAGCGATCTACCTACTGTATTAAGAATAGAAGGTATGGTTACTCTATCATATTCTGTTTCAATATTAATGAATGTATAATTTGATGATAGTGGTATTACTTGCGAGTTTAATAAGGAAACTTTCTTAACATCATCATAATACGAATTCCAATATACAGTAATAGGCTGTATAATATACATAAACGATGCATTATTTTTATTTAATAATATTTTTGCTGTGTATTCAACACCATACAGTATCGTTTCGTTATAAAAATTATGAGCGTAGGTGTTTAATATACTACCACCAAGCCTACCATACAAGACCTCGTTAAATATTGATTGCGTTTTATAGTTAAAAAACAAATCTCTTTTAAACTTTTCTATCGGAGATCCATCACCCCAGCTTATATTGAGAGTATCTACTTTATAATCCTGCTCATTAACACCGGTAAAGCAGAAATTTACTGTAGTAGCACCTTTTATAAGTAAGGGTTCTCTAAATATTACAGAATTAGTAAAAACACCACTAAGATAGTCAAACTGTACGTTTAATGTTTTCATATTACAAGAGCTCCATTAGAATTAGTAGTGTATGAACCAGATATTATGTTCACGTAGGAATAAATTGAATTGTTATTTATAAAGTTGGTAGTGTTTATATTCTTTGTATGTTTGTAATATTTACTCTCCAAGAAAACAGCTTGTGTATCGTATAGGTAAAATCCATAGTCAAATATATGAAAGAGTCCGTTATTATCTTCGCCTATAAACGTTAATTTATAAACATCATTAAATGAGTTGTACGTTAGTACAGGATCTTGTATTTTTACGATATTAACATCACAAGTACTACTAAATATATCGCCTAAATTGAATAACTCTGTAAGGTCTGTGTCAGTCTTAGGAAATACCCTCGTAGTAGCATTAGTTGCGATGTCATATACGTATATATTAGGGTATATTGATTTATAATTTGAAGCAGACAGCGATGGAGCTTGATTTAGAGCTACAAAAGTTACAGTTTTATTCTTTTCATTAAAGAATCTGTTAGAGAATCTGTTAAGATTATTTGTTCTAGTAAATACGGTATTATTCGTTATAGGATCTACAAAACTTTCATCTTCGTAGGCAATTTTATCAAAAACTAAATAGTTTTCTGTTTCAGCTACTATAGTGTCGTATATTATATCAAAATCTTTTATATTGTAATACATTTCATTTTTAACAGATTCTGAATATTTGTTAAATATAACTCCTAACGCTGTTGAGAGCGGATAAGAACTAGAATATGCTTGGTTTTTAACAAACATCTTACCTGCAAGTGATTGTTTTTCAGCTTGCGTCTTGTAAGAATTAGTACCGGTTATAGAGCTTGTTATAGTATCGCAATTATCGGAAATTGTATCGTAGTAAGGGTAAGTAAAGTCGTAATTATAGTCATTTCCTATTACTATATTGTCAGTAAAATAACCGCAATCATAGAGCTCTACACCCTGTGCTGATAAGACTCTAGAAACATTTAACGTAAAGTCAGGCTCCGCTACAATAAAATTAACGCTAGTCTCAGTAGTTATGTAATCTAAAGTAGTTTCTGTAATAAGTTCTTCAAAGTAGTCACGAACTGGAGGATACAAATTACTCACACCTGCATCTGCTAATATACTATAGTAATATACTCCAGATCCCGGATATTCCCCTTCAATAGACGACATAGGATCTGGTAGTGTAGATCCATTAAAGAAAGTAAATCCTCCTCCATCTCTTAGCCCACCGTCTAAAAATCTAGGTGTAGCAGTAGACTGGTTATCAAAACCACCCACGTAATTTAGCTCTGTATAAGGTGCAAGCTCTCTAAAATATAAATAGAGTGGCGTGCTTGTAAGATTGTAACTATTAGTATATGGAGAGAAACCAGGTCTTACAGTAGTACCATCTACTGACTCGGCGTTATAGTCGAAATTATAACCTTCTAGGCGGTCGTAAAATACGTGACCGTTAATTAAAAGGTTCAATATAGTGGAGTCTGTGTCTACTTCTGTGAACGTTTTAAAAGACTGACCATAGCTATCTTTAAATATAGCGTACTCGTTACCAAACACATCGGTTTGATACTTGGTAATGTAACCTTTGTTAAATAAGTCAGCAAAATTAAGGTATATACTATCTGAGGTAGCTGCTGTTTTTAAAATTGACTGCTCTCTTGCATAATATGATGAAAATGTTTGCTCATCGTTATCTACTTTAGGATCACCCATCGCAAACCAAGAAGATATGTTCTTAATATCTGGTCTATAGTCGTAAGTAAATAATAAAGGGTATTCCGTTTGCTTATTGAGTGAAACGTTACCATATACTGAAGGATCTGGATATATATAAACCTTATTCGGTCCCAAGTTTACAAAATCTACCTCGTATGTGTAGTTTTCGGCATTTAATTGAAAAATGCCAGTTTTGTCAGGCTTAAAGAAGAGTCCTAGATCTTTAAGTAACTTTATGTCGTTAGATTCTATAGTTGGAGTATCTATAGTTTGTAAGTTTTGTATATTACCTGTAGGATTTGCAGCTCTAAACAAAATACCAGACACAGGTAATGTTCCAGTAGTGTCAATGTAGTGAAAATCGACGCCTGAGTATTTTTCTAAGAATCTCTTCTTAAGAGTGGTTATCTGATCGGCTGTAAATCCTGTTTTATTAGAGCATTCTTGACGTAGTAATGCTATAGGATTAGTTGGTTCGCAAGGATTACTAAACGCTTGTAATGATACGTTAACAGCTAGAGGTATCTCATTCAAAAATACACTACTTTTAAATACTTGTAGCGTGTCTTCGAAGTATAGCTTAGGGTCTATTTCATTTCTATTTGTACGTGTAAAAACATCGTCATTTTTAGGAAGATCGAAGTAGCTACTATAAACATCTACGTATTCTTCTATATCTATACTAAGGAATGTTTTAAGAGTAGATAAAGAATAGTTAATAGTTTTGTAATTAGGAGTACTATCAGAGGAAAATACATACTCGTAAATTTTATTAAATAAAGCTTTTTCAATTGATACCTCCGTACCCTTTAATTTGTTTCTTTCTATAACATATTTTGTTGTGTCGCGCTTTTCTTTATAGAAAACAATTATCTGTCTGATTTTTTCTACATAAAATGGAATAGCTATATCAAGATCAACAGGATCGTTAAAATCTAGAGTGGATAAAAACTTAATTTCTTGTTGTGTTGAGTACGTTATGGTTAACTCTTTAAGAAAAGACACATAGTACTCGATATACGACTTGGTGTTTTCCTCTGCTTTATTATTTTTTGTTTCTGTCCAAGTTTTGAGATAGTAAAGGTAGAACTTATTATATTCTTCGGGAGTATAATCTACATTAGTACTGGTAATAAACTCCAAAAAACTAAACGGTGTTGTATTGTCTTTGGTTGTTGCAGAGCTTACCCCATTTACAATAGAGTCTCTAATAGTAGCTGTGCTAAATGTTATACCACCGGTCATTTAATATATTTATTTGCTGACCCTCTCACTCAAACAAATTTAACCCTTTATAAATTTGATGTGATAGTATGTTAGATATAATTCCGTCTTCCTGAGCCCATGCTTGATATGATGAATTAGTATAAGCAAGAGTATTGTTTATATCATTAAAATTAATTACACCGTCAGTAATTGTACCGTTAATATTAGGTATGTGCTTGTAGAAAAGGTAATAATTGCTTATATTAATTCCACTTCCGTACCCATCACTAGGTAATACTAGTCCCCATCCCCAGGTATCATTATATTCAGATAAGTTATATGTATTACCAGCACTAACCGTTACGGTAGTAGCGCATAACGGTAGGTAAGTGTTGAGTAGCTTGTAATTACCGCTAAATTTTTCGAATGCTACTATATCCGTGCCTGCTGTGACTGTATAGTACATAGATACCTCTTCTCCTAGATTGTTACCGTAATATTCATTATCTAAATAGCCATATGTCTTAAAGTTTTGATTAAATTGATTTCTTGTACCGAATAATCTTGAGTGATTAATAGAGAGTAGATTTATTAAACGGCTTATTTCGCCTGGGGTAATCGAATTAGGAGTTTTAAGGTATGGATTATTCTCATTTAGTAACTCAAGTGTAGCTACAAATTGATCTAGATTGCTATAATCTATTACAGTGTTGTTATCTACAAAGTTTTTTATTTTTTCGTAGGTCGCCTTACCAATGCTTGACTGTACAGAGCTAATGTTACCGAAAATACTACCTAAAAAGTCATCAAAGAGTATCTTCTTGTCTAGAAATAGAGGTTGAAAAGCAATTGACTTAAATTGTTCTTTAAAGTCTATATCTTCACCTCTTTTGGCTATATTGTAGTATCCTCCTGAAGGATATATACTAAATGTATCAGAGGTACCGGTTAGAGATGCAGAATTTACCACACAATTAGCAGATAAAAATAAGTTTTCTGTTAGGGTGGGTATCTCTGCTATCATGTATCCCTTAAAGAACCCACCAGTTGTGAGACCTGATAGAGACCCTAAGTTAGAATAAAAAGAAGCAGGGTAGTTTACTAAACCATCAGTTAATACTATATTAACATCTTCTAATAATGGGAGGTCTCTAATTGTAAAGTCTTGAGAATCCTTTACTTTTATTACAAATCCTATCTTACTATTGCTAAATTTATTTTTATTAATATTAAACGAGTTAGTAGTAAATCCTTCACCATCAATTCCATTAGAAGTAATCGATAACTTATAAAGATCGTTATTTTCTACTACATTAGCTTTAAACCCTACTGTTGAGGTGTTAGCTATTGGTTTTAATGTGTTCGGTTCATATCCAAACAACACATTTATTTGTGAACTTTTTATATCATCTTTTGTGTACACTAAAGTAGATCCTTTAGATCCACTAAAAAGTCCATCCTCATCATATTTGTCTGTTTCAATTATTGCACCATTTGATAATTTAGTGTATATTGAAGTTCCTTCTATAGTAAAGGAAGATACCTCTACAAATTCTGTTTCATTGTTAGACCCAGTTAAGAGTACATACAGGGAATGTGACGGTGGTAAGTGAGCGTAATGTCTGTTAGTTAGCTCAAAGTAGTCAGGGCTTTGGCTACCTGAGATATATGACATTACCGAAATAGGCTTTTGTTCATCGTCAATATAATACTGCCAGGATGTTGATCTTGTGACTAGTATAGGGTCAGTCAATCTACCAGCTGTGAGTGTATATTCTATAGAGTTAGTAGCGCTTAATGTAATATAATTTGGTACATAATCTACTACATCAACATTTTGAGTGAATGTATCATAATAGGATTCACCTGATCTATCATATAAATAACAGCTTACTTTATACCTACCAGGTCGTGAATAAGAGTGTGTACCGGTCATCGCTTCAGCTGACGTACCATCACCGTAATCCCAAACTATACGTCTGTTAGATAGCTTAGCGCTATCAGATATAGGCGATGCGTTCTCAAACTCACTAACTACAGGTACAGATATAGATTTAGGACCTGCTGCTTTTAGATCAAAGTTTAGAGATGTGTTGTCACTATACACCCACACTGAATAATTTGACGCAGCGCTTAGAGATGTTACTATTGTTGGATTTGGATAGGAAACATCATCTGTTACGAGATTATTTTCACTGTCGTATAGCTGTATACCTTGTAAATAATCTGTTGGGGTAGCGCTAATTGTGTATATCCCTGCCTCATTGGTCGTAAAAGAACGAATAACAATATCATTGTCATTTATAAAAATTCCAGTCTCGTTTAATACGTCTACGGTTCCTATTATTGTTGTGAGTGGTGGCGTTATAGTAGTTGTTTCGAGCCTGGGTATAAACGAAAAATAACAAAACGGTAATGCATAACTACTAGTTGAAATACTACCAGTATGATTTTTTGTCTCGAAGTAGGTAAATACTGTATTAATATCACTCATTTTCGATAATAATTTTATCCTTCAGTTTAAATTTCATAAAAATAACCAAATTGAAAGTCTTGTAAGTCAAAGTTTTGTGTTGTAAATAATACATCCTCGTGACTATAAGAAGGATTCCACACCACCATAGAAATTCTCGGTACTTCAAACCCTATATCTACTCTTCTCGTAGAAATTCTTTTAACACCTTCAATATTTAAAATATCACTACTTATTTCCTGTAGATTAATTAATTGTCCAAGTTCAATCTTATCAAAATATGATTTAAAAATACCAGCTATTGTTTCTCTAAGTGTTATACTATTAGATCTTACTCTGCTATCTCTTTTAATTACTAGAACCGTGTCGTCTTTTAAATCTACATATTCTTCTTCACCCGGGCTCGCTAGTCCAATACTAAACGCTTTATATATAGGATCCACACATACAATATTAGTAGTTAGTGTTTTCTTTAAATTACACTCATTTATTAATAATTGTTTTTGTGTTAAGTTTAAATAGTTAGGAATCTGCTCGTTTATAATTGTTGATATCTTTGGTACAGTAAAAATGTATACATTGTTAAATGAAGTAGAGCTTGAAAATGCTACCTGATTAAACAAAACACGTGCATCATCATTAGGTTTGTTCAGACCTATATCATAATAATATTTTAAGAACTCTCTAGTGTAAGAGTCGTTATCATAAACCTTAGTACTCTTTACTATATTATTAAAGCTTCGCTGTATAAAGTATTCATAATCCTGCCTAGTTACTAATCTATTCTGAGTTGCAAAGATCTTTGGTGCGTTATTTCTTATATCTTCTACTGTCTCAGCTTCGCCTATCGGTGAAGAACTATTAGGATTATTAGCTATAATAGAAGGAAGTTGTGCAGGTGTTACTCTATTTACAGAAGAGTCATATATATTAGGTATAATTTGATTAAAGGTAGATGAATTAAAGAGTATAAATTTACCTCTTTGCAGTTGATTTGCTCCGATTACACCGCTAGTCCCCGATGAAACAACATAATAGATCTGTACCCTGTCGCCCTCTACAAGAGCTCTTCCGTTAATATCGTTACCAAACTTAAACTCATAATTACCATTCTCATTCAATCTCTTTTCATATCTTTGTGCAGTAGGAGCTTCAAGAAACAGTGAGCTAGTTTCAATCCACTCACTCCATGTATTATTTGTAATACTCCTTACAAACACTGAGAAAGAATTATCTGCTATAAAAGTAGGAGAGTTACTAATAGGGGAGCTGTCAACTATAGTTACAGTTTCGAAATTTTCACCTGTAGCAGTATATGGTGTATATTCACCAACACTTCCTTGATAAAGAGTGCTATTAACGATAAACACTCTCTGATCACCGGCTATAGTTTTTTCAAAGCTAATATCTCTTGTATTTGTAAAGGAGATGCCATTTACTATAATAGAACTAAATCTAGGAACTGTATAGGTATTAGCTGGTAAGGCTGAAGTACCAGAAAGCGAAATAACTGCTAGAGACGTTTGTTTACCCGTAGGCTTGTATCCTATATTAGATACAATTTTGTTCATATTTGAATATAACTCCGCTGTAGTAAAGGTAGATTCAGAGGAGGTAGTGTTTAGATAGAATAGTAACACGTGATACATGTATGCTACTATATCAATAAAAGCGTTTATATTAGATCCTTCAAATACTTGATCTCTAAATACTTCATTTTCATTTAATCTATTAATTATTAGATCCTTTAATGTAGTGGCGTCAAAAGCAGCGTAAGCATCTTTTGGTAGATTAAATTCTGTGAAATTTTCTGTGCTCATTTTTTATACGAAGGTGTATCCATCATTATTTAATAAACCATGTAAGCTTAGATTGTAAACATTTAACGACGGTATAGATAAGTTTAAATTTATTTGATATTCCTGTTCATCCGGGTTTACTAAAACTCTAACTTCATTTAATTGAATTCTAGAATCTTGAGACGGCAATCCAAACAATATATCTTCTCCTAGAAAGTACCCCCTAACCTCAGTAACTGGCTCGAAAAGATAGTCTCTTAAATCTAAGCCAAAAGTAGGGTTTAGTAGTTTTTCACCTGGCGATGTTGTTAGTATGTTCTTTAATGCTGTTAATACTGACCTAGTATCATAGATTGGCTTAAGATCTGATTTTTCATCTAATTTAAAAAGTTCATTATTTTCTGTGTAGGAAGGTTTTAAATCAAATTCAATGTCTTTATACAGATAACCATTACGCAAAGCGTTTTCAGTTTGCGTAGTAGGTTTAACAACATTGAGTTTAATAGCCATAATTTTAATTACCAGTTTTTACAAGAAAAATACCGAGCAGTTCCTGGCTTAGCAGTAGAACACTTATGCCTAGCTCTAAAGGACTTACGACGCTTTGGATTAGATTTTTTTATGCGTAAATTAGAATCACCATAATGTACTCTCTTATACCCAGTTTTTGTCTTAACACAACGCATGTATTTTTTTCCCTTTCTAGTTGAAGACTGCTGCTTTGTAGTCTTGGTACATCTAGCAGATTTCTCTAGAAGAATTTCTTCGACTAATAGGTCAAATTCCATATAATTATTTATGTTAGGTATAAATAATAGTATGGCTAAAAAGTATCTAACACTTGTAGAAGCATACCTTAGTAGATTTCAGCGCGGTGGTTTCCTCGTAGGTGATGTGTTTAAATTTAACGATAATTTCAAGACTCTTGATTGTTACAAGAATTTAGGTCAAAATGTTAAAGATATGATCGATCAGATGGTCGAAACTGGTTTACACGTTAGAGTAGTAGGTATCAGAGATAAAGGCGCTCCTAGATACCCTGGAAACCCACAAACATCATCAAATGATGTAGAACTTTCCTTAGCTCTCGACAATGGTGGTGGTAGATACACACATTACATTAATCTTTCACCAGAAATGGGTCAACCGGATATAAGCTATCCAAATCTTCCTCCAATTCCTGATGCTGCAGTACGAAAATCGAAGGTTAATATTAAGCCTGAGGAATTAGAAGAGATTGAAAATTCTGCTAATAAGACCGATAGAGGTACCGGTGCCTATATGGATACTGAAAGATCACTTCCTAAGGATAACACTACACTTCCTTCAGTTCAAGCTACTCCATCACCAGCTGTTACTTCGCATACACACGAATATCTCAAGGATTTAGCTAAAGCCTAATATACTCTTTCGAGGTTAATCCAGCACGCAAAGCAGTTAATTTCTTTATCTAGAACAAACGCGCTTTTATAGAGATGATCAGCAATTATTGCGATCATCTCTTTCTTTTTGAGATCCTGCACTGGTTGATTATATAGATAATTAAGGTAATCACGCATTAGTGTATCATAATCACCATAGAACGAATTTTCATTCTCAATAAGGTGCTTTCTTAATGATATAACACCTTTCTGCTCGATAGCAGAATAAATTGCTTTAAGTAAGGAATTATCTACATTAATAGCTGTAATAGCTAACGATCCATTAATACAGTTCTTCTGAATCTCGTTAATAGCCTTACGAAGATCCGGAAAGTTAGCCTTTACGAGTTCTACAAACTTCTTCTTCTGTGCATTATCTATTTCAATACCTTCTTGTTTAAGAATACTGTAAATTCTCTTTACCCCGTCTTCTAGTGTGGGCTTGATATCAAGAAACTGACATCTCGACTGTAGGGCGGGAATGATCTTATGCTTGTAGTTGGCTGTAAGAATGAATCGAGTATACTTAGCAAACGACTCCATCGTATTACGAAGAGCAGCCTGAGCCTGACTTGTAAGACCATCACACTCGTCAAGAATAACGACCTTTACTTTACCATCAAACGACTTAGTTTGTGAGAAGTTAGTTACTTTATGCCTGATAGTATCAATACCTGACTCATCAGATGCATTAATGTACAGGAAGTTACACTTGAGAATGTCATTTACAATGATTTTCGCTAGCGTTGTCTTACCAGTACCGGGTGTTCCTACAAAGAGTAAGTTAGGAATCTCCTCTACAAAGCCCTTAACAATGTCTTTATTCCTTTCAGATAGGATAATATCGTCGAGAGTTTGTGGGCGATACTTCTCCACCCAGATTGCTTTTAGATCTAACATATTATTTACCAGATGAACCAAAGCCGCTAGCACCTCTGTCTGATTCGACAGTATCACCTTCTTCTACAGCTACATCATAGTTTTTATATACTACAAACTGCGCGATTCTATCTCCAGACTTAATATGATAATCAGTGTTAGTGTTGTTATAGAGCTTAATACCAGCATTTCCTCTATAACCACTATCAATAATCCCAGGATGTGGTGAAATACCGTGCTTGAACCCAAGACCACTACGACCTTCAACCTTTACCCAGTAACCAGGGGTAATATATGCAAATTCTAGACCAACATCTACAACATCGCTACCTCTCCCAGGAATAACCTTGTCTTCTACACAATAAACATCAAAACCGGTATCAGACTCATTGTTTTTAGTAGGTAACTTAGCATTAGCGTTAGTTTTCTTAAATTTTAATGTAACTTCACTCATAAAAATATTATATTATTTGATATATAGAAATCAAGACTAAATATAGCGTATGGAGGAAGATTTAGATGTCGTTGTAAATGACATTATTACACAGCTTAAAGGTACTACAGCTCTTACAAAGAAAGAACCTGCAGAGGAGCTAGATAAAGAAAAGCTTGAAGAGTTTATTATTAAAAACTCAGGAAAGCTTATTGTTAAAACTCTAGATATTGTAGATGATGTTCAGGCGTATATATCTTCAGCTCCAGAAGCGAAAGATGTAACTGCATTAGCAGAATTGTTAAAAGCTGCGTCTTCATCTATTGAGGCTCTTAACAAAGTTTATACCTCCATTGAAAAGAACAAAACTGTTAAAGAGGTTAAGCAGATGGATATTGATTCACGTGAAAAAATTAACGTTCAGGATAACGCTACCTTTCTGCTATCTCGTAAAGAGATAATGCAAGAGCTTATTGGTAAGAGTAAAGAGGATGATAGAGTAGTAGATGTTTAATTACCAGAATAATATTTTGTCATATCGCTTATTGAAGTATCTCCAAGCGCTCGTGCTTGCGGTTGATCTGTTCTAGTAGTTCTTACGTTTGTATTACCATTTATAAATTCTTTTGACCAGCTCGCTCCAGTATTCGACCCCATTGGTGCAAATTGTGTAGCTTGAAGTATTGCTGCTTGTTCTGCAGGAGAGTATGAAATTAAATTTACACTGTTTCGCACGGCTGTTAAATTTGTTGAACTTTGTAAGTACTCACCCCACGCTTTTAGTTGATCTACAGCAGAACCATTTTTATATTGTTCAAATGTTAAACCAACCTTAGAATAATCTAGTGAGTTAGGTCCCATTTGAGCTAATCCATAATACTGTCCTGTACCCGTGGTTGTATTCCATCCAGATTCTAATTGAATTACAGCCTCTAAAGCTTCTACAGATACTCCTAGTTTAGCTGCTATAGCTCTTAACTCTCTTTGTACCTCAGGATCATCAGACGCGTTCGATCTTAATCCTCTGCCTAGCTTACCCCCATCCGTTCTCGTACCTGACCCTGTAGCAGGTTCTACCTGCGAAGGAGAGCAAGAACTCATACTAGTCGTTGTTCTAGCTTTATAATCATTATTTGTTTTACCTGTAGTGTTCATAGAGAAAGAATCATCTCCTCTCTTATTGTTTATAGGGTCCTTTGAGGTAAAGCTCTTATTATGTTCAGGATTATAAGGCTCGTATCTAGCGGCTTGTTGAAACTTATTAAAACATCCACCTAAGTCATCAGCAGCTTTTTTTAATATCTTTGAAGACATTTTTGTTACATTTAGATATGAATCTAAATCAGGTAGATATTTATAGCCCTGCGAATCTGTGTTTAGAGATTGACCAGCTAGGGCTTTTTTTATAATGTTTTCTTTGCTTTTTTTACCCTCTTTATCTAATGGATCAGGTTTAGCAAAAAACATTTCAGTTGATTGCTCTATAGCTTGTTGACCAATTTGACCTAGTTCTATTATACTATTTTTAATAGACATAGGTACCTTTTTAAATATTGTATCAGGTACACCGCCTATTGCGTTAAAGAAGTTATTTTTTAGCTCGCCCCATGTAGGCATGGTAGTAGAGTTCATCATTGAGACTTGATTAGCTAAAGATGCAATACTATCAGAGGTCTCAGAAAATAAATTACAAGGTGAATTCAAACAATCTTGAAGAGCGTTTTTAAGAGCGTTATTAAAATTTGAGTTAAATGCAATATCTGAAAGTTGCTGCGGTGTATAGCCGGTAGCTAGGCTAACTCTTTCGTATAATATTTGCTCCGGTTTAATGTATGGAATACCTGTAGGTACAGTAGATGATATACTTTGTACTACAGTGTATGTATTAGATGGAAGTGAAGTTACATCAGTAGGAGCACCTGTGGCTGCTACAGTAGTAGTTGTAATAGTTTTAGATATCTCGTTACCTCTAGATATACTATCTAGCTGTTCATTTATATACTTACCTATTTCATAACGTTCTCTTTCATCATCTGGTAAAAAGTTTCTAGGATCTAACGCTGGTGTTGTACCGGTTGTTAAATTATCAAAAAGATCATTAATTCTATCAATATGCCTATCAAACACAGGATACGTCTTCATCTTATCTGTGTAAAACTCAGCTGTACTTACATCAATATACGAACTACTTAAAATCAAAAGATTAGTAACTTTTTCAGCCGCTATTGGATCACTTCTTAACGCTTTATGAAACTCTACCGCTAGGTCAATATCAAGTGATAAATTAGGATCATCTACAAAAGGGCAAAGATCAGTATTCTCTCTTAAGAATTCTTTACTATACGCAAATCCAAAAAGTTTTTCTGCTAAGTTGTGTTTATATATTACCATATTATTAATTAAATTATAATATTTTATTTTTTACGTTCCCATGTCAGAACATCTGGTTTGCCATCTATAAGTGGATCAAAATTATCAGGTAGAGTAAGTCCATCATCCGGCGGTCCTGTTCCATCTATAGGGTTAAGAAGAGGGTTATCACCGTAAATTATGTCTCCTTTAGGACTCTTTTGTAGGTCAGTATCTTTTGGTTGAATATTTAAAAATTCATCAAATGAAAATAACTCTTCAGGAGATAGAGGTGGTAGAGTGATACCACCACCACCGGCACCGCTTGACCTACCTAGAGGAAGATTTGATGCTCCTGTACCAGAACTGTTAATTGCAGATGAAGTAGGTATCTCAGATAATGCCCCTGTGTTATTATAGACCTTTACACACACATAATCGTTAAAATATATATCATTTTCAAATACATGCTTTACAGATATAATATACCAATACCCGTTAAGCTCATTAGTATTATTTGACGATCTACTTGATGTAGAGGACGAACTTCCATCAGCTTCAATCTGTATAAACTTACCAGCCGATCTATATGGCTGTCCCTTTACTCTAAATGTTAAGGCAACATTATCAAATATAAAGCTCTTAAATAGAGCATTAGTGCCAAAGCCTATTGCTAGTCGATCCGGTATATTAGGTAAGCTATAGGCATTTGTATTTACACTTTCTTTTGCAGCCTCATCACTTCTTTTTGGAATGTTGGTAGCAAATGGAGCTGTAAACATATTTTCAAATACCACTCTTAATTCCTCATACGGTATTAAGGGATTAAGGGTACAATCAACAGTACCGCATCTTATATCTAAATTACACCATTTATTTTCATAAACGTCCTCGTAATTTACCCTTATTAAATCGTACTTAGGTATAAAGTTATCTCTATATGTTGTAGGATCGTTTGAAAGTGATATAACAAACTTTTCTGTTAGGTAATTAGCTATATTTTCACTAGATTTGTCATTTTTAATTAATTTTAAAAAATCACGTATCTCACCCACTAAGCTCTTTATTACTATCTCTCTTTCCTTATAATCAGAAGTATTTTCAATTTTTATAATACCAGGTGCTACATAATCCTTAAATATACCTGGAAAATCATCTGGAAGAGTAAATGCTAAAAAGTTAGATAGTTTTTGTAAAACTTCAAATACAGAATATTTGTTTTGGTTAATATCTAAGTCTCCCGCTTCACCTTTATCGTCAGTAGGTGTACCAACAACCTTTACATTAGTAGTAATATTAGCTAGCTTTAAGCCCACCCTTATAAAACTTTGCGCAAAACCAACCGGAGTAAAATTACCGTCAGGTTTAGGATCAGTTGAGGTTCCTTGTTGGAAAAAGGCATTTTCAGTAGCTTCCTCTTGTAAAACAGCTTGTACTGTAACTCTTTTTAATTTTGCTACTGTATATTCTTCAAATTCAAATGTAGCGTGTTTATCTATTACGTTCGAACTAGTCTCGTAGTTTTTACCCAACGAGCCAATAAAGTAAACGGGAGGAGCAACTTTTTTAGCTTCTTCAAAATCTAGATTTTTGAAACGAATTGATATAAGCGGAGCCTCATCTTGAATATCATACATTCCGAATTTCTGCAATAAGCCGAAGTAATTAGAAAAGATAATTGTTCCAGTATAGCCAAAATTAACCAAATCATCCTTTATTTCGAGGAACTTAATACTGCTCTTGGTTATAGGTAATGCTTTATACTCCTTTTCTTTAGAGTCTGGATTTAATACTCTCTTAATAAGAAGTATCTCAAATTCATACTTACTATTTTCTATGTTAACTACTTCTGCCATACTAAGATATCTGAGACTGTATGTTATCTAGAACCAGATTTAAATAGTCTGGCAAGACATATTTATATTCAACCCCAGCTTCTGCATAAAATATATTGTCAGGTTTATTTATTAAAAATATCAACCACCACAAGAACTGTGTATTGTATTTTTGATAAGATAAAGTTGTCCATGGAAGCCGTGTGTTTAACCTTATAGTGCCTAGAAGTTCTTCGTTAAGCTGTTTTGGAATATTTATTTTATTTAAAATATTGTAATAGTAGTATCTGTCTTTACCTTTATCTACAGTAAAGGTCTTGAATATATTTTCATATCTTTCAAGGTCAATTGAAGGTAGATCAACTATTTTATTTTGAAATTCACCTATGTTCATAAAGATATTTAGCTAGCTGTTTCAACTATAACTTTAGATCTGAAACCTTCAGATATCATTAAGTTTCCTGTATCTGCTAACAAGCTTGTAAAAGTAATGTTTAGCATATACGCTTCTGGTATAGAGGTAGTAGCCGCCCCTACGGGTGTATTTACCTCTAACTGTCTACGAGTACCTAGAAAATCTACAGTCATATTGCTAATATAAGCATAAGGAAAATATTTCATACCTGGTATGGATACTGTGTAAAGTTTAGGAGGTAGTATTCTAGAAAAAGATGTTCTATAGGGTTTGTTTTGATATGCTAAAATCCAAATAAGCTCGTAATTTTGCTGATATGGCAACTTATTCCCCTTTTGAATAGTGTTAATTAACGGTAAACTGAATGATATTGATTCACCCTCAGTAGGGTAGTGGAAATATCTAGGCTTTTCTATATATGTGCCTGGCTGCATTATATTTAATGTAGCTGCTGCAACATCCACATCCTTCATACCTTCAGGTATATAACTCCCTAAAAGACCAGGTGCTATTTGTTGCGAATCTTGCCAGCTATTTTTTATATCATAAGGCTTACCACTAAAAAATGGAAAAGCATATTTGAACTTAGTAGGTTTAGTTAAATACATTCCTAAATAAGACTGTAAATATGTAGATAGTATAGATTGATCTGCTCCTGAACTTATAAGAGAATTTACACCGCTTTTAAATGTTTCAAGAGCTCCTGAAACCGAACCACCAGCACCACTACCTAAAAATTTTGTTAGTAGATTTACTGAGTCAGTTGTAATAGAGCTATTAGTTATAGAATTTAAATAATACAATGCAGAAGAAATTAGAGAATTTTGCTCTTGTCTTAATTCTGTTGCATATAGATATGGTATTTTAAGCTTAGTTTTTGTTGTAGGAGAAGCTGTCCAGGCAAAATCGTTTATTACATCAATAATAGAATTAGATCCAGGTTTAAGTCGAACTTCAGCATCTGTATTAGTTACTTTGTAGTTAGCTGCACCGGTTAACCCTAACGAATTTAAAATACTGCTACCGGTACTACCTGCTAGAGTAGCGGAGTTTTGTTGAACATCAAAAGTTGCGTAGTAAGGTCCTTCTGCCATATTTTATTCTGTTACTAAGTTACTTGGTAAAAGCGTATAAGGATTAAACTGGTCTCTTATATCAAAGGTTTTATTAGGAATTTGTTGCATAGGTGCATTAGTATTTATAGACGTGCCACCTGTTGGTTTCATTACTAGTTGATTAAGTAGGTTAATCATAACGTCTTGACGCTTAATTTGCTCTTGCATTGCAGTTTTAGCGAAATTATGATACTCAGTAGTATCTGTAGTGAGATTTTTAATATTTGTATCAGAAACTGTATTAAGAGTCTTAACTATGAAGCTGCCTGTTATATCTTCTAAGTCTTTAGAACTTGTTCTTAGCTTTTCATGTGTATCTAATAAATTAATTAAAGCCCTATTAACCTGGTCAATTGATGTAACCAATCTCTCATCTCCAAAAACACCAAACATATTTAACTCTTTAGAGTCGGTTAGCTTGCCTAAATTGGTATTTTTTAAATTAGTTGTAGTTGAAATAAGGTTAGCTAGCGCTCTATTAACCTTATTTATAAGTCCCGTTCTTTCATCTGTAAACTCTTTGAATATATTAATATTTTCAGTGCTACGTAAGTTAGTTATACTACTATCTATTTTAGCTAAATCTGGTGATATTTTTTCAAATATAGGTTTGAGATCTAATTCTTGTAGTGATTTGGCTGTACCCATTAAGTTCCATAAAGACGCATTTACTTTATCTATAGCAGAAGCTTTAGCTGCATCTAAATCTGACAATATGTTTAAATCTCTATATTCGTTTAAGGTTTGTAAGGATTTAGATATAGATTCAATTTTAAGTGAAGCATCTCCTAAACTTACAAGTTCTTTTAATAAATTAATAGGTTTATTTGAGTCGCGAAGCTTTTCCATTGTACCTTTTAAATTCCACGCAGCTGAATTTAAATCTTTAAAAGACTTAGCAGTGCTATCAACATTTAGTAATTCAAATTTTAAATCTTTAAACTTATTTAATTCCTCTAACGCATCTGGCAATTTACTTATTTCCGGTGCTACAGCTCCTAGCTTTTCAAACTTCTCTAGCGGGCTATCAGCTCCAAATAGACTACCTAGACCAGAAAGTATATTCTCAAAAAAACCACCAGCACCAAATTTAGCTAACCCAGATCCAATATCAGCAAGTGCCGGACCTATTTCTTTTAATTTAGTTGTATCTACACCGTTAAGTTTCAGTATGGTATCGGCTAATTTATCAAAGAATCTAGAGATGCTATCAGATACACCATTAGCGATATTCACTATGGTATCTCCAGACTCTTTTATTATACCTTTTACTCCATCTAGAACACGAGTTACTCCCTCTGATAATGTATTAATTAAAGAGTTAACTCCTCCTGAAACGGAATCTATTACACCAGTTACTAGAATACCTATTTCCTCTATAATAGGGGGCATTTTTTCTAATATATTACCGTAAAAGTTACTAAATGCACCCATTATTTTTTCAATAGCGGGAGCTGCTATATCAGCAGCATGTGCAAAAGGAATAAGTGCTAGTCCTATAGCTCCAATAGCTAGAGCTCCTAAAAGTAGCTTAGGAGCAAAGACTCCAGCTATACCTCCAAGAACACCAAAACCAGCAACAGTAGCAAGACCAATTTTTAGTGTATCCCAGCTTAAATCTGTAAACGGCTTTAGCCCTTTTTCACCCAATAGCCATAAGGCTCCAGATAAAAGAGCTAAACCTGCTGCTCCTTTAGTTAACGTACCTAGACCTATCATGCCAAATACTGTACCTATGACTCCTAAGCCACCTATAGCTACACCCGCTTTCTCTATAGTATCCCAGTCTATACTCTCGTAAAGCGGTAGTACTTTAGATAACGCGAATAGGGCGCCTGTTAAAAGGGTGAGTCCAAGAGCTCCTTTGAACATTTTACCTATTCCAATTGCTCCTAGCACAGTGCCTATAACACCTAAGCCGCCTAGAGCAGCTCCAGCTTTACCAATAGTGTCCCAGCTTATAGCCTCAAAATCAGGTAACACCTTATTTATTAAATAAAGAGAACCTGCCATTAAGGCTATACCTAATGCAGCTTTCGGTAAGACTGAAACTAACTTAGTTAATGCTAAAATTAACGCTGCTCCTACTAACCCTCCTACACCTAAAGCTATTACATTCCATGCATCCCAGTCCATATCTATAAACGCTTTGAATTTTTCAGATAAAAACCCTAATACATCTCCAAATTTAGTTAATATTTTTTGTACTGCCTCATTATCTTTAAAAGCCAGCAACAAGCCTGCTATAACAGCTGCTGCTATTCCAGCCTTTTTCAAAAAGCTAGCTAATCCGCTAGATTCTTCCGCTTTAGCAGCACTTCTAACACTCTGTACTTTATCTTTTATAGCTTCGGTACCTTTTACATTTCCCGTACCTACATTGCGTCTAGCTTCAGGCTCTGCAAACGCGCCTATTTTTAAAATCTTACCAAATCTCTTGGCTATCTTATCAACCCTACTTTCCTCTTCTGGTGATAGATCTCCTCCTCTAGTTTTATCCCTTACAACAGAACTATGCGTATCATCAACTCCTCTCGAGTCGCTCTTACTTACTAGACTTGCAATAAAGTCTCCAATAGAGGAAGTACTATCTTTCTTATCTGCCACACATATATTTATTCACCTGTCAGGAAGCCAGCATCAATACTTAGCTTAGTACCGTCGTTAAAGGTGTAGAACTCTTGCTCTTGCTCTTTGTACTTAGCTATAAAGTCTAATACCATATTATTAAGCTTGATAGGTAAATTTTCTACAATAGTCTTTTTATCATATGTATTGAGCTCGCTAAACTCTAATACTGAATCTTGCAACTCTATAGTCTTAATAAACTTCATTAATTCATATACGAGCAAGACATTAATAGAATTTCCTACTTTATTATCCTCTGTAGAGAACTTAGAAATCTCTACTACACTCTTTTCAGTAATTTTTGAATCTACTTCCAAAGTGGGTATTTCAGCAACAACTTTTATACCGTTATATTCAAACTCCTTTGTTTCTTCAGGGCTAAATGAATATACCGGTAAAGAATCGAGAGAATAGGAAGTATTATTAATTGTAACATTGTTACCTAAAACTGCTCTGCGCGTATCTACAAGAATTTTGTTTCTATCATATAGCTTAAAATTAATCTCCTTTAAGCTATTTTCTTTTACAATATCGTTAAAAACCTTAGAAATTAAAACACTACCTTCTACCCCATCAACTACAGTTTTAATTATATCTCTATGCTGTTTAACAGAAAGAACTCTAAAAGATGCGGTCTTCTTTTGTGAAGGTATAAAAGCGTCAATACTTTCCTTTTCATTTAATTGCTTAAGGTCATCTATAAAAGACTTAATATTACTCATGCTGATATTTACTCGTTCCTCTTATTTTTCAACTCTTTGTTTTGTTCCTCAATATCCTTATTATAAATATTAACTAAAACCTTAGAATCTAATGGCGTTAGGTTAAAGAACGCTTCTGCTCCTATACTTAGCCTATTACCAAAAATATAAATTAGCTCTAAAAAGTTTTTAAGACCCGTTGAAAATAATGACATTACAAATCCCATAAATTCGTTAGATATAATGTTAGTATTAATTTCTTCTATATTGAACTGATCGTTTTTTTCAATTATAACAAAATTTTGTAACTCATTAGAAATTTGAGTTATATATCTGTTTATAGGTAAAAACAGTGTATTAGGAAGATATGCTAGAACCTCTTCGCGTTCTATATCGTTAAGTTTGGAGAAGATTATGTTATTATCTTTAAATTTTATTGCTTTAATAACGCTACTATATATATCATTCAGCGA
>Ga0164293_10001299_pt1 | contig 20754 bp, 17 predicted proteins | sample GEODES118metaG_FD_111487 | JGI IMG/M metagenome (GOLD analysis project Ga0164293, IMG submission 111487) | Eutrophic lake water microbial communities from Lake Mendota, Wisconsin, USA - GEODES118 metaG | ecosystem: Environmental > Aquatic > Freshwater > Lake | place: USA: Lake Mendota...
CATTCCCTGCACGCAGGCGCACCGGTGATCCGAGGCGAGAAATGGATCGCCACCAAATGGCTGCGCGAAGGCCGGTTTGGATAAGCCCCTGCCGCCGCGACAATCTCTGCTATGAACACGCCCGAACAATCGGCCCTGGGCAAGACCTCGGCCTATCCCGACCAATACGACGCAAGCCTTTTGTTTCCGCTGCCGCGCGCGCCCAAGCGCCAGGAGATCGGCGTGGTGTCCGCCCCGCCTTTCATGGGCGCCGACCTGTGGACCGCCTATGAGTTGAGCTGGCTTAACTTGCGCGGCAAGCCGCAGGTGGCGTTGGCTCAGCTGGTGGTGCCGTGCGAAACCCCCAACATCATTGAGAGCAAATCACTCAAGCTCTATCTGGGCAGTTTTAGCAACAGCCGCTTCGGCGATGCCACCGAGGTGTTGGCCCACTTGAAGACCGACCTGGGCCGCGCGCTGTGGCGCACCGAGGGCGCTGAACCCGCTTCAAGCTCGGTGGGGGTCAAGCTGATCGCGCCCGAGGACTTTGACCGCCAGGCCATTGAAGAGCTTGACGGACTGAGCCTGGACCGGCTGGACATTGACTGCGAGCACTACACGCCTGCGCCCGAGCTGCTCTCGGCCGCCTTCGAAGAACAACCTGTCAGCGAAGTCCTCACCAGCCGTTTGCTCAAGAGCAATTGCCTGGTTACCGGCCAGCCTGACTGGGGCAGTGTGCAGATCAGCTACAGCGGTCCGCAGATCGAGCAGGGCGGCCTCTTGCGCTACCTGGTGAGTTTTCGCAACCACCATGAGTTTCACGAGCAGTGTGTCGAGCGCATCTTCATGGATGTCTGGAGCCGCTGCAAACCGACCCGCCTTTCGGTTTACGCCCGCTACACCCGCCGCGGCGGACTGGACATCAACCCATTTCGCACCAGCCATCCGCAGGCTTTGCCGACGGCGGTGCGTACTGCCCGCCAGTAGAGTAGTGCTGCCTGCCCCTAAAAAAGCTGCTCGCTAGGGGTCGCCGGCTGCGGCGCAGGGTCTGGCGACAGTGCTGCTGTATCGTCATGCTGGGCATCGTCTGCTGCGGCGCCCGCCTTGAGCAGTGAGCCTACCCGAACGCCGAGCAGGCGCAGCCGGCGATCGAGCGGCACCCGTTTGAGCAGTTGCCCCGCCGCTTGCCGGATGGTGCGTGCATCGTCGGTGGCATGCTCCAGCGTGTGATCACGGGTGAGGCTGCGAAAGTCCTCGTAGCGCAGCTTGACGCCTATGGTGCGGCCGCGGTAGCCCTTGCGCTGCAGATCGGCGGCCACCCGTTCGCACAGGCTGGTGAAGATGGCGCCTAACTCGCTGCGGTCGCGCACCGGATGCAGGTCACGCTCGAAGGTGGTCTCCCGGCTCATGGACACCGGCTCGCTGTGGGTGATGACTGGCCGATCGTCCCGACCCCAGGCGGCCTCGTGCATCCAGGCGCCGGTGGCCTGGCCGAAATGCTGGATCAGCCAGTCTGGCGCGCAGGCCGCCAGCTCGCCAATGCTGCGTATGTTCAGAGCCAGCAGCTTGGCCTCGGACTTGGGGCCGATGCCGTTGATCTTGCGGCAGGCCAGCGGCCAGATCAGGGTCTGCAGATCGCTGTCATGCACGATGGAAATGCCATTGGGCTTGTTGAACTCGCTGGCCATCTTGGCGATCAGCTTGTTGGGCGCCACACCGATCGAGCAGCTCAGGCCGGTGCGGTCAAAGATGCTACGCTGGATCAGCCGCGCCAGCGAGCGCCCGCCCTCGCGCTGGCCGCCGGGCACCTCGGTCAAGTCGATGTAGACCTCGTCGACACCGCGGTCCTCCATGAGGGGCGCAATCTCCAGGATGGTGTCCTTGAACAGGCGCGAATAGCGCCGCACCTCATCGAAGTCGACCGGCAACACGATGGCCTGCGGGCACAGGCGGGCCGCCTTCATCATGCCCATGGCCGAGCCCACGCCAAACTGCCGAGCCGCATAGGTGGCGGTGGTGATCACGCCCCGCCCCACATAGTCGCGCAGCCGGGGGAAGGCCTCAACCGGTATGCGCTCGCTGGCGCCGTGGGCTTGGGCCAGCGCATCGTCGGCCGGCCGACGGCCGCCGCCGATTACCACCGGCAGCCCTTTGAGCTGCGGGTAGCGCAAGAGCTCCACCGACGCAAAAAATGCGTCCATGTCCAAGTGGGCGATGCGGCGCGGACTCTGCGGTGGGCTCACGGGCTCAGCATAAATCAAGGCACAGGCCGGTCAGCGCCCCCTTGGCCTCGGTTTGAATTCAGAGTCAGCTGAATTTGGCAAGCCGCGCCCCGTTCAATCGGCTTGCCAAGCTGGCTCAGGTGTTCTTGGAGATGGTGATGGTGGGAAACTTGGCGCTGAAGTCCTTGGCCCTGAGCGCCACCTGGACTGACAGCTTGTGGGCAATGTCCCGGTAGAGCAGCGCCGCCGGGCTGTCGGGCGTGGCCACCACGGTAGGCGTGCCGCTGTCTGCCTGCTGGCGTATGTCCATCGACAAGGGCAGGGCTCCGAGCCAATTGATGCCCAATTCCTGCGCCATTTGGCGGCCGCCGTCGGCGCCAAAAATATGTTCGACATGGCCGCAGGCGCTGCACACATGGACGGCCATGTTCTCGATCAGGCCGAGGATGGGGACGCCCACCTTTTCGAACATCTTGATGCCTTTTTTTGCATCGATCAGCGCGATGTCTTGCGGTGTGGTGACGATCACTGCGCCGGCCAGCGGCACCTTCTGCGCCAGCGTCAGCTGGATGTCGCCGGTGCCCGGCGGCATGTCGACGATCAGGTAGTCCAGGTCCTGCCAGCGGGTCTGCATGATGAGCTGCTCCAGCGCCTGGCTGGCCATCGGGCCGCGCCAGACCATGGCTTGGTCGTCGCTGACCAGAAATCCTATGCTGTTGATCTGCAGCCCGTACTTGAGCTTGGGCTCCATCAGCTTGCCGTCCAGGGTTTCGGGTTTGCCGCTGGTGCCGGTCATGGTCGGTTGGCTCGGGCCATAGATGTCGGCATCGAGCAGACCGACCTTGGCGCCTTCGGCCGCCAGGGCCAGGGCCAGGTTGACCGCCGTGGTGCTTTTGCCCACCCCGCCTTTGCCGGAGGCCACGGCGATGACATTGCGCACCCCCTCCATCAGCTTGACGCCGCGCTGCACCGCATGGCTGACGATCTTGCTGTGGATGTTGACCGAGACATTGCCCACGCCTGCCACGCTGCGGGCGGCACTCACCAGTTCCTGGCGCAGGGCTGGAATCAGGCTTTTGGCCGGGTAGCCCAGCTCGACCTCGAAAGACACGTCGGCGCCGACGATTTCCAGGTTGAGCAGGGCCTTGCTGGAGACGAAATCCTTCTGGCTGTGGGGATCGACCACCTTGGCCAGTGCGTCGAGCAGATCTTGTTCGGATAGGGAAGGGGTGGACATGGGTGCCTCGGACATGGGCCTGCAGTCTAGCCGGGCTGAAATTCCCCTGCGCGGCTGCCGTTGCTGCCCACGCTCGGCGCCGCAGCTCAGTGATCGATTTGCAGAACCAGGTTGCCGCTCAAGCTGCCTTGCTCGACTTGTTCGTGCGCTTGGACGATGTCGTCCAGCTTGAGCCGCGCTGCGATGTTGTGCTGCAACACCCCGCGTTCGAGCATCCGCTGCAGCACGCTGTGTGCAAGCTCACGGTCGGCCTGGGCCAGGCTGTAGACGATGAAGAACTTGAGCTGCAGATTGCGTGAGATCAGCGGGAAAAAAGGCAGCTGCATCGGCGTAACGCTGCTGCCATAGGCCACGCACTGGCCGCCCGGCCTGAGCATCTGTACGTCGGCTTGCGCATTGGCGCCCAAATCGACCTCAATGATGCGGTCGACGCCACGGCCGGCGGTGAGTTCGGCCACCCGTTCGGCCAGGGGCTCAGACTTGTACATCACCACCTCGTCGGCACCGGCGGCGCGCGCCAAATCAGCCTTGGCCGGCGTGCTGACCGAGGCAATCACACGCGCCGCGCCCAGCTGCACCGCCATCTGCACCGCGTAGTGACCGACCGCGCCGGCGCCGCCGGCCACCAGCACGGTCTGGCCGGTGACGCCGCCGTCCATGAGCACCGCATGCATGGCGGTCAGGGCCGGGATGCCCAGGCAGGCGCCGGCCGCGTCGTCTACCCCATCGGGCAAACGCACCGCCTGCTCCTGCGGCAGGCACACCCGTTGGCAGGCGGTGCCGTGCGGCCGGCCCCAGCCGGCATTCCACAGCCAGACCCGCTCACCCAGGCGGGAGGCGGCAACGCCGGCGCCGACCTGATCGATCAGGCCCATGCCGTCGCTATGCGGTATGACGGTGGGAAAGGGCATGGGCCCGCCGCGCAAACCCTTGCGCGACTTGACGTCCGAGGGGTTGACACCCGACCACAGCAAGCGCACCCGAACTTCGCCTGGCCCCGGGCTGGGCTCGGGCCGCTCGCCCAGTTCCAGCACTTCGTGGGCGTGGCCCTGTCTTTGGTAGTAAGCGGCTTTCATGGGGGTGTTCTTTCTTGATGCGGGAGGTATGAATCAGGCCGTCGGGTAGCTGCCCGGCAGGAGGATCTCGCGGTTGACCGTGTCAACCTGGGTATGGCCGCAAAAGGCCATGGTGATGTCCAGCTCCTTGTGGATGATCTCCAGAGCGCGGGTCACGCCGGCCTCGCCCATGGCGCCCAGCCCGTAGAGCATGGCGCGGCCGATGTAAGTGCCCTTGGCGCCCAGGGCCAGGGCGCGCAGCACGTCCTGGCCGCTGCGTATGCCGCCGTCCATATGCACCTCGATCTTTTGGCCGACCGCATCGACGATGGCCGGCAGGGCCTCGATGCTCGACTGCGCGCCATCGAGCTGGCGGCCGCCATGGTTGGAGACGATCAACGCGTCGGCGCCCGAAGCGGCGGCCAGCTTGGCGTCTTCCACATCCGCAATGCCTTTGAGGATGAGCTTGCCGCCCCAGCGTTTTTTGATCCACTGCACATCGTCCCAGTTGAGTGCCGGGTCGAACTGGCTGGCTGTCCATTCGGACAGGCTGCTCATGTCGGCCACGCCGCTGACGTGGCCCACGATGTTGCCAAACTGCCGCCGGGGCGTGCCCAGCATGCCCATCGCCCAGCGCGGCTTGGTGGCCATGTTGAGCATGTTTTTCAGGGTGAGTTTGGGCGGTGCCGACAGGCCATTGCGAATGTCCTTGTGGCGCTGCCCGAGGATCTGCAGGTCCAGGGTCAGCACCAGGGCGGCGCAGTTGGCGGCCTTGGCCCGGTCGATCAGGCGCTCAATGAAGCCGCGGTCCTTCATCACATACAGCTGGAACCAAAAACCCTCACCGGCATGGCGGGCGACGTCTTCGATCGAGCAGATGCTCATGGTCGAGAGGGTAAAGGGGATACCGAACTTGCGCGCCGCACGCGCCGCCAGGATCTCGCCGTCGGCATGCTGCATGCCGGTCAGGCCGGTCGGCGCAATGGCCACCGGCATCGCCACCTTCTGTCCGATCATGGAGCTAGCGGTGCTGCGGCCTTCCATGTTCACCGCCACACGCTGGCGGAACTTGATTTTCTGGAAATCGCTCTCGTTGGCCCGGTAGGTGCTCTCGGTCCAGGCGCCACTGTCGGCATAGTCGTAGAACATGCGTGGCACGCGGCGCTCGGCCAATTGCCGCAGTTCTTCGATGTGGGTGATTACAGGCATGTCTTGTCTCCTGAGCGTATGAGTCGCACTATGCTAGCCGCGACCTCAGTGGCGGCCCGTGAAATCTACTCGGCCGGGCTGAATTAATTCACACAGAGCCGGTCGGCCAGGCGGCGCATGAAGCGCTCGCACCAGGCCAGTTGCTCCAGCGTGACCCACTCATTGGGCTGGTGGGCCTGGGCAATATGGCCGGGCCCGCAGACGATGGTGGGCACGCCCGCTTGGTGAAACAAGGCCGCTTCGGTGCCAAAAGACACCTTGCCTGCCCCGGCGGCCGGATCGAGCTGGGCGCAGTCAAAGCACAGCTGCGCGATCTCGCTGTCGGCCGCCGTCGAAAACCCCGGCAGTACTGATTTGATCTCATGGTCTATGCCGGTGTCCGGGGCCACCGCCTGCATGGCCGGCACCATGGCGTCGGCAAAGGCCTTGGCGCGGGCAAACAATTCTTCGGGCTGGTTCAGGTGGTGGTGCCGGATTTCCCAGCTCACCTCGCACTGGCGGGGGATGATGTTCAGGGCCGTGCCGCCGGCAATCACCCCGGTGTGTATGGTGGTGTGAGCCACATCGTAGATGGGATCGAAAGGACCATTGGCCGCCAATTCGCGGTGCATGCGTTTGAGGTGTGCGACGAACTCGCAAGCGATCTCCACCGCATTGACGCCCAGCGGGGTGAGCGAGGAATGGGCTTCGAAGCCACGCACCGTGGTCTTGTAGCCATGCTTGCCCTTGTGTGCAATCACCACCTGCATGCCGGTGGGCTCGCCCACAATGCAGCCGGCCGGCTTGAAGCCTTGCGCTTGCATGTCGGCGATCATGCGCCGCACGCCGATGCAGCCCACCTCTTCGTCGTAGCTGAAAGCCAGGTGTACCGGCCGCTTGAGCTTGCGCCTGAGCAGCTCGGGCACCATCATCAGGGCGGTGGCGCCGTAACTCTTCATATCGGTCACGCCCCGGCCAAACATTTTGTCGCCCTTGATCTCGACCTTGAAGGGGTCGGTGTCCCAAGGCTGGCCGTCTACCGGCACCACATCGGTATGCCCCGACAGCACAATGCCACCGGTTTTGGTTTGCCCGTCGTGGGCCGGCAAAGTCGCCCATAAATTGGCTTTTTTGCCGCTGTCGTCATAAGTGCGGCTGCAGGTGATGCCCAGGCCATTCAAATAGGCCTCGGTCCAGTCCAGCAAGGGCAAATTGCTGTCGCGCGATACCGATGCAAAAGAGACCCATTTTTCGATGAAGGGCATTGCGGCGATGCTGGGCGCGACCGCGGTCATGGGCGTGGGGGCGTTCATGGCAAGCTCCTGACAAGGCGGGAGGTAAAAAGCTGATCCGTGGATGATAGCTGCGGGGCTGGAGAAGACATTCTTCCCAAGGCCTCAGTGGGTCTCTCTGTGGTGGACAAAGCGGGGCTGTTGTCCCTCGGCTTTGAAGGCGATAAGATGCGTTGCACATGCAACGCATTTAGCCCATCCATGAAAACTGCCAGCTTTCCTTCCCTGCGCGTTGACCCGCGTTTACGCGATGCCGCCCAGAGTGTGCTTCAGGAGGGAGAGACTTTGTCGGGATTTATCGAGACCTCGGTGCGCGAGAGCATTGAACGCCGGCGCGCACGTGCTGAGTTCATCGCGCGAGGTCTGGCCTCCCGGGAACAAGCGCAGTCATCGGGGGTCTATATCGCCGCTGATGAGGTGCGGTCTGAGTTGGACAAGATGCTCAGCCAGCGCCAGGCCGACTTGCGGGTCAAGGCCCAGAGGTGAGCTTTGCGCTTAGGTTCAGCGCCAGCGCGCGCGATGACCTGATCCGCCTTTACCAGTTTTTGCTGGATCGAGCCAGCACTGCCGAAGACTTGGCGGGGGCGCAAAGGGCCCTCGATGCCATAGACCGAGCATTCGAGAGTCTGAGTCGCTCGCCATTCATCTACCGCAAGGTGGGCCTCAGTCCATTTCTGCGGGAGCTGCTGATTCCGTTCGGAAGCAGTGGCTATGTGGCACTGTTTGAGATTAATGACGCATCAACCGTCACCATCTTGGCGGTCCGCCATCAGTTGGAAGACGATTACCACTGAACCCGGGGTGGCCAGGCCGGCTTAGCTGCACCTCACAGTGTTTCCGCTGCGCGGTTCGGTCGCAGGGGGCAGGGTGTGAGGGATGGCGGTTCGTCTGACGGGCAAAAGCTTATCGGTGATGGGCTCAGCGAGCCTTTGATGCCCATCAAATGCGGCCAAGCCGCGCAAGATGTCGCGCGATCTGCGCACGAACCTGGGCCGGCGCGGTGCCGCCCAGGGTGTTGCGGGCATTGAGCGAGCCGCGCAGGCTCAGGCACTCGTAAACGTCTTTCTCGATGCTGGGGTTAAAGCCTTGCAGCACGGTCAGGGGCAGTTCCGACAGGTCGCAACCATGCGTGACGGCGGCTTTGACCGCGTGAGCCACCACCTCGTGCGCGTCGCGAAAGGGCAGGCCTTTTTTTACCAGGTAGTCGGCCAGGTCGGTGGCGGTGGCGTAGCCTTTTTTGGCAGCGTCTTCCATGGCCTGGGCGTTGACCGTGATCCCGCCTTCTTTTTGCCCGGTGGTCGGGTTGAGCTGGCCACCGACCATTTCACTGAAGATGCGCAGCGTGTCCTTGAGGGTGTCGACCGTGTCGAACAGCGGCTCCTTGTCTTCCTGGTTGTCCTTGTTGTAGGCCAGGGGCTGGCCCTTCATCAAGGTGATCAGGCCCATCAGGTGGCCGACCACGCGGCCGGTCTTGCCGCGGGCCAGTTCGGGCACATCCGGGTTCTTCTTTTGCGGCATGATGGAAGAGCCGGTGGTGAAGCGGTCAGCGATCTTCACAAAGCCGAAGTTCTGGCTCATCCAGAGGATCAATTCTTCCGACAGGCGGCTGATGTGCACCATGCACAGGCTGGCAGCGGCGCTGAACTCGATGGCAAAGTCGCGGTCGCTCACCCCGTCCAGGCTGTTTTGACTCACCTGTGGCTGACCTTGCTCGTCGACCATGCCCAGCGTGCGTGCCACCCGTTCGCGATCGAGTGGGTAGGTGGTGCCCGCCAATGCCGCCGAGCCCAGGGGCAGGCGGTTGATGCGTCGGCGCGCGTCGGTGAAACGTTCGGCATCGCGGGCGAACATTTCCACATAAGCGAGCAGGTGGTGGGCAAAGCTGACCGGCTGGGCGACCTGCAAATGGGTAAAGCCCGGCAGGATGACCTCCACATTCTTTTCGGCCACCTCGATCAGCGCCTTTTGCAGATCGGCCAGCAGGGCGATGATGAGGTCGGTCTCCCCGCGCAGCCACAGGCGCACGTCGGTGGCCACCTGGTCATTGCGGCTGCGGCCGGTATGCAGGCGTTTGCCTGCATCGCCCACCAGTTGTGTCAGGCGCGCCTCGATGTTCAGGTGCACGTCTTCCAGATCCAGCTTCCATTCGAAGGCACCAGACTCGATGTCCTGCCGGATGGTGGCCATGCCGCGCTCAATGTCGGCCAGGTCCTGCGCGCCGATGATGCCCTGCGCGGCCAGCATCTCGGCATGGGCCAGTGAGCCAGTGATGTCAGCCTGCCAGAGCCGCTTGTCGAAGAAGACGCTGGCGGTATAGCGCTTGACCAGCTCGCTCATGGGTTCCGAAAACAGCGCAGACCACGCCTGGGATTTTTTGTCGAGCTGGTTTGTCATAGGGGGGCGATTTTATTCGGGTACAGGAACTGTGAGCCCAAGGCGCTGGCATGCCTGTGCTGGCGTGAGGATCTGCAAGCTCCCGGGGGCGACTGCGCTTAGCAAGTCCTGGTCCCCGCTGACCAATATCGCCCCCGGCACTTGTAAGGCAGTGGCGATGAATTTGTCGTCATCAGGGTCGCGGCTCCAGCCCGACATGGTCGGCCCGATCTCTACCCAGACCGCGCAGGCAGACACATCGCGCAGGATGCGTTCACGCAGATCCAAGCTGATGTAAGGGTCAAATTTCGGCCGGTAAATGCGGCTGCGCAGTTCTTCAAAAGTCGGTGGTGAAAACACCAGTCTGGCGTTCGCCAAGAGATGCTGCACCAGAGCGTAGGGGCTGCTTTTTCGTGACAGCGCCGCGCTGATCAGGACATGGGTGTCCAGTACCCAGTCATGATTCGTCACGCAGCAGATCCTCAAGCAGCGGCTCGGTCATGCCGGCTTGCTCGGCGAAGGCGGTGCTGGCGGCCAAGCTGTGCTGGAGGCGGTTGGCATAAAACTCGCGCATGGCCTCGTAGTCTTGGGCAGACACCAGCACACCCACCACACGGTCGCGCCGGGTCAAACGCACAGGCTCGCGCTGGGCCATGTCGATGAGTTGGCCAAACTGGGTTTTGGCTGCATTGGCGGTGAGGGTGCGCACAAGGGAAATAGTAGCACGAATCGTTCGATTGGTGCGATTGGGTTGATTCGTGGCTTGCTTGCGCTCAATGATGCACACCGCCACCGTAGAAACGGCTTTACACGTTCCGGAGCGTCCAAAGCCATTTCCAGGACGAATTGCGGCCGATTTTGCGGGGATGGACTCCACACCCTCTGCCACAGCGGCCCTCAGGGTCGTGCCTTAGCTGAAGTCATGGTCCTGGGATCTGACGGCTGGGCAATCCGTGCCGACGTCCACGACGGGGTCTGAGCGAGCGGATCAGCCCGTATTCCTCAGCCCTGCCGCAATTCCATTGATCGAAATATGTATGCCGCGCTGGGCCCGCTCATCGGCCTGGCCGGCGCGGTAGCGGCGTATCAGTTCGACCTGCAGATGGTGCAGGGGGTCGATATAGGGGAAGCGGTGACGCATGGAGCGCTGCAGGGCCGGGTTGCCGGCCAGGCGCTGCTTGTCGCCGGTGATCCACTGCAGCGCCTCGACGGTGCGCTGCCATTCGGCCTCGATGGCCGAGAAAATTTTCTTGCGCAGGCGGGCATCGTCGACCAAATCGGCGTATCGCGAAGCCAGCGCCAGGTCGCTCTTGGCCAGCACCATGTCCATATTTGAGAGCAGGGTGCGGAAGAACGGCCATTGCTTGTACATTTTTTGCAGCAATGCCAGGGTCTGCTTGCGCTGGGCACTGTCTTGTCCCAGCAGGCCTTCGACCGCCGAGCCGAAACCGTACCAGCCCGGCAGCGCCAGACGGCACTGGCCCCAGCTGAAGCTCCAGGGGATGGCGCGCAGGTCTTCGATTTTTTGCGAGGCTTTGCGCGAGGCTGGCCGCGATCCGATGTTGAGCTCGGCGATCTCGCGGATGGGCGTGGCCTTGAAGAAATAGGCTTCAAAGTCGGGCGTTTCGTAGACCAGGGCGCGGTAGGCCTGCATGCTGGCCTGCGACAGCCGGGCGGCGGCCTCCAGGAAGACCTTGGACGCTGGCCGGGTGGGCTGCAGCAAAGTGGCCTCCAGCGTGGCAGCCACCAGGGTTTCCAGGTTGCGTCGGCCGATTTCCGGGTTGGCGTATTTGGAGCCGATCACCTCGCCTTGCTCGGTCAGGCGAATTTGGCCGCGTACCGTGCCGGGCGGCTGAGCCAAGATGGCTTGGTAGCTGGGGCCACCGCCGCGGCCGACCGTGCCGCCACGGCCGTGGAACAGGCGCAGCTGGATGTTGTGGGAGTTCGAGAGCTCATCGAACAGAGCCACCAGCGCGATTTCGGTGCGGTAGAGCTCCCAGTTGCTGGTGAAGATGCCGCCATCTTTGTTGCTGTCGGAGTAGCCCAGCATCACCTCTTGCTCGGCGCCGCTGGCCTGCATCAGTTCGGCGATACCCGGCAGGGCGTAGAACTGGCGCATGATGCCGGCGGCATTGCGCAGGTCTTCGATGGTCTCGAACAGCGGCACCACGATCAGGTTCATGCGTGCCTGGCTCTGGCGCCTCGGTCCAGAGGGGCGCAGTACGCCATGCAGCAAGCCGCATTCCTTTTGCAGCAGCATGACTTCCAGCAGGTCGCTGACGGCTTCAGTGTGGCTGATGATGTAGTGGCGTATGGCCTGTTCACCATAGCGTTGGCGCACGCTGGCGGCGGTCTCAAAGATCGCCAGCTCCGAGCCGGTGAGCTCGCTGTAGGCGGCCTCGCGCAGCCGCACGGGGCGGGGGTCGGCCAGCAGCTGCAAGAGCAAGGACTGGCGCGCCGTTTCGTCCAGGGCCGCGTAGTCAGGCGCCAGGTCGGCCACTTTGAGCAGCTCGGCGATCACCTGCTCGTGCTTGTCCGAGCTTTGCCGCAGGTCCACCGTGGCCAGGTGAAAGCCGAACACTTCGACCGCTCGAATCAGGCCGTGCAGGCGCTGATCGGCCAGCGGTTTGGCATGGTGCGACAGCAGCGAGGCCTCGATGGTGCGCAGGTCGACCAGCAGCTCCTGCGCCTGGGCGTATGGGTTTTGGGGGGGCAGGGCGTGGCGGGCCGCATCGCCGCCGCTCAGTACCTTGAGGGTGGCGGCCAGGCGCGCATAAATGCCGGTCAGGGCGCGGCGGTAGGGCTCGTCGAGTCGGTGCTCGTTGACGTCGGGCGACTGGTCGGCCAGCTCTTGCATGCCGGGCGAGATCGGGGTCAGCAGGGCCGACATCGACAGCTCGCGCCCCAGCAGGTGCACCTCGGTGAGGTAGTGGCGCAGCGCCAGATCAGCCTGGCGCTCGAGCGCATAGGTCAGGGTCTGCGCGCTGACATGGGGGTTGCCGTCGCGGTCACCGCCTATCCACTGGCCCATGCGCAGGAAGTTGGCCACTGGGTGCTGACCGAGTTCGCGTTCGAGGTTGGCGTAGATCTTGGGGATCTCGCGCAGGAAGGTGGCCTCGTAGTAGGACAGGGCGTTATCGATCTCGTCGGCCACCGTCAGCTTGGTAAAGCGCAGCAGCCGGGTCTGCCACAGCTGCATCACCCGTGCCCGCAGCTGCGTTTCGTTGGCTTCGAGTTCGCGCGGGGTCAGCGCATCGCGGGCGGCGTTGAAGGCGGCTGCCCGCAGCCGGATGTCTTCGCGCGAGGCCAGCAGCTGCGCGATGTCGCGCTCGGCGTCGAGGATGCTTTTGCGCTGTACCTCAGTCGGGTGCGCGGTGAGCACCGGCGCCACCAGGCTGTGGGCCAGGGTCTGCGAGATGGTGCGGGTGGACAGCCCGGCCCAGCGCAGGCGGGCCAAGGCCACCTCGATGCTGCCTTCCTGGGTATCGCCTTGGCGCTCATGGACTGCGCGCCGGCGGATGTGGTGGCGGTCTTCGGCCAGATTGGCCAGGTGGCTGAAATAGGTGAAGGCCCGGATCACGCTGACGGTCTGGTCGCCGCTCAGGCTTTTGAGCAGCTTTTTCAGGGCTTTATCGGCCTCATGGTCGGCGTCGCGCCTGAAAGCCACCGACAGCTTGCGCACTTGCTCGACCAAGTCAAAGGCGGCTTGTCCTTCCTGTTCGCGGATCACATCGCCCAGGAGGCGACCGAGTAGGCGGATGTCTTCCACCAGCGGCCGCTCGTTTTGGCGGCTGCGCGACGGTGCAGCGCTGGTTCGGGTGGGGGCAGGGTGGTTCATGACAGGCGACGTAAATACCCCATGCTAGCATCGGGTATTGACACCCAATTACCACCGAGTTACCGGCGATCCATCCCATGTCCAGCCCTAAAAAAGTCGTCATCGCCACCCGTGAAAGCCGCCTGGCCCTGTGGCAGGCCGAGCATGTCAAAGCCTTGCTGGAGCAGCAATTGGGCTGGCAGGTCGAGCTTTTGGGCATGACCACCCAGGGCGATCAGATCCTGGACCGCTCCCTGAGTAAGGTCGGTGGCAAGGGCCTGTTTGTCAAGGAGCTCGAAACCGCGCTGGCCGACGGCCGGGCCGATTTGGCGGTGCATTCGCTCAAGGATGTGCCCATGGACTTGCCCGAAGGCTTTGCCCTGGCCTGCGTGATGGAGCGCGAGGATCCGCGCGACGCCTTTGTGTCCAACGAGTTTGGCACGCTCGCTGACCTGCCCGCAGGTGCGGTGGTCGGCACCTCCAGCCTGCGCCGGCAGGTGCTGATCAGGGCCTTGCGCCCCGATCTGAAGATCATGCCGCTGCGCGGCAATCTCGACACCCGTTTGCGCAAGCTTGATGAGGGCCATTACCAAGCCATCGTGCTGGCCGCCGCTGGTCTCAAACGCCTGGGTTTGGCCGCGCGCATCCGCTCGGTGTTCGAAGAAACCGACATGCTGCCGGCGGCTGGTCAAGGCGCCTTGGGCATCGAGGTGCGGGCCGATCGGCAGGACATGCTCGACGGCTTGGCCACACTGGCCCACATGCCGAGCTGGTTGGCGGTGACGGCTGAGCGCGCGGTCTCGCGCGCCATGGGTGGCAGCTGCTCGATGCCGCTGGCTGCCTTCACCCGCGGTGCTGCCGCCGATGGTCTTTTGCGCCTGGACGCCGCCTGGGGTGACCCCGGTGATCTGGGCGATGAAGTGGTGCAGGCGGCGCCGCGGCCGCTCTCACCGCTGGTGCGGGTCAGCGAGCAGGCTGTCGTGACCAACCAGGGCCAGGCCCGAGACCTGGGCGAGCGGGTCGCGGCTTTGCTGCGCGCCGGTGGCGCCCAAGGCCTGCCTGTCCTTTGAGGCCCGCCCCTGTGGCAGCCGGCCCGGCTGAGCCGGCGACCTGATGAAAACCACCGCTTGCGTCTTGGTCACCCGCCCGCTGGCCGATGCTCAGCGCTGGGTGGCTCAGTTGCAGGCCGCTGGCCTGCCTGCCCTGGCCATGCCTTTGCTCGAAATAGCGCCACAGTTGCAGCCGTCCGAGTTGGCGCTCTGGTGGCAGCGCCTGCCGCAGTTTTCAGCGCTGATGTTCGTCAGTGGCAATGCGGTAGAGTATTTTTTCAAAGGCTGGTCGGGACCCTGGCCGCAGGACCTGCGTTGCCTTGCCCCCGGGCCAGGCACCGGCGCCAGGCTGCGCTCACTGGGTATTGCTGAGTCCCTGATCGATGAACCGGCTCAGGACGCCGCGCAGTTTGATTCTGAAGCGCTTTGGCAGGTTATCGCTGAGCGCCCCTGGGCGGGCCGACAGGTCTTGCTGGTGCGCGGCAATAGCGCGCAGAGCGATGGTACGCGCAGCGATGGCGGGGCTGGCCGCAACTGGTTGGCTGAACAACTCGAGCGCGCTGGCGCATCGGTGGCCTCGGTGGCGGTCTATGAGCGGCGCTCGCCGCAGTTTTCGAGCGAGCAGCATCAGCGTATCCTGGACGCCAGCCGGGACGGCTCGCTGTGGCTGTTCAGCAGCTCGGAGGCGATCTCCCATTTGCCGGCCGGGCTGGACTGGGGTGAGGCCCGCGCACTGGCTACCCATCCGCGCATCGCGCAGGCTGCACGAATGGCCGGGTTTGGCCAGGTGCTTCAATCCAGACCTGCACTGCCTGAGGTGTTGGCCTCGATAAAATCGGCCTTCCATGAATGAGCCCGCGGCTTCGGCCACTTCTTCCGCATCGGTGTCCGGTCCAGCGCACGGCGTATCTGCAACAGCGGCGCCCTCGGGGGCTGCCGATCTGCCGCCCCCCATCCAAGATCTGACCCCGGCCACCGACTGGTGGCAGACCCGTTGGTGGGCCTGGCTGGTGTTGGCCCTGGCTGCGGCCGGTCTGGGCCTGGCGGTGCTGCTGTGGCAAAAGCTCAGCGGTATCCAAGAGGAGTTGGCACGCCGCAGTCAAGATACTGGGGCCCAGGCCATCAGTGCGCGCACCATGGCCCAGCAGGCGCAGGAGACCGCGCGCGACATGGCCGCCCGGGTGGCGGGGCTGGAGTCGCGGCTGAGTGAGGTGAGTTTGCAGCGCCAGCAGCTGGAGGAGTTGATGCAGAGCCTGTCGCGCTCGCGCGATGAGAACTTGGTGGTGGACATCGAGTCGGCCCTGCGTCTGGCCCAGCAGCAGGCCCAGCTGACCGGCAGTGCCGAGCCGCTGCTGGCCGCCTTGCGCACCGCCGAACAGCGGCTGCAGCGCGCCGCCCAGCCGCGTCTTAACCCGGTGCTGCGTGCCATCACCCACGACAGCGAACGCATCAAGGCCGCTGCGGTCACCGATATTCCGGCGCTGTTGGTCAAGATCGACGAATTGGCCCGCTTGTTCGATGACCTGCCCTTGGCCAACGGCGCTGTGCCCGAGTTGCCGGCGCCGCAGGCGTCCGTTGTAGCGGAGGAAAAGCCCAAGGACCAGGGTCTGATTCGGGCCACCACCGGCGCGGTCAGCGATTGGTTCGGCCGGACTTTCTCTTCGGCTGTGGCGACCGTTCGCGATGAGGCGCGGCGGCTCTTGCGCGTCAGTCGCATCGACAGGCCCGAGGCCGCCTTACTGGCGCCGGAGCAGGCTTTTTTCCTGCGTGAGAACACCAAGCTCAAATTGCTCAATGCCCGCCTGGCGCTGCTATCGCGCCAAAGCGAGGTGGCTCGCTCGGACCTTGTCGGGGTGCAAGCCGCGCTGCAGCGCTACTTTGACGCCTCCTCGCGCAAGACCCAGGCTGCAGCGGCGCTGCTGCAGCAGATTCAAGCCAGCCTGAAGTCCACGGAGCTGCCGCGTCTGGACCAGACGGTGACTGCCCTGGCGGCGGTGGCCGGCGGACGCTGAACGCCCGATCATGCGCGCCGCCCTCTGGCTCATTGCCCTGTTTGCCATTGCGGTGGCGGTGGCCCTGTTTGCGGGTAACAACCAGGCGGTGCTGACGCTGTTTTGGCCGCCGCACCGGGTTGACCTGTCGCTCAATTTGGCGCTGCTGCTGGCGGCGCTGGCCTTTTTGGTGCTGCATCTGGCTTTGCGCGCTTTTGCCGCTGCCTTTTCTTTGCCGATGCAGGCGCGTCGCTGGCGGGCCCAGCAAAAAGAGCGCGCCATGCAGGCCGCGCTGATGGATGGCTTGGCCCACCTGCTGGCCGGGCGCTTCATCCGCGCCTCGCGGGCGGCGCAAAGCGCGCTGGCGCAAGAGCGCAGCCTGGCGCAATTGGCCAGCGAAGTCGGCCAGGACAGCGGCTACAACCCGCAACGCGCGCTGCAACTGCGCTCTCTCGCCCATCTGGTGGTCGCCGAAAGCGCCCAGGCGCTGCAGGACAAGCCCTTGCGCGACGAGCACCTGCGGCTGGCGCTGGAGCCAGCACCGCAGCGCATGGGGGTGGAAACGCGTGAAGGCATAGCGCTGCGCGCAGCCCGTTGGGCGCTGGAGGATCGGGAGCCCCTGTTGGCGCTTGAGCGCCTGGAGCAGTTGCCGGTGGGCGTGGCCCGACGCACGCTTGCGCTGCGCCTGCGCCTGAAGGCAGCACGTCTGGCCCGGCGCAGCGCCGAGGCGATGGAGACGGCACGCCTGCTGGCCAAACACCGTGCCTTCTCGCCGCAGGCCGCGCAAAGCATCGTGCGGGGGCTGGCTCTGGAGTGGCTGCAAGGCGCTATGGATACGCGTTCCCTGCAGCAGGTCTGGCTCAGCCTGGATGCCGAGGAGCGCGCCATGCCTGAGGTTGCGGTCCATGCGGCCGGCCGTTTGATGAGCCTGGGCGGCGATGCACTGCAAGCGCGCCAGTGGCTCGATCAGGTTTGGGACGCGATGGTCGAGCCCGGGGCCGTCGTGCCTGAGGATCTGCAGGTTCGCCTGGTCACCACCTTGGAGCGGGGCCTGGACAGCATCGATTCAGACTGGCTGGCGCGCATTGAGGCGGCCTTGCTTGGCCGTCCGCGCGATCCCAATTTTCAGTACCTGGCCGGCATGGCCTGCATGCACCGCCAGCTTTGGGGCAAGGCGCAGCAATTGCTGGGGCAAGCGGTGCTGAACCTGCAGGACGCCGGTTTGCAAAGGCGAGCCTGGCGGGCGTTGGCGCAACTGGCCGAGCAGCGCGGCGATGCCGCTGCGGCCCAGCAGGCCTGGCGCAAGCTCAGCCAAGCCTGAGCTAGCGGCTCAGGCGCTAGGTCGAAGGCCACGCAGCAGGCCAGCGGCTAGCCAGGACGCAGGAGCTACTTCGCAGGCGCTGGAATCAGGATGCAGACGTCGGAAACGAATCAGGGGCCCGCAGGCCCCTGATTCATGCGCTGTCAGCCCTTGGGCTGGGACGCCTCGAAGGGCAGTTCCATATTGCGCAGATCGCGCCGCGTCTCGACCAGAATCAAGGGTCCCTGGTCAATCTGAACCACCGGCGGCCGCTCGCGCGGCACATGGACGGGTTTGGGCTCGGCTGCGATGGCAGCCTGGACCTGAGCGATCTTGTCGGCGTCCGAGTTCACCCATTGCAGGCCGGAACCCTGGGCGACCTGCAGCAGGTCCTGAATCGGCAGCTGGTAGGTCTGCACCTTGGGCAGGGCAGGCTTGGCTGGTGACGAACTTGTGCTGGCCACCGGTGCTTTCTCAGCGGTGATCACAGTCTGCGCTGGCGCAGCTTCAGCCAGCGGCAGGCTGGCTTGCACCTCGCTGGCGCTGGGCCCACCGGGGCCTTCGGCGGCCGATGTGTGTCCCTCGCCGGTCTCGGTACGCTCACGACGGTCACGGCCAGAGCGGCCGCGGCGTTCGCGGTTGGGGCGCCCATCGGTGCCCTCTTCGCGGCCCGCCGGTGCGCCCGCCGACTCCTGGCCTTCGGCAGCGCCGACTTGTTCGGCGACAGCGCCCTCGCTGGAAGCCTCGCGCTCGCCCCTGTCGCTGCGCTCGCGGCGTGGTCGCTCGCTGCGCTCGCCCCGTTCACGACGGCCTTCGCCTTCGACGCGGTTGCCCGAGCCTTGTTCTGCGGCCTGCATCGCGGCCAGATTGGCCGCTGCCAGTTCCTGCTGGCTGACTTCATCGGCACTGGGCGATGCCTGCTCATTGCGATCGGCCCGCTCGGCGCGATCGCCACGTTCACCACGCTCGCCACGCTCACCACGTTCACGCCGACCGCGACCGCCTTCACGGCCCTCGCGCGGCTCACGCGCTTCCCTGGGCTCACGCGCTTCACGCGGTTCCCTGATCTCGCGGGCTTCGCCGCCATCGGCTCGGGCTTCACCGAGTTTTTCTGCAGGGCGCTCAGCCCCGCGCTCAGCGCTCCGTTCGCCTTGCGGCCGACCCGAGCGTCCACCGCGGCGGCCGCCTTCGCGCCCTTCCTGGCCCTCGCGTTGGCCATCGCGTTGGCCATCCCGTGCTTGCGCGTTATCGCCGGCCCCCGGCGCGCGGGCTTCGCCGCTGCGCTCGGAGCGCTCGCCACGGCCACGGCCGCCGCGGCGGCCACGTTCACCGCGTTCGCCTCTTTCGGAGCGCTCGCCGGGGCGGGCTTCGCGCTTGTCTTCGGCTTTTTCAGCCATCGGCGTAGACGCCGCTGCCGGTGCCGGTGCCGGGCTGGCGGGGGCGCCGCCAAACAGGCCTTTGAGCCAGGAAACAAAGCCTTTTTCTGCCACCGGTGCAGGCGCTGCGGCCTGGGGCGCGGGGGCCGCCGGGCGCGGCTCAGGCGCCGGCTTTCTGGCCTCGACCGGTTTAGGCGTCTCGGGCACGATGGGGGCGGGCATATCGGGCAGCACGCCCTTGATGACCGGCTCCTGTTTGTTGTGCTTTTCCTGGCTGCGACGGGTGACGGTGGTGGGGTCCTCGAACTCTTCGGCCGTCTTGTAGCTGGCGGCCATGCCATCAAGGCGGGCATCATCGTGCTTGAGGCGCTCGAGCTTGTAGTTGGGCGTCTCCAGGGTCTTGTTGGGCACCAGCATCACTGCGATACGCTGCTTCATCTCGATCTTGGCGATCTCGCTGCGTTTCTCATTGAGCAGGAAGGATGCCACCTCGACCGGCACCTGGCAGTGGACTGCGGCGGTGTTGTCCTTGAGGGAGTCCTCTTGAATGATGCGCAGGATCTGCAGTGCAGAGCTTTCGGTATCGCGGATGTGGCCGGCACCGCCGCAACGAGGGCAGGGAATGGAAGCGCCTTCCGAGAGTGCCGGGCGCAGGCGCTGGCGGCTCATCTCGAGCAGACCGAATTTGCTGATTGAGCCGAACTGAACCCGGGCACGGTCCTGGCGCAAGGCGTCGCGCAGGCGGTTTTCCACCTCGCGGCGGTTCTTACTTTCCTCCATGTCGATGAAGTCGATCACGATCAGGCCGCCAAGGTCACGCAAGCGCATCTGGCGGGCCACCTCGTCGGCCGCTTCCAGATTGGTGCGGGTGGCGGTTTCCTCGATGTCGCCGCCCTTGATGGCGCGCGCCGAGTTCACGTCCACCGAGACCAGGGCCTCGGTATGGTCGATCACGATGGCCCCGCCCGAGGGCAGGTTGACCGTGCGGGCATAGGCCGACTCGATCTGGTGCTCGATCTGAAAGCGTGAGAAGAGCGGCGTGTCGTCACGGTAGCGTTTGACCCGGTGTTCATGCTCGGGCATGACGTGGGCCATGAACTGCTTAGCCTGCTCGTAGATGTCGTCGGTGTCCATCAGGATGTCACCGATATCGCTGTTGAAGTAATCGCGGATGGCGCGAATGACCAGGCTGGACTCCTGATAAATCAGGAAGGCACCCTTGCCGGCCTTGCCAGCGCCGTCAATCGCATTCCACAGCTTGAGCAGGTAGTTCAGGTCCCACTGCAATTCGGGCGCGCTGCGGCCGATGCCAGCCGTACGGGCGATGATGGACATGCCATTGGGGTATTCAAGCTGGTCCATCGCCTCCTTGAGCTCGGCCCGGTCGTCGCCCTCGATGCGCCGGCTCACGCCGCCGCCGCGCGGGTTGTTGGGCATGAGCACCACATAGCGGCCGGCCAGCGAGATGAAGGTGGTCAGCGCAGCGCCCTTGTTGCCGCGCTCTTCTTTTTCGACCTGAACGGTCAGCTCTTGGCCTTCGCGGATCACATCGTTGATGCGGGCCTGGCTGACCGAGACGCCCGGTGCAAAGTACTGTTTGGAAATTTCCTTGAAGGGCAAAAAGCCGTGGCGGTCTTCACCGTAGTCGACAAAGCAGGCCTCCAGCGAGGGTTCGACCCGGGTGACCACCGCCTTGTAGATGTTGCCCTTGCGCTGCTCGCGCCCTTCGATTTCGATTTCATAGTCAAGCAACTTTTGGCCGTCGACGATGGCCAGGCGGCGCTCTTCGGCCTGCGTGGCATTGATCAGCATTCTTTTCATAGCAATTTCCTGTCGTTCGCGTTCACATGCCCGAAATGGGCTGGGATGCCTTGA
>Ga0164293_10001300_pt1 | contig 20745 bp, 17 predicted proteins | sample GEODES118metaG_FD_111487 | JGI IMG/M metagenome (GOLD analysis project Ga0164293, IMG submission 111487) | Eutrophic lake water microbial communities from Lake Mendota, Wisconsin, USA - GEODES118 metaG | ecosystem: Environmental > Aquatic > Freshwater > Lake | place: USA: Lake Mendota...
CATTTTTGCTGGTATCCTTAACCTATCGACGCACCCCGCATCGATGCACTTCCCCCCAAAGTGAGCCACATAGGCCACTTACTCGCGAGTCTTATCAAGACCCTGGCCCATTCGTGGCCATACCCGAGACGCGCTTGTCGTCTCGATTGGTGTCATTTTTCATGTCTACTCTACAAACACGTTCAACTGCCCCTGGAAAAGCGCGTCGCGCAGCTAAGGGCAAGCCTCGCCACACAACAGCACAGAAGGCAGCCGCTCGTAAAACTAGCGATGTCCCAAAGACACCTGCTCGTGGCACAACCAAGCCAGCAGCTGCAGTAACCACAAAGCCAAAGTCAGAGCGTCCAACACGTCGCTACACAGATATTGATCCAGCAACTGTCTCAAAGAAGGAAGCTCGCAACCTTGAGCGTTCAAAGCTTCGCGCATCACGTTTCCAACAGACAATTGCACCAAAGCCAAAGACTGAAAAGTCAGAGCGCACAGAACGTTCAGAGCGTACGGATCGTCCAGCACGCACTGAACGCACAGATCGCGCACCAAAGACAGAGCGTCCAACCCGCGACGCACGCCCTGCAAAGCGCACAGCATCTAAGCCACCTTCACGCGCTGAAAAGTTTGTAAAGGATCGCGATACTCGCACTACTCGTGAATACGAACGCCCAGTTGAATCCGATTTTCGCCCAACAACACGTCGCGAAGCTGTAAAAGCAAAAGAAGCTCGCAGCAGCGATGGTCGTCCAAACTTCATCCCACAAAAGCGTGAGAAGTTCATCCCAGGATCTAAGCCACGTTCAACACAGAAGCCACCACGTGATCGCCGCAATGATTCACCAGCATTTGCTCGTGATGATCGCCGTACTTCAAAGACACATTCAAATATTGCAGTTGATTTCGGTGCAGATGATAATTACATCTCAACTAACCTAGCGGACGCAAACCTCATCGATGCAACACCTCTCACAGAGGTAACAACAACCTTCCGGGATCTTGGTATTGCACCAGCACTTTCAAACGCTCTCAGCATTCAAGGAATCACACATCCATTCCCAATCCAGATTGCAACACTTCCTGACGCGCTAGCTGGCCACGACATCCTTGGTCGCGGACAGACCGGATCAGGTAAAACTCTTGCATTTAGCCTTGCACTGCTTACAAATATCAGCGGACAACAAGCAAAGCCTCATAAGCCTTTGGCTCTTGTTCTAACACCAACTCGTGAACTAGCCCAGCAGATCGATGAAGTTCTACGACCACTAGCTCGCGCTATCGGCCACGAATCAGTTGTTATCGCAGGCGGAATGCCTTATGCCAAGCAAATCACTGCAATGCGTAAAGCAACGGCAATCTTGGTTGCAACCCCAGGACGTCTGATCGACTTACTTAACAAGGGTGAAGTACAACTGGATCAACTTCAGATTACAGTTCTTGATGAAGCAGATCAGATGGCCGATATGGGATTCCTTCCTGTCGTTAAAGAAATTCTTGATCAAGCAAAGCTTGATGGACAACGTCTTCTTTTCTCAGCAACTCTTGATCGCGGTGTTGATTCTCTTGTGAAGCAATACCTTAAGAGCCCAAAGACTCACTCACTTCAAAACGATCGTGCATCTGTATCAACAATGGAGCATTACATCCTTGTAATGAACCCAGGCGATAAAGATGACATCACCGCACAGATTGCGGCCCGTAACGGAAAAACAATTCTTTTCGTAAAGACTCAGCGTGGTGCAGATCGCCTCTGTGACAAACTAGCCCACGCGGGTGTTCCAGTAGGAGCACTTCACGGCGGCAAGTCACAAGCAGTTCGTACCCGCACACTTGCACTCTTCAAAGATTCAGCAAATGCTGCTCTTGTCGCAACCGATGTTGCAGCGCGTGGAATCCACGTTGACGGAATCTCACTTGTTGTACACGTTGATGTTCCACAGGATCACAAGGATTACCTTCACCGTTCAGGACGCACAGCTCGTGCCGGTGAATCAGGTGCCGTCGTTACCTTAACTACTTCAAAGCAGCAGAAGTCGGTTTCGGGACTTACGTCACGTGCTGGCGTCACGCCTAAGTCTGTTTCAGTAACGTCACTCAGCACAGATTTGATGCGAATCACCGGAGCACAGGAACCTTCTGGCACCCCGTACATTGCCCCAATTATTGAGAACAAGGGACCTAATCGTGGGACTCGTAAACCTCGTCCAAACTCAGCACAGAGACGTCGTAGACCTAGATAGTATTAAGAAAGGCTCCTTTTGCGAATCACTAGTGGGCATAGAGTTCGGCTAGTGGCTACCCCACTCGTTTAGGGCTTTACTCAACATTTGAATGTCTGTCTCGAATTTATTCACAGGCCCAGCAAGACTGACCCTTACGCTACTCGCTGAATTCTGGCCAAATTTAGAACCTGGGCAGGTTGAGACATTTCTATCTAGCAGAAATGAAAATCCTTCATCTCCACCCCTAGTTCCCATATCAACCAGCGAGTAAAAAGCGGCATTTGGCGTTGTTTGTAATAAGCCTTTGGGTATTGCATCTGCTAAAAATTGAAGCCTTCGACCCATCTCTTTCTTGAGATTATTCGTGAACAAAAGAGCTTCCGGCGATCCAAGGTAATCAGCAATTGCGAATTGTATGAATTGAGGAGCACACGAAATGGAGAGTGACATTAGATCCGCCATTGTTCGTGCCTCCGTGGGTGCCGCTACCGCATAACCGATGCGTAGGCCAGGTGCACAATGCTCCTTTGAAAAAGAGCGTAACCGTATAGCTTCAATGTCACTGACCAATGATTCAGTTTCGTCATAAACCAAGTTCACATATGTCTCATCAAAGATTACTTGCATACCGTCTTGTATCAGCGGTGCAATACTGTTTTGTATCTGGGCTCCTTCAAATGCAACACCAAGTGGGTTTGAAGGATTATTTATCATTAAAACTCTTGGACGCACTCCGCTTGCTGCAACATAGTTAGCTAGGTCTGGAAAATAAGGTTTGCCTGCCTGATAAACGGGATAGTAGAGAATTTTAAGGCCAAGAAAATCTGCAGAGAGTTTATATGTGGCAAATCCTGGATCTGGAAGCATCACATAATCTCCGGGAGACGTCACACTTGCAAGCGCAGCTGTAATCAGAAAATTTGCTGGTCCGATGACTACATTTTCATTCGAGTAAGTCGGCCATTGTGTCTCCAAAACTTTAGAGATTAGTACATCTTCACCTCGAGACGGTGAATAACGGTAAGGAGATGACGAGTGCTTTGTGACTAAATCATGCACAAAGTCATTGCGAAAACCTGGGGTATCACCAATCTCCATTCTCGCCACATAGTGGCCTAACGATTCCCTTTGGCGAGCCATCGTCAGAACATCAAACATTGGTTGCGGGTTAATTCTCGCTCGCCACGATGTCATTACTAATCCTTATAACTGTAGGTTTCATCAGGAAATAACCCTGAAGAGACCTCACCTACATATGCCTCGACAGCCAAACGGGCTATTTCGTGAAGTCCATCTTTTCTCGTAGAACGACCGAAAGAAATCAAATCTTTCTCAGAGGCGATGCTACTTGAGAATCTGTCTGCAATTTGTGGCACATAGTTTTTTGCAAATTTTGGCCTAAAATTTGGATAAAGTCCGAGTAAATCATGAAGGATTAATAACTGCCCGTGAGTGAATTTCCCAGCCCCGATACCAAAAATAATTGACTTTGATTTCTTCGTCAGCTGCGCCGCTGACTGAGGCGGGATCGCCTCCAGCAAAATTCCAAAAACACCAGCTTTTTCAAGTTGTTCAACAGAGTCATGTAGCTGCTTAAGTTCTTCATCACCTCGACCAACGACGCGGTACCCACCGAAGGCCGCCGAAGACTGTGGTGTCAGCCCAATATGTCCAATTACTGGAATTCCAGCATCAACGATCGCTTTTGCTCGGCCGGCCATAACACCACCGCCTTCAAGCTTTATAGCATCGCAACCAGATTCTTTTACGAATCTCATTGCGTTCATCACAGCATCATAATCAGAAGCTTCGTAGGAACCCTTGGGCATATCACCGACAACAAATTTACTTGGTGCACCACGCCGTACCGCTGAAGCGAGATGAACCATCTCATCCATACTGACAGGCACGGTGTCTGAATAGCCTAGAACAACCATGCCACCCGAATCCCCAACCAGAATCATGTCCAATTCGGTTTCGTTCAGGGCTGTTGCTAGTGAATAGTCGTAGCAGGTTAACCAAGAAATAGGGTCAGAAGACACCCTTTTTTCGTTCAAAGAAACAATATTGTGCTTCATCCAGCCCCGTTTCACTACAACTGTCCCAAGTGTACCCTCAAGGCCTACGCGACAGAGTAATCTAGTGAGGTAAGCCGTAGAGAGGTTCAGAAAATAATGTCAAGTTCCACGTATACAGGTGCAGACCTTATTGCAGATTTTATTGCAGAGAAGTGTTGCGGAACCGCCTTTTTAGTAACAGGCGGAGCATGTGCCTTCATTGTTGATGCTTTGGGAAGAAACCCCAATACTGAGTACGTTTGTTTTCAACACGAACAAGGTGCGGCGATGGCTGCAGATGCAGTGTGGCGAACAACTGGGAAAATTGGCGTAACGGTGGCAACGAGCGGACCGGGAGCAACCAACCTAATCACTGGAATTGCCTGCTCATGGTTTGATTCTATTCCAAGTATTCACATAACCGGCCAGGTAAATCAAAGTGAAAGCCGTGAAGCTCTTGGTGCAAATGTACGACAGGCTGGTTTTCAAGAGACAGACATCGCAGCAATGGTCGCACCAATTACAAAGTATGCGAAAAAAATCGAAAGTGTCGAAGAATTAATCACCACACTGCCCAACCTTATCCATATAGCAACATCAGGCAGAATGGGACCAGTCCTATTAGACGTACCAATGAATATTCAAAAAGCTGAAATAACTTTGGATCAACGCCAACTCGCACTAACCGAGATCAAGGCCAAATTTGAGGCATTACCTGGCATAGATTTACGGAAAGTAATTCGAGAAGCTGACAGGAACGTCGTAGTTATCGGCGCAGGTGCGGCGCTATCAGGAGTTGCATCAAAAATTCAAGACTGGTGCGAAAGAAACAATATTCCTTATGTGAGTTCATGGGGAGCGATGACATACTTAGACAGATCTAGCGATTTATACTACGGCTCACTCGGAGTTTACGGCGCTCGATCAGCCAATTGGCTTGTCCAGGCTGCAGAGAATTTGATTGTATTTGGCAGTCGTCTTGATAATAGGCAGCGAACAGGAAACCCCAGAGGCTTTGCCCCGTTTGCAAAAATAACCGTCTTCGATATCGATTTTGAAGAGCTCAAAAAGTACAAAGATCTAGATAACTACAACGGGATCCAGTACGACCTCACAGAGGTTGACTCGATTTTGGTTGACATTAACTGCAATACCTCTTGGCCTGAGACCGCGAAAAAAATAAAGTCCGAAATGTCAGAAGGATTTGATCGAGCGGTTAAGGAAGAGGAATTCAACCCATATACAGCAGTACGAATCGCCCAATCAAAATTTGAGAATGACGCAATTGCTGTCTCCGATTGTGGTGCAAATCTCTGCTGGGTGTACCAAAGCTATCTTCCAGACACATCTTTCCTTTTCACAGCTGGGGGGAATTCACCCATGGGGTACAGCCTCCCAGCGGCGATCGGTGCACAACTGCTGAATCCAGATAAAAAGGTATACTGCTTCATCGGAGACGGTGGTCTTCAAATGAATATTCAAGAACTTCAAACAGTTGTCGCTTACAATTTACCAATAACAATTTTCGTCCAAAACAATTTTGGCTATGGAATTATCAAACAATTCCAGGATGCCTATTTTGGGGGCCGCCACTTCGCTACTGGAGAGGGCTATACAGTTCCAGACTTTGAATCTATTTCTAAGGCCTACAAAATCCCTTATTTGAAAGTAACCTCCCAAAAAGACTTCGAATCCGTTGAAATACCCAACGGGTTCTCTTTGATTGATCTACACCTTCCAGCGGATTCGCTGATTACGCCAAAAACTGAAATGAACAGATTCATCCACGATCAGTACCCATACATTGAAGACTGCTCCTTAGACCAACTACCATTTGATTACCCAAGGTTTCCTAGCGAGTTGAAAGTGTGATGAGGTGAAGACAGAAAAGATCGGGGCCCTACATCGCAGCCGTGAGTCCGGAACAATGTCTCGGGAAGCCTATTGGATGGAGATGAAAGAGTTCTTAGAGAGCGTGTCGGATTTTGCTTTCCTACAAAAACTTTTTGGAAATCAGATATTGATCCAAGATGGACACCTAATGGTCAATCTGAAAGTGACTCAAACACATAATTCCAGACTATTAATGATACTTGATGAAACAGACATAAGAAGCGTCCCGTTTAGTGTTTTGGCAGACGGTTACTACGAGCCATTTCAATCAGACATACTCTTAGAATTGGGAAAGAATTCTGGGAAATTTTTAGATATTGGCGCAAACATGGGATTCTATTCATTGGCCCTTGCAACCGAGAACCCTGAGTTAACAGTCATTTCGTTTGAACCTCAACCCAGCGTTTATGAGAAAATGATTAAAAATATTGAAATGAACAACCTTCAGGGTCGCATAAAACTCCTAAACATGGGACTAGGTCACCAAATAGACGAACTCACGATGTATATTCCAAAATTTACTGGCACGGGCGGTGCATCATTCAAAAACCTCCATGAAGACGAAGGAGAAGCGAAGGAGATAAAGGTGCCAGTAGTCACCTTGGATGCATTAGAAACCGATCCAGTTGACTTGATCAAGATTGACGTGGAAGGTTTTGAGTTGAACGTGATATCTGGCGCAATGAGTCTCATATCTCAACACAAGCCTTCGATTGTGGCAGAACTTCTTCGAAAATGGATGAAACCTTTTGGGCACACCCCTCAAATGTTTTTGGACGAATTGGCGAGTCTCGATTATCGCTGTTTTGCAATCAGCGAATCGCGATTAATTGAGATTGAAGAAATTGACCAGAATACTTCTGAAACCAACTTTATATTTGTTCACCAAGATCGAAGTGACCACTTAGACGTAGTCCAGAAGTATGTTGCCACGTCATAGTATAAAACCGCCTGATATCGAGAGTGTTTTTAATCAGTCATTTCCAACAACAGTCAGTAGCAGTTCTCTTCGATTCAAAACAATACTAATAACAGGTTCTCAAGGCATGCTTGGTCATGGACTAGCCATTGCAATCAACAGTTTGATAGTTTCACACGATGTCAAGGACTTTAAAGTGATTCTTTCTTCGAGGAAATGGTCGGATGCTGCCACCTCTTTTTGGAAAAAGTCCCCAAACATTGTTCTGATCAATAACCAACAAATATCGAGCTTAAAGTGTCAAGTTGATTTAGTTATACATACTGCAAGTCCGTCAAATATTACCCAAATCTCTACTTTCGAAGAATTGACGTGGGCGAATGTAGGTCTTCTAAAGGAAGTCCTAAAGCTCTCTCCACAAAAAATTGTCTATGTTTCAAGTGGAGAGGTTTACGGTGGGGGGAATACCGAAGAAAAGATAATTTTGAGTGGGTTTTCTAAACAACAAAAAAGGGATTGGTACCCGATTTCAAAACTAGAGACAGAGAATGAGTTAAGAGTATTCCAGTTAGAACGAGAAATAGACGTTTGCATCATTCGACTATTTCATACATTTGGGCCGGGAGTTAAAGCTGATGATGGAAGATCCTTTGCCGACATACTTTGGGGCGCTGCTTTGGATAATCAAATAATTTTGAAATCACAGGGAGACCAAGTCAGAACGTTTTTATATCTCTCAGATGCACTAGATGGAATAATTTCGCTTACGTTGAATGACACTCCAAGATTTCTTCTTACTAATCTAGGCAGCGCGATTCCAACTACAATTTTTGAGTTCGCAAGACTGGCGGCAAACATTTCAGGCGCTACCATAGAATTCGAAATAGCCAAAGATTTTCAACACTCCCCAAATAAATCCATAGTTCCGAATATGGAGAAAATGCTTCTAACGGGATGGAATCAGAAAATATCGCTCGAAGAGGGAATTCGACGAACAATTAGTTGGATTAAAGGTTCGACTCTCGGACAGAAGTAACGGTTGGTTCTGGCTTTATTTGGCGATGAATGCTCAGAACATATTCACCAATTAAGCCAAGAAAAAAAAGTTGCACACCACCTAAAAAGAAAATCGAGATGATTATTGTTGGTATTCCTGAAGTTGACGTACCCTCCGAAGTAAATGAGAGTAAGAAATACACAACCCCAGCGGTGACCCCAAGAGCCGACATTACGAACCCGAAAAGTAATGCAATTCTCGCTGGGATATGTGTTGTGGAAACAATTCCACTAATCGCCACATCGGCAAGAACTAGTGGTGACGATTTACTCTTTCCATTATCTCTTTTCTTCCAAACATATGGAATGAACCGAGATTTTGCATTCGTTTGAGCAATGAGTCCTCGCACATATGGATTCTCATCCCTAACTTCAAGGATCGCCTGTCTGACACGTGCGCTGATAAGGACAAATTCGCCTGCATCGTTTTGCAAATCGAATGTAGAAGCCTTCCTCAATAAACGATAATAAATCTTCCTTAGACTTCTGATTAGGACATTTTCTTGCCGATCTGTTCTTACTCCATAAACAATTTCAACCTCTTCTTTAGCGCTATCAAGCATGAGCGGAATTACTTCGACAGGATCCTGTAAATCTGCTGGAAGCATCGGGATCGTCCAGACGCCTTGCACTCTCCCGAGGGCACGGTAGATGCTCCTAGATGCTCCAATATTTCGAGAATTAACGATGACTTTCACACGGGGATCTTTTTTCGATTCTGCAATTGCAATACTGGCCGTACTGTCTGTTGATGAGTTATCAATTATCAAATGCTCATAAGAAAACTCCGGGAGAGTGTCTTGCATGACTTGTCGTAATTTTACAATACACTCTAAAATAGAGTCTTCTTCGTTGTATGTTGGCGTTATAATCGACAGATTTATCACTCGCTTCGCTCCATCTTCATCCACGGTGGATCACCCAATGAAGCCAATCTTTCCAGGTCTTCCTTCTCTCTCAAGGTATCCATCGGCTGCCAAAATCCTTCGTGATGGAAAGCAGCAAGTTGCTTTACCGATACTAATCTGGGAATTGCGCCTGTCTCGAATGGTTCTCTCGCATCATGCACCATTTCTGCAACCTCTGGTTCCAGCACGAAAAATCCACCATTAATCCAACCTGAATCAGTTTGGTTCTTTTCACCAAAATGCGTAACCACCCCGTTAGAAGACTCCAACACTCCAAAGCGGGCAGGTGGGCGCACTGCTGTAACTGTTCCAAGGAGACCATGCATCTTGTGGAAATGCAACAGTTGGCTCAAATTAACATTCCCTAATCCGTCACCATATGTGGCGATCACACGCTGCCCGGGAACCATGCGCATGCATTCTCTAATTCGCCCACCAGTTTGAGTTTCCAAACCTGTATCTATGGCACTTATCTGCCAGTCGGTTTGTAAGCCTTCAACCCACTTTTGAATTACTTCACCCTTGTAGCCTGTGGCAATGATGAACTCATTTATACCCTGGGATGCAAAGATACTCATCAGATGCCAAATGATCGGTTGTTGACCAATTCGAACCATAGGCTTTGGTTTGTCCGCAGTTTCTTCTGAAATCCTTGTCCCTAAACCACCAGCAAGAATTATGGCTTTCATTGAGATTTTCCTAAAATTTTGTGAAGAGTTTCGATCACATAATCCAACATCGGCAGCGTTAATCCGGGCCACACGCCAATCCAGAAAGTGTCATTCATTACGATGTCCGTGTTGGTTAAGTCCCCAACAACTCTTCGTGGTGTACCGATAAAGGCAGGCTGACGCAGAAGATTTCCACCAAAGAGCAATCTAGTAGCAATTTTTGCGTCGTTTAGTTCTTGCACAATTTGATTTCTAGTTTTTGGTCCACCAGATTTCACGGTCAGTGCAAATCCAAACCATGATGGGTCACTATTTTCCGCCACTTCTGGAAGGGCAAGAAACTCTTCTAGTCCCTTCAACCCAGACTTCAAATACTTCCAGTTCCTTCGTCGGAGTTCGATAAAGCTATCCAATCGATCTAACTGAGCTAGGCCAATCGCTGCCTGGATATCCCCAGACTTTAAATTGTATCCAAGGTGTGAATAGGTGTATTTGTGGTCGTACCCTTCGGGAAGTTCGCCCAGCGTCCACTCGTATCGCTTTAGACAGGTATTGTCACAACCCGGTGGGCACCAGCAATCTCTTCCCCAGTCACGGATAGATTCAACGATTGTCTTATGTGCTGCTTTCTTTACGAGTACTGCGCCACCTTCACCCGTTGTAATATGATGAGCAGGGTAGAAACTAAATGTAGAAAAGTCGCCAAATGTTCCGAGATTTTGCCCTTTGTAAGTTCCACCGAGACCGTCACAGCTATCTTCGATAAGCCAAAGATTATGTTTCTGAGCAAGTTTTTGAACAAGTTCTAGGTTAAATGGGTTTCCGAGTGTGTGCGCCATCATAATTGCCTGGGTTTTTGGAGAGATGGCGGCTTCTAGCGCTGCCTCATTCGCAACATATGTTCCAAGGTCGATATCGACATACACCGGTACCAAATTATTTTGAAGAATCGGCGTGACTGTCGTTGGAAAACCTGCGGCAACCGTAACAACTTCATCGCCAGGCTTAAGTGCGCGATCGCCAAGCTTCGGACTCGTCAGAGCTGACATTGCAAGGAGATTGGCCGACGAGCCTGAATTGACCATGAAGGCGTGACGCATGCCAACTGTTTTCGCAAAACGACTTTCAAATTTCTCTGTATATGGCCCCGAAGTTAGCCAAAAATCTGCGCTGGCTTGGATTGCAGCCTCAATTTCAGGTGCCCCAAAAACTTTTCCAGTGACGGGTATTGAGGTCTCTCCTGCCATAAACGGCAGTGCTGAGTGTTTTTCGTTGACTGACCTATTGGCGACATCGAAGATCAGGGCATCCAGCTCATGTGGCACAACTCCCACCTTTCAACCTGACCCACTTGTATTCCGTTACCTACTAGGCTTGGCTCGTGGGAGTAAATGCGAATAAGTCAATCTTAGGTAGAAGTGAGCGGATTTTTCTCACTGGACACACCGGTTTTAAGGGAACTTGGCTCACCTTGCTATTAGAGGCGATGGGACATGAAGTAATTGGGTATTCTCTCAATGCGACCCCAGACTCACTATTTGTGCGCCTGAATCGCGAAGGTTTAATCAAGGAAACCATCGCAGATATTCGAGACATGGACAATCTAAAGAAAGCAATCAATTCGGCAAAACCTTCAATTGTCATACATATGGCAGCGCAACCACTTGTATTGAAGTCATACAAATTTCCAAGAGAAACCTTCGAAATTAATGCTCAAGGGACAGCAAATTTACTTGAAGCAGCTTTTGCCGCGTCAAGCATAAAGACCATAGGCGTAGTTACAACAGATAAAGTCTACAAGAACCTTGGTACCAATCATGCTTATGTCGAAAGTGATCCACTCGAAGGTACTAGCGATCCATATAGCGCAAGCAAAGTCGCCGCTGAGGCCGTGATATGTGGCTATCACAAAATTTCGGAAAGTTATGGCGGACCAAATATTGTGACACTTCGTTCCGGCAACGTGATTGGCGGCGGAGATTTTTCAGAAGATCGACTGATCCCAGACCTAATCCGGTGCCATTTGGCGAAAACGCCAGTCTTAGTGCGAAATCCAACTAGCACTCGCCCATGGATGCATGTTTTGGATTCACTGGTTGGCTATTTAAAAGCTGTTGAGAGTTCAACGAGACTGAACCAGTCGGGTGTCTATAATTTCGCGCCCACAGATTTAAGCCTCACCGTACAAGAAGTGATCGCCGTTGCACTGGAAACCTGGCCAGAGATGGTTACGTATCAGACTTTGGAGAAAAACAAAAAGTATTTGGAAGCAGAAAAGTTAAATTTAGACTCATCGAAAGCTCGAGTTAGGCTCGAATGGAATGCCCGCTGGAGTCAGAGGGAATCAGTCGCGGCTTCCATAAAGTGGTGGCGGCGAGTAATCGAATCTGAGGTTCCAGCCAAAGAAGCTTGTCATTTGGAAATTCTAGAGGCGCTGCCTTGAGAATTTTTGGACGAATTCGTGCAAATAGAATTGCAACAGCCGTTTTAGCAAGCTGCACCCTAGCGACGTTTTATTTGATCCAGTTAGCTACTTCATGGTTCGGCTTAAGAAGTACGGGAATCCGTGGACCATCTAATTATATGGATCAAGAATCTGTACTCAACTCTGCGAAATGCTTCAAGGCTCTCGGAGTTAATGTCTATGATCCGGATGCATTACCAAAAGGGTGTGGTGGATTTCAATATTCAATTGAACTTCTTCGTTTTCTTAACTTGACGAATATTTCTTCAATTAATAGTTCACTTCTTGGGCTGTCTCTGATGTGGATCACAATTTCCCTGTTATGTTTAATGTTCTACATTATTAGAAAACATGGGAAAATTGAAAACTCAATTGCGCTGATTAGTCTCTGTTCGCCCGGAATCTGGCTACTTCTCGAGCGAGGTAACTATGACGAATTAGTGTTCATCTTGATTGTCACAGCATCGCTACTCTTAGTTACAAAATACCAAGAGTTTGCCATTTTTATAATTCTCGCCACGGTACTAATCAAATTCTACACTTTACCGCTGTACATTGTCACAATACTTATGCTACGCAGAAGAGTCTCACGGATTTTCTTTCTATTAACCGTTATACCGCTGACGATATACATTCTTTTCCTAATCAGACAAGTAGCTGCATTTCCTTCTACTTGGTATGTATCGTTTGGACTTAAGTCCCTTGGTCTTTATACTGAGCTTGTTATCAATGAGAAGATAACTAAACAGTTCGAGATTTCCTCCAGCCTTTCCATAGTTATGGGAATCTTGATATTGGGCGTTTTTCTTCAATATTTTCGTCAAAACGCGATCAAACCAGCTTTTGTTCGAAACATAGAAAATTCCAATCATTTGGCCAAATCAATATATCAATCTCTGCTAATCGTGTTTCTAAGCTGCTATTTCGCCGGCATGAATTTTGATTACCGGTTAATTCTACCTGCTTGCTTAATTGCTATTTCCCCAGCAGTTTTTGCTAATAATCGATATCGATCTGCAATGATCTTTTCTGGTGTAATCAGCCTGTGGTTGAGTTCTTATTCCTTCGGGTTAACTGGCATTCCCGCGCTCGCACTTCAATTTCTTGGCGATATCACACTTTATGCTTTTGTAGCAACGCAATTACTGCTTATTCATTTTATATTAAAACCATACTTTGTAAAAAAATTTGAACTTATTGTTCTGCGGTATAAGTCAAGTGATTGAGTTTTTCACGGAGCCAATCCGCTAGCAAGGCTGAGTCATCATTTAAGTGCCAATTTTGTTTTCCAGAATTCCAATATTTAGGACCAATCACTAGTCCGTTCTGATTAAGTAACCCACCTATCGCGCTATACGATGATTTACCCATTATTAGAATGTCCCCAAAAGCCATAGAAATCCATTCGTCCACCCAATGTGTGGTTGAATATATCTGGTAGTGCGGTTTATCTCTCATTAGTAATTGGAGATCTTCTTTAGCCGAAACCAGAGCATCAGTTTGAATTGCAGAATCGGTGTCAAGAATTCCCAGTTCCTTCCAGTATCTCAAGCTCTCGGGAACCGCATGAATCTTTAAGAGTTCCTTGTCAACAACAATCCCGTTGAAATCTGTGTGAATTATCACCTGATACTTGCGACCCAAATTCTTGAGTTCGATTTCAGCGCAATTCACCAAATTTTGAAGAAATTGTATATTCATTGACCTTTGACCAGATCCAATGAAATTTGCGAGTCTTAAGTGTAAGTGCACTTCGAAAGTGTTTTTGAGTCTGCCACGCATCTCAATTCGAGGAAGAGAGTTCCAAAAATCGGGATTCTTTCTCACAGCGAAGTAGCCGTCAAGTAGTGTGAGCTGCGTTGTTCTTCCCAGAATCCTCCCTGAAAGAATTGCCCGAAACAAATGCCATGGCAAGTGATTTGAGTTTTTCACTCTCGAAATTCTAACTCTGCTTGGGATTGGCCCCTGTGTCAGAATTTTGTTTAGCCAGATATTCAAATTCAGAATTTCATTCACTAATTTGCTCTCAGAGTCAATGAAATCTATTGGCTGAAACTCGATTTTCTCGATCGCTTTGAGCCTAAATGGAATTTCGAGGTAATTAGCTAGGCAGTAAACAGAGAGGATCCTTTGAGTTTGTGCACCCGCACCGTCAAAATATCCATCGTGGTTGGATATAACAACAGAATCGTTTTTGACGAAATGAGATAATAATTTAGCCGCGTTGGTAGAGAAAGAATCTGCGACTTCTCGAAGTCTTAATCTGATTAAGATTGATATAGGTTGGATCTTCTGTTTCAACGTCAATTCTGTACCCCCTCATTAAGTAGATAAAATGCCTGAGTAATCCAGGTTTAACCAAAACAAAATTGTTTAAGGCCATAAACTGCTGAACATGCTCATGGGAATTTGTAGACTTTTGATACTCCTGTGTGTCCATTTCAAGAGTAACAGCGAAAATTCTGTCTAAGTATGAAGTTGCTCCCGCAAGTATCTCAAAGTCTGCGCCTTGTGCATCAATTTTCACATGGTCTATCAGTGGTATCCGATCAAATGGAAAGTATTCCAAAATCTCATTAAGTGACCTCACTGAAACTCTCTCCACACGGTCAATTTCGAAACTTGTTGGCTCCAGCAAGGAGGAACACCCAGGGTCATCTTTTGTGACATACATTGCTAATCCTTCGGGAATGTGCCTTGAAAACAAGGCCGTTCTAAGCAAGGCGATTTGAGAACCTATGAATTCTGAAGACAGTTTCAATTCCCAGTCGGAAGACGCGGCCTTTATCTGATCCAGATTCGACTTTACAGGTTCGAAACCAAGAACAAACAATCCGGGATCGGCGGTTATCCATGCTTGACTTTGTGGCGCGTTGACCGAAAGTCCAATATCTATCTTGACTCGTTCAACCGCTTCAGGAAAATTGAACTTTCCATTGTCCAAAATTAGACCAGCTTCTTCAAACAATTCCATCACGAACTAAGCATCGCACAGTAAACTCATTTAATGCGAAACAGGGTCGGAGTAGTTATCCCCACATTTGAGCGCCCAGTTGAGACTCTGAGGGCAGTTCATTCGGCCTTAAATCAATCCACAAAACCAGCGCATATTTTAGTTATTGATGATGGTAGCGGAGAGGAAACCCGTGAAAAACTAAGGAGCACACTAAATTATAAGACTGTGGAATATCTTGAACTTGACCACTCCGGACACCCTGGGAAAGTAAGAAAAGTGGGCGTTGATAGGCTGGACACAGAGTGGATTGCATTTCTTGACAGTGATGATGAGTGGCTCCCTAGGAAGATTGAAAAACAATTATTGCAACTCAAGATATCTGGAAAATCTGCAATTTGCACTAATGCAAAGTTACGACACAATAATCAAAACTATTTTTCTGAAAAAATCAGGAAGAGCACATTTAACCAAAACGATTTAATTTATAGAAATCTAGTAATTTGTAGTTCAGCTATGGTTTCCAGAACACTTTTACTTCAAGCGGGAAGTTTTGCCGATGCAATTTCGGTTCGTGGCGCTGAAGACTATGCAACCTGGCTCAGAATAGTGCAGTTCACCGATTGGGAATATCTCCATGAGCCGCTCGTCCAATATTCCGATATGTCCCCTGATAGCTTAAGAATTGAAGTCGAAAAACTTGGCACACCTCCAAACCTACTTGGCCTGGAAGATTTTTCGGAGTGGATAAACCCGCAAAAAAATGCTTATCTAGAATTATCGATACTTAAATCAAAGATACTGAAGAAACTAAACAGATGACTACGTCAATCGGTATTCTATCGATCGCAACAAACCGTTACGTAGACTATTGGATGAATATGGTTGAAAGCCTTAGTGTCAATCTTCCCGAAAACAATTCTCATACATTTTATGTTTTCACTGATCAATTAGATAAAGTAAATCTATTCAAAGAGAAAAATCCAGAACTGAATATAAAGGTAAATCAAGTTGAACCAATGAATTTTCCAGATGCGACCCTCCTTCGATACGAAATATATTTCAAATTCAAAGACATATTTGAAGAAAAAATATTAATGCACCTAGATGCAGACATGCTGATTAGAGATGCAAGATTTAAACAGCTGGAAAACCCTGCTTTTCTTGGACCTCAAGAAATAGCATTAGTCTCCCACCCCGGTTACTGGAGGCCAACCGGCTTCCAAAAATTAAAGCTAGCTCTTGCTCATCCAGAGGTATTGTTGCGAGACATTTATGCACAGATAAAATTAGGTGGAGTTGGTTCTTGGGAGACGGATCGCTCGTCACGAGCGTATGTACCAAGAAACCTACGTAAGAATTATGTTTGTGGTGGGATATGGGTCGCCGAAAACGCCATTTTCAAAGGATTGTGCCAAGAACTATCGTTGTTAACGCGCAAAGATTTAGAGATGGGAAAAATGCCTATCTGGCATGACGAAAGTTTTCTAAATCTATGGGCAAGCAAGAATAGATTCAAACTCCTAAGCCCGAGCTTTTGCTACGACCCAAGATACCCACAATTGAAATCAATCAAGAACATTGTAGAGGCAGTGAATAAAAATGCTACGTAAAAAACCTCGCGTGACTGTTCAATTAGTGGGTGGTTTGGGAAACCAAATATTTCAATACTTTGCGGGAATGTATGTTGCGATAGAAAGTAACTCTGAACTCGTGTTGGATACATCTAGAATTGGTGTTCATGGACGTAATCATGGATCTACAATTTCTGATTTCAATATTTCTGAGCGCGTAATTTTCTCTAGATGGCGTAATCTATTTTATCGTAGTGTTTTCGGACGGTTCCATGGATTTTTTTTACGAAAAATCCCTGTCTATAGTCGTATATCAAAAGATATTTTAAATTGTTATCAATCACGCACACTCGGATACGATCGATCTGTATCAAATTTAAGTCCACCAGTAACATTAAGTGGATATTTTCAAACCAGTCAATATTACAACTTCGTGATTGATTCAGGTACGCCAAAACTTAGAATTAGCGAACCAAGTCAGTGGTATCGTTCAATGCTACAAATGATTGAAAGCAAGCAATCTTTAGTCATACACATCCGCCGAGGTGATTATGTGCTACTGAAGGATACCTTCGGGTTACTTTCGAAAAAGTACTATTTAGAAGCTGAGAGTATTATCAAAAAGAGATTTAGCTTCACAGATATCTTTGTCTTTTCTGATGATCTATCAATTGCAAAGGAATTTAATCTAACTTTCTCGGATGCCGTTATTCATTATGTTTCCCCTCCTTCCGAATCATCAGCAGCAGAATCACTTATGTTGATGTCAGCGGCTAAAGGGATAATCTTAAGTAACTCAACTTTTGCATGGTGGTCTGCAATTATTGGAGAAATTGATTACGTAGTCTGTCCCGAAAAATGGTTTCGTGATTCACCGATTCCTGATGGTTTAGTTCAGCCGACTTGGCTAACAACAGAATCGCAGTGGGAGAACTAAAACGACCGAATTTTCGCACGTAGAAATTTAAAATACATGTGCTTAATCACCAAAATATATGTGTACGGATTGCTAAGGGTAATGATTGAAGCTATAACCACAGCTTTTTTCTGCTTTTTGTTCAAAAGATTTTTAGAGTTAGCGAGTAACAAATCGCGAAGAAAAAAGAGCGTTCTTTCCCAGTAGAAAGTGTTGTTTCGATAAATGCTGAAAATACTCCTAACTGATGGATTCAATTTTTGTATTGAAAGATCTATTTGTGGCAGCTTGTCCAGCAATCTGTCCCGAGTTTCTTGCATCAAGGCTCGCTTGCTTCCAGAAATAGATGTACCTGAAAGTGAATAATCTAGGAGATTCTCTGGCACGCTCTTAAAGGATCCAATTTCCATCATTCTCAACCAAAGGCCTAGATCTTCCGCCGGAAATTCTGTTTTTCTGTAACCACCTGCAGAAATAACTGCAGATTTTTTTATCAGCGCAACTGGGTGAGCAAGGCGCTGTGAACTCAATATTGATAATTCAGTAGCATATGGAACGATTGCAGAAAAAATATTTCCCAGATATTTACCCTCCGGGTTCCTAAAACTGTAGTCGGAGAAAATCGCAACCACGCCATGGGATATCAGTTCAACCTGTTTGGGTATTCGAGATTTAGAGTAATTATCATCGACATCATATCTTGCGATCCAATTTCCTTTTGCTTCACTTATGCCATAATTCAATGCATCAACTAATCCGTAGCCTGGATTTCTCACTAATCTAAATTGTGGATTCAAAGCGCACCATTCTTCAACTACTTTGAATGTAAAGTCCTCGGAGTTATCGTCAATTATTAAAATCTCGTCATTTGGTCTTGCACTCGCTTCTAAGTTAGCAAGCGCAGTTGCTAAATACTGCTCGCCATTCTTTATCGGAATGAGCAAAGTGACTTGTACCGTGTCCACTGCTAAATCCTCCCTGATTCGGAATGCCAAGCCCCTAGAATATCCACACGAACGTATTGTTGGGGTAACTGTGAATCGAAATAATTTGCGTAAGGAAATATTCAACTGCCTCAAGATTCTTGAGAGGCGAGACCGAGTAAAATACTGGATTGCTGTGGCAATCCAATCGGCTATGTCGCTTGTTGATCTTCTAGGGGTGGCAGCTCTCGGACTTGTGGGCTCTTTGGCGATTCGAGGTGCCCAATCTCAGACAGCGGGCGACAGGGTGTCGGATGTTTTGGTCTTTTTGAGAATCGATAACCTCTCAATTCGAGAGCAAATTATAATTCTAAGCGTCTTCGCCGTGGCTCTTCTTGCATTTAAGACTGTCTTTACAATTTATTTCACTCGAAGACTTCTTTTCTTTTTGGGTAGAAAGAGCGCTGAAATTTCTACAACGTTGATTAATCGCACATTGTCGAAGGGTTATCTGGGAATAAGACAGAGTACTCAAACAGAGATTCAATACGCCACAGGTGACGGCGTTACTGCGATTTCTCTTGGAGTACTCGGCGTCACAGCTAATCTGATTGGAGATTTCTCCTTACTATTTGTTGTAGGGCTAGGGGTTTTCGTGATAGATCCATTTTCAGCGCTGACAACTTTAGGACTATTCGGTGCGATCGGGCTAATTCTCTACTTCAGCATGAATCGTAGGGCAAAAAAAATTGGTTCTGAAATGGCTAGATTAAATGTAGAGGGAAACTCTAAGCTGTTTGAGGTAGTTAATGCATACCGCGAAATTTATAGTAGAAATCGATTGAATTACTACGTCCAAGAAATTTCTGGAATTAAACGTGAATTCGCCTATCAATCTGCGCGCCAAACGCTGTTGCCAAATATCAGCAAATACATCGTTGAACTATCGGTGACCGTAGGCGCAATGTTAGTTGCAGCAATTGAGTTTTCAACAAGTGATGCTTCGCGTGCGGCGGCCAGCTTGGCACTCTTCATGGCTGCTGGAAGTCGTATCGCACCAGCACTACTTCGTATTCAACAGAGCGCAGTCCAAGTTCAGGGTAATTTGGGGCTTGCTGAACCCACATTAAAGTTGTTAGAGAATATGGTTCAAGTCCCGTTACTTGATTCCGCTCAGACTGCTTTAGATTTTGAGCATCAAGGGTTCAAGAGTGAAGTGGTAGTTTCAAATGTAAGTTTTAAGTATTCTGATTCAGGTTTAGACATAGTGCGGAAGATTTCTTTTGAAGTACGTGAAGGAGAAATGCTCGCAATAGTAGGACCTTCTGGCTCAGGTAAAAGTACGATAATAGATCTCATTCTTGGGGTTTTGAACCCCTCGATTGGCGAGATCATGATTTCAGGATTGCGACCAACCCATGCAATCCGGAAATGGCCGGGTGCGGTGGGCTATGTGCCTCAGAATGTCAATCTCATCAATCAATCGATTAGAAGAAACTTAGAGATTGGATTTGCTGAAGGGGCAGTACCTCAAGTGAAGATTGAAAACGCTCTACGAGATGCACATCTTCTCAAAGATAAAATTAATCTGGAAGATAGTGTTGGCGAATTTGGGGCCAACATTAGCGGAGGACAGAAACAACGAGTGGGTATCGCACGTGCACTTCTTTTAAACCCCAGACTTCTAGTGTTGGACGAGGCAACCAGTTCACTCGACAGTAAGACCGAGCATGATATTTCTGCGACTCTGATGGATCTAAAGGGTAGGATTTCAATGATTGTTGTAGCCCATCGGCTTTCTACTGTCCAACGTGCCGATCGCATAGTTTATTTGGATAAAGGTGAAATTGTTGCTTGCGGGAATTTCGAAGAGCTTCGTGCTCAAGTGCCTGATTTCAACCAACAAGCCGAACTCATGGGGCTTAATAACAACGAACGTTGAAACCTCATGGATGTCGAGAGAGTATTGTCGGTTTTGTCCGTTTTGTCCCATCTCCGCGACAATCTAGGCTAGGATTCGTAGTAGGTAGTAGAGGCACCGACGGGTGTCACTGAAGTACACACCGGTTATGAAAGAAGTCCCAAAGTGGCATTTAAGAAGTCTGCAGCCTCTGCAGGTCCTCGCGTGTGGACCGTCGCAGAGCTCGGTGCTTTCTACACAGAGCACCGTTCAGAGCTTCTTGCCCACGCTAATCGCG
>Ga0164293_10001301_pt1 | contig 20745 bp, 19 predicted proteins | sample GEODES118metaG_FD_111487 | JGI IMG/M metagenome (GOLD analysis project Ga0164293, IMG submission 111487) | Eutrophic lake water microbial communities from Lake Mendota, Wisconsin, USA - GEODES118 metaG | ecosystem: Environmental > Aquatic > Freshwater > Lake | place: USA: Lake Mendota...
AACTGCAAGACGGCGGCCGACGGCACCATCACCTGTGACACCAAGATCATGAACGACCCCGGCTATCTGCCGGCCAAGCCGCAGTACCAGCCCTTCAAGAACTGATGCGCCGCCTGGCCCGGTTCCTCGACGACGAACGTTTCCTGCGCTTCAGCGATCGGGCCGAACTGCAGCTGATCAAGCTGCTGGGGCTGGTGTTGATCGTGGTGATGGTGGTGGCCTCCCTTCAGCTGGTCACTGCGTTGCTGGTGGGTCTGTTGCTGCCTGGGCCGGCCTGGGTGGGCGAACGCCTCACCGGCCTGCTGGGCGATCTGCTCAACCTGCTGATCGGTCTTGAGGTGCTGCAGAACATCACCTCCTACCTGCGCAAGCGCGTGGTGCAGATCGAGCTGGTACTGGTCACGGCGATGACGGCTCTGGCCCGCAAGGTGATCGTGTTGCCAGGCGGGGCGGAGAGCAAGCCGCAGTTGCTGATCGGTCTTGGTGTGGCCGTGCTCTGCCTGGCTCTGGCCTACTGGCTGGTGCGCCAGCCAGGCATGCCGCGCCTCAGCCGCGATCGGACCAGAACAGCGCCAGCCAGATCGTTCCCGGAGCAGGATCCGTCTGTTCCACCCGATGGCGCCGTCCTGCCCCGATCAGAAGAGCATCCCCACGGTTGAGTTCGATCGGCTGCTCGCAGTCCTCAAAGCGCAGCCGGGCACTGCCCTGGAGCACGGTGACCCATTCATGCTCCTGCTGGTCGTACCAGAAGCCTTCCGGACTCGCCGCTCCGCAGGAATGAATCCTTTCCAGCCGCAGCTGGGGTGTTTGCACCAGAACGCTGATGCGCTCCTCCCCGGCGGGCGGCGCCTCTTCCCCCAGCAGGTTGGTGTCGCCGTGGGCTGGTTCCTGGCGCTCACCCCACCGCCGGCCGATCTCGAAACCCTGCAGCCGTGCCAGCTCCACCACCTGGTTGTGGTGACTGCAGGCACTCAGGGCCTGCCGCAGCGGCGGGTCGGCGTGGATCAGGTCCGCAAAGGCCTGGAGTTGCTCCACCTTGTGGAGAAACCGTTGCAGATCGGCTTCGGCCATTGAGGGGAAAGGGGCTACACCAGTTCCTTGATCATCCGCCAGCGCACGAACAGGCAACCGGCGAACATCACCTCCTCTTCGGCCTCCACCTGCCAGCCCCGCCGCAGCAGCAGGGGGCGTGAAAGCTGGCTGGCCTCGGTACGCAGCGTTGAACACCCGCTCCGCCGGGCATGCTCCTCCAGGGAGCCCAGCAAGGCTGTGGCATGGCCCCGACGACAGGCGCGGCCCCGTGAATAAAGAAGCGAAAGGCGATCGATCGGGTTGAGCAGAGCAAACGCCTCGATGATCCGGGGCTGATCGGGCAGGCAGCTCACCAGTCCGTAGCCAGTGGCAAGTGCCCGACGCAGCCCAGGATCTCGCTGCACATGGTTTGCCCATGCCTCAATCTGTGGGCCGCTGTAGAGACCCTTGGCCTGGCTGATCACCGCATCGCGATACACCCGGGCCACTTCCTCGAAATCATCGGCCTGCATCTGTCTGAGTGAGTGCATCGTCACACTCTGGCGGAAGTGGATTGTGGCTGATGGTCTTGGCAGCTGCTCCTTCTGGTGTATCTTTTGATTGGAAATCAGATACATACCCAGGAGCTTCCGGGTGTGGGGCCTGATCTTTCGCCAATCCTCACTACTCCCCGCTCACCCATGCTCACAGGATCGGAATTGCTGGCCAAGGTCAAGGAGCTTGGCGATGTCGGCAAATCGGAGATCGTTCGTGCCTGTGGTTACGTATCAACCAAGAAGGATGGTGGCGAGCGCCTGAATTTCACTGCTTTCTATGAGGCTCTTCTGGAGGCCAAGGGGGTGGAGCTCGGTGCCTCCGGCAAGGTGGGCAAGGGCGGCCGCAAGCTCAGCTATGTGGCCACGGTTCAGGGCAATGGCAACCTGCTGATCGGCAAGGCCTACACGGCGCTGTTGGATCTGAAGCCGGGCGATGAGTTTGAGATCAAGCTGGGCCGCAAGCAGATCCGCCTGATCCCCGCTGGTGCCAGCGAAGAAGACGAAGATTGATCTTCCAGCCCCGGGCTTCCCGATCCTGGCCGGGTGTTTCGCACCCGGCTTTTTTATGCGCTGGATGCATGGGCGGCAGGAAGTTCGAGGTGGCTGCCCATGGCTGCCACAAGGTCGGTGTAATCGGCGGGGGTGCAGGAGAGAAGAATGATCTGGGTTCCCCGTTCACTGCCGCGGCGAATCATGCGCCGCACACCTTCCAGCCGCTCCGGATCGGCGGCGGTGAAGGCATCGTCGAAGATCAGGGGTAGAACATCGTCGTAGGCAGGTTTCAGCACTTCTGCGATCGCCAGCCGCAGGGCGCCGCTGAGCTGCTCCCGCATGCCGCCACTCAGTTGTTCAAAGGCGAAGCTTTCCTCCCCCTCCCGCAAACGCAGATCGGCAAAGCCCTGGCGGGGATCGAAGCTCAGGGTCGGCAGAAAGAACTTGCCCTGCTCATTCGACTTGTCCTGCTGGTCGGTGGCCCATCCGGGCAGGTCGAGGTCCTGCAGATAGGAGGCGATCGCTTCAGCCAGGGGCTCGCTGTAGCGGTGGGAAAGGTCGCTGCGCATCTCTTCAAACAGGCGGGCCAGCAACTGCAGAGCCTCCGCTTCTTCCTCCACCGCCCTGCGTTCGGCCCTGGCCATTTCCCAGGCCACCAGGCGTTGTTCCTCCTCGGCGGCAGGATCGCCGCTGCCGAGGCTGAGGCAGCGTTCCTCGTTCTGGCCGCGGCGGGTGAGCAGCTGGTCCTTTTCCTGCTCCAGCCGGCGTTGCTGTTGTCCCAGGCTGTCCTCGCCCTCCGGCCGGTCTCCCTGCAGCGCCGCCAGGGCCTGTTCCCTGGCCTCCAGGGAGGCCTGGGCGGCCGCCAGTTGCACTGCCAGATCAACCCGCCTTCCGTGGTTCTCCTCCAGGGCCTGGCGGCGTTGGTCGAGGGTCTGGCTGGAGCCACTCAGCTGTTGCAGGCGGGCCTGATCCCTTTCCAGGCTCTCGAGCCCCTGCTGGCGGCGCCTTTCCAGCCCCTGCAGTTCCGCTTCGAGCCGCTCCTGCTCCTCCCTTCGCTCGCGCTCCTCCTGCCGCAGCTGTTCGAGCTCCCCCTCCAGTTGCTCGGGCCCCGGGGCAGGCTCGGGAGAGGAATCCGCGGCAGCGGTGGCGCTGGAGCTGGCGGCCAGGGCCTCCTGCAGCCGCTGCCGACGCGGCGCCAGGGCGGCGATCTGCTGTTCGAGCCGGGCCCAGGGGATCGTGGTGGCGGCCTGGCGCAGATTGGCCAGCTCCGTCTCGAGGCCCTGGCGGCGGCTGGCGATCGCCTCGGCAGCGGCGCTGTTCTCCACGCCCAGCCCCGTCAGCTGCTTCTCCAGCCGTTGCCGGCAGAGGTCGCGCTTCCGGCGGGCTTCCCCCACCGCCTCGCCGCCCCCGGGGCTGATCCGCAGGCGCACCCCTGAGCCCACCTCCAGCAAGGCTCCATCGGCCAGCTGGCGGCTCTCGCCCTTGGCGAGGGGCCTCCCCTCCAGCCGCACCGGCTGGTCGGTTTCCAGCAGCTGCACAGCGGTGGCCATGGCCTGCAGGCGGGTTTCGGCCTGGAGCCACTCCTGCTCGGCGGTTCGCAGTTCGTTCACCGCGGCGGGGTCGATCGGCGCCAGGGCGGCCAGGGCCTGCTTGACGCCGGTGGCCTGCTGTTGGAGCCGTTCGAACTGCTGGCGATGCTCAGCCAGCTGACGGGCCTCCCGTTCGAGCTGGTGCAGATCCAGTTGCCACCGCAGTCGCTCCAGCACCTGCTGCCGCTGGCGTTGGTCCGAGGCGAGCTGCCGGCGCCGCTCCTGGCGACTCTGCAGCTGCTGCTCCAGGGCCCCCAGCTCCTGGCGCTGGGCGAGCACCCGGGCCTGCTGCTGCTGCTGCTCCTGACGCTGGCGTTCGATCTGGGCCTCCAGATCGTCGAGCTGGCGGCAGACCTGGCGCAGGCCCTCCAACCGCTGGCGTTGTTGTTCGGCCTCGGCCTGCAAAGGGCGTCGTTCGGCCTGCCGCTGTCGCTGGCGTTCCAGGGCCGGCCGTTCCAGCCGTTCGATCGCCTCGAGGCGCTCGCCGATTTCCCGCAGCTCCTCCATCGCCTGTTCGAGATCCCGCTGGCGCTGGCGGGCCTTGTCCAGCTCCTGCCGGGCCGCTTCCTCCTGGTGCCGGGCCAGGGCCAGGGGAGAGCCGGCCCGCACCCTGCCGGTGGCGGTGAACAACGGTTCGAGCCGTTGGCGCAGCTGCTCGATCACCTGGCGGTCGAGGGGAGATTCCAGGGCGGAACCACGGCCCCGGCGCTGGAGCTGTTCCACCAGCCGGGCCAGGTCGTAGCTTTCGGCCGGCCCGTCAAGGACGTTGGCGCCCGCTTCCCCCTGCCGCACCCAGAGATGGGCCCAGCGCTCCGGCAGCTGGCCGATGCGGCGACCTTCCACCAGCTTCTCCATCCCCAGCAGGCCGGCCAGGTGCTCTTCCGCGGCGGGACCGCTGAGGACCACATCCCGGCCATCGCTGAGCTGACAGGTGCCGCTCGCACCGGCAAAGCGTTTGCGCAGTCGCCAGTGACGGCCGCCGGCCTCGAATTCGATCGCCACCTCCGGCAGGCCCGCATGGCGCCGTGACCGCAGCTCCTCCACCCCCCTGCCGCTGGCGTTGGCCTTGAGGAAAAGGCCCTTGTGGAGTGCTTCCACCAGGGTGCTCTTGCCCGATTCGTTGGCTCCGCCGATCAGGGTGAGCCGGGGATCGAACCGCAGATCCAGCTGGCGATGCTGGCGCACGTGGCGCAGGCTGGCAGAGAGCAGTCGCATCGTTCAGAACCCCGCGTCCATCAGGCCGCCTCGCGCACCAGGCGGTGCAGTTCCACCAGGGCCTGGCGCAGCACGGTGGCTTCGCTGAGGCCATCGCTCATGCCGTCGCCATCGGCATCCCGATCGCGATGGCGATCACTGAGGATCAGCTGTTCCTGCAGCCGCAGCGCCACGCGCGCGACCAGCGGGTCGCCGGGACGTTCCGTGAGCGCGGCCAGTTCGGAGGGTGCTGGCATCAGGTCGCAACCGCCGCGCAGTTTGAGCCGCAGCAGCTGGGCCCGGAGCCGTTCCAGCAGCTCCTGAAGCCGTTCCTGCCCCAACAGGCTCAGGCTTCCCTCCAGTTCGAGCAGCAGTAGATCGCTGCCCACCCGTTCGCCCACCAGTGCGTCGATCTGCTGCTCCAGGCGCGGCAGATCGTCTTCCTTGCGGCAGTGGAAACGCAGGGGATGCCAGCCGATCCGGCCCGTTTCCAGGGGGGTGACGCTCGGGGGAGTTCCCCGTTCCACCGAAACCTGCAGCACCTGGCCGGCGCGGTAGTCGTCGCTGCGGGGAAATCGATCCGGCTCCGGCGTGCCGCTGTACCAGATGGAGGGCCCCACCTGCTGCAGCCCATGCCAGTCGCCGAGGGCGACGTAGTCGACCTCGCTCAGCCAGTCGGCATCCAGCCGCAGGCGGTTGCCGGCGCCGGCCTGGGCGTCGGCCTGGCTGCCAGCCTGGGCGCTGGCGAGGGGGTCGAGATCCCCTGGCCTGAAGTCCTGCACCGCCCCGTGGGCGAGCACGATCCTGGCCTTGCCGGCCGGCAGCTCGCTCCAGGCGAGCTGATGCAGCCAGGCACAGGGGTCGGCGCTGTCGATGCGCCGCAGCAGCGGGCAGGGCAACACCACCGCCTCGGCCAGCTCCACCGGCTTGCGCTCCAGCAGCAGCTGGAGGTTGGGGGCGCGCCGCTCCCGTTCGGCCCGGAAGGCTTCGCTGTGCCAGACGCTGCCAGGGGCTCCGTGGTCGTGGTTGCCAGGGATCACCAGCACCGGCAGCTTCATCTTGCCGATGGCGGCGCAGACGGCGCTGAGATCACTGCGGGCAGGGGTGGGGGAATCGAACAGATCTCCTGCCACCACAAGGAAGGAGGCTCCAGCGGCCCTGGCGCTGATCCGTTCGATCGCCTCCAGCCGCACCTGGCGCAGGCGGGATCGTTTATCGGGATCGGTAACGCGGGCGTAGGGCTTGCCGATCTGCCAGTCGGCGGTGTGCAGAAATGTGGGCATCGGCGACGCTTCCACCGGCGCTGCTCCTGTTTAGCGCCTCGGCGTCCCTGCCTACAGACGGCTGCAAGCGTCAGTTGCTGCGCTAGACGTTGATCAATGGGCTGAGCAGAGAGCTGAGCAATGAGCGGAGCAAGGAAGGGGCCCCCGATGGTGCTGCGCTGGCTGGTGGCGATCGTGCTGGGGGCCGGGCTGCTCCTGGCCCTGGTCTGGCCTGGCCCGGCATGGGGCCTCGAGAGCGCTCCCGACGGTCAGCAGCTGTTCAGCAACCACTGCGCCGGTTGTCATGTCAACGGCGGCAACATCATTCGCCGCGGCAAGACCCTCAAGCTGGCGGTGTTGCGCCGCAACGGCATCGAAGGGCCGGAGGCGGTGGCCCGGATCGCCGCCGCCGGCCAGGGCCAGATGGGTGGCTATGCCTCTGTGCTGGGCCCCGGTGGGCCGGAAGCGGTGGGGAACTGGGTGTGGCAGCAGGCCCTGGCCGAATGGCCCAGACCCTGAGGAAACCGCCCAGGGATCGGCGGTTTCACCGCGGGACAAACATTACGTTTTTCTGAGAAAGTCATCTTTTCCGGGCGGTCCTAGTCAGCGCCTGGGAAGTTGTGCCACGGCAGCCAGTGTCCATTGGCCTGTGCTGTAGCCGTTGCTGCTAACTAGACAGGCTTTGGTGTGAGAACCAACCCCCCATGACTTCCAGCATTCGCAAGGCTCTGCTTCGCGGTGTCGGCTTCGCCGCCGCCAGCGGCGCTCTGATCGCCGGCCCCGTGTTCGCCGCTGAGACCGCCATCAAGGCCGAGCCCTCCCAGGCTGCTGCCCTCGAGATCCCCGCTGCTGAGCAGCAGATCTCCCAGGCCGCTCCTGAAGTGGCTCAGGGCTACGGCACCCCCGTGGTCGCCGAAGTGATCGAGGTCGACGACCAGGCCGAAGGCTTCTACGTGACCATCGGCGGCGGCTTCTCCGACGCCTCCGACATGTCGTATCGCACCAGCGATATCGGCTTCACCAACTTCAATGGTGATCTCGAGTTCGGCGGCGGCTTCTCCGGCGACGTGGGCATCGGCTACGACTTCGGTGCCATCCGTACGGAACTGACCTACGTCTACAGCCGCGGCAGCGTCAACGGCATCAGCGCCAGCGCCAACAACATCTACGGCGTCTTCGACACCGGCACCGCCCAGACCAACTCGGTCTCCGGCATCATCAACAAGAATGATGTCATGGGTAGCGTCTACCTCGACATCCCCACCGGCACCCGCTTCGTGCCTTACATCGGTGGTGGTATCGGCTACACCAACATCAGCACCCCCAGCTTCACCGCTGGTGGCTACCGCACCGCCAGCGCCAACAAGGGCCTGCTGGGCTGGCAGGGCAAGGTGGGTGTGAGCTACGTGGCTTCCTACAACTTCGACGTCTACGCCGAAGGCGTGTACCAGGGCGCCAGCAGCTTCTACACCGGCGACGTGCACTACGGCTCCTACAACAGCTGGGGTGCCAAGGCCGGTTTCCGTTACCGCTTCGGCGCCCGTGAGGAAGTGGTAGTGGTCGAGCCCGCTCCCGCTCCCGCACCTGCTCCCGAGCCCGCTCCCATGCCTGCTCCCGAGCCCGCTCCCATGCCCGCTCCCGAGCCCATCCGCGGCCTCTGGTGATCGCTCCCGTGGGGACGGCTCCGGCCGTCCCCACGGGATTTCAGGGGCGGGTTTTTCCCGCCCCTTTTTCATGCCTTCCGGTAGAAATCCCTGCCGCTAAGTGCGGTGTTCAGAAGGCCTGGATCCAGGGGTGCACCTGGAGTGCGGTCCAGATGCCGTTGCGCCAGTAGACGTCGTTGTGGAGAAGGGTCTCCACGGCTTCCTTGTTTTCGGCTTCGAAAATGCCGAACACGTGAGTGCTGTCCTCGGTGGGACCCAGGGTGATCAAGGTGCCTGCCTGCTTGAGCTGCCGCAGGCCCTCGAGGTGTTCTTCCCGGAACGGTGTGCGTTTTTCAAGGGCGTTTTCGCAGTAGGTGCCCCAGAGCACGAAACGCATTGTCGGGTTGCGCAGGAGGTTGGCCAGCCTACGGGCCAGCCGCGGCTGCCTAGAGTTCGGCCCCGATGCCGCGTTCACTGGGCTTGGCCACTGCCCGTTATCGCCCACAGATCGATGGGCTCCGGGCCTTGGCGGTGCTGGCGGTGATCCTCAACCACCTGCGCTCCTCCCTGCTGCCGGGGGGCTATCTGGGGGTGGATGTCTTCTTCGTGATCTCGGGGTTCGTGATCACCAGCTCCTTGGCCTCCCAGCCGCCCGGCAGGGGCCTCGGTGGTTTCCTTGTGGATTTTTATGCCCGCCGGATCCGGCGGCTGCTGCCGGCGCTGCTCGCCTGCGTGCTGATCACGGCGCCCCTGCTCTGCCTGGTGGATCCCCATCCCCGGGCCACGCTCGAGACCGGCATGGCAGCCCTGTTCGGGGCGTCCAATCTTGTGCTGCTGCACCAGGCCACCGATTACTTCGCCCGCGCTTCCCAGTACAACGGCTTTCTGCACACCTGGTCGCTCGGTGTGGAGGAGCAGTTCTACTTTCTCTATCCCCTGCTGCTCTGGTTCAGCGGCTTCACCCGGGGGAGTGGCTCGGGCAGCCGCAGGCTGTTGCTCTGGCTGGTGCCAGCCTGCGCGGCCTCGCTGGTGCTGTTCGTGGTGCTGGCCAGCCACCATGATCCGGGTGCCTATTTCCTGATGCCCAGCCGCTTCTGGGAGCTTGGGGCGGGGGGGCTGCTGGTGCCGTTGGTGCAGGCCCTGGAGCAGCCTGCGGCCGGCGGCGGTGCCCGCGACTGGCTTGGCGCCCGTTGGCCGGCGGGCCTCTCCGCCGTTGTGGCGCTGGCCCTGCCGGCCTGTTTTCTGATCCCGCAGCAGCGGGAGCTGGAGGCCACGCTGCTCGTGGTCGGACTGAGCGCAGCCCTGTTGGCTCTGGTGCTGCCCCGCGGCCATGACCCTGTGGCCCGGCTGCTGGCGAGCCGCTGGCCGGTGCGCATCGGCCTGCTCTCCTATTCGCTCTACCTGTGGCACTGGAGCGTTCTCAGCCTGAGTCGCTGGACGATCGGGGTCTCGCGCTGGACATTGCCGCTGCAGGCGCTGCTGCTGGTGCTGCTGGCCACGGCCTCCTACCGCTGGGTGGAGCAACCGTTGCGGGGGGGGCGTTGGTCGGAGGGCAGTGGGCGCACGATCGCCTATGGCCTGCTGGCCTCCCTGGGGGGGGCGTCCCTGCTCTGGGCCCTGAAAGGACCCCTGCATCAGCGTTTCTATCTCGGATCGGAGCGCTCCAGGAACCAGCGGGACCGGGAATGGCGGGCCCTGGCGATCGCCGGCACCACGATCACGCCGGGCGCCTGTTCCACCGACGACCTTGATGACGAGACCCTCAGCAGCCCTGAGCGGTTCCGCCGCCATGTGCTCACCTGTTCGGCCGAACCCCCGGGTCGCCCTGCCCTCCACCTGTTCGTGGTGGGGGACAGCCATGCGATGGCCTTCGCGCCGGTGGCGGAGCATCTGCTCCGTACGGGCCGCTATGGCATCGGTCTGCTGGGCCGGCCGAGCTGTCCCTTCCCCGATACCCGCTACGGGCACCTGGCCCGCCACTGTTCGCGCTTTCAGCAGCTCACCGAGCAGGAGCTGCTCCGCCAGGGCCGCCTCGGTGATGTCGTGGTGGTGGTGGGCTATCACCTCAGCCACCTGGGCGACAGCCAGCGGCTCACCGATACACGCAACAACTTCCGCGGGGCCAAGGGTCTTCCCCTGCTGGGGGCGGAGGCCAAGCAGGCGGCCTATACGGAGGCGTTGAATCGCTTTGCCCGGCAGGCCGCCCGTCAGGGCATGACCACGGTGCTGATCGGGGCGACGCCGCGCCATCCCGACGCCCTGATCTGCCGCCCGGAGTGGTTCAACCTCCAGAACGAGGGTCACTGCGAGAAGCCGGTGCAGCAGGAACTGGCGCATGCCAGGGAGCTCAACACAGCGCTGCGGGCGCGGCTGGACCCTGTGGTGCGCTTCCTCGATCCCGTGCCGGCGTTGTGTGGCACGGGCATGGGCTGCGACAACCGCAGGCTGCTCGACCTGCTGCGGGACATCGACCATCTCTCCGTCCATGGAGCCCGGCAACTGATCGCGCCGCTCGAGGCCCTGCTGCAGTGGCCCCAGCCTCAGGGCAACGAATCGCGGCGCAGGTGAACCCGGATCAACTTTTCATCCATCAGTCCTTCCCGGGCATAGGGCGTCTCGTTGCAGCGCCGAAACACCTCGATCAACAGTTCGGGCGGGAAGATCTGCCCGCTGGCGGCGGCCAGCTCGCTCACCTCCTGGGCGGTCTGCACCCAGTTGAGCTGTTCGCGCAGCTCCGTTTCGTCCTGGATGCGGGCCAGAAAGGCGAAGAGCTGGTCGAGCGGCTCGCGATGCTGGGGGGCTTCGAGATCCATGCCGCAGAAAAAAGGCTCGCGCTGGTCATAGCGAAGTCTGCCGGGGCGGACAACATGGGGGCATCTGTGGGCCCGTTGTGCTGCGTATCTTCCGCCTGATCCTGCCGCTGTTGCTCTGCACCGGGGCCTGCATCGGGGGCGCACCCTCGCCGGCGCAGCCGCTGCCCCGAGCCAGCCGGGCCTGGGTCGGGGTCTGGGCCCTGACTGACCAGGCGGATCAGCTGGTCAACCTGAGGCTGGAAGCCGATGGCATGGCCTCCACCGCCAGCGGCGCCCGCATCCACCAGCAGCCGCTGGTCGTCGAGCCGCTCGCTGAGCCGCTCACCGAGACCCTCACCGCCGCCGATCTGCTGGAGCGGGGCCAGTGGCGGTTGCGCGAGGGCGGTGGCGTGCAGGTGGACTACACCAACGGCTGGACGGACACGATCGTGCCGCGGGCCGGCGTTCTGGTGCAGCGCTCCTGGATGCCCGGAGCCGACCGCGGCGAGGCCCCCAGCCATGAGGGCCCGGCCCAGCGGCTGCGGGGCGGCCAGGCCGACGCGGTGGGGGTCTACCGGATCATGCCGTTGCGGCCGGAGGAGGCCCCCTGGTTGCTGAGCCTGCTCTCCAGCGGGCGGGCGTTCAACACCCGGGATCGGCAGGCCACTGGCCTGTGGCGGCTGACGGGGCAGCGGGTGCAGATCGAGTGGAGCAGCGGCTGGGGCACCCGGCTGCTGCCCCGCCCCGGCGGGCCCCATCCGGCCGAATTGTGGGCGCCCGGGGCGCTGCGGAGCGGTGCCCCCAGCAGCCGGCCGCTGAGCCAGCGGCTTTGACGTGGGGCTGGGCGGCAGACCGCTCTTCAGAGATCGAGGCCGCGGCGCAGCTCGGCGCAGAAGGCCCCGGCGGCGGCGGCCACATCGGCCCCCTGGGCGTGGGCTTCCGCCATGGCCCGCACCAGGGCGCTGCCCACGATCGCGCCGTCGGCGCCCCACTGCTTCACCTGCCGGGCCTGGTCGGGGCCGGAGATGCCGAAGCCCACGGCCACCGGCGTGGGGCCCTGCTGTCGGAGCTGCTGCACCAGGGGTTGCACCCGCTCACCGAGGGCGCTGCGCACGCCGGTGACGCCGGTGACACTCACCAGATAGGTGAAGCCACGGCTGGCGGCATGGATGCGGGCCATCCGTTCGGCGGGGGTGGTGGGGGCCACCAGCAGCACCAGATCCAGACCGGCAGCAGCGGCGATCGGGGAGAGCTTCTCGGCTTCCTCCAGGGGTAGGTCGGGCACCACCAGGCCGGCGGCACCGGCGGCGGCGGCTTCCTGGCAGAAACGCTCCATGCCGCGGTTGAGCAGCGGGTTGCTGTAGGTGAACAGCACCACGGGGATGGTGAGCTGGCCGCGCAGCTGGGTGAGCAGCTCGAGCACGGTGCCGGGGGTGGTGCCGGCGGCCAGGGCCCGGCTGGCGGCGGCCTGGATCACCGGCCCATCGGCGAGGGGATCGCTGTAAGGAATGCCGAGCTCGATCAGGTCGGCGCCGGCGGCCTGCAGGGCCAGCAGGGCCGCTCCGGTGGTGGCGGGATCGGGATCGCCCGCCATCAGGAAAGGCATCAGGGCGCAGCGATCCTGCTGCCGCAGGGTTGTGAACCGCTGCTGGATCGGCGTGGGACTGGCGAGAGTGGCGGCGCTCATCGGGCCGGACGGGCGGGCGGTGGAGCTGAGCCTATGGGGTCGGCGGATCGCTGGGGCCCAGCTGGCCCACCTCGCGCAGCAACTGCTCCTGTTCGGCGGGGCTGAGGGAGTCGAAACGGGCCTGAAGCGCTTCGTCGGCGATGGCGTCGAAGACGGAGCGGTACTGGCGCCGTTGCTCCATGTAGGTCATCTTCCCGGTCACGACCCTGAACAGGTAGCTGGCGGTCCAGCCGATCACGATCACCATCAGCAGCGCCGATGCGGCGATGCCGGGCGAGAAGCCGTCCATGCCGCTGGCCTGGAAACCCCAGTAGCCGCCGGCCCCGAGGCCGAACACCAGCAGCCCCAGCAGGATCGCCTGACCGCGTGTCACGCCCGGGCCCCGCCCTGGCCGGCCATGCGCAGATTGAGGAAGGGGGCGAACAGGATCAGGCCGGGGAAGAAGAGAAACACCAGGCCGTAGACAAACGTGCGCTCGATCTTGCCCATCACCGTCCAGCGGCGGTTCATCCACCAGAACAGAGCCAGGGGCACAACCACCAGATAGGTGAAGCCGATGACCCCGTAAAGCCCAAGCACCAGCAGGGTTTCACGGCTGATGCTCTCGGCGAGGTTGCTGAGGAACCCTGGCAGGGCCACGGTGCGGAAGCGTTGGGAAACCGAATCTAGGATGGTCGGGCGGGGGCATGGCGAAACCGGTAGACGCAGCGGACTTAAAATCCGCAGGCCGCAAGGCTGTGGGGGTTCAAGTCCCCCTGCCCCCATCAGCGGCAACCCCTGGCCTCAGCGGTTCTTCACGCAGTAGGAGCCGGCGCTGTACCAGCCCAGCGGGCAGGACTTGCCTGTCTTGTGGATGGCCTCCCGGTTGCTGCTGGGGCTGCTCAGGCAGTAGTTGCCTGAGGTGTAAAAGCCGGGCGGGCAGCCTTCCACTTTCGCGAGGGGGCGCACCGGCTGCTCGGCCAGGGCGCTGCCGGTGGACAGGGCGCCGATGGCGGTCAGGGCCCCGATGGCGAGGGCGAACAGCGGGGGGGTGCGGCCCATCGGTTCAGCACGTGTGCGGGGCCGGCAGCCTAGCTATTGAGAAACTATGCAAGATCTGCATGAAAGCTAGTTCGGATCTTGGGTTTCGGAGGGAGCACAATGGGTGCATAGCGCTGCAAGACGGCGCGGATTGGTGAGATGGGCACCCAGGTTGACTCGAAAAAGGGGGGGCGTAAGGCAGGTGCAGGGCATGCGAGCCACCTGCTTCCAACCCTTGAGGGGCTGAGGAATAAACTCCTGGATCTGACGACCAGAAACAATCTTCTCAATCTTTCACTAAACGACAAACGCACAAGGCGTCTGGTCCGTTTTGTTCATTCTGACCTTCAGGGAACACTGAATGCCCTTTGTGCAGGCACCATACTTCCACTAAATGCCTTACCTGAACCTCCTGAGAATGAACTCGGAGAGGTCAATGATGAGGAGTTTGAAGCTGCACTCGCCGAGGCTCGCCTCAAGGATCCTCTCTATCAGCAGATCCTCGCTGATAGTGATGAAGATAAGGGATTAAGTCCCGCACTAGTTAGTGCCGAAGACCGTCTCAGGTCACAAGTCCGTGAAGAGCTTGAGCAATCAAGCAAGAAGAAAAGGAGCTCACCAGATCTAGCCAGATGGGCGGAAGCAAAAGGGATCAACCCTTCGTACGACTTGCCAAGTCACAGCACGGGTCGGACCAAGAAGTCAACGGGAATTCAGACGCTCTTGCTTGGGGCTCGACTCGAACGCGTCGCCGAAGCTATACGGAAGCAGGCCCTCAGTTCTATTGAGGAAACCGGAAATAATATCTTGTACTTGGCGATTGGAGGTCTCTCCTGGAATGCTAAGGGTAAGGAGCTGTTCGCCCCTCTCATCCTTCTGCCAGTTGAGATATCAAATGCGGGTGCTAGGGGTGGCTCTCGTACTTACACACTTAAGGCGGTTGACGATATTCCGATTGAGAACGTAACTTTGCGTGAGCGACTCAAAAGGGATTTTTCTGTTGATTTGCCTGAGCTCTCCGTTCAAGAGCAGGCTACTGATCTGAATTCTTATTTTGAGGCGGTTGCCGCCTCCGTGGCCGACAACCCGACTTGGAGTGTCCGGCGTTTCATGAACCTTTCGCTTTTCAGCTTTAGCGGGCTTGGGCTTTACAAGGATCTCGACCCCCTGGTTGTTCAGAAGTCACAGTTGATACGCCAGATTTTGTCTGCCGATAAAAGTTCTAATAAGAAAGAAAAGACCGCCGTTATGATTGCAGAAGACGAATCAGTTGATAAGCCCGAGATCAGCGGGAAAGTTCCCATTCTGATTACGCAAGCGGATGCCAGCCAGTTCGCCGCCATAGCCGATGTCATGGATGGCAGATCACTGGTGATTGAGGGCCCCCCAGGGACAGGGAAGAGTCAGACCATTACCAATATCATCGCCAACGCCCTATATTCAGGGAAGAAAGTTCTTTTTGTTGCCGAAAAGAAGGTAGCCCTCGACGTTGTCTATACTAGACTTTCGGATGCAGGGCTGAGGGATTACTGCCTGAGAATCGCATCGGACAAAGTCAACAAACGCGAGGTGTACTCCGAATTGGCGGAGCGGCTGAGTATCGTTCCACCCCACGAAACGAATCGCGAATCTACGGCTGATGCGTTTGAAGAGCTGCGAGATGAGCTCAATGAGTTCAGTAGGCAGCTGAATCGTGGATTTGGCTCAGATCGTAGGTCCTACCAGATGCTCATATGGGAAGAACTGTATCTCCGTCAACTCCTGAAAGACGGAGGCATCGATCTCTCTAAGGTCCGAGTCGACATTGAGAATGCAAGCAGTTTGACTCGCGCAACTCGCGATCGCTCGTGCCAAATTTACGAGCAATTGGCAGAGTTCAATCAACAAGTGCCACTCAAGCGAGTGGCCGAAACCTTCTCCCATTTTGAGACTTTACCAAGGGATGTTCTTGAAAGAGAAAAGCTGATTGGACTGGCAAGTAATTGGCATAGCCGCCTAGATGCTCTCGTCCAATTCTCACCCATTATTGGTGGTGGCGAGGATATCGCTCTGCACTCTTTCCGAAATGCCTTAAATCTCTTCTGTGAGAGTCTCACATGCCTACCGGATCCAATTGATAGCGAACTCGAATGGCTTATTGAGCCACTCTCTGCTCCTGAGATGCAAGAGCGAGCGGGAGCTCTTTTGTCAGCAATTAATGCGGAGAGAAGTAGCAGGAACAAACTTGAAGCACTTTTCACCCACGGCTTTAGATCATTGCCAAGCCCTGATGAGCTAACTGCTTTTCTGGCATCTTGGCGCCAGTGGCGTCTTGGTGATCAGGGCATGCCTCAGAATCTGCTTGAGCGTGATGGCTTGGCAGAAGAGCTACGAACCATCAATGAAGCAATAGAACGAATCGAGATCATCCATCGCTCAAGCCAATATTCCGAGCAGATTCTCAGCTGTACGACGGAGCAACTCGACGCATTTGTCAGGTGCACTGAACTACTGGCAAGGCTACCCAAAGAGGTCCTGCGAACAAGAAATTCACAGCTGTGGTCTTGTGACCAAGCCATGGTTTCCGATTATCTAAGGCATTATGAAGAACTTGAGCAGCTCCGCTTAACCCTTGGCATTGATCGTCATCATCCTGTACTGGCGTATGAGCCCAAGGCACTGTTGAAGGCTGCTGCTGATATTGATCGGGTGGAATCACTGGGCCATTCCGGAAAACTTGCTAGTCGTGAGAAAGTGATGGATTGGCGCAGTTGTAATTCCCAGCTCATGCACTTAATCAATCGTATTGATAAAGCATTTGCTGAGGCTGGTCAATCGTTGCGGTATCTGGAATTGACGGTAGAGCAGCTCGTATCTTTACCTGCAATGCTTCGTGAATTGAAAGCACTCCCTCCTGAGACTCTTGCGCAACGAAGCGGTGCACTCTGGGACTCTTCTATAGGCGAAATCGATAGTCTAAGCTCGGCTAGTAAAGCGATCCAAAGGCTGGAATATGAGCTGCGCGTTCAGTCATTGGTTGTCCCTGAGAAGACTACATTCGAAGTTCTAAAGTCAGCCGCCAAAAAGCTTGAAACAACTCCATGGTACTTTCAGGCTTTTGATGGTGATTACTCCAAGGCTCTTCAACTTGCGAAGCGCATGGGGGCAAACGGTGCCACTGCTCAACAGATCAAAGCCCTCCGCAATGTCGCACGACTTTTAGAGCTTAAAGCGAAGTTCCCCGCCCAGAGATTTGCTGAACTTTGTGCCTGTACGTCCTCGTTCGAAGACTCTGCCACTATCGTAAAACAGATTGACCTGTTTAGGTCGTCTCTTCAAAGCCGTGGTATGGACGGCCTACTTGGCCTTGCAAGAAGCCTTGCCTCTGTTGATATCGATCCGCTAGTAGAAGTTTATGACGAAGTGTTATTGCGTGATTTATCAGCGGTGCTTGGGCAATCATGGCTTGGAGTTGATGTAGGAAAGATCTCGTATCAGGAGTTGACGCAACTTTTGCGGAAGAATCAGGAAGAACAAGCGTTTGTTGAGCAATTGTTGCCGTTCGTCGAGTGGCATGGACTTGCAAATGATCCTGAACAATCAAGGCCCGCTGGATGGCTTAGGTCGGTGGTTGATTGCTTGAACAGGCGTCGTTCTTTCCCTGCATCCGAGCTGTTTTCACTAGCTGGAGAGCAATGCACTGAGGAGGAATCAATTGCCTCGCTGCAGACTCTCCAGGGCATTCGAGGCCATCTTCATTCATGCCTACTTGGGTCCGATATGTTTGCTTTGCTGCGAACAATAGCTATCCCCGATATTGAGGCTCTATCCATACTTCTGCGTGATCAGTTGCAGCCCTCGCTGAGTACGTTCGCCGACTTGCTTTCTCGCCATGGTCTTGATGTTAAAACTCCTGAGATTCGAGATTTACTTAAAGTTGCTAAGGACTCCCGGCAATCCTTCTTTGGCTTGGTCCGACGTCATGCGGAGCTTGGTTTTGCCAAGGATTTGTCTGTTGAAAGTCTCGTATCTGCACCCATTGATTTGGAATTGCAGCGGAAGCGTGAACAGGAGCTTGCGCACGCACTCGATTCTTTCCAGGAATGCGGTGGGGAAATACTTAGCTCGGTATCATCACAGGATCTTCATAGGGCAATGGCATGGATTGATGAACTCAAGAACCGTGATCTTCCCGTGTCGGTTCTTTCTCGGTGCTTGGAGCCAGGGTCTGTTGAATGGATCCATCAACAATCCGAGGTTCGCAAGCAGCTCTCGAGTGATCTCCAGCAAGAAGCTCGAGCTTCTGCTCTGTTCCTTAAGAAAGCCAATGCCGCTTCCGGCCGTCCATCTGCTGCTCCTTCGTCGTTTGAAGATGTTTCTCCTCTTGATCTATGTGCATGGCTCAAGAATGTAGCTGATTTGTCCGAGCACCTTGGCGCTTGGATTCAGCTCCATGACCTTTTGGAGAGTTTGCCATCAGCGGCTGAGCGTCAACTTGCGAGCCAACTCCTCGATGGCTCTACTGAAGTGGCCTTGTGGCCTGATCTGTATCGATGGAATGTCGTCAGATCTCGTCTTGAGCAACTCACCCTTGCACAGCCACAATTGGTCTCGTTACGGGCTGCTGATCAAGTAGCCCGGCGGAAAAGATTTGCCATAATAGAGGATGATCTCAGGAGGCTGGACCGTGCCGAGGTTATTGCTGCGATCCATAATGACCCTGATGATTGTCCACAGGGCATTGGGATCGGCCTAAAGGCAGACTTCACTGAGATGGGTCTTATTCTCAACGAGTCTGTTAAGCGAACCAAGCACAGACCTCTGAGGCATCTATTCCAGTTCGCAGGCAATGCTTTGCGTGGATTAAAGCCCTGCTGGATGATGTCTCCTGCAACTGTCGCCTCGCTTCTGCCTAGAGGCAATAGTGAAGAATTTGATCTTGTCGTGATTGATGAGGCATCTCAGATGTCTCCTGAACGGGCTCTTGGCGTGATCAGCCGAGCTAAGCAGTGTGTTGTCGTCGGTGACCCCCAGCAGCTCCCGCCCACGTCTCTTTTTCAGCGCAACGCTTCATGGGAAGACAGTGATGATGCCGATGAAATCGATGGCGATGTGCTTGAGGAGGAATCTATCTTGGATCTTTCAAGCAAGGCCTTCCAGCCGACACGCCGGCTCAAATGGCACTACCGATCGAGGAATGGCAGCCTAATCGCCTTCTCTAACAAGCATTTCTATGGCAGCCAGCTCGTAGTTTTCCCCTCTTGTCGGCGTGAATTTGCGATCACCCGCCATCTTGTCGATGAGCCACGTTACATGAAAGGGGTGAATGAACCTGAAGTAAGAGATGTCTGTCACATTGTGCTCAGGCAACTTGAGTTGTATCCAGAACGCTCTCTCGGTGTTGTTGCGATGAATGAGGGGCAGGCTGAAGCAATTGCTGAGCAACTCGATGACCTGGCCTTTCATCATGATGAGTTGCGTCGTCGTCTGGACCTGAGGGATAACAGCGAAGGACTTTTTGTTAAGCCACTGGAAAAAGTCCAGGGTGACGAAAGAGACACAATTGTGATCTCTACGACCTATGGCCCCAGCGAGCCGGGGGGCTCTGTGCCCTTGCGCTTCGGTCTGCTCAATCGTGCTAGTGGACATCGCCGCTTGAACGTGCTTTTTACGCGGGCCAAGTACGCCATTGAGCTTGTGACGTCGCTGAAGTCGAATCAGATGCGGCTACCGGCTACAGCTGGCCCCGGTCTAATTGCATTCCGCGACTATCTTCGATATGTGGAAGGGGGGAGCGCCTACTCTGATTCGGATACCGTGCGTGAACCCAGCAGTCCATTTGGTTGTCTTTGGTTTGTTGAGCAGTCATGGCTTCACAGCCGACTGCGGTGTGGGTTTTTCGAACTACTTTGTTGACCTCGCCATCCGCCATCCGGACGCTCCTGACCACTATCTCTTGGCACTCGAAGGTGATGGCAGCAACTACAACTCAGCTCGGGCTGCGCGGGATCGAGACAAGTACCGTCAGGCTGTGCTGGAGGCTCTTGGTTGGAATGTCTACAAGGTCTGGTCAACGGATTGGTTGGAAAATCCTGACGGCGAGTTAAAGAAATTGCTCATTGAGCTCAAACGCCTCAGCCAGTCGATCGCATGTCCACGGGATGGAGGTGTTTCGAATGAAGAGACGAGGAGTCTCAAGGCTGATGCCTGAAGCCGTTCTCGCCCCCGGAGCACGCATCGAGTGCCGCAGTGCTGAATGGTTGGTGCGCAGTTTGGGCCGCAGTTCCGATGGCCAGAAGGTGGTCGACGTGGTGGGTGTCTCGCCGTTCCTGCGCGAGAAGGAGGCCCGCTTCCTGGTGGAGGTGGAGAAGGCTGCCGGCAGTTTCAAGGTGCTGCAGCCGGAAGACACAGCCCTGGTGAGCGACCCTTCGCCCCGCTACCGCGACAGCCTGCTGTTCATCGAGGCCCACCTTCGCCGCTCCGTCCCCACCGACAGCGCCCTGGTGGGGCATCGGGCGGCGATGGATGCCCTTCCCTTACCAGCTCGAGCCAACAGCCAAGGCCCTGGCGATGCCGCGCCGGCGGCTGCTGATCGCCGATGCGGTGGGGCCTGGGCAAGACGCTGGAGTGCGGCATCCTCTGCAGCGAGCTGATCCGGCGCGGGCGGGGCAAGCGGCTGCTGGTGGTGACCACCAAGAGCATGCTGGTGCAGTTCCAGAAGGAGTTCTGGACGCGCTTCTCGATCCCGCTGGTGCGGCTGGATTCGGTGTGTATTCAGCGGATCCGCGAGCAGATCCCCACCAACCAGAACCCATTCCACTACTACGACAAGGCGATCGTCTCGGTGGATACGCTCAAGAACGATCGGGATTACCGCTTCTACCTCGACAACGCCAACTGGGACATCATCGTGATCGATGAATGCCAGAACGTGGCCGAGCGGGCCCGTGGTGCCCAGAAGAGCCAGCGGGCACGGTTGGCGGAGCGCCTGGCGACGCGATCGGAGACGTTGATCCTGTTGTCGGCGACACCGCACGTCGGCAAACCGGAGAGCTTCGCGAGCCTGATGAACATGCTCGATCCCACGGCCATCGCCGATCCGAGCAAGTACACCAAGGACGACATCAAGGATCTCTATGTCCGGCGCTTCCGCAAGGACGTGATCGCCGATCTACGCAACAGCGTCAAAGAGCGCGACACCGTTGATGTGGAGTGTCCGGCAAGCGAGAAGGAAGAGCGGGTGTTCGCGCTGCTCAAGGACCTCAAGCTGCCCGACAGCGACGCCAAGGCCAAGGCGGGCCAGCTGTTCAAGACCACCCTGGCCAAGAGCCTGCTTTCCAGCCTGATGGCGGCGCTGGAAACCGTTCGCAACCGGGTGAAGCGGCTGGAGGCTGCTCCGGCGCAGGCCTACGCCGACCAAGCAGCCCTGCAGGAACTGGAGCCCTTGCTCGCTGCCATCGGCCCATCCGACTTCTCCAAATACCAACGCCTGCTGCAGTTGATCCGCGCCGACTGGAGC
>Ga0164293_10001302_pt1 | contig 20730 bp, 23 predicted proteins | sample GEODES118metaG_FD_111487 | JGI IMG/M metagenome (GOLD analysis project Ga0164293, IMG submission 111487) | Eutrophic lake water microbial communities from Lake Mendota, Wisconsin, USA - GEODES118 metaG | ecosystem: Environmental > Aquatic > Freshwater > Lake | place: USA: Lake Mendota...
ACGCCCGGTAGGCCCAGCAGTGCCCCCAGGCAGAGCTGGGCGGTGAGTGCCACGGTGGGCAGGAGATTCACGGTGCGGCTGAGCAACACCGGTGTGAGCAGAAAGGCCTCACCGTTCTGCAGCACCAGCCGCAGCACCAACACCTGCAGCATCCGAGCCGGAGAGATCAGCAGGGCCACCGCTACTGGCAGCAGGGTGGCAGCCGTCGGGCCCACGGTGGGCACGAAGGTGAGCAGTCCGCACACGAGGGCGCTGAGCAGCGCCAGCGGCACCTGCAGGACCACCAGACCGGCCCAGGTGAGCAGAAACACACTCACTGCCGAGATGGTCATGCCGGCCAGCCAGCCGCCCAGGGCCTGGCGGCAATCGCTGAGCAGCTGGCGCATTTCCGTTCGCCAGACGGCCGGGGTGAGGGCCACCACCAACTTCTGGTGACTGCGTGGATCCAGCGCCAGCAGGATCGCCAGCAGCCCCATCAGCAGCAACTGAACCGTGATGCTGGCGGCTCCTCCAGCCACGCCCAGCAACTGGCCGCCGATGGGTTGCAGCCTCTCCCAGGTGCCCAGCGCCGTTAGCTGACCCTCGAGATTGGGCAACCAGCTCACGCCTCGGCTCAGGGCCGCAAGCCGCTGGGCCAGCACCGGCACCAGTTCCACCAGCTGGTTCACCTGCTCCAGCAGTTCCGGCAGCAGTTGCTGCGCCAGCCAGCCGCCCACCAGGCCGAGAACCGCCAGCACGAGCAGCAGCGCGGCAGGGCGGTTGAGGGCTAAGTAGCGGCGTACCGCCGTGATCGGCACGTCCAGAGCCACGGCAAGCACCACGGCGCCGAACAGCACGAGCAGCACCCAGCGCAGTTCCCAGGCCAGCAGGCCCAGCACCACCAGGGCCAGCGCCCCAACAAGGGTACGGCTGCTCATCGCAGGCGCTTCCAGGGATCGAGCACGTCGCGGATGAGGATCTCGCGCACCAGCACCTGCAGACACACGGCCAGCGGCAGGGCCATCAACAGCCCCAGAGGACCGAACACCACCGTGAACAGCAGCTGGGCTGAGAGCGTGAGTCCTGGCAGCAAGCGCAGTTGGTGGTGCATCACCGATGGGGTGATGACATAGCTCTCCAGGTTCTGCACAGCGACGTACAGCAGCAGCACAGCCAGGGACTTCCAGGGCGAATCAAGCAGGGCCACCGACATCGGAAACACCGTGCTCAGCGTGGGGCCCACGTTGGGAATCACGTTGAGCAGCCCGGCCAGCAGGGCATTGGCGGCCACCAGCTTCACGCCCAGCAGGGAAAGCCCGATCGCGGCCAGCACCCCCACGCACAGCGAACTGATCAGCACCCCGCCCATCCAGGCACTGAGCGCCTCGCCGCACTGCAGCAGCACCGTGCGGAAGCGGCGCCTGTAGAACGACGGCACCAACAGCACCACCACCTCCCGGTAAGCCTGGGGCTGGGCCGTGATCATCAACGCAACGGCGATCACGAACAGGAGCTGCAGCAGGCCTGTGCCAAGCCCGCCGGCCAGGCCCAGCAGGCGGAGCGCGCCGCCGCTGAGATTGCCGGTGTCGTTGCCGCCTGCAAGGAGCCCGTCACGCAGCCAGCCCAGTCCACCCTGGCTGTTGCCGTACAGCATTTCGGTGGCACTGGTCATGGCTCCCCGCACCAGTTCCAGCAGGGTGGTGGCAGCCGCCGGCAACTTCACAAGGAGCTCGGAGAACTGCTCCACAAAGGGCGGGATCACCGCGGTGCCAAGCACCAGCACCAGCACCAGCACGAGACTCAGGCTGAGCAACAGGGCCAGGGGGCGCGAACACCCCAGGCGTTGACGCACCCATCCCACCAGGGTGCAGAGCGCCATGGCAAGCACCACAGCGGCAAACAGATGGAGCAGGCTCTGGCGCAGGCTCCAGAGCAGCACCAGGGCTGCAAGGAGCGCCAGCAGTCCCAGCCACTGGCCAAACCGCAAGACTCAGTCCTCGCTGCTCTCGCCGGATTCCCCTTCGCCCTGGTTGCCGGAGAAGCCCAGGTCGTGGCTGTCGGCATAGCGCTCGGCGAAGCGCATGAACCGTTCGAAATCGGCCAGGCTCTTCCAGGTGTAGGTGGCTTCGAGGGCGCTTGCCTTGCCGTTCACGAAGCGGGCCTTGACCTCGCGGGTCACCAGCTCACCCTCCTCGTCAACCATGAACATGCCGGTGATGTCCCCCATGGTCTCGGGGGCCAGCGCATCGGGTTCTTCGAACACGAACATCGCCTGGCCGGTGCGGCCATCACGAGAGCGGGTCAGGCGGATGTCGGGCACGACGGGCTCATCCACGCCACGGAAGAACTGAATGGCGGCGCCCATGCTCTCGCGTTGAAAATCCGATCCTAGGCATGGCGAGCCGCGGCGCCCAGCAGCAGCTCGGCGGCCTCGGCCACGCTGCTCAGTCCCAGATTGAGCCGCTCCCGTGCCGCCTGCTCACGGCTGGCCAGGTCGTGGTCGTAGCAGCGGTCGTAGTAGTCGAGCATCTGCCGGCAGGCGCCGGCCCAGTCGTGAGCCTCGATCGCGGCCAGGGCAGCGGCGGTGCGCTGGGGGCCGAGCCGCCTGGCGATCCGCTCGGTGGCCAGCCGCAGGGGTTCCTCACCCTGGGAGCCGTACACCGCCACCAGCTGTTCGACCCGCTGTGCCAGTGGTCGCTCGATCTCCAGCACCGGTGCCGCGCGCATCTGCGTCCAGAAGGGTTGGGGGATCCGGCACCGCCCCACCTGGGCGCTCTCCGCTTCAACCCACACTGGCCCCTGGCCGCGCAGCTTCCACAGGCTCCAGGCGAGGCGGTTTTCAAAGTGCTCGGTTGAGGGTTGCTCGCCCAGCCCCAGGCCACCGAAGCTGCTGCCGCGGTGATTGGCCAGCCCCTCGAGATCCACAACGGCGCTGCCCCGTCGCTCGAGTTCAAGCAGGAGGTCGGTCTTGCCGGTGCCGGTGCGGCCACCCAGCACCAGCAGTGGCCAGGGCAGGGCCACCAGCTCCAGGGCCCAGCGCCGGTAGGCCTTGTAGCCACCGGCCAGCAGGCGCACCGGCAGCTGTTGCAGCCCCGCCAGCCAGGCCACACTCCGGGAGCGCAGCCCGCCGCGCCAGCAGTGGATGCGCAGGGCCCCCCCGTTGCTCGCCAGGCATTGCAGTTCGCTGGCCATGGCCGCCAGTCGTGGGCCCACCGCCTCCAGTCCCAGTTGCAGGGCCTGCTGCCTCCCCTGCTGTTTGTAAGCGGTGCCCACCGCGGCCCGTTCCGCGTCGCTGAACAGCGGCAGGTTCAAGGCTCCCGGGATGTGCCCCTGGGCGAATTCAGCCGGACTGCGCACATCCAGGATCGGACCGGCGCTACCTGCAGTTGCAGTGACGTCGCCATCGAGGAAGGCCTCGATGCTCACGTCCTGAGCCTGCCCTTGCTCCGGTTCCGTCATCGGCCGTTGCCCGTCCCAGCTGACATAGTGGGCCCACGCTGGCTCCATTGATCAGGCTCGGCCGTCCATGCTCTCCGGTACACCGGTCACCGCCACCGCCAGTCCTGAGGACCTGCTGCAGCGTTTCCAGGCTGCTGCCACCCGTCAGCGGCGCACCCTGCTTCCCCAGCTGGAGACGCGGGCTGCCGAGCTGCGACCGTTGATTCTTGATCACATCGCCGGCCTCGATGCCACCGGCGACGACTGGGCGGCAGGGGCTCTGATTCAGTTGCTTGTGGCCGATCAGGGAGCGCCGCGCGACTCCTTCTTCAGCCGCTACCCGCAGGGTTGGCTGGCCACCAGCTCGGCCCAGGGCATCGATTTCGCTCCCCTGCAGCGTCACCTAGTGCTGCAGGAGTTCGAAGCAGCCGACAGGATCACCAGTGCGATCCTGCGCGAGCTGGCCAGCCCCGAGGCCGTTCGCCGCGGCTACGTGTATTACAGCGAAGTTCCGCCCATCGCCAGCGCCGATCTCGAGAGCCTTGACCGCCTCTGGGTCTGCTACTCCCGTGGTCGATTCGGTTTCTCCGTTCAGGGTCGGCTGTTGCGGGCCTGCAATGGCCGCTGGAACCAGCTGTGGCCCAAGCTGGCCTGGAAGAGCGGTGGCGTCTGGACCCGCTACCCAGGGGGATTCCAGTGGAGCATCGACGCACCCGAAGGACACATGCCTCTGGTGAATCAGTTGCGCGGCGTGCGGCTGATGGATGCCTTGCTCCAGCACCCGGCACTGCAACAGCGCATCAACGCCTGATGGCAAAGCCGACATGCCGCCCCACGGCGGCGTAGGGTCAAAACGGTACCCGCGGATCCGGCCCGATGGCCCTGCGCTGGTCAGATTTCATCACCCCCTCCACACTGCAGCTGGCTCCCCTGCTGGAGCTGTTGCTGGAGCCCATCGCCTGTCTGCAGACCCAGGCGCAGCTCCAGCTTGGGTTGCAGGAAGCACTGGTGAACGCCGTACGCCATGGCAACGGCTGTGACCCAGCCAAATGTCTGAGGGTGCGGCGGATCGAGACGCCCCACTGGCTGATCTGGCAGGTGCAGGATGAGGGCACCGGTGTGCCACCCCAGGAGCGGGTCGCCCGGCTGCCGGAGCAGCTTGATGCCCTCGGCGGCCGTGGCTTGTTTCTGATCCACCACTGCTTCGACGACGTGCGCTGGAGCAACCGGGGCAACCGGCTGCAGTTGGCCGTGCGCCGGCAGCGTCGGCCCGCCCTCGTGCGCTCACCCATCCAGAGCAGCCGCTCGGTGATCAGCCTTGCTTCGGCTCGCCTCGCCGCTGGCCGTGCTGGGGGCAGCCCGGATCGCTGAGTTCCGCCCGCAGCCAACCCAGAGCGTGTTCCACCAGGGCGATGGCCTGGGCCCTGGCCATTCCGGCCTGGCTCTGGCGTGGGTCATCGGCCTCCAGCAGCTGCACCAGGGCGGCCGCCAGCTGCTCAGCGGCCCGACGTGGGCGCTGACGCTTGAGAGCATGCCAGTCGCGATCCCCAATCGCCAGCAACCGCTGCAGGGCCACGGCCTGGGCGGCAGCTCCGGCTGGCCAGCCCCGCTCGCCGCCCGTAGCGTCGTTGCCACCGCCGCTGGTGGCCCCCCGGGGGGGACTGGCACTGGGGCCTGTTGAGAAAGGCGTCTCCACCACGTTCACGCCCTGGACGGGCTTCACTGCCACACGCCATCCTGTCGGGTGAACCGCCCGTTTCGCTGGCCATGGCTCCTGAACGCCCCCAGCGTCAGCGCCCCATACGCCTGCTGCACCAGCTGGATGGCCTGCTCAGCCAGGCACTTGAGCCCGCCCGCTCCACTGGCGTGCAGCAGCGACGTCAGCGGCAGAGGCAGGCCCTCGCCCAGCGGCTGCTGGACCCCCTGCCTCCCGTGCTCGCACCGCCGCTGCGCATGGATCAGTTGGTGTGGCGTGCACTGCGCTGGGGAGGCCTGGGTCTACTGCTGGCGGTTTGGCTCAGGCGCTGACGAGGGGTTTGCGGGCTGCCCACACCCGGGTCATGAAGTGGGACTCGGCCGTGATGGCTTCAAATCCCGCCTGTCTGAGCCGAGCATTGATGTCGTCGCTGATGTAGTCGCGGTAATAGGGCTCGTGGAACACACGACGGAAGTTCTCCATTGCCGTGGCGAACTGGGGCGAATCAGCCAGCTGGATCGAATCGGCCAGCACCATCACGCCACCGGGCTCCAGCACCCGGAAGCAATCGTTGAGCACGTTCTGACGTGCCTCGCCCGGCAGCTCGTGCAGCAGAAATACGCAACTGACTGCCTGGAAGCTGCCCTCGGCAAAGGGCATGGCCTCGCCGTTGCCCTGGACCAACTGGGGCAGTTCACCGGGAAGCTCGGACAGCCAGCGGTTGGCCTGTCGCAGGTAGGCATGGGAGAGATCCAGACCCACCAGCTGCGCCTTGGCCAGCGCACCACGGATCTGGCGGAGGGTGCGGCCGGTGCCGGTGGCCACGTCGAGCACTCGCAGGCTGCTGGATGGTCGATCGCTGAACCTGCGCAGACCCCTCAGCAGCGGCGCCAGCACCCGGCGCCGCATCGGGTCGGCGGTGCCGTTGAACAGGATCTCCACCTGCAGGTCGTAGAGAGCGGCGGAGTGGTCGCTCAGATAGCCATCGGTCTGGTGGTGGAAGTTCTGCAGGTAGTAGTCGGGATAGGCGTCCGGATCCACCTCCTGGGGCAGGTCGCGCACGTTGCGCTGGCTGCGGCGACTCCACGTGGACGGCATGTCGAGCCAGACCAGTGGATAGCGGCTGGCCCAGTCCAGCCAGGGGGCATCAAACAGCAGGGAGGCCGGGTAGAGCCCCTGTTCAGCCTCTTGCCAGTCGCGTTCGTGCAGTGCATCCATGGCGGCCTTCAGCCGTCCCAGCAACTCAGGCGGCACCGGCTCGGTCTTGGGTGTGCCCGATGGCGCCATCAGCGCCATCAGCCGCGTGCTGGCTTCCTTGTGCACCAGGCCGAGCAATCCCTTGCCCTGCTGCAGTGTCTGATAAGCCAGCTTGGTGAGCTGATCGGGCATGGCAGGCCAGTCGCGTGCCCCCATTCCAGCGGATGGCCAGGATTGAGTGCGAGTTGAGCGGCCTGGCTCCGAACTGGGGGGAGATCTCAGCCTCCGGGGCGATGTTCAGAAGCTCCGGCCCGCACCCCTGAAGACCTGTGAAGCCATCTCTGATCTGGTGGCGATTGCTACGGAAACGCCTTCAGAGTTGGGTCGTGGTGAGATTTCGGAGACCGATCCCATGGCCGCCATTCCCCTCCCTGCCAACGCCGCTCGCCAGGGCGGTCCAGAGCGTGAGTTTCTGAGCTGGGCCCAAGACCACCAGCGCCAGCGTCGCCGCCATGCCGCCGAGCTGGCCCAGATCACCCGACATCACGACCTCAACCCGGCTGGCGATGCCGTTCATCAGCTGCAGGCCTGGGCTGTTCGCCAAGCCCATGCGAAGCACCTGCACGACAGTGCCATCGCCCAGATGCGTCAGCGCTGAAGGTGCCGCGGCCGCGCCTGCGGGAGCGAACGGCCAAACAAAAACCCCGGCAATGCCGGGGTGAAAATGGCGGCCTGGCCCAACGTCAGGCGTCGTAGTACATCACGAACTCGTGGGGGTGGGGCCGCTGGCGCAGCTGCTGCACCTCCTCATATTTGAGGGCGATCCAGTTGTTGATGAAGTCTTCGGTGAAGACTCCTCCCGCGAGCAGGTAGTCCTTGTCGGCATCCAGGGCCTCCAGGGCTCCGTTCAGGGAAGCGGGCACCGTGGAGATCCTGGCGAGTTCCTCGGCGGAGAGCTCAAACAGGTCAACGTCGGTGCCATCGCCCGGGTCGATCTGGTTCTTGATGCCATCGATACCGGCCATCAGCATCGCCGCGAAGCCCAGGTAGGGGTTGGACAGGGCATCGCCGGAGCGGAATTCCAGGCGCTTGGCCTTGGGGCTGGGTCCGGTGAGCGGGATGCGCACGGCGGCTGAGCGGTTGCCCTGCGAGTACACCAGGTTGACCGGTGCTTCGAAGCCCGGCACCAGGCGCTTGTAGCTGTTGGTGGTGGGGTTGGTGAAGGCCAGGAAGCTGGGGGCATGCTTCAGCAGGCCACCGATGTACCAGCGGGCGGTTTGCGACAGGTTGGCGTAGGTGCCTTCGCCGAAGAACAGGGGGGTCCCACCCTTCCAGAGGCTCTGGTGCACATGCATGCCGCTGCCGTTGTCGGCGAAGACGGGCTTGGGCATGAACGTGGCGGTCTTGCCGTACTTCTTGGCAATGTTGCGCACAACGTATTTGTAGATCATCACGTTGTCGGCCGCGCTGATCAGCTCGGCGAACTTCATGCCGAGTTCGTGCTGGGCGGTGGCCACCTCATGGTGTTGCTTCTCGATCGGCACGCCCAGGCTGCCCATGGTGAGCAACATCTCGCTGCGCATGTCCTGCAGCGTGTCGTTCGGGGCCACCGGGAAGTAGCCCTCCTTCAGTTGGATCTTGTAGGCGAGGTTGCCGCCCTCCTCCAGCCGGGCTGTGTTCCAGGGGGCTTCGATCGAATCGACGCTGTAGAAGCTGCTGCCGCTGCCGGAGGTGTAGCGCACATCGTCAAAGACGAAGAACTCCGGCTCGGGCCCGAAGTAGGCGGTGTCGGCGATGCCGGTGGAGCCCAGGTAGTCGAGGGCCTTCTGGGCCAGGGCGCGCGGGCAGCGGCCGTAGGGCTGGCCGCTGCGGGGCTCTTGGATCGAGCAGATCAGGCTGAGGGTCTTGTGGCTGTAGAAGGGGTCGATCCAGGCGGTGTTGGGGTCGGGCACCATCGCCATGTCCGACTCATTGATCGCCTTCCAGCCGCGGATCGACGAGCCATCGAAGGCCACACCACTGGTGAAGGCGTCCTCATCGATCAGGTCCTTGCAGACAGTGAGGTGCTGCCACTTGCCGTGCAGATCGACAAACTTGAGATCGATCAGCTCAATGCCTTCGGTCTGGATCTGACGCAGAACGTCCTGGGCGGTCTTGGCCATGACGGGGGTAAGGGGTGGTGCCGTCGGGTGCGGCGTGGCCGGACCGTACGGAGCGATACAGACCCGTCTTGTAGCGGCTGTAACCAAATCAGAGGCCACCATTGCGTAACCGTTTCTGTCAAATCCGCCAGAACGCGCCGCTGGCCTGGGATTTGGCCAAATCCAAGTGCTAGCTTCCGCACCAGGTGCGTCGATCCACTCCAGCCATGCGGGATGCCATCACCGGTCTGATTGGCCGCTACGACCAGCTGGGGCGCTATCTCGATCGTGATGCCATCGATCGCATCTCGACCTACTACTCCGAGGCCAGCCTTCGCCTGGCAGCCGTGGAGCTGATCAACCGGGAGGCCACCGAGATCGTGCGCGAGGCCGCCCAGCGCCTCTGGCTTGAGGACCCCGAGCTGATCCTGCCCGGAGGTAATGCCTACACCACCCGTCGGCTCTCGGCCTGTCTGCGCGATATGGACTACTTCCTGCGTTACGCCAGCTACGCCCTGATCGCCGACGACGCCACGATCCTCAACGAGCGGGTGCTCAACGGGCTCGACGACACCTACAAGAGCCTCGGCGTGCCCACCGGTCCCACCGTGCGCAGCATTGCCCTGCTGGCCGACGTGATCTGCGAGAAGCTCGCCGATGCCGGCATGGAGGCCGCAGCAGTGGTGCGGCCCCCGTTTGAGCATCTCTGCCGCGGCCTGGCCGCCAGCAATGTGCGGGCTCGCTGAGTCGGACTCCTCCATCGCCACTCATTAGGCTCAATCCCCAACACCCCCCGGATCCAGCCCTTCCGTGCAGCTTTCCGTCAACAACGCCCATCGCCGCACGCTGGCGCCGATCAACACACCCGATCGCCTTCTGCTGGGTCCTGGTCCTTCCAACGCGCACCCCACGGTGCTGCAGGCCCTGTCGCGCACGCCGATCGGTCACCTCGATCCGCTTTACGTGGAGCTGATGGGCGAGGTGCAGGAGCTGCTTCGCTACACCTGGCAGACCGACAATCGCCTCACCATCCCGATGAGCGGCACCGGCAGTGCCGCCATGGAGGCCACCCTGGCCAACACCATTGAGCCGGGCGACAAGGTGCTGGTCGCCCTCAAGGGTTACTTCGGCCTGCGACTGGCCGACATGGCTTCCCGCTATCGGGCCGATGTGGTGACGATCGAGAAGCCCTGGGGAGAAGCCTTCTCCCTGGCTGAGCTGGAGGAGGCGCTGGCCACCCATCGCCCAGCGGTCCTGGCTCTGGTTCATGCCGAGACCTCCACCGGCATCCTGCAACCGATGGATGGCATCGGCGATCTCTGCCGCAAGTACGACTGCCTGCTCCTGCTCGACACCGTGACCTCCCTTGGCGCGGTGCCCCTCTATCTCGACGAGTGGAAGGTGGACCTGGCCTACAGCTGCAGCCAGAAGGGCCTTAGTTGCCCGCCCGGCCTTGGTCCCTTCACCATGGGTCCCCGGGCTGAGGCCAAGATGATGGCCCGCCAGGGCAAGGTGCCCAACTGGTATCTCGATGTGACCCTGCTCAACCAGTACTGGGGCAGCGACCGGGTTTACCACCACACTGCACCGGTCAATATGAACTTCGGCATGCGTGAGGCCCTGCGCCTGCTGGCCGAAGAGGGCCTGGAGAATGCCTGGGCCCGCCACCGCAGCAATGCCGAGCGCCTCTGGTCTGGTCTGGAGAGCCTTGGCCTGCAGCTCCATGCCCCGGAGCACCTGCGCCTGCCCACCCTCACCACGGTGCGCATCCCCGCAGGCGTGGATGGCAAGGCGTTCTGTCTGCACCTGCTCAACAAGCACGGCATCGAGGTTGGGGGCGGGCTTGGTGCCCTGGCCGGCCAGATCTGGCGCATCGGCCTGATGGGCTACAACAGCCGCCCGGAGAATGTGGACAAGCTGCTCAACCTGTTTGAGACCGAGCTGCCCGCATTCCGCAGTTCAAGCGCTGCCCCCGCTATGGCGACAGCCGTCTGAGCGGCCGACGACTACGCCGGCGTTGCCGGAACCACTGCTCCAGTTGTTGCTGAGCTTCCATGGCGAGCACTCCGCCCAACACCTGCATGTGGTGGTGGGCGGATGCATCCATGGCCAGGTTGAGGCAGCCACCAAGGGCACCCCTCTTGGGGTCGCTGGCACCGAAAACCACCTTGCCCATGCGGGCCTGCACCAGAGCTCCAGCGCACATCGGACAGGGCTCCAGGGTCACCAGCAGGGTGCAGTCGTTGAAGCGCCAGTCGCCTAGGCACCGGGCCGCCTGGGCCAGGGCGATCAGCTCCGCGTGGCCGAGGGGATCCTGCTGCCGGTGGCGCCGGTTGCTGCCCCAGCCCAGGCACCGACCCTGGCCATCGAGAACAGCAGCAGCCACAGGCACTTCACCTGTCGTCCCAACCCGGTCTGCCAGCCGCAGTAACCGCGCCATCCAGGCGTTGAGCTGCGGATCATCCGGTTGTGCCCCATTCCAGTTTGAATGGTCGGTCTGGGACCTGTACGCAAACGGATCCACCATGGCTCACTTGTAGCCCACCCAACGGTGGAGAATGGGTGAATGTGAGATGCCCGCCGTTGGCTAGCGCGCCACCTGCCCAGCGGGCGATCCCCAGCCTGCCTTTCCCGGCGCCAGGAGAGCTGGACCCTCGACTGGGTGAGTTCCTCGAGGGGGCTTCGGCGTTGCTCTGCCGTTGGCTGGCCTCAGCTGATCAGCGCCCCCCCCTGCCGGGCCTGAGCCTGCTGCCGCCGGTGGAACCCCAGGCCCAGGGACTTGACACAGCTTCCCTGCTTGCCGATCTGCAGCTGGTCATGGATGGGGCATACAACCCCAGTCATCCCGGCGCGCTGGCCCATCTCGACCCCCCTGCCCTGCCCGCCTCGGTCGTGGGGGATCTGATCGCCGCCGGGCTCAACAACAACCTGCTTGCCGAAGAACTCTCCCCCAGTCTCAGTCGGCTGGAGCGCAGTCTCACCGGCTGGTTGGCCGAGGCAATTGGGCTGCCGAGCGGGAGCGGTGGTGTGGCCGCAAGTGGTGGCACCCTCTCCAATCTGATGGCCCTGGTCACGGCGCGTCACGCCCGGGGTCTGGCCACGGAGCAGAGGGCTGTGGTGCTTGCCAGTGCAGATGCGCATGTTTCGCTCCGCAAGGCCGTGGCTGTGATGGGGCTGCCGCCGGAAGCCCTGCGCTCCATTCCCGTTGGGGAGGACGGGCGCATCGACCAGGATGCCCTGGAGGGCACCCTGGTCGCGCTCGAGCATCAGGGCACACCTGTGCTCGCCGTGGTGGCAACCGCCGGCACGACGGTGCGTGGAGCGGTGGATCCGCTCACCCCGATCGCCGCGCTCTGCAAGCGCCATGGCCATTGGCTGCACGTGGATGGTGCCATCGGTGCCGTGTTTGCCCTGGCGGAGACACAGCGCCACAGGGTGGAGGGCCTTGGGCTCGCCGATTCGGTCACGGTGAATCCTCAGAAAGTGCTGGGGATCACCAAAACCTCCTCGCTGCTTCTGTTGGCCGACCCACAGCAGCTCGACGCTCCATTCCGTACCGGACTGCCCTACATGGAGCCGAGCTGGGGCGTTGCCCACGGCGGTGAGTGGGGCCTGCAGGGGACCCGCCCCGCTGAAATCCTCAAGCTCTGGCTGGGCCTCCGCCAGCTGGGCATCGAAGGGGTCACCGCGGTGCTCGATGGGGCGATCAGCCGCCAGGAGCATCTCCTCAGCCTTCTGTCCGCCGACGATCGGCTGCAGCTGTGTTCGGGTGATCTGCACCTGCTGGCCTTCACGCCGAAGCACCTCGACGCTGTCGCTGCCGAGAGCTGGAGTCTGCTCACCCGTCAGCGACTGCTGGCCGAGCAGTTGATGCTCTCGCGCCCGCACTACCGCGGCCGCCACCACCTGAAGGCGGTGCTCGGCAATCCCCATACCCAGCCGATTCACCTGGAGCGTCTGGCGGAACTCGTGCTGGCGAGCCTGGAGGATCCCAGCCATGGCTGACCCCACCAGCCGCCGTGGTCGCTGGGTGGCGATCGTCACTGGCGCAATCTCGATCCTGATTGGCGTGCTCTATCTCGGCCTGATCCTCGTGCTCGACAGCCGCGGGCCGCTTCAGCCACCACCGCCGGAGGCCCTGGGGCTGATCAGTCCTCAGGACGCGGGGGCAGGGAGCGCGCCTTTTGCTGCAGGGGTGTCACCACCCGGTTGAGGGCGGTAGCCAGAAACTGGCGCAGGGCGCCCTCGCGGCGGCTCAGTTCGTATTGCTCCTGCACCACCTGTTGCAGGCCGCCGTCCCCCCAGTCCTGGTCGCGCTCGAAAAAGCGCAGAAAGCTCAGACCCGCCACGCGGGTCAGCCAGGCCGCACTGACGGCCTGAATCGCGCGGCTGGCCAGCAGGGCGGGCAGGTTCAGACTCAGGGCACCGCTGAGCAGGCTGACGCCCCCCTTCACCAGCCCAAGACCTGCCAGGGTGCGCCCCACCGAAAGCGCGAGCTCCTGCGCCCGATCCCGGCCCAGCTCAATGCCATGCAGCCGGGCCAGTTCCATCACCATCTGAGCGTTGACAGCCGCGGTGCCGAGCAGATCAAGGCCCGGCAGGGGCGTTGCCACCAGCACCCCGGCACCGATCCACATGTAGCGATCCACGATGGCCAGGCCATCGGCGCGGCGTTGGCCAGCCAGCAGCTCGCGCGAAGCCTGGCTGAGCTGGCCGCTCTGCAGGAGCAGGTTGTCGGCAATCAACTCCTCGCCATCGGCGTGCAGAACCTGGGCGATGCGGCGCAGCAATCCCTGCACTTCTGGTTTCGGTTGCAGCGGCTGCCTTCCGGGCTGGGGCACCGACTGGGGTGCAGCGCTCACGGCAATCAGGTCGGCGGGATCGAGTCCGGGGCCACAGCGTTGGCGCAGGAGGCTCAGCAGTCTCTCCTCCTCGCGCTCACCGCGCAGGTCGCACTTGTTGAGCACCAGCAGCAGGCGCTTGCCCAGTCCTCCCAGGGCCACAAACACCTCCTGTTCGGCGGCGCGCAGGTCGCCATCGACCACCAGCACCAGCAGGTCCGCCTGGGCAGCCTGTTCCCGGGCCAGCCGCTCGCGGCTGCGGCCATCGCCACCGGCCTCCAGGATCCCCGGGGTGTCGACCAGCCACACACAGCGCTGCAGGCCCTGGATGCGCAGCCGGTAACGCTCACTGCGGTCGGTGGAGCCCATTGGGGCCCCCACAGTGCCCACCAGCTGGCGCAGCAGCGCGCGGATCAGGGAGGTCTTGCCCACCGAGCCGCTTCCAAACACCACCACCACCAGATCGCCTCGCTCCAGCTGCTCCGCCATGCGCTGACGCTGCTGGCGCAGGCCCTCGCGGGCCACCGCATCGCGCACCTGCTCCAGGGTGCGATCAATCGCTTCCAGGTTGCGTGCCGCAGCCTCCCGGCGGTTGGGGAGTTGGGGCGGGGATCCCTTGCTCTTCTGTGAACTGACCCGATGCCGCCGCCAGCCGCGGATCCAGGGCCATAGCAGCTGGGCCAGTCCTGCTCCCACCAGCGCCAGCAGCAGCAGCAGCACCGGCCCCACCAATCCGTAGGGCAACACGGCGCTGAGCTGCCACACCAGCTGGTTGAAGAGCTGCAGCAACAAGCTGAGCAGAAGCAGGGCGCCAAGGCCGGCGGCCCCGACCAGCCAGAGCCGGGCCGGCAGTTTCACGGACCCTGGCGCTCCTGCAGCAGCAATTCGATCAGAAAGCAGACCACCGCGGCGTTGATGGCTACATCGGCCAGGTTGAACACGGGGAAACGGATCGGCACCAGGGCCAGGAAATCCACCACAGCGCCAAGGCGCCAGCGGTCGATCCCATTGCCGAGTGCACCACCCAGCAGCAGGCCCACGGCCCAGGCCCGCCAGAGGCCGAGCTGACGCTGGCGTTGCAGCCACACCACCACTGCTGCTGCCACGATCAGGCTCACCAGCGCCAGTGGCCTGGTGGAGCCCGTGAACAGGCTGAACGCTGCGCCGGTGTTGAAGGTGAGGTGGAGATCCAGCAGGCCCGGCAGCAGCGGCTTCACCGCTGGCCCCTGCAGGTGCTGCACGGCCCAGGCCTTGCTCAACTGATCAACCAGCAGTACCCCGAACCCGATGCCGTAGCTCAGCCAGCGGCGGCGCGCGCCGGATGCTCGACCGGCTGGAGGCCGCACGGTCACGACTCCACCAGCAGCAGTCGACGCAGTCCCAGTGCCACCAGGGCGACGGCACAACAAAGCAGCAGCTGGGAGGGCAACGGAGCCAGGCTGTAGGTGAACAGCAAAGCCAGCAGCCCTGGACCCCAGCGACCTGCCACTGAGCCCAGAACAAGGTTGAGCACGCCACAGAGTTGCAGCACGGCAAGCCCGACCAGGGCGGCAGCGAGCAGTCTCAGCAGATCGTTCATGCCGGTCTGCCGCGCCAGCTTGCCGCTCAGCCAGGCTGCTGGCACAAAACCGGCCAGGAACCCAAAGCCCGGATCGAGCAGATAGGCCGCCCCCCCACCGCCGTGGAACACCGGCAGTTGCCAGAGGCCAAGGCTCAGGTAGCCCACGCTGGCGAGCATGGCGCTGCGCGGTCCGCAGACCAAGGCCGTGAGCAACAGCGCCGGAACCTGCAGGGTGATTGGCAGCGGAGCAATGGCCCATGGATCCGTTTGGGCCGGCCAGGGCACTGCCGCCTGAATCAGTCCTCCAACCAGGATCAGCAGAAGGCCGGCAATGGCGCCGCTCCAGGTGGCAAGGGCCCTCACCCGATCCTCGGTTCACTGGGCCCAGTTTGCCGTCCAGTGGCGTGCTGGCGCTACGGTCCAGCGGGTGGCAGGGATTCCAGTGGACACCAGGGCAGTAGATCCGGCCGAAGCTGCGACGTCGTCCTTTGAGCTGGGAGCCTCGGTGTGTCTGGTCGCCCGGCTGCCCTATCTCAAGACGGCCGACCCCATGCCGATGCTGCGCCCCCCTGACCTGGTGGATGAAGGGGAAGTGGGCCAGGTGGTGGCCCTCCGTGCCCAGAACACCCTGGCGGTGCGGTTTCGCCGCGGCACATTCCTGATCGTCGCCATGGCATTGCGGTGCGCCAACGACAGTGACGGCCCCGCCGGCTAGGCAGCCACCAGTGGGTGGTTCTGCCAGGCGGCCGCAGCGCTGGCAAGCGCTTCCTGCGGTCCACAGAGGCTCAGATGGGGACGGTGAAGGTGCTTCTGGGCCACCGCCAGCAACGCATCGGCGCTGAGGCTGCGTGCCCGCTCCAGACTCGTTGCCACAAACTCCTGGGGCAGCCCGTGCCCCATAACCAGGGCCTGCCGATCAGCGACCTGGCTGCAGGTCTGGCGCCCCATGGCGTCCTGGCCCAGAAACTTGGCCTTGGCCAGGTCCAGCTCCTGCGGGGAAAGCGGTTGCTGGAGCAGCCGCTGCCATTCGTCGAGCAGGCAGTGGCAGGCCTGGGCTGCCCGCTCGCTGGAGCTGGAGAGGTGCCACACGAATGGCGTCGCACCGCGTCGCGCCGGCAGGTGCACCCCCACGTCGTAGGCGAGGCCGTACTCCTCTCGCATCACGACAAACAGGCGGCTTGACATGCCCAGACCCAGGTGGGCCTGGAGCAGTCGCAGGGCCACTCCATCGGCATGGCCCAGGGGCACCGTGGCGGCACCGAGCATCAACACCAGTTGTTCAGTGTCCTGACAGCAGCCCTCCAGCCGGGAGCCAGCCGTGGCGCCCGGGCCAGGGGCCGCGGTCGGTGGCGCCACCGTCCAGGGGGTCGCCGTGAGGGCTGCCTCCAGGGATGCCAGAGCTGGCGTCTCCACGGCTCCGCAGAGCACCAGCACAGCTCCGGCCTCGCCCAGCGTGGGTTGCACAGCCTCGAGCTGGGCGGGTCCAAGCTGGTCAAGTTCACTGTCCACCCCCAGCGGATCGTGGCCGTAGGGTCCATGGCCGAACAGCTGAACGCGTAGCTGGTCGTGGGCCAGCTGGAAGGGGTCCTCACGCTGGCGTTGCAGGGTCTGCAGGTTGAGCTGGCGCTCCAGCTCAACCTGGCTTGCCTCCAGGTGCGGCCGGCGCACCATGGCGATCAGCAGCGGCAGAAGTTCAGACGCATCCTCCGCTGCGCACTTGAGGCTCAGCACCAGACCGTCCTCGCTGGCCTCGCAGCGCAGGGCGGCACCACGGCCCTCCACCAGATCGGCCAGCGCCTCGGCGTCCAGATCGCCGCAGCCGCGGCTGAGCACGCCGGCCAGCAACTGGTGCAGGCCGCGCTGGCCGGCTGGATCGCTGCCGCTGCCGCCGCGGATCCACAGCCGTGCCGCCAGCACCGCTGGCCCGGTGCGTTGCTGCACAAACAGCGGCAGTCCGCCTGGCAGCTGGTGCCGATTCCACACGCCGCTCATGCCGGTACTGCCTCCAGAACAGAGGCGAGTTCGGGATCCAGCCAGGCCAGTGCCTCGGACTGCAGCCGCTGCGCGCTCCACTGCTCGAGTGCGGCAAGAGGTGCGCCGAGTGTCAGGGAGCGCTTCCAGAGACTGTTGTTGCCGATCAGCCCCGCGATTCCGGCTGGGGCTTCGAGGCCGAAGCGATAGCTGTTGGCCACAAGGTGTCGACAGCGGCGCCACTCGTCTTCGCTGATCGGTTCAGCTTCCAGCTCCCGCCAAACCTGCCGGATCGCCTGGCGCACCTGGGGCAATTCATCCGGCTCGCAGATCGCCTCCAGCAAGGCCAGACTGCCGCTCTCCATCACGTGGAGGTCGAGATCCACGGCCTCCACGATCCGTAGCTCTTCCCGCAGCCGCTCCACCAGACGGCTGCGCCGGCCCTCCGCCAGGAGGCTGGTGATCAGATCGGCCCCCATCACCCCATCGAGATCGCTGGCCGGGGGCAGGGCCCAGGCCATCAGCAGCCGAGCCGATTCCAGGCGCGGCAGCACCAGCCGCTCCTCGCCAGGCTGCACCTGCAGCTGGGCCGAGGCCTGGGGCTCGGCCACCGCCTCCAGACGGGCCAGGGCGCTGCTGCTCACCACGCCATTGAGACCGGCTTCGCCAAGCGCGCCGCTGAGGGCCAGCACGCAGCGATTGGCCCCATACAGACGGCGGTGGAAAGCCGCCATCGCCTCGCTCGTGTGGCACAGCAGGGCCTCGCGACGCCCCAGGATCGGCAGGCCATAGGGGTGATCGGGGCAGGCCAGGGTCAGCAGCCGCTGCAGTGCCACCTCATCGGGCTGGTCTTCACTCTGGGCCAGCTCCTCCAGCACCACCTGGCGCTCCAGGTCGAAGTCCTGCGGATCGAAGCGTGGCTGCAGCACCAGGTCCAGCAGCAGTTCCAGCCCTTCAGGCGCCGCCGCCGGGGGGATCAGAAGCTGGTAGTGCACGTCGTCGAAGCCGGTGGCGGCATTGCTGCTGCCGCCCAAAGCCTCCACCCTTCGGTCGAATTCACCTGCAGGGAGCGTGTTGCTGCCCTTGAACACCATGTGCTCGAGAAAGTGGGCCAGTCCACTTTCACCGGCCGTTTCAAAGGCGCTGCCTGCCCGGCACCAGAACTCGATGCAGACCAGGGGCGCCTCCTCCAGCTCCAGGCTCACCATTGCCGCCCCGTTGGGGAGCTGGAGCAGCTGGGGATCGGCCAATCCGGCCAGTGCGTTGAGGCTGGGATCCGGAGTAGAAGCCGGGGGCAAGGAATCAGATGCGTGGCAGGATCTGCATTCTGCTGGCTGTCGCCGCCCCGTGAGCCTCGACCCCGCCGCTTTCACGCCTGCCGCCGCCGCCGCGCCCTCCGCAGGCGGTATTCACCCGTTGGTGGATGCACTGGCCGAGCGAATCCGTCAGAGCTGGCTGCAGCTCCCCGATCTGGCTCCACTGGCGGTAGACCCTGAATTGGAGGCGATCAGCGGCAGCCTTGATGGTGAGTCGCTGTACATCCGCAACGAACTGCGCCAGTGCCGGGGCCTGCGCAAGCTGCACCTGGAGACGGCGCGCCTCGGGGCCGGGTTGCAGATCCTGCACTGCGTGCTGTTCCCCGACGCTCGCTTTGACCTGCCAGTTTTCGGCGCCGACATCGTGGCCGGCCCTGCCGGGGTTTCAGCCGCGATCGTGGACCTCTCGCCAGTGACTGATGCCCTGCCCGCGACGGTGACCGAGCACCTGGCGGCCCGGCAGCCACGCCACTACAGCCAGGAGCGGGAATTGCCGCCCTGGGGCACCATTTTTTCCCCATTTGTGCGGTTCGTGCGGCCCAGCGCCGGGGCCGAGGAGCAGCTGTTCATTGATGAGGTGGGGGAATTCCTGGAGGTGCTGGGCGCCGCAATCCGCAGCACCGAGCCGCAACCCTCAGACCACCCGGCTACGGTTGAACGCTGGCAGGGACAGCTCCGCTATTGCAGGCACCAGAAACGCAACGACAAGACGCGCCGGGTGCTCGAGAAAGCGTTCAACCCGGCCTGGGCCGATCGCTACATCGAAGAGCTCCTTTTCGACGATCCGCCCGCACCTTGAGCCGGCGCATGACCCGTCGCTCGGTGGTTCTGATCGGAGCTGGGGCCCTCGGCCTTGCCCTTCTCGGCCTAGTCGCTCTTCGCTCTCGCCCCACCCCCAGGCCCACAGCGGCACCCGCTGCCCAGGCGAGTGTGGCCAGCAGCTCCAGGGCCGTTGCGGCCCTGGGTCGGCTTGAGCCGAGCGGCGATGTGCGCCGGCTGGCGGCGCCGATCAGCGGCATTGGCGGCAGCCCCCGCATCACCGAGCTGTTGGTGCAGGAGGGTGATCGGGTGCGGGCCGGCCAGCTGCTGGTGCGCTTCGATACGGCTCCTACCCTCCAGGCCCAGCTCCGCCTGTTGGACACCCGCATCGCCAACCTGCGCCGGCGGGTCAGCCTGCAGACCCGTGACATCAACCGCTACCGCCAGCTCGGCCGTACCGGTGTGATTCCCAGTGGCGACCTCGACGAGCGCGAAACCGAGCTGTTGGCGCTCCAGGGAGAGCTGGATGAAGCAATCGCCGAGCGCACCAGGACCCTGCGCGATCTGGAGCTCACCGAGCTGCGGTCTCCGATTGATGGTCAGGTGTTGCGGCTCCACGCCCGAGTTGGTGAGCGGCCCGGCGACAAGGGTGTGCTGGAGCTGGGCAACAGTGACCAGATGCAGGCACTGGTGGAGGTCTACGAGAGCGACATCGACCGTGTCCGCCTGGGCCAGTCAGTGATCCTCACCAGTGAGAACGGCGGTTTCAGCGGCAGCCTGCGTGGTCAGGTGGTGCGCATCAGTCCCCAGGTGCGCCAGCGCGAGGTGCTGAGCACCGACCCCACCGGAGATGCCGACGCCCGCATCGTTGAGGTTCGCGTGGCCCTCGATCCGGCCGATGCGCAGCGGGTCCGGGAACTCACCGGTCTCAAGGTGATCGCCCGACTGGCCAGCTGATGCTGCGGGCTTTCTGGCAACGGCGCGGGATTCCCCTGGCCTGGCTGCTGCTGGCGCGTCAGCCGGCGCGGCTGCTGGTGGCGCTGGCTGGCATCGCCTTCGCCGGCATCCTGATGTTCATGCAGCTGGGCTTCCGCGACGGGCTGTTTGAAGCCAGCGTCACGGTGCACAAATTGTTTGATGCCGATCTGGTGCTGATGAGCCCGCGCTCGATGAGCTCGATCGGCATGGCGGGCTTCCCGCAGCGCCGGCTGGTGCAGGCCATGGCCGACCCGGAGGTGGTTGACACCACCCCGGTGCACTGGAACTTCGTGCTCTGGCGCAACCCCCAGACGCGCTCCACACGCTCGATCCTCGCGCTGGGCTTCGAGCCCGGTCACCGGCTGTTCACGGATCCCTCGTTGGAGGCGAAGGCCCAGGCCCTCACCCAGAGTGGTCGGGTTCTGTTCGACGAGCGCTCGCGGCCGGAATTCGGGCCGGTGGTGGAGTGGCTCAAGCAGGGCCGCACGGTGGAAACCGAGGTGGCTGGGGTGCGGGTGCGGGTGGCGGATCTGGTGAGTCTCGGCCCCTCCTTCGGCGCCGATGGCAACCTGCTCACCAGCCGGGAAACCTTTCAGCGTCTGTTGCCGTCGATCCCGGCCGGCAGCATCGAGCTGGGGCTGATCCGCCTGCTGCCCGGCAGTGATCCGGCGGCCGTGGCAACCCGGCTCGAGCGCATCTTGCCCAAGGATGTGCGGGTCTTCAGCAAGCGGGGCTTCGAGGAGTTTGAAAAGACCTACTGGCGCACCAGCACCTCTATTGGCTTCATCTTCACCCTGGGCGCGGTGATGGGCTTTGTGGTGGGCTGCGTGATCGTCTACCAGATCCTTTATTC
>Ga0164293_10001304_pt1 | contig 20719 bp, 12 predicted proteins | sample GEODES118metaG_FD_111487 | JGI IMG/M metagenome (GOLD analysis project Ga0164293, IMG submission 111487) | Eutrophic lake water microbial communities from Lake Mendota, Wisconsin, USA - GEODES118 metaG | ecosystem: Environmental > Aquatic > Freshwater > Lake | place: USA: Lake Mendota...
CAGCGGCGATGTCCGTCGTCTCGCCGGGATCGCTTTCCATGTCGTAGAGCTGCCAGGGGGTGGCGCTGGCGTCATTGGCCTTTGCCTTGGAGCCTCCTGCCGGACCTTTGATCTCGCGCACCAGACGATAGCGCTGGGTGCGCACGGCACCGGGAAACTTGTTCGTTTCGCTGATGGGATTGTGCGTGAACAGGGTGCGCTCCGGCCAATCGCTGGAGTCGGCTTTTTCCAAAAGAGGGCGCAGCGTGATGCCGTCCACCTTCGGCCCTGCGGGGGCCTTCACGCCGCAGAGATCGAGCACGGTGGGAAAGAGATCGATGTGGGAAACGATGGGCTTCACGACATGCGGCTGCCATTTGGCCGCCGGCCAGCGCACGAAAAGCGGCACGCGGGTCCCGCCCTCGTGCACGCTGGTTTTGCCGCCGCGCATTCCGGCGTTGTAAGTCTTCACGCCTGCCGTGCCGCCATTGTCGGTGAGGAAGAGCACGATGGTGTCCTCCACGAGCTTGAGCGATTCCAGATGCGCGAGCAGTCGGCCCACGTTGTCATCGAGGTTCTCGCACATGCCGTAGAATGCGGCTACGTCGTCTTCAAAACCCTTGGCCTTGAACTTGTCGAAGTATCGGTCCGGCACCTGAAAGGGCGAGTGCGGCGCGTTGTAGGCGAGGTAGCAGAAGAACGGCTTTGCCTGATTCGCGGTGATGAACTTCATCGCCTCATCGGTCAGCACGTCGGTGATATAGCCCTTGGTCGGCTCTGGCTTCGAGCCGCGCAAGAGCACGGGATCGAAGTAGTTGTTCCAGTGCCCGTTGTTAAATCCAAACGCTTCGTCGAAGCCCTGGCCCATCGGCGTGAACGGATACTGCTCGCCGTTATGCCATTTGCCGATGCAAGTGGAACGATAGCCGCCTGCGTGCAGCGCCTCCGCCAGGGTGACCTCGGAAGGTTTCATCGCCTCCCGATTGTGCGTGACGCCATGGCAGCCCGTGCGCAGCGGCCAACGCCCCGTGAGCAAAGCCGCGCGCGTGGGGGCGCAGAACGAGTTCACATAGAACCGATCAAACCGCACGCCCTCCGCACCCAGCCTGTCGATGTGCGGTGTTTGCAGATGCGTGTTGCCGTGGGTGGAGAAGTCTCCGTAACCCTGATCATCGGTGATGATGAGAAGGACGTTGGGCTTTTTTGCTGGAGCGTCGGCGGCGGGCAGCGCGGCCAGGGGCGCGAGCGATGAGAGGAGGATGCCGGCGAAAATGATTTTCATATTCCTGATGCGGTTGGTTGGTGATTAACGTGCCTCGCCCAGCAGAGGAACGATGTCCCGACCATCGAGCATCCAGGTCAGGTTGAACGCAGCTACCTGCACGGCTTCGTCCCAGGACTTCGGGCCACCTTCGAAGAGCAGGTAGATTTTTCCCTGGCTCGGCGTGCCGGTGCGGCCCACGGCGAGGGTGGAGTAGGCGCTGGGTCCATCATGGACGAGGCGCTTGACCGGCCAAGTGCGGCCTCCATCGAAGCTGGCCCAGACAGTGACTTTTTCGCTGAACTCCCGGGTGGAGCCGCCGATTTGGGTCGGCATCCTGCCTGCTTCGGAGTCGAGATTGCTGTAGAGCAGGATGTCGTGCCCGGCGACGGGCAGACGCACCATGCCACCGAGGCAGCCGTAGGAAGTGCCGCGCACCCCATCGGGCAGATCGGCGCTGCGGTAGGCGCCGAGCCAAAGATCGCCGCCGTCATCGCTGTTAGCCATGAAGCGGTTACCGCGGGTCATGTGCTCGCGGGAGTTGTAGAGGATGCTGCCGTCTGAAAGCTCCGCGAGCGCGGCCTCGCCGGTGCCGAGCACGGGGAAGGGCTTGCTGGTCTGCCAGGTCGCGCCGCCGTCGTCGCTGTAGAGGGCGGTGCTGTAGTGATAGGGACGCCACTCTGTCGCGTTCGAATCCTTCGGCCCCGCGACCCGCGCAGGCATGATCAGCCGTCCCTTGTGCTTGCCAAAGGCGAGCGTGATGCCGCACTGCATGGCAACCACGCCAATACTCTTGCCGGGAATATTTCCGAATCCATCCGGCCGAGCCTGCACGTTTTCGCGACTCCAACTCGCGCCGTGATCGCGGCTGCGAAAAAGCCAGCCAGCCCCCGGATTCGCGTAGAGCAGGTCGCCCGTGGTCTCATCGACCAAGCCGCGTCCGTTGACGGCATCAGGAGCGATCAAGATTTCCGGCTCCCACGTCCTGCCACCGTCCTGACTGCGCCGGCAGGTGCCCCCGCCGGGCGACTGAAACGCCACCACCGTGCCGTCCTTCGCCGTCAGGATGCCGCCCCAGCCGCCGCGTTTATCCCAGACCTTCTGGATCGGGACAAGAAGCGGCGCCCCAAGGAACTCCTCCAATGGGGAAGCAGTGGCGAAGACGCCGCCGGCTTCCGGCTTTGGAGTTTGTGCGTGCAGCGGGGCGAGCAGCAGAGCGGTGAGGAAGAACAGGCGACAAAAAGATTTGAGACAGAAAAAGGAGAGGCTTTTCAGCATCTTTTTGTCTCCAATGTTTTTGTCGTGACTCATGGAGAAGACGAACGTGGGTTTCATGGGTTGGCAACGATCTTTAAATTACGGAACTCCAGCGCCCCGGCCTTTTCACCATCGGGTCCGCCGGATTCGCCTCCGAAGCCGAACTGGGCCTTGGGCTCGGCCGCGACGGGATGCTTCGCCGTCCAGGTGCGACCGTTGAACTCGACGGTGATGGTTTCACCTTTCAGCACGATGTGAACGGGATGCCACTCGCTGTCAGCGAGGGTGATTTTTTCGCGCAGGAGATCCACGTTCTCGCCCTTTTTGGGATGGGCGATGATGCGGAAGACCTCGCGGCCCATCACGAAGTTGAGGATGTGGCCGCGCTCACGGGTGCCGTCGATGGGGAAACTGGCGAAGGAGGCCTTGCCCTCGAGCCGGAACTCAAAGCGGACATCGGCCTCCGTGAAAGCAAAGCGGCGTTGCTTGACCGGGCCGTGGCGGCGCTCGCCGGACTCGAAGGCACGGAGCACGCCGTCCTTCGCCGTCCAGGTGCCAAGCCCCCAATGCCAGTCTGCGGAAAGTGGCTGCTGGAAGGTTTCCTCAAGCGCGATCGGGGGCTCCGCGCTGAGGGCGGAGCCCAGGCTGACGAGAAGGGTGGCGAGGAGTTTGGGAGCAAGGGTTTTCATGATGGATGATTTGAAGAATAACGAGGGCGACAGGGTTGAGTCGTGGACCTAACCCTGTCCAGATGGCGCTAGTTTCACCGACGCCGAGGATTCATCCGCCTTCCTGGCGGCATCGAGAATCTCCAGCACGCGGGCACCATCCCGAAAGTCTGGACGATAGGCGGATTGACTCGCCACCGTTGCGAGGAAATCCGCGATGGAGTGAACGAAGGTGTGCTCATAACCGATGACATGCCCCGGAGGCCACCAACGACCAACATAGGGGTGGCAGGGTTCGGTGACGAGAATCTGGCGGAAGCCTCGCAGGTGCGGCGGATCGTCGTCGGAATAAAATTCGAGCCGGTTCAAATCCTCGAGGTGCCAGCGCAACGCGCCGCGAGAACCGTAAATCTCGAACTGATTGGCGTTGCGGTTCCCCGTGGCAAAACGGGTAGCCTCGAAGCTGCCCATGGCCCCGTTGGCAAAGCTCACAAGCAGTTGGGAAGCATCGTCGATGTCCACCGGGACGCGTTTGGCCGGTTCATCGGCCGACGGTCTCTCTTCGATAAAGGTGCGACGATGACAGGACACCTTCACGATCTCGCCCACAAGGTATCTCGCGAGATCGACACTGTGTGAGTTCAGATCGCCATGCGGACCCGATCCCGCAAACTGCTTCTGCAGCTTCCAACCGGAAGGCGTCTCGGGATCTCGCAACCAGTCTTGCAAATACGCACCGCGCCAGTGACGGATCGTGCCGAGTCTGCCTTCATCAATGATTTGCCGGGCGAGGGCGACGGCCGGGGCGCGGCGGTAGTTGTAGTTGACCGCGTGGACGACGCCAGCCTTGGTGGCTGCTTCTGCCATGGCGTGTGCCTCCTCTGGATTCATCGCCATCGGTTTTTCGCAGAAGATGTGTTTCCCATGCTCCGCCGCCACGATGGCGACCTCGGCCTGAAGATGCTGAGGTAGTGAGAGATCCACCGCGTCGATGTCGTCGCGGGTGACCACTTCACGCCAATCCGCAACCGCTTCCCGCCAGCCCCACTGGCGGGCGAAGGCCTCGGTCTTGGCGAGGTCGCGGCCGCACACGACGGACAACTCCGGCACCAACTCGGGCTCAAAGAAGGGTTGCACCTGGCGCCATGCGTTCGAGTGGGCGCGGCCCATGAACTGCGTGCCGATCATGGCGATGCGGAGAGGACGTTTCATGGCGTGTTCGCGCGGGATTGGGAAGGCTTTGTCCCTTCCACCTGAGGCTTCACGGCTTTCAAGCTGTCCGGAAGTTGCGTGGCTGCGGCGGGACTTTCGTCTTCGATGATGAAGTGGGAGATGCCTTTGGCCTTCGCTGCGGCGATGACGGCGGGGATGTCCACCCGCCCGGCGGCCAGCCGCACCATGAATGACCGGGCCGACTTGGGGTCGGTGAGGTCGGGTTTAGTGTCTTTGGCCAGGTCCTTGAGATGCAGCGAACAGATGCGTTGGCCATGCTTTTCGATGACATCTGCCGCTTTTCCACCGCCCCAGGCTACCCAGAAGACATCGAGCTGAAAGCTTACCACGCCCGGCTCTGTGGCCGCGATGAGCACATCGTAAAAGGTCTCGCCCGGAGCCGCTGGTGAATCGGTGGGCTGGAAGTCCCCGCCATGATTGTGATACGCAAACCGCAGCCCCGCCGATTTCAAGGCAGCACCGTAGCGATTGAAGTTCGCCGCCGCCTTGAGCACCTGCACACGATCCAGGGGCTTTTTGTGCGGCAGGATGGGGCACACTACCTGGATCGCGCCCAGCGCCTTCGCATCCGCGATGACCTGGTCCATGTTTTTCTCCAAGGTCTCCGGCCGCACATGATGACTGGAACACGTCATGCCCCGCGCATCCAGCAATGCGCGCAGTTCGGCTGCGGCCAGCTTCGTGAAGACACTCGTTTCGAGGTCGGTGAACCCCTGTGATTTCAGCCGGTCGAGTGTGCCGGGTGTGTCACGATCAAAGTCTTCCTGGAGGCTATACATTTGCAGCCCCATTCCGAAGGCATGGGAAGAAAGCGCGAGCAGCGCGGTGAGCAGGACGGTGTGGATTTGTTTCATAGGTAGATTGTTGTGGATTGGTCAAGCCAGAGTCCAGCCGCCATCGACCATCAGCACCTCGCCGGTGATGAGGCCGGAGTCCGGGTGGCAGAGAAAGCGGACGGCGTGGGCGATGTCGTGAATGCTGCCGACGCGGCCGACGGGGATGCGAGCGAGCACGGATTCACGGAACTCAGATTGCTCCAGGAACGGACGGGTGCCCGGGGTCATGAGGTAGGTGGGTGCCACGGCATTGACGGTGATGCCCAGGGGTGCCCATTCGAGGGCCATGCTTTTCGTGAGCATGTTCAACGCGGCCTTTGAGGAGGAATAGGCCACGTGGTTCATGATCGCGACACTGGCGGCCTGCGAACTGATGTTGACGATGCGGCCATGCTTGCGCGGCAGCATGAGGCGCGCGGCGGCTTGCGAGCAGAGGAACGGACCACGAGCGTTTGCGGTCATGATGCGATCCCACTGATCGGCGGTCTCGTCGAGCGCGGAGCAGTTCGCGCCATCGCCTGCGTTGTTGACGAGGATGTCGAGGCGACCGGCCTCAGACTCGATCTGCTGGAAGGCGCGAGTGATACTTGCTGGATCAGAGACATTGAGCTGCACGGCTCGTGCGGAAGCACCAAACGATGCCAGCGGCTCCGCGAGCGCCTGCACCTGGCCATCGAGTCGGCAGCCGAAATAGACGGTCGCGCCTTCTTCGATGAGTTCGCGCGCTATGCCGAAGCCGAGGCCCTCCGGGTCATTGGCTCCCGTCACGAGGGCGATGTGGTTTTGAAAAGGGGATGTCATGGGTTGGTGTTTGATTTGGATGGTGTGGTGGTCTGCGTGGCGGTGTATTCGACGAGGTCGCGAAGTTCGTGTCGGGACATGAGGGAAACCAGCGGTGGCATGGCGGAGGTGGAGGTGCGCTGTTTAACGTCGGCTTTGAGCACTTCGCGCTGCTTCATGACTCCCGCCTCCGCGACTTCGACTTGGAGTGCGGTGGGGGATTCCTGCCGGATGATGCCGACGAGGGTGCTGCCGTCTTTGAGCTGAAGCGTGGCAAACTCAAAGCCTGTGGCGATGTCGGCACCGGGGTTCACGATGGCGCGCAGCAGATACTCGCGGTCACGCTGCGTGCCGATGCCGGTGAGGTCTGGCCCCACGGTGCTGACGCCCTGGCCTTCCGCGCGATGGCAGCGCACACAGAGGAACTCGACTTTCTCATGAAACAAACGGCGTCCGCGTTCGGCGTTGCCACCCGTGAGGGTCATGCGGTAGTCGCGCAAAGCATCGTCCTGCGGCAGGCGGGCGAGCCACTGCTGCTGGAGGTTCTCCGCCACTCGGGCGCGCTGGTTGCGGGCGCTGTTGGGCAGCTTGTAGTTCACCCCATGGGCAGTGAGTGCGGCGCTCACGTCCAGCGCGAGGCTGTCTGGAAGCTGATGGTCCAACAACTTCTTCATCTGGCGCGTGAGAAACGCATGGGCCTCGGCCTCGGTGGCGCGACCAAGCAGCTCAAGCGCGGCGCGTTTTTCATCCTCGGCACCGGGGGCTTTGAACAACCGCTCCAAGTCGGCCAAGGCAGCCTGGTAATCCTGGGCATAGAGCAGCTCGCGACCCGCGCTGCGCAGTGGGGCCTGCGACGCGGCGAGCAATTGATCCGCGAGCTTCCGGGAGCGTGGGCTTTGCACAAACTCCAGCGCTCGCGCAGCGGCGACTCGGGCGCTGACGGCACCGGTTTCATTTTGTGCGAGGGTGAACAAAGAGGCGACGACGGACTCCAGTTGATACCTCTCCGCCAGGCCCGCCGCAGCGGACACGAGCGCGTCTTGGCCCGGCTCTTGGATCAAAGCAGGCAGCACAGGACTCACGGCACGAATCGCCGCCTCTGCATCGCGGTCAGGCAGTGGGAGCCAATCACCCAGCACGCGATCCACTGGTGAGGGCTTGGCCCAATCCGCCAGCATCGCCAGGGCATCCCGGCGCAGCACTTCGTTCACCTGCGTGTTGGCGGCTACTTCCGCGAGAACTTGCGCATCCTCCACGCGGCCAAGCCGGAAACGCACATTCAGAATGCGGCGGGCAGTGGCGTGATCGAAGCCAGCGAGCTTGCGACTCATCTCAGCCAGAGCAGGCAACGCGGCGGTGATGCGTCGGTCATGCACAGCTCGCACGGCCTCGCGAACGATGGCAGGTTCCGCATCATGGAGGAACAGCGCGACCTCTGCGGAATCCAAGCGCCGCAGGGCTAGCAGCGCGATCAGGCGAACGCGGGGAGAGGTCTCCAGGCGGAGTGCGACGAGCCTTTCCGGTTGCTGGCGGGCGGCATGAACGAGTCCCATGACAATCATGTGACGCAGGGCCACGTCTCTTTCGCCGAGGCCTTTCGCAGCTTCCACCAATGAAGCAAATGCTGTGGCGTCGCCGGTTTTTCCCAAAGCCAATGCGGCATACATCCGCGCCCGTGGCGAGCCTTTCGCGAGAAGCTCGGCCAATGCGCCAGCAGTGCCCGACACCGGTGTATCGGTAAGCAGCTTGGCCACCTGAGCACGCACCTCATCGTCATGACCTTCCTTCAACAGCGATGTCACCGCTGGCAGTGCCGACTGGCCCTTGCGCTGGATTTGGCCAAGCCCCTGGAGCGCATGCACGCGTGCCAGAAGCGGTGCCGCATCATTGAGCGCTACCCGTTGCAAAGCGTCCTGCCCATCCTTGCCTCGCTCGACGAGTGCAAACTGCGCCGCTTGTCTTGCGCGAATGTCGTCATGCTCCAATCGGCGAGTGAGCTCGGCCACTGGCACCTTGCCAAAGCCTTCCTTCAACCACTGCTGCAACTCGCGCAGACGTGCCTCTTTCGCCTCCGTGGCCGTCGCACCCAAGGCCCAAATCCAACCCATGCCAGCCCGGCGTCCGCCCTCAGGCTGCCGCGTCCAATCCACTCCATCCGCGAGGTATAGCCGACCATCCGGCCCAAAGGTGACATCCGTTGCCAAACTGCCGGTTAGGAAATCCGTCACTTCACCCAATCGGAAGTCAGCACCCTCGGCCTTCACATTGAAGGCAAGCAGCGGACTGTTGGCACGACCACCGCGCCAATCACAAAGAAAGAACCAGCCGCGCCAGGCATCAGGCAGCCGAGTGAGACCGGGATCACGTGTCAGGCCACAAGGACCGTTTCCGAGATGCGCGATGGCAGGCATCACCCAGGCAGGCTGGCCGTCATGGTGCTCGCGCCAGAGCCCGTCTTCATACCACGGATGGCGAAACTTTGGCGTCAGAGGAGAAGCGTGCCCATCCACCCAGAGCGCGCCGCCATGCCAGCCATAGTTGCCGCCTTCCACCAGATGCAGAAGGCGGGGGTTGTCCTCCGCATCGTTGTCATTGTCCACGGTGAAAAGATTGCCCAGATCATCGAACACAAGTTCCTGCGGATTGCGCAGTCCGGTGGCGAAAACTTCCAGACCGCTCCCATCTGGCTCGCAGCGGAAAACCGAGCCTGTGCAATCGTCCGTCAGTTCCTGCCCCACGTGCGTTTTAACCCGATAACCCCGGTCTCCGATGCTCCAGTAAAGCCGCCCATCAGGCCCCTGCACCATCCCGTGAAGATCATGGCCGTGGAAAGAAAACCGCACGCCGAAACCGCTGAACATCTTCTCCAACGCAGGCTTCGCTTTCTCCGTCTCCGAGGCCGGCAGTCGCCACACATGCGGAATGCTGGTCAGCCACACACTGCCATCCGCAGCGCAGGCCACGCCCGCCGCCGGGCCATCCAAAGCCTCCTGAAAAAGGCCCAGCACCTCACTGCGATCCGCCTTGCCATCGCCATCTGCGTCACTCACTCGCACGAAACGGTCCGGCAGCTCTGTGTAGAAACTCATGGGCGGCGCCCCTTTTCCCGCATGGCGCTGCATGAAGGCCAATCGATCCTCTACACTGCGCGAGGCACGATCCTCATCCAGCCACACCGGATGCTCGCGCGTATCCTGCGTGCCATGGCGATTCCGATGATGCTCCGCAATGTAGAGCCTGCCCTGACCATCGAAGCTCATCGCCACCGGATCAGCAAACAGAGGCTCCGCCGCCCATAGCGATGCCTTGATTCCGTCAGGCAGCTGAAGACCCAACACAGCTTGAAGCGCTTTTAGCGAAGCCTCCTGGACCAAGGGGGAAGCTACTTCGAGCTTCTTGGTGGCTGGAGTATTTCCGCTATCCACCGCACCCAAAGGAAGCACCGCGCCAATCCAAGCGCAGCAGGTGAGCAGAACGGCTCGATAGCTCAGATAAATTGAGTGGCGAAGTTTGTGACGGTGCATGGGGATGGCGCGCAGTATCAGGGTGCGATGGGCAGGAACTGGACGGCATCGGTGACGACGGTGCCGGTGGTGCCTGCATTGCTGACGACGACGGTGGCTTCCTGGGTGGCGAAATCGAACTTGCCGAGGCTGACCCAGAGTCCGTCGATGGGTGGAGGCTGCGTGAGGTCGATACGGATGACCTTGGGACCTTGGCCGGTGTAGAGGGTGATGGGTGCGCTTTTTTCGGCTCCGCGAATGTTGGTGTAGGCGTAGCGGACTTCGTATGTGCCAGGTTTGGAGAGGATGGCGCGGTAGCGGAAGGTTTTGTCTGCTTTACCGTGGCTCACATCGCTGCGGAAGGACTGGCCGACAAAGCGTCCGTCGTGTCGGCAAACCCAATCGTCCGTGAAGGTGACATCGAGGTCGTCCACGACGATTCCATCGAGGCTTGCGAGTGCGATGGGCTGGGGCTTGGGACGGTCGGGTTTGAAGTCGAGGACCTGGTTTTGTTTGGCGAGTTGGTCGCGTAGCTGGTCATAGGCGATGTCTTGCACGGGGCAATGATTCTGGAGGGCCAGGCTGGCAGCGGTGGCGGCGGACTGGGAGAGGACCATGAAAACGGGCTCCATCCGGATGGAAAGGAAGGCGACATGCGAGGCGGAGAGCGACCAGGGGACGAGGAGGTTCTCGCACTCAGCGCGGCGGGGCACGATGGAGCGGTAGCTGATGTGATAAGGGCTGTGCTGGGAGGCGAAGATGCCGCCTTCAACGAGGGCGTAGCCTTCAGCGTTGACGAAGCGCTGGACGTTGTGGCAATCGAGCGGGTAGCAGCCGAGGCCGATGGAGTCAGGAGCGATCTGGGGGCCGAGGATGTGGTGCTCGGTCATGACATAATCACTGATCATGCGGCGGGCTTCACGGACGTAGATCTGCCAAGGCCAGTGACCGTTGTCGGCGAACTCGTCTTTGGCATAGCCCCATTGGGCGAGCTGCTGGCGAATCTCAGTGGGAACGCGTTCGTCGGTGAGGAAGAAGTAGAGAAGGCCTTTTTGATAACGGATGTGCTCGGCGATGATGCGGTCGCGCGTGGCGTAGTCGCCCTCGACATAGCCGTCATTGCCACGCAGGTAGTCCACGCTGAAGGGGCCGAAGTTGTTGAGGTCGGTCTTGCGGTTGGGCATCGCATCATGGAGGCCGAAGGGATGGGCAAAGCCCGCCTTGAAGTAGCGTCCGAGGAGTTCGTAGCGAGCGGGATCGTAGCCATCAGGACGCTGGATGGGGATGCGGTTCTCGGGGACGTCGGTGAGGCAGAGGCGGAAGTTGTAGGCTTGGATGAGTTTATCAGCGCTGCCTTCAGAACCCATGGCGGCAGGCGTGGCGGCGTGGATTTCTGGGAGGAGGCCGCTTGAGGCGTCGCCAGGCTTTATGTAAGGGTCCGCCGGATAGCGGAACTGGTGCTCGACACCGGCGCGGGGCTGGACCCCGGCGAAGCGTTCTTGGTAAGTCTCTTTGCTCTCGCGGCCTAACGTATGGGCGACGCCGGCTCCCGGGAGGAGGTCGCCTTCATAGCTGGCGTCCATGAAGATTTTGCCAGGGAAAGTGCGCCCAGACTCCATACGAAGGGCGGTGATCCGAGCGCCCTCTTTGATGACGCCTTGACGAAGATCCAGCCGCTCACCCCGAACGATGGTGATTTTGCTCTCGGCTGCCCATTCCTCGAAGACCTTCTCGGCCACGTGTGGTTCAAAGTTATGCATCATGCCGTCGCGAGCCGCGCCGGAGGCCACTTTCTTCATGTAGCCTTCGCGGTCGCCCCAGTGCCAGTTGCTCGGGTCGCCGTAGTGCTTGCCGATGCGCTGGTAGAACTCTCTGGCGAGGCCGCCGATGATCTGCCGGTAGCCTGCGGTGTCTGTCATGCCCAAGCCAGAGGCGGTGAGGCCGCCGAGCTTTTGCGTGGGGGAAATCAGGACGACGCTATGTCCGGAGCGTGCTGCCTGCACCGCAGCCACGACACCCCCTGAGGTGCCGCCATAGACGACGATGTCATGCGGGCGTTCAGCAGCGAAGACCAACGTGGCCGCACAAGTCAGCGCGAGGATGGTGACGCGGAGGAGTAATGGGCGATGCGTGGGGTTCATGGATGATTTCATGGAATGAGTGAGGCGCACGAGTTCGGCTGGATCACCGGTGTCAGGGCTTGGCCGTGATTTTGAGATGGCGGAACGTCTTTGGTTGGTTGACTCACGCGCGCTGCATCTCCGGCACTTCCATGAAGGCATAGCAGAGCATGTGCAGGATGTGCATCTGCACGTCCTCCACCCGACCGTAGTGCGTATCCTCGATGACCAGCGTTTGCCTTGCCGTTTCCGCGAGCTTGCCTCGCTTCGCACCGACGATGGCTGCGGTTTCAAGGCCGTGCTCGTTCGCCCACTCGAAGGCTTTGACGAGGTTCGGAGAGTTGCCGCTCACGCTGGCCGCCAGCAGCACATCGCCACTGCGAGCATAGTTTTGGAGCTGACGCAGAAAGGCGTCGTCGTAGCTGTAGTCATTCCCGAGAGCGGTGAGCCACGCGACATTGTCGGTAAGCGACAGCACGCGGACACGCTGCGGCAGTTTGTCAGACGAACCTTTGCCCAGGTCGGTGGCGAAGTGCGAGGCATTTGCCGCGCTGCCTCCATTGCCAATGGCGAATATTTGCTGGTCGCGCAGCCAAGCTGAGCGGACGGTTTGCATCAGGCGCTCCACGCCATCGAGTGAGACGCTATCGAGGGCTTTGTGCTGAGCGGAGACATATTCTTTGAGCCAGGTTTGCATGAGTTGTTGTGGGTTGTTGGGGTTGAGGGAAAGAAAACGTTGCGCGGCAAGGGCGAGCGCGCCGACAGGCACCGCGTCCTCGCGCAGCGCAGCGAGAGCCACACGCGGCCCGGGTTGAAAGGCATCCATCACAAAGTGCCGCAGATGACGCGCGACCGCGGCACGCCACGGCTCACCGAGCAGCGACACGCCGCCGCCGAGCACGATGACCTCGGGATGACAGAGATGAACCACATGGGAAAGTGCCAGCGCCAGCCGCTGCGCCGCCTCATCAAGAATCCGCGCCGCCAGAGCATCGCCCGCCGCCAGTGCCGCTCCCAGATGTCGCGCCTCATTTCCCGGAGCGGAGGCAACGAGCTTCGCTAACGCACTTTCCGGCTCTGCCACAATCTCCTCACGGATGCGGCGATTGAGGCTCCAGCCCGAACAGCAGTCCTCCGGCGTCTGCCCATCACGTTCCAGCAGCAGATGACCGATCTCGGCTTCACCCGGAGTGAAGCCATGGAAAATGCGTCCTTCACAAGCCAACCCGCCGCCAACGCCGCTGCCCGTCGTCACGTAGAAAACCGGATCGCACCCGCGCCCCGCACCGTGCAGAGCCTCACCCAGCGCGGCCACATTGCCATCGTTCTCCACGAACACAGGCAGCCCCGACAGATCGCGCAGCCACTCCGCCAAAGGAAAATCATTCCAGCCGGAAAGATGGTAGGACTTCACGATCCGCCCCGTGCGCCAATTGACCGGCCCACCGTAGCCCACGCCAATCGCATGCGGCGTCCATAGCTCCAAAAGCTCAGGTAATGCCGCCGCGATGCACTCACGAATGCCCTCCGCACCGCGATCACCGTCCACCGTGAACCGCCGCCTTTCCAAGATCACACCCTCGCGAGTGCCCACTACCATTTGCAGCTTCGTCCCACCGATCTCGATGGCGAGAAGCGGTGAAGAGGTGTCGGAAGCGGAAGGTGCAGTCATGGTTGATCCTATCCGCATTCGCACGCACCGTGGCGACAAAGCCTATGCCAAATGCGCAACCTCTTCAGCCCAGTGCCACGCGCCTGACCAGAAAGCCCATCCAGCTCAAAGCGCTGGAGAAAGAAAGAGCTGACTGGCTAGCAAAGCTCGATCCAGGGAATCATTTCCACCGCATCTTCGATCACATCCCGGGAGTGAACTTCTTTGTAAAAGATAGCAAAGGGCGCACCATGTTCGCCAGCAGCGGCATCCTGCAACGCTACCAGATGCACGATGAATCCGAGATGCTCGGCCTCACCGACTTCGATATCAATCCGCACATCATGGCCGAAAACTACGTCCGCGACGACCAGCGCCTACTCTCCGGCAAAGTGAAACACATCGAGCGCCTGGAGCTTTGGTTTGACCGCCAGGGCCTGCCCGACTGGTTCGTCGTGACCAAGCTACCCCTGCTCGACACCCGACAGCGTCCCATCGGCATCATGGGCGTCCTGCGGCGAGCCGCCAAGCACGAGATGAAACTCCCCCTGATGCAAACCGTCTCCCGCGCCGTGGACGCCATCCGCCGCGACTATGCCAAAAACGTCTCCCTCAAAGCCGTCGCGGAATCCTGCGGCCTGACGCTCCGCAACCTGCAACGGCGCTTCCAAACCGCCTTCGGCATCAGCCCACAGGAGTTCCTCATCAAGACCCGAGTCCTTGCCGCCATGCGCCTCCTCAACGAAACCAGCCTAACTTCCGCCGAGATCGCCAGCAAAACCGGCTTCGTTGATGCCAGCAGCTTCGCCGAACAATTCAAACACCGCACTGGCTCGACTCCAACCGAGTATCGAGCGAAGCAGGCGAGGTAGGCACTGTGGTGCAACCATGGTTGGGCAGATGAAGCCGCCTTTGACCCTGCCAATGGATTCTCGGCTGATGCCGCTCTAACGAGCCAGGGAGGACGTTGCTTATTTCGCCTTGCCCACCGCCTTCACCATTGACCCAAACTCCGTCTCCAGCATCCCTTGCAGTCGCTTCACCAGTGGGGCGTGCTCGGGGTTGGCGATGAGGTTGTGATACTCGGCTTCGTCGGTGCTGTGGTCGTAGAGTTCGGCGGTACCGTCGCGGCGTTCGGTGAGGCGCCAGCGGGGGGTGCGGACGGTGCGGCCGTTGCCCCATTGGCAGAAGGCACCGGGTTTGCCTTCGGCTTTCGGGTCCATGAGCAGGGTGAGGAAGCTTTTGCCATCGAGCGTTTCAGGCGCGGGCAGTCCGGCAAAGTCGCAGAAGGTGGGGAAGAGGTCGAGCAACTCGACGATGCCGCCTGCCTTGGCCGCTTTGGCACCCTGCGGATGGCGCACGATGAGGGGGACGCGCAGGACTTGTTCGTCGATGCTGTGTTTGCACCACTGGCCTCGCCAGCCGAGGTGATAACCGTGATCGCTGGTGAAGACGACGAGAGTCTTGTCGAACTGGCTTCTGGCGCGGAGGTGATCGAGGAGGCGACCGACTTGCTGATCGAGCGTGGTGACGGCGGCGTAATAAGCGCGGAGGCCTTCGCGGTGATGCGCGGCGGACATTTCCATGCCGGGCTCTTGCAGCAGGGAACCAGGCGGTAGGGGCGTGGCATCAGTGGGTGTCGTTTCAGGGGTGAACTTCGACGGGTCGTGCTGGTCGTAAATGGCGCGGGTGCTGTCCCAGGGCACATGCGGCGTGTGAAAACCGATGGCGGCAAAGAAGGGCTTTGAGGCATCACGTTCTTTTTCGAAGAACTGGATCAAGCGCTCGGCGCGCACCCAATCAGCCATGGCTTCGGGAGAATCGGCCAGGCGGATGAGCGAGACGCGTTGCCGCTGCTGGCCGAGGTCTTCATTGAAGAAGGTGTTTTGTGTGGGCAGCTTTGGGGTCATCTCCTCACGCTTCACGCGCACGTCCCAGGCCTTCGGGTCGGTGTAAGCGTCGTTGGGGTCGTCGTGGTCGATTTTGCCGATAGCGGCGGTTTGATAGCCATGCTCGCGGAACCAGCGGCCCAGGGTCATGGTGTCGGGATGCTCGATGAAGTGGTTTGCCTTCGCATGACGGGTGTTCAGCCCGAGCATGAAGGAGGTGCGGCTGGGCGTGCAGACCGCGCCCTGGCAGTAGGCGCGGTTGAACACGACACCTTCGCTAGCAAGTCGGTCGAGGTTCGGCGTGATGGCCGCCTTGTCGCCGTAGCAGCCGAGACGCGTCGCGAGATCATCAGCGATGATGAATAGGATGTTTGGCTTCGATGGCTCGGCGGCGACTAGAGGCAGTACTGAAGTGGCGAGGAGGAAGAGCAGACGTTTCATGATTCAGATTTTCGACAGAGGAATGTGGTCAGAGGAATCTGATTCAGGCTATTCATTTGTCGATTTGAGCTATTTCAGCAGCGGCTTCAACTTCTCTGCATACACGGCATAGCCTGCGGGTGAGAGATGGATGTTGTCGGGGGTGAAGAGGGCCTTCTTGATGGTGCCGTCCTCGTTGGTGAAGTCGGACCAGAGGTCGAGGACTTTCACGTTCGGATCGCTGTCGAGCTTGAGGGGATCGAGGGCGGCGTTGGTCTTTTTGATGTCTTCGTAAAAGCGATTGCCGGGCGTGTGGGCTGGCAGAATCTTCGCCACGATGATGGTCGTGGCGGGAAACTTCTCGCGGAGGTTCTTCAGGCACATCTCGATGCCTTTGGCGGCGGCCTCGATGCCGGTTTCGGGAGTGAAGAACATGTTGTTGTTGCCGATCATAAGAACGATGGCCTTCGGCTGAAGGCCATCGACACCGCCGTGGTCGAGGCGCCAGAGCACGTTCTGCGTTTTATCGCCGCCGATGCCGATGTTCACGGCTTTGAGATCGGGGAAGTGCTTTTTCCAGGAATCGCCCCACTGGATCGTGATGCTGTCGCCGACGAGCAGGACGTCGATGGGGCCTTGGTTTTGCTGCACGGTTTTCACATGGGCCTCGTGGAGCCTCAGCCAGGAGTCGCCGCCGAAATGCCCGGCGGTCGGCACTTGGGGCCAAAGTTGCGGCAGATGCTTGTTCGACTCGCGGCCAGGACGGCGATCATGTTCCGGCTTATCAACCACATAGGCACGTTCTTCGGCGGTGAGGGGCCAGCCGGTCTTTTGGGGTTCGGCGGTGACGTGTGGGTATTCGAGAGCGATGGCGGGGAAGGCAAAAAGGAGGAGGAAGGCAGAACGGATCATCTTGGGTAATACGGAGAACTGTTCCGGCACTCGACATGATTTCGGACGACTGTGGGTAGTCAGGGATACCCATGATGCTGCACTAGCAGGGGTTGGGGATTGGAGTGCTCTTGGTGGCTAAGCTAGAAGCTCCTTGATCACGTGACCGTGGACGTCGGTGAGTCGGCGGTCGATGCCGTTGTGACGGACGGTGAGTTTCTCGTGATCGATGCCTAGAAGGTGCATCATGGTGGCGTGGATGTCATAACAGGTTGTGGGGTTGGCGCGGTCGAGGGGTTTGTAGCCCCATTGGTCGCTTTCTCCGGCTGTCACGCCGCCTTTAATGCCGCCGCCACAGAGCCAATTGGTGAAAACGTAGGGATTGTGGTCGCGGCCTTTGCCGCCTTGGGTGCTGGGCATTCGACCAAACTCGGTGGTCCATAGGATGATCGTATCGTCGAGGAGGCCACGCTGCTTGAGGTCCATGATGAGCGCGCTGACGGCTTTGGCCATGCCCCAGGCGAGCGGGCCATGATCACGTTCGACGTCCTCATGGCTATCCCAATTGCGGCGGGGAAAGCCATTGTCATTGCCGCTCCAGATTTGCACAAAGCGCACGCCACGCTCCAGGAGTCGGCGGGCGGCGAGGCATTTTCGGCCCATGTAGTCGGCTTCTTCGGCAGCATTGATTTGGGTGGGCCATTCTTTGCGATGTTCCTGGATGCCATACATGGCTTTGATTGCGGCGGATTCCTTGCTGATATCGAGCGCTTCGGGTGCGGCGAGCTGCATTTTGGCGGCAAGTTCGTAACTTTTGATTCGGGAATCCAGACGGCTGTCTTCTTCGCGCTGCTGCTGGTGGATGTGGTTGAGTTGTTTCAGCAGGGCAAAGCTGGAGCGGTCACTGGTGGCCTTGATGTAGCGGCCGGATTTGTGAGGGAAAAGATCGTTGATGGGCGTTTCGGCACCGGGATAGATGATGGTGCCGGCATGTTGGGAAGGCAGGAATGCGCTGTCCCAGTTCTTCGGACCATTGGACGCAAAGCCACGGTGATCCGGCAGGACGACAAAGGTGGGCAAGTTGTCGCTGAGCGAGCCGAGGCCATAACTTACCCAGCAGCCCATGCCGGGAAAACCGGGCAAATTGAAGCCGGTCGCCTGAAGCAAGGTGCCTTGTGAATGAACGCCGGTTTTGCCGACCATGTTATGAACGAAGGCCATGTCATCAGCGCAGAGGCCGAGTGGCGCGACGACATCACTGAGCCTCTTGCCGCTTTGACCATAGGGTTTGAAGTCCCACACCGGTTTTTTCCAGGGGCCGAGTCCGTTTTGGAAGGCTTCAACGGCTTCTCCAAAATCTGCATCCTCTCCATGATGTTTGATGAGAGCGGGTTTGAAATCAAAGAGGTCGATATGACTGGCGGCACCGCCCATGAAGAGTTGCACCACGCGCTTGGCTTTTGGTGCCACGGTAAGGGCGCGCTGAGGAGCCTCCGAAGCATTCAGGGCGCTAAGGGCGATGGCACCGAAGCCTTGACCGGAAGTTTGAAGAAGTTGGCGGCGTGTGATCATGTCGGCTTAGTCGATGAAGCTGAACTCGTTGAGATTGAGGATGAGGCGGCATGTGTTTTCGAGTCCTTCACTTTCGGCGAAGGCAGTCAATGGAGCGAGTTCGTCGGGTAGGGGGGCTCGGGAGGTTGCCAGGGCAAACGCCAGCTTTATCTGCGCATCTAGGACCGGAGTTGCTTTTGCGACTCTTGCGGCAAAGTGTTTCGCCATAGCAACGGTGAGGCCGTTGTTCATGAGCGAAAGGGCTTGCAGAGGGCTGAGGGATTCATTGCGCTTGTCCACGCGCATGGAGGGGTCAGCGCAATCCATGACCGTCATGAAGGGTTGTTGCTGGCTGCGGACGATAAAGCGATAGATGCTGCGGCGGTGGCTCGCGGGGTCTTCGGGATCGTGCAAATGGTATTGGTAGTGCGGGCTGTGCTGAGGCTTCTCAATGACGAAATCCTGAAAGCTGGGTCCGCCCATCGTCAGATTGAGTTTGCCGCTAACGGCAAGAATGCTGTCTCGGATCGACTCAGCATCCAGTTTGCGGCGATTTTGATGGGAGAGGAAGATGTTGTTGGCGTCTGACGGTGAGGTGCCATCGCTTCTCTGCCGGTAGGTTTGGCTCATCACGATCATTTTGTGCAGCTTCTTGAAGCTGCCGCCCAGGTCATCGCGGAAGGTCAAGGCGAGCCATTCCAGCAGCTCGGGGTGGCTTGGTTTGCCGCCCATGCGACCGAAGTCATTGGCGGTATCCACAAGACCGCGACCAAAATGATGCTGCCAGATGCGATTCACAATGCTGCGCCAAGTGAGTGCGTTGTTTTTGTTTGTGATCCATTGGGCTAACGCGGCACGTCGGGCGGATTCGTCGGTGCCATTGACTTGAAAGGGGAGGCCAAAGAGTTGGCTGATTTGGTCGATGCTGCCGGGACGAACCTCCTGCGCGGGTTGTTTCATATCTCCACGTTTGAGCAGATGGATGGTGCGAGGTGTGCCGTGGGTGCCTTTAAACGAACCAGAGCCATAGTGGATGGCTCCGGCATAGACCTTCTGCGGGGCTGGCAGTTGGGGGAGGGCGTCGCGCTGTTTGCGTGCGGCGCGGAGTTTGGTTTGAGTGGCATCATCGGCTTGGGCGAGCATGAGGGCATCGCGCTCGCGGATGAGTTGTTGTTTGTCTTCTGCTGAACGGCTTTCGGGCGCGATGCCGTCGGTGAGATTGGCGCGTCGCCAGCGAGGTGCTGCCTCAATGCTATCCAGGGAGGTGACGGGGCGGTTTGCGGCGAGATTAGGACCTGTTTTGCTGTCGTAAACCTCCAGTTCAGCCAAGGCGAAGATGTAGTCGTTGCTGCGCTGAGCGAGTTTTACGGCGGTGACGCGCACATAGCGGCCGATGACGCCGTCATCACCTGCGGTGGTGGCCTCAAAGGGCTTTAGCCCCGGATTGGTGAAGTCGTTCATGAAGGTGAGATCGTGTTTTTGCCAAACAAGAGTGACTCCCGTCTTGAAAGTGGAGTCATTACTGACTTCGATCTTGAAACGCACCGGGAAACCGAAACCGCCGCCGATCTTGCCGAAGTCGTCATAGCAGGGTTTCAAAATGATGCGTTCGACCTGAATGCTTTTGCCGAGGTCGATCTGGACCCATTTGATGGCGTTCTGGGTGGGTGAAATGCTGCTGTGGTAGCCGAAGTCGGGTTTGATATTTGGGTTTGAGTTTTTCTCAGTGGCGCCATCGATCCGTTTGCTGAGGGAGGTGTAGGCGGTTCCGGCTTTCTTTTTCAAGGGCTCCTCCAAAGCGGCAATCTGGTCGCTTAGCTGTTTCTTCTGCTTCTGAAGTACCGCGAATTTCTGCATTGAAGCGTCGTCCGGATAGTAATCGATCTCCGTTCGGTCAATGCCGGCGAAGACGGCCTGGAGCGAGTAATAGTCTTGCTGAGAGATGGGGTCGAATTTGTGATTGTGGCACTGAGCACACTGGACGGTGAGACTGCAAAAGGTGCCGATCGCATTTTGCACCATGTCATCGCGATCCAGGTGGCGGGCGATCTTGCCGTCGAGTTTGGTTTCTGGAACTTCTGAGTGTCCGATGTAGTCCCAAGGTCCTGCAGAAATCAGGCCGAGGGCGGTGATGCCGTCGGTAGTGCCTGGATAGAGCACATCGCCTGCAATCTGTTCTTCGACGAAGCGTGGATAGGGTTTGTCGTTGTTGAGGGCCCGGATGACGTAGTCACGGTAGGGCCAGGCGTTTAGGCGCGGCTTGTCTTTGTCGTAGCCGTGCGTTTCACCGTAGTGGACGAGATCGAGCCAGTGCCTTGCCCAACGCTCGCCATAGCGGGGAGAGGCTAACAAGTCGTCGACAAGTTTTTCATAGGGGAGTGCGGCGTAGTGAGCGATTTCTTCGGGTGTGGGCGGCAGGCCAGTGAGGTCGAAGAAGAGACGGCGAGTGAGGGTGCGTGCGTCTGCTTCAGGGGCGGTAGTCAGGCCGTTGGCCTTGAGTTTGTTGTGAATGAAGGCATCGATTTCTCCGGTTTTAGGTGCCTGAGGCATGTTCAAAGGCTTGAAGCTCCACCAGTCGGTTTTGTCCTCCAGTTTCGCCGTGTCGATGCCTTCTGGCCAGACCGCGCCTTCATCGATCCAGCGTTTTAACGTATCGATTTCCGCTGAGTTGAGCTTCGAC
>Ga0164293_10001307_pt1 | contig 20686 bp, 11 predicted proteins | sample GEODES118metaG_FD_111487 | JGI IMG/M metagenome (GOLD analysis project Ga0164293, IMG submission 111487) | Eutrophic lake water microbial communities from Lake Mendota, Wisconsin, USA - GEODES118 metaG | ecosystem: Environmental > Aquatic > Freshwater > Lake | place: USA: Lake Mendota...
AAGCATTTGGGTTCTTGTTTGTGCCGAATAGTAAAGAACATTGTCAACATAAACATTAAATGGACCTAAAGCATTTGAATTTGAAGCTAATCTAACTATATAACTAGTACAACCAGTAATCGTAAGTTGTTGTTCGATTTCTGTACCGCACCCAGGGGCTTCGTTTGTAACTGAAATAAGATATGTGGACATTATATGTTTTTATTTAATAAATACCACAACAATACTATTTCATTTAAAGGAATTAAAAATATTGGAAAGTTTAATCTAACGTAACAACACAACTTTCAGGTTGAATTTCGATATTAACAGTACAATTTGACTCTTGAATATCAATATTGACAACACAAGACGCCATTTCAATTGTGATTTGGAATGTACAACCAAAAGTACACTGTAATAATTTAAAAATACTACACCCATTATCATCCGTTAATGTTAACATGATTTCAGGTGCGGTGTTGAATATAGAAGGTATTACCGTATTGTACTCAACAATTGGTGGGACAGGTCCAGGGTCAATCGTACCAAGTAAAGTTTGATAGTTACCATACACATCTGAAATGTATACATCAATAGGGTATGTCCCCCCCGTTATTTCAGTTATTCTTACTTGTGTCATGTCAAACAAATTGTATCATAAACGATTAATAACTCAACAATGATTTCTTGACCATCCAAACTATTGCTATTTGGATTTGTCTCAATTGTTATTTGATTGTTACCCGCATCTACAGTAACATTTCCAATACCAGGTATTGTTTGTAACAAACTAACAACCGTGTCATAGTATTCATTATCAGTTGGCGCAACAACTAATGAAGTAGTTGTAAAGAAAGTATCACTCGCGGTTAAACCTAACGGATTAACCGAAACATTCACAGTATAAGTCGCAGAAATTAAACTACAACTTGTATTACCCGATGTTAAATCATCAAATCCATCATTTAACATTTGTAACAAACCATATTTCGTTTGTGATTGGATGTTAAACACTTCAGAACCCATCACATATGTCTGATAAGAGGCATAACTTGCATCACAAGTAATATCAGTGAATCGTTGTAATGAACAACCATTACTATCTATGATGGTAACATTGTATGTTCCCGCAGTAAGACCACTTACTTGAATTTGTTGTGGGTTGTTTGGTACATTAGGTGACCAAACATATGTAAATGGAGGTTCCCCTGAAGAAATAAATGCGGTTATTGAACCGTTTGAACCATTACCACAAGATGTATTATATAAGCTATAATTTAATGATGAACTTTCATTCACATAAACTTGTAATGTTTGAGTACAACCTGTATTATCAGTAACCGTAATTGTATGTTGACCTGAAGACACATTATTGAATGTCACGGCCGATTGCGAAGTATCCAACACATTTACCAAACCATCCAATGAATAATCATATGGAGGTTCACCACCATTTGTTTTGGTTACAGTTATGTATCCATTATTTTGATTACAAGTCGTACCTGTTGTTTGTGTTGAAATTGTGAATGTATTTGTCGCAATTAAAGTAACCTCATCCATATAAAAACAACCTGAAGCATCTGCAACTGAAACTGTATATGTTCCCGAATATAAATTAGAAAATAATTGATTTGTTTGTGAATTGGCAACATTTAAAACATTACCATTAGGGTAAATTAATGTATAAGTATATGGCGATGTTCCCCCATTAACCGCGACACTAATAGTACCACCACTACTCGAACATGTAGAACCTTGAGTGTTTATACTTACGGAAGTTATTCCATTTGGTGAAGTTAATACAGTTCCTTGAGTAAAGGTACATAAACCTGCGTCGGTGACACTTATACTATAATTACCTGGTGATAACCCTGACAATGTCCAACTTGTTGCATATTGAACAACAACATCCCCTGTCGATGCAGAGTAATAATAAGGTGCAGTTCCACCCGTAATCTGAATTGTTAATACACCGTTGGCAGAAAAACAAGTAGGTTGGGTTGCGGTAAATGTTCCAAAACCAAGAGGAGCAATATCATTAATAGTTGCCGTCTCAGTTTTAACACACCCATAACCATCGGTAACATCAACAGAATAAACCCCCGCAGTCAAACCTGTTACAGTCGACCCCGTCGCACTTGTACTCCAAGAATAACTAAAAGGTGGATGACCTGTCAATCCCGTAATCATGATTTTACCCATAGGACTTCCACCACAAGAAGAGTTTGGTACTGCATATAATCCATAGTTTAATGACGGAGAATCTTCAACAATGAAGTTAGAAGTTTGTGCAGTACATCCACCCAAATCTTCAACCGTCATATAATATGTTCCCGCAGTTAAACTACCAAATACAACAGTTTGTTGGTTGGTAATTGCAGATTGTGAAAATACACCATCCCCATGGTATAAATAAAAATTGGTTGATGAATAATCAGATGTTGAGGTTCCTGTCACAGAGCCATTATTAATTCCACACGTCGTATCTACAACAGATACAATACTAGCACACACCCCACTTGATACGGGGATGTTAATATAAAATTCAGAGTTTGTTGGTAGGGTACTATCATTAACCCTAACCGCATATGTTGTGGCGCTTAACCCTGTCTTAACCGCAGGTAATGTAGTTACAATATCAGGAGATAAAACAGGACTTAACCATTGTACTGTGTAAGGAGGTGTACCACCAGTCAATAATAAACTGATTGAACCTGAATTAGTGTTTGAACAGTCCCCCGTTACCGATATGTTATAGTTAAAAACTGACATTATATACTACAATCTATATTAATATTTATTCCGACATTTAAAACCACTGTCTCTTGTAAATTTTGAGGCAAACAATTTAAATTGGTTATTGTTAATTCATTACCATTTAAGAAGTAAGTATATCCGTAGTTGTATAATGTTGGTAAATTATCTATCAAAGCATTTCTCCATTCAGTATTTGTTGGAACGTCATCGTACCCATATCCATTATAGAATGTTTCTTGTATTAATATATCGCCAGCAATTCGTAAGTCAACAAACCATTCAGTTTGAACTGAATTTTGGTCACATTGAGTTAATGTCAATCCGCTTGATGATAACATGTTGTTGATTCTATTTGCCAAAATGCTGTCAAAGTTTGAAACCGCAATGTCACCATTCAACCATGGATAGATATTGAAATCAACATATTCTGTACTACATGTATAGTCAAAAATGTTTGAAATAATGAAACATGGGTCAACAGGAACTGGTACAAACTGACATCCTCTTTGTCTTCTATAAACAAACTTTTGTTTGTGTAACACAGAGTTTTCCAATCTAACCCCACCATTCCAAATGGTTGTTGCAGGAACCATCTGTTCCACCAACTTAGTCCAATAAGGACCAATACCATTCACGTAATCAATTAACTTTTGATACGTGTACTTGTTGTTAGGTAATCCAACAGTTTGTTCTGATTCAATGTATTTCCACCAAATAGATTGTAATGTAGGATAACCACCCGTTTTACCATCAGAGATGTATTGTCTGTTTCGAGTGTTAATCATATTCTGCCAAAAAGTTTGGGAGAATTCAAAGAATGTTTTTTTCTTAGGCTTGGGGTCAACATACGTCCAATCAACTCCACCTGGTACAGGATAACCAACCGTTAAACCTGATTCAGGAATTGGGTAATCATAGTTTCTTGATTGTTCCCACACATCATAAACAAGACCTTGACCAGGGTTCAAGAATATATCAACGTTTTTAACGTTTAATACCAATTTTTCGTTATCCACAAAATAGTAAGCGTTGTAATCACCTTGGGTTGAAACCCTTACTTTGTCGTCGTCTGCCAACCATGACTTATTATTATCAACAATCTTCTGAAGTTTAAACCCTTCAGTCATGTAAGGGAAATCTCTAAATCTATTTAAATAAGTCTGACCATATGTGAATGGTTGTAATTGTGTTTGGATATTAAAATTTTGACCTGTAAACACATTTCCTGTAATCGTAACCTCGTCAGGACTTCTATGTTGTGGAGTTTGTTCATACCAACCTGCACCGATTTGGAAGAAATAATTTTCAGTATTAACAGGTGCGTTTGGATAACCCTCAAAATCTATTGGGTAATTCTCTAATGTGATATTCACATCTTGGTATGTAGCATTTGTTGTAAATGCCGTAAATATTTGACCGTGAATACTATATGTTTGACCTACAGCATATGTTGGCGTTTCTTGAACATATGTTCCACCTGAAATTTGAGCCCATTGAGTATAGAATTGGTCTAAATTAATTTTTTGGTCAGCTAAATAAATGTGTTCGTTGTATTCAATTAAAGAATCAGGTGCACCAATTAATCTTAATAAAAACTCAACAGACCTTCTCGTACCTTTTGATTTGAAAAGATAAGAAGCGTTAAGAATTAAGTTTCTATAATAAGCATAATTTAATTCTGTAGGTGTTAAAGCTCTGGTATATCCAGGATAAGTTGGTGTGGCAGTGTTACCAAATACAGACGATAAGAAATCTTCATTTGTAATTGGTGAGAAATTAGATGACCATCCTAAAGTTTGAGATAAATTAACTAATAACTGTGATGGTATATCGTTTGATGGATTATAGTTTACAGAATTCATGTAAGCCAATCCTTCAATAAATTGTTTTATTTGGTCGAAACTTCTACCGTAAATTTGAAATATCTTTTCAACTTTTCTACCTAAAGTATCAAATTCTTTTAATGAATCTGAAACTAAGAATCTTGAAATTAAATTTGTTTTAAATGAATCTAATTCTACCGCAATCGCTTGAATTTGCTCCAAATAATTATCGAATAAAAACGAACTAATATCTAAGTTCCACGGACCATTTTTTGGCCAAGTCACTTGTTGGTAATTCGTATAAGTCTGACCATATTCATTTTGCGCAGGTACTTGGAATACCGCAGTGTATTCAGGTCTAACTAATCTATTCAATAAAAACTTTTCAACTTCATCAAAATCTTCTTGAAAGGACTTGTCAACTATATAGTCATTAGGTCTAATCTGGTATTCATCGTTGATTGTTGTTGCGGTCGTACCAAACGGAGCTCCTGAAACATAAAATGTTAGTTCACCTGAAGATAATGTTTGAGATGGAACAAAAGCCAATATTTTGAATATGTTATCATTAATACTAATACAATAATCCAAATAAGTCTCAGTTAAATTTCTATACTTAGATGAAACTATTTCTCTTATCGCCAAATTAGTTGTGGCACTAACTGAATAATCAATATCAAATGGGTTTTTAATACTATTAACATTTACTTTAAAATATGTTTCGTCATTTTGAACATCATAAACAATATCATATGCCGTATTTCCAGTCACATAATTACCATTAGCAAACTGAACGTCTAAAGATGCTGGAAAATAATTAATAATCTTAGTAATTGAAACCCTAAATCTTTCAGATAGGGAACCATACATTGAGAAATTAAGAACTTGGGTAATGTCAAAGTTAGGGTAAACTCTAAATTGAGTTGCTAATATTCTTCGACTCTCTTCAAGACTGTCAATGTTCATAGAATCCAACGTCATAGGTTCGGAGAAAGCTCCGACATTGAATGTTCTATTAACTTTTTCTGTAACACCTGTGGTAAACTCAAAATTACCTTGCGTAAGTCCTCCACCCTCAACAGTTTGTAATCCTACAATGTTGTCAGAGAAAGTACCTGCACCACTACCTGGTCTTGGTGGGTAAAAGAATTTAGTATTTTTGGTATTTACCGCCATTAAGTTGTTATATTTGTGAAGTTTTTACTGAAGTCAATGTTATTACCTCTACTTTGTCTAACCTCGTAAAGTAACGCATTAAATTGGTCTCTAATTTCATATAAGTTGTATTGTCTGTATATGTTATTTTGAGAGTCATAGATTGTATAGATACCATCATCAATTGATTTGGTTTGATTACCATAAAGAGCAATTGCAAGAGACGATACGTCGTACTCAACCATTTCAATTTCCAAAGTAATTGGATTGAAATAGGTATTTGAGATTATAATGTTTTGGTTTGGTTGTCCAATAAACGGTGTTGCATTTGGATTGTTTGTTGGCGATGAAGATGGTGATAATGTTAAGAATATTAAATTAGAATTACCCTCAACATATCTGTATCTAATACTTTTTTGAGTTGTGTTTGTTTCATTTGTTACAACTGGTTCACAAAAGAACGATGAGGTAACAACTCTAAAGAAATTTGGTATCTTTGAACCATCGGGATTTAGATATTCTATTCTAAAACCAACCAACCCTTGTGGTACAAATTTGTTTTGGTACTGTGTTGGTACATTTGTAATATCAATAATAATACCTTTTACGTTTGGTAACGCATTTAACACACCACAATCAGTAATTCTTGTTCTAATCTGCGCTGGTCTCAAATACAATGTATAGATTCCAAGAGCGTTGAATTGCTCTGCAGGTAATGTTAAATTATATAGTCCACCCAATACCTCAACACCAGCATTTCCACCTGTTTGAGTATTGTTGAAGTAAGGCTTAAGAATTGTTTGTGCGTCAAGTTGGGTTAGGGTAAAGTTATCCGTAACATCCCTTGATGGAGTGTAATTCATTATTATTTGTACATCTTCAGGTGAAACATCTGAAGGTCTAATTGTGCCGTATGAACCTATTGCCATATCTTTTTATCTTATAAATAGTTTAGTTCTTTTTTTCAACGTTAAAAAATCCATATCCGTAGTTAATCATGTCACCTAAATTATCCACTTCACCCATTCTTTGAATTCGTTCATAAGCAGAATTCTTTCCTCGTTCAACAAAAACATTAGTCTGTATCTGTGGTTGGTCAACCGCTTTAAGTAAAACTTCTTCTTTGGTTATTGGTCTTGCAGTTAAATTACTATCGGTAAATCCTGAAGATTGTTCAAAAAATATTGTCGTACCATCGATATAATCATAGTAATCAACCAAATTAACCGTATAAGCAGTAAATGTTGTTGCAGTGTTTGTGATTGCTCCCCATATTTGACCATTTTTAACTACAGGAACACCAACTTGGAATTTGTTTGGTCCATACATTGCCAATTCATTAAGTTTTGATTTTGTTAACCCTGAAACTGTAAATGGAACCGTTGTAAAATTATTTGAGGTTTGAGCGGATACAACATTTACCGCGTCACCTGAAAATATATAATCATAACTAATAGGTGTCTCAAACCAATTACCACCCGCAGGAATAAAAAATGCTTGACCATTTGGGTTATTAGGAACAACATCAACATAAGGCGTTGTCACAGTTTTTGAAACTTTTGTGACACCCCATGGATTAGTTTGTTTTAAAGTAATAGTATATTGAGCGTTTGCAACAGGATAAGTGTGTACAATTGAATTTGGTGTGTATGTGTTAATTGTCTGTTCAGGAGTACCATCACCCCAATCAATTTTATACGCAGATAACTTAAGAAACTTTTGAAACTCACTTGATGTATTATATACATTATATACATATGGGTCAGCAGTTGTTGACGAAAATATAAAATTGGCAACCACGTCTTTTTGTAATACCGCACCATCAAATGGACTATAATAACCAAAGTCAACAGCGGTTTGTCTGATTAAGATAGGTATAGTTAAACCTGTAAGTAGTGAACTTCCATTTGGACCCGCACTTAATACTTGGGTCATAGCAGAATAAACGCCAGTTGTTTCACCAGTATAATTTGGTCCAACATCCTGACCTTGCATGTTAACCGTAAAGATGTCACCCTTAATAGTTTCAGGTGAAATAATAATATTATAAAAATCCTCCATTATGGGTTAACATATTCATACCATTTTATGGGTTCTAAAGTTCCCGCTCGCTCACCATCATTCAAATAAATTGTTTGATTTGGGTTCATGTTAAATACCTGATACTCTTGTTTGTCATAATCAAGATGAACTCTATAATAGAAGTATTGTGAATTATCAAACACGTATTTATTACCTGATAAAGATGATTGTGGCATATTCATCATTTTAACAAACACACCTTGTTTTGCGTCATAAAACTTGGCGGTCATGTAAAATGTTTCAATATCCAAGAATGTTCTTTTTTTCAGCCAATAAAGAAAAAAACCTTCTTTATCGCCAACGTAGTCAAGAACATACGATGGTTTATTAATAGTAACAGGTGTTGTTTGCATAATGGCATTCATTTTCAATCCCTGTTGTGTTGGAATTATTATTGTTATATAATTTTTCTGTCTTTTCTCATCAAAGTTATCATATAAATCAAGTTTAAAAAATGAGTTTGAATAATTGTTTGAGTAATAATATATCTCTTGAGTGGTGAATCCTTCCGCCCTATAATCAGTAATCCAATTTGACGAACTATCTAATGAAGTTCCCGAATAAAAATAAAACTCATATTTAATATCCGTTGGGTCATTTGTTGCACCTGTTAATGGTGAATGGCCAAATCGACTAACTTCAAAATCTCGTCCAACTCCAATTACCTCTGTAATGATTTCACTTTCATATGCCTCAATACTTTGGTCTTGTCCCAAATAATCCCAAGTAAATTGTACTGGGATGGTAAGTTGTTTATCAACAAACCCATCTTTACGAATAGTTAATTTATTCACACTCATCTATCAATGGTTTAATTGGGAATTCAACACCAAGTGTGTTGTAATTTATACCTTCAGGTATTAACCTAAAAGTTAATTCTTTAAATGGATATTGGGCACTATTCAAAAATGGATAGTCCACACCTCGTTCTAAATTATCTCTAAAACCGTAACTATATAAATCCCTCCATCTAAATTGTTGGTCCGAGTTTGAATAGTATGAATAGAATGGTACATTATCAACCTGTCCAACATTCGCTGTCTCAACATAATCGGAGAATACTCTAATAGTCATTGAGGTATGTGGCTTATAGTAAAATCCTGGACTATTTGTATCATACAAACTTGTGGTTTGGAACACATTCTGATTATAATTAATTTTTTGATAATACGGTGATATAACTCTTTCAATTTGGTCATAGTCATTCCATTCACAAAAATCCCCGTCAATTATATCCCCTTCTTTCAAATCTTGATTATAGTAGAAAGTTTTAGTTACACCATTAGTTAATGTGTAGTTTGATGTTGGTATATTAGTATCTGAAAAATTATTTTGTAAATCCCACCAAGCACTTACAGGCGAAGTTATATTAAACTCCCACCCTTGTTTTAAACCAATATTATTATTTGGTTGATTAAAATAACCTGAATATCCTTTATTGATAATAGTTAAAAACAATTCAGTTACAGGTCTACCTTGATTATCTAACACACCAAATAAATTGATGTCATTCGCAACTGTTACGTTATAAGAATTACTACTTGTCTTTTGTGAAATCCTTGATACGTTATTTGGAGTTATCGAACTATATTCAAATTGTTTTTCTTCACCAAACACGTTCTTTTCAAATCCATTTTTGGTTATTACCACACCATCAACATCTGTTAATATTTTATGTTGTCTTATATAATATTCAGATTTTGTTTCGGTAATGTTATCAGGGTTAATAACCCTTTTAAATATACCTGTAACCCCATTAGCAAATGTTGTACCTGTATACCCAAAATTATAAATACTGAAAATATATTCCTCACTATCAAATTCATTATTACCTAAAGAATATACTTGGAATAAGTTTATTTGGTTATAAAAGAAAGATAGCTCAACATATTCACCAACCGATAAACCATGAGGAGCAATACACTGAAATGATATTACATTACTTCCATTTTGAGTTCTATTAATAATCGAAAACGGTATTCCTTCAGACGCTATCCAATCATACGAACTATTATTTAACTCATATGATAGTTGTTTTGTACTATCATTACTATAAGCATGACTAATATAATAGGTCCAATTGTATGTGTAAGCACTTTTTGGTTTGTAATCAATGTGTTGGTCAGTTATTCGTGGTCTATAAAAATCAAATTCGTAGAATTGAGGAAATCCTTTCCATATACCATTAACCGTAGATTGTATTGGGTCAATATAAAATAAATTATTTCTAAATGGGATATATCCTGTAGTACCAGTGTATGTATTCGCATAGATATAGTTTACTTTAAAGGTTGGTCTAAATGTTGAACTAGCCTGTCTTTCATCATCAAAAACCTGTGCAAGATTAATACTTTGACTTCGGTCATATTCAACAATTAATTGTGATTGTTGTTCTAAAGTCACACTAATATCTTGGTCAACAAATGGAGCCGACTTATATTCCTGACTACTTGGTATGATAGTATACTTATTCACTTATCGAATATTTTGTTTTAAATTTATCCAATGCCGTCAGACCCTTTTTAATTCCAAAGTAAAAATGGAATGGAGCACTAACTAAAAATTTGCTTGATGGGATACCTCCCATACTATATGAATAACCACCACTTGAGTTAACATTAAAAATATACCCTCTTTGGTATATATCATTAGTATTATTAGAACCAACAAAATAAGTTGGTGGGTCAATATTTCTTCTATCTAAAGATTGATAATTAAACCCAAAAATACCACTAACATTAATATTAGAATCTTGATTTGTTTTCCAATTATTAAATTGAGAACCAAAAATATTTGGAGTGTATTCTTGTTTTAACTCCCATTGATAGAATGGCACATACTGTGATTTAATTCCATATGGATATGTAATTGCATTAGCTCCAGGTGTCGGTCTAAAGTTAATAACCCCTGGAGTTAAATAATCTTTATTTTGTAAATCAAACGTGGTTGATGAAAAGAAAATACCCATTGTTGGTGAAGTTGGAGGACCTAAAATAACCACTGGGTCGGAAGAAGTTCCATTAACACTATAAAATTCAGGTGAAAATGGTATTACACCAAACTCAGAATTAATAGACAAACTCTGAGCCAAATCACCGTCAATTCTTCTATTATCACCATCACGAGTAAATAACGAATTTAAACTATTATCTTGATTAGTAGGTAAACCAAATAAAAATTTACTATTAGTTATTCTGGAAATTACAAACAAATTAACCAAATCAGATGTATCAGAATAACTAGTAGGGTTTAGATTGTTCATTATATACCCTTTGGATGATGGTTCATAATTTATTTCGCCATAAAAATCATCCTTCATACCCAAATTAATAATTGTTGTTGGGAATAATAAATTTCTCTGATTAGTTGGTCTAATTAAACCTGTGGTTGGTCTTCCAATAAATCTTTGCGTCGTTGAACCTGAAAGATATGGTGAACTTCGATAGTAAAAATTATTAGTATCACTATCAAAATAAACCAATTCTTTTACAAATTCAGGTGGTAATGCTTGGTTTTTATCATTAAAATAAGTATCCACTTGGATTGGGAACATATACAAGGAACCATTAACCCAATTGTTCGTAAAGGTTTGTGATAGAACTCCTCGACATAAACCATAGAAAAATCTAAATCTGTAACCCCACTCAGCGAAATTTTTAATATCTTTTATTAAATCATTTAAAGGGTCTTGGACAAAGATATAACAACCAGCTTCAACCGTAGCACCATCTGAACAATTTGATTTAATTCCAAAAGTTGTTCCGTCACCTTCATAACATCCTAAACCAACCAAATTCTGACAACTACCTAAAGTTTCAATAACGTTTATAGATGCTAATTGTCCATCAATATTTGCGGTTGCCTGAGAAGCTCCTGTTGAAAATCCTGGTGCAATATACTCCACTCCTTCATTATCATACGCATAAACAGCAAACCCAAGATTTTGTTGTAATAAACTAACATTACCTCTTAAATTATTACTATCAATGTAATCCGATGACGGTAGTCTATCAGTTCTCATCACATTTTTTGAGTATCCTGTAATATTAAGTTGACTAGCCCCTGTTAATGATGGATATAAAATAGGACTAAAATAAATCGTACCAAACGGACTATAACTTACTTGTGTAGATGTGGTTGCAGGATATTCAGTTAAAGGGTTACCGAACAATATTGCACCTCCTGATAAATCCTCAGCAATATCATAATCATTTACTGAAACAGCACTTTCATAATACACGTTTGTAGTTTTAGTTGACACCCCTTTAGATGTGCCATACACTGGAGTTTGATTAATAAAGGAAGAAGAGTTATATGTTGAACCAGGAACTACTACATACCTATTTGTCGAAATTCCATCAAGTGCGCCATAGTACCCAACATTGCTTGTAGTGTATGACGAATACTGTAAACCTGGTGTGGTAGACCCCACAACACCAGGGGTATAAAAATGTGATTGGAAATAAATATTATTTTGAGTATTGTGTTGAGGTACCGAAGTTGGGGAACCATTTGGTATTTTTTGTATGGGTATATTAACCCTTGTCGATGCGGTAAATGTCCAATTAACATCATTTTCATCTGTACCAAACAAAGTACCAATAGAATATTTATTGGTTAATAATGGGGAATATGGGTCAACTCCTCTTTGTAAAATTAATATTACTTGGTCCGTGAATCCATCCATATAATCGGTAGGATTCAAAGTAACCGTACTTTCTAAAGTTGCGGCATTTCCAGGATACCCAATAATTTGTTTTTCGTAATTTTCAATAATACTATTTTGTCTTAATACCCCTTCATAAAAACCACCAGAATTAGCAGAATTTGGCACAATAGGTATTGTAACACCATTAACAGTTGTTGTTGTAATAGTAATTGCGGTCAATACTTGATAGTATTCAATATCTGATGGGTAAGTATATCTTTGGCAAGTGTTTCCACTATTAATTAAATTAAATGTTGCAGTACCGTTAAATGTACCTAACGTAATACAATTATCATTTGTTATTGTTTGTACACCCAATGATAACGCATCATAAGTATTACTACCACCTGAACAATCACCGTATATTATAGTACCCAAACTTGTAACATCAACGGTGATACTATCAACACAAGTGACATTTGTTTGTGCAGGTATTGTATATACCGTATTTAAATTATTATTTGTATTTGATGGGTCAGCATATTCAACATTAATCGTAAACTCATTAGTTTGAATAATCCCATTAATACCCTTTAAAACGGCTCCCGATGGCGTAGTACCACTCCATAAATAATTTTTATCTGTAGTTTTTTCAGGAGCGATAAAACTCAACAAGGTACCCGCAGGAAAACTTTGTGTTGATAATACCGTTAATGTATTATCGTAGTGATATGTTAAGTTATTTTCAGATGCAAAAGTTACTTTAATTTTATTAACACCTTCAAAATATTTATTTCTAGTGTTAAACACATTTATTCTCTCACCAATAGGTAAGGTCTGTTTTTGAATTGAGTATTCAAAAAAGTTTACAGGTGAACTTTTAGCTGTTTTAAAAAGTTGTGGATTATTAGGTTGTGCACTATTAGTTGATATTGCTTGTGAAATTGTAGTACTTAAATCAGTACTAAATTGTTCAGTTAATTTATTGTAATATAATTGTGAATTAGAGACTTGAGTTAATACTCCCGTTTCAATTGGTGTTGATAAAAGAGATGCAATATTTGGGGTATTAGTTGATTGGGATTTAGTATCTCCACAGTTACATGCCTGACATTCAGGATATGTAATCATTGGTAATTTTATATAATCAATATTTGGAACTAATAAACGTATAGGTAACGTTAATAACCAAAGCGGCCATAACAAAATCTTTAATAAATTATTATTAAATAAGTTTTTAATCCACGCAACAATATGATACGCAACTAATATGGGAATCCCAATATATTGTATGATTGTAAATAATATTGAAAATAAAAAGTAAATTAAGTCAAAATTTCTAAATCCTTCATTTACTGGAAATTTGTTGATTGTCGCATCACAATCATTACTATCAATTTCTTTAATACCAATAAATCTACCTCTACCACCATTTTTAAATTCATCTATAAGTCCAGCGACGGTATACACTTTATTATAGTCAAATTGATAAAAAGTGTCTTCACAAGCAATCGCCGCGTTTACATTAGTATAACCTGTCCAATCTAAACCAAAATAATATGAACCCGCTAATCGTTTTTGAACCGATGAAATACCAGAATTTACTGGGTCACTTTCAGTATTTGACCAACCATATTCTCTAACGTTAGGAACCAAGTAATAAGGTCTTCTTGTTTGCTCCGTTAGTGCGGTTGGTTGGGTCCATTTAATTTTAAATCTATATTTACCCTTTGTTGGTATACCTATATCAGGGTCATTAGATAACACTTTGTCACCAAACTCATTTGTAATATAATAATCCAAGTTCATTGGTAATTCTGTTAACCATGTTCCATCTCCGTCAATAACGTTACCTGATTGTTCTAATTCATATTCTTCTAATGTTGGATTTCCATCACTATCTTGATATATTGTTTGTCTTATTGCAAGAATTTGACCAGGTGCTGTCTGTAGAGAACACAAATTACCCATGTTATCTTTTGGTCTTGCAGTTCGTTTAACTCTAAATTCATCAGAAGTGGAGTATATTGAACCCATGAAAACCGATGTGGGTTGTATGTTAACATTGGCATCATCCCTTAAATCAAAATCAAGTCGATTAATTGCAATATCACAAATACCAGGGTCACCCCATAGTGGTGAAATTTCTAAATTTTTAACTAAGTTAATAATTTGAGGTAATGAGTTAATATCATTTGAACTTCTAAATCTATTACCAGCAACTTGTGATTCAGTTGCCAACCCCATTCTAATTAAATCTTGTGGTGTTAATGAAAACTCACCTATATCAGATAAGTCCACATCCATTACCACAGTTTGAAACCCAAGTGGGACACCCATAATCATATAATCCCCACTATCATTTGTTTTTGCGGTGAACTTGTAATATTTGTCGTATATTTCAACCGCAGTATTTCCCGTCAACGCATCTAATCTTGATGGTAATGTACCTGTAGCGGCGTGAGCGGAATATGATTTTTCATAAGGTAATAAATTATACCTATAACCATCCTCATTTTTATCTGTTGGGGATTTGTAAGGGTATATACTTGAAATTATTGGGTTTGATTCATCAATATTTGTAATTGGGATGAATATAGACACTCGAGCATTGGGTAATCCGAATCCGTTGTTAGCGGTAACCCTACCAACAATTACTCCGTAATCAGCACAACTTCTTATGTAGATATCCTCCTGTTGTATTTTTAAAGATAAAATCTCTAACTGTTCAAACTCTTGGTCTAACTGTACATTAATAGTTTTACTAATACCTAACTCAGTCCTTATTCTATATGATTGACCCATTAATCTCTTTAGTTAATAAATAGTTTATGCATTATTTTTAAAGTTTACGCACGTAATTAAATAATAACTTAAAGTAAAAATAAATAAACTTGTTAAGAGAAAGTAATTGATTGGAAGTTTTTAACTGAAACTCGGATGTCTTTACCAGGATATCTAATTTGATATACCTGAGATGGTTGAGCAAAGATTGTGTCGTCAACAGGAGCAATTAATTTAAGTTCTGGGTCTGAATATTCCATTGATGTTTCAGCTGAAGAGTATTGACCCCCAACCTCATTGAACACTTCTAATCCCGCGACTGTTAACACCCCATTTGTATTTTGAATAATACTTCTAATCTCCGACAGATATACGTTTTGACCCAATTGTCTTGTTTGTGGGTTAAAGTACGCAGATACTTTATCAATAACACTTGAAATTACTTGTCCTGAATTTTGTGCCGAGTCCAAAACAATTGAAACATCAACACTCAAGTCAATAACCTCAGCACTGAATATTGATATGTAATCGTTCATCATACGATAGTTTGATAGGTAGTTGGCAATATTCTGTCTTAGAGTGTTTGACACAATATTTGTTAATTTACCTGACGTATCATAAGATAATATTTGAATTAAAATTTTATTGTCGTTTTCAGTAATGGATACCTTTGCAGGTGCACCAAATTGAGCTGGCATGTTTCTAATAATTGATTCATAATCTTGTACTGTTACTGCTCTTTTCTGAGCCGCAAAGTTAAATGATACATAATTTCTAATTTCCTCTAATGATGGAAGTCCTGCTCCACCTACCGCGGCAGTTACGTTAACACATCTTAATGAGTTGATTACCGCAGAGTTTGTTGTTTCTGAAGGACCATTAACAAAGAAAGATACCGTACCAATCTGATTGATTACATTAGTTCCCAAGTTTGTCGCCAAACCACCACCAACTCTATATTGAATAAACAATGTTGAATTAGGTGTTAGTGTTGAACCTAATGAGAAGTTATTTGAATACTTTTGTAATTCTAATGTTGTACCTAAAGTCGTGAATTGATTCAATTGGTCTTGAGCAGTGTTCGTACCACCACCAAAAGTCATTTTCTTAAATCCTTCAGGAGTATATTCAGTAATAAATCTATTTTGTGTTTGAATATATCTACCTACTTTGATACCAGGTTGGTCTGAGACTTTGGTCGGGTCTTCAATAAACACTCTATCTTCAGCCAATGCATCCACCTCGTACCATCTATTCTCAGCACCTAAAAATTCGGCTGTGGTTGGTATGTTTGTATATTGAGTTCCGTTTTTTAATAACACGCTTGTAATACCTAACACATTCTTTTCAGGTAAGAACAATTCAAAGAAGGGTTTAACATCATTTGCACTGATAACTCTTTTGAATACTTTGGTAATTCCATTAACAACAATTTCTCTTTTTGTAATTGTGTAGTTAACAAGTATTCCGTTAGAATTAAAATTAGGAATCTTCAATCTATTTGGGAAACCTTGAGCGTTGTACGGTGACGCAAAATCAATATCATAAACATTTTCAAATACAACCCCCGCACCAACAACTTGTGAACCTCTTAATAAAGTACCAAGATATCTCTCATCTTCTTTATCACCAAATGCAGGAACCGTAACTGAAAAATCAACTAAGGCGACCGATGGTCTTTGTCCTGGCAATTTTAAACCATAAGTTCGGGCTATATTGTAAATGGATGACCTTTGTTGCGCATATTGTAATACTGTCTCTTGTACACTTCGGTCAATGTTGTAATGTAAGTTGTCCGCAATTGCTGCATTCAAATCGATAAATACTGAGAATACCGATGCATCATTAAAATCCTGAATTAAGTCAGGATAGTATGTTCTTGTATAATTTAAGAGTTCAGTTCTAATTGACTGATAATCTCTAGTAGCGTACGATATTCTATTATTTGCCATTTATATTAAATATTGATAATTACAAAATCACTCTGTCCGTATGTTGACCCGTTGGTTGAGTAATCTAATCTTATTTTTGCAGTATATTCAGATGTACCTTTACCAGGAAATCTGTAAATTGATGATTCACTTGAACCTACGATATTTTGTCCTGTTGCAATATCAACTTCTTCTTGGGCGTCTGCTGGTGTGATACTTAAACTATTAACCAACAAGTTTGGCATAAATGTTTCAATTGCATCTCTAATATCGGATTCAATCGCATTAAATGTTAAACCATCAAATGGCTCAAAAAGGAATTCATATAGTCTTGTACCAAATTGAGGTAAGTAATATCTTGAACCTTTTCTTGTTAATAATAAATGTATCAAGTCGGCTTTAATTTCCTGAGATTCTAATTCTGTAAGTTCTAAATAATCACCACGTCTAGAATCCCTAAAGGGAAAATTTATACCATAAGTAATTCCATCTGCCATAATAATAAATATAATGCTATCTATTTTTCTTTAAATAGATTAAAAATGAAAAATCCCGATTGTGTCGGGATTTTCAAATTAGGAACTACATCCAAAACATTCAAAAGGACTGTCTTCAGGTTTCTGTGTTAGTTCGTGTAACTCAACTTTAGGTGTTTCAACTTTAACTTTAGGTTGTTGTACTTTTGATATGTCAACCGCCAAGTGTTTAGCTCCTGTTGAAATTGCTTTGGTTCTAACATAATAACATAATGTCTTTAAACCTTTTTCCCATGAGTGGAAGTGTGATGAGGTAATCTTAGACAATGTTGGATTAGCCATATAAATGTTCATTGACTGTGATTGGTCGATAAACGGTGCTCTATCAGCCGCCATGTTAATCAATTCTCTTTGTGAAATCTCCCAAATTGTTTTGTACTTACTAATCAAGTGTTCAATTCTTTTAACTTTCTTAGTATAGTTTTTGTCTTCAGTATCAAGGTAGTTGTTGAAGTTGATGTTTTGAATTGACCCTTCATTTAAGATGATTTCATTTTTCAAATCCTCACACCAAATACCCATCTTCTCAAAGTCGTTAATTAAGTATTTGTTTACAATCATGATTTCACCACCAACAACTCGTCTGTTAAAGATTGCTGAGTGAGCTGGTTCTGTCATTTCATATGAACCTGTAATTTTCGCTGAAGACGCCACAGGCATCTGAGCTGTAAATAATGAGTTACATACTCCATGGTTAGATACTTCTAATTTAAGACTATCCCAATCCCATAAACCACCTAATCCTTCATAATCCAATCCCCACATATCAAATTGGAAAATACCTTTTGACATTGGTGAACCTTCAAAGTGAGCGTAAGGTTTGTATTCACCTGACTTACACAACTCCATACTTTCAGTGATAGCTGCGAAGTAGATTGTTTCGAAAATCATTTTATTTAATTTCTTAGCATCTTCTGATGTAAAGATGTAATCCATCAAATAGAATACGTCAGCCAATCCTTGAGTACCAATTGCAATTGCCCTTTGGTCCAATCCACCTTTTCTACCCTTTTCAGTTGAGTAACTGTTAATGTCAATAACTTTGTTAAGAGCTCTAACAACTTTTCTCACCTCATTATAAAGTAAGTCGAAATTAAACTCACCTTTATTAATAAAGTTTTTCAATACCATTGAAGATAGTGTACAGATTGCAGTAGTTTCTTCGTCAGTGTATTGGTAAATCTCATTACAAAGGTTTGATTGTTTAATCACTCCAATATTCTGATGGTTAGTTTTCTTGTTAGCATTGTCTTTAGAACATAAGTAAGGAACACCAGTTTCAACTTGTGATTCGATAATCTTAGTCCAAACGTCTTGAGCTTTAACTTTTTTACCAAGACCTAACTCAACCGCTTTGTTGTAATTTGTTTCGTACTCATCACCATAACATTCTTGAAGTGGTTTAATACCCGCTTTGATAATGTCGTTAGGACAGAACAAATACCAATCACTACTTTCTCTTACCGCTCTCATGAAGTTATCAGGAATCCAAAGAGCCGTGAACAAATCTCTTGCTCTCAATTCTTCAGCACCTGTATTCTTTTTGATATCCAATAGGTCCATAACATCTTTGTGCCATGGTTCAATGTAGATAGCCGCACTACCAGGTCGTCTTCCTTGTTGGTTAAAGAATCTTAATGACTCATTAACAATTTTCAAATACTTTAACAATCCACCTGCAAATCCACCTGACGAATTGATACGACTTTCTTTACTTCTGATATTAGACATTGCTAATCCAATACCTGCCGCGTCTGAAGAATATGTTGATATATCATTCAAGGTATGTAATAAACCATTACGTGAATCATCATTGTTGTAGTGTAATACACAAGACGCCAACTGAGGAACTTTGGTTCCTGAATTGATAATGATTGGTGTAGCTGGTGAAATGAGTTGATTAGACAATGAGTGGTAATACTCAACCGCTTGTTCAAATGATTTTGTAACCCACAACGCAACTCTCATATACATGTGTTGTGGTCTTTCAATTACTTTACCTTGAGGTGTCTTCAACAAGTACATCTCTTGTAATGAACGCCAAGCAAAGTAATCAAAGTTGTAATCGTTCTCATGATTGATTACCGCATCAATTTTATCGTGACCGTACTCATTCATGATTTCAATTAACTTGTCGTTAATCACACCTGTCGAATGTAATTCCATAATAGTCTCACAGAAACTATCATTGGTTTCTTTGTGGTAAGAAGAAATTGCAACCGACGATGCAAGTCTTGAGTAGTCGTGATGACTACCAGTGTACGCCGCAGCAATTTCATAAACCAACTTATCCAACTCTTTAGTTGTGATAAGTCCTTCAGTTGGTACTGACGTAATAACCTTGATGAATATTTCATCAGAGTTTACGTTCAAACCTTTAGCAGCACGTTTAACTCGATTATAGATTTTTTGAGGATTGAATGATACGTCCTCACCATTTCTTTTTTTAATTTTTAATGACATCATATTGTTTTAGATTAGAAATCTTCCTCGAAGGAAATTGTTTCATTTAATTTAGCTTTTTGATACTCAACTGTTCTTGACTCAAAGAAGTTACCTTTAGTCTCAACAGCAATTTGTTCCATGAATTTGAATGGTTGTTCAACATTGAATTCTTTTTTACAACCAAATTTAACCAACAATCCATCAACAACAAACTCAAGATATTGTTTCATTAAGTTTGAGTTCATACCAATTAAAGATACAGGTAATGACTCGGTGATAAATTCTTTTTCGATTTCCAACGCTGATAATAAAATCTCTCTGATTCTTTTTTCACTTGGTTTGTTTTCAACGTGATTATTTAAAAGGTGAATTGCGAAGTCACAGTGTAAGTTTTCATCTTTAAAGATAAGAGAATTTGCATTACACAAACCTTGCATGATACCTCTTGATTTCAACCAAAAGATTGAACAGAATGAACCTGAGAAGAAGATACCTTCAACCGCCGCAAACGCAACCAATCTTTCTTGGAACGATGCCTTTTCA
>Ga0164293_10001309_pt1 | contig 20674 bp, 22 predicted proteins | sample GEODES118metaG_FD_111487 | JGI IMG/M metagenome (GOLD analysis project Ga0164293, IMG submission 111487) | Eutrophic lake water microbial communities from Lake Mendota, Wisconsin, USA - GEODES118 metaG | ecosystem: Environmental > Aquatic > Freshwater > Lake | place: USA: Lake Mendota...
CACGATGATCGCCTCGGAACGAAGCGCTCGATCGCCAGATGACGGCGCGGCGTGGCGGGGACAGTTTGAAGGTTGGCAGTTGGATCGTGGATGGAGACGAGGCGCTTCAGGTGTCGGGCGGATGTGAACCGCTTCATGATCCTCTTGCGCCGCCGCGTCGGCAGGTGCGAATTCTCTGCCCGGTTGTTGAGGCCCTTGTGCTGGCGATGCTCGACATTCAGGCGCATCCCGATGGTCGTGTCCCAGTTCGTGGAGTAGCTTCTGACCACTGACCGCTATCGGGATTTGCCCGGGCGGTTGATGTCAGGCGGCCACAGCGGACAGGCTGATGGTGGGATTATCGCTGATCGGCACGATTGTTTCCAGCGTCATGTAGCGGGCGTGCCGCACGGCCCATTCGTCGTTCTGTTCGAGGAGGATTGCGCCGACGACCTCGGTGCGGCGCTTGATCTCGCCGTTGAGGCGCTCCAGCGGGTTCGTGCTGTGGAGCTTCGTCCGGTGCTGGGCAGGGAAGTCCATGTAAACCAGGACATCGGGCTCGGCGTCGTCCATCACCGTTGCGAGCTTTGGCAGCTTGGGGCGCAGTTGATCGGCGACGGAGCGCCACTGCCTGGTAGCGTTCGCTGCATCGTCCTGCGCAAAGGCGCTGCGATGAGACTGAGACGACACGCCTGCCGCTCTTGCCGGCGCCGCAACTCGCTACGACAAACTCGCATCGCGTTTTCTCTGCTTCGCGCAGCTTGCGACCATTCGATACTGGATAACGTTTGTCCATACGACCGCACGCTTCAAGGGGGACAGGTCGTCAGTGTGTCGTCTTGCGTACTCTGCTTGCATCATAACCGAAGTGGACGGCCCGATCGACCATCGCTCGATATTGCTGGACTGAGATTCTTCGGGATCTGGTGAGTAGCCAAAGGTATTGCCCTGAAGCCTCACCGACGACTGCCCAAGAATAATCTGCCGCACGATCCAGAATCCAATAGTCGCCCAAGAATAATGGTCCGAAAAACGAAACTTTAAGCTTCGTGTTCCGCGTTCCCTCTACAACCTTCGCGACGCCGGTGATCGAACGAACGTCCCCGGCCGGAGAGCCCGAACGGCAGGTGTTCGTGACTTTGATTGTGCCATCAGGCAACGGGCGGTATTCCGCTGTTACAGCTTCGCATCCAGCCTGAAAGAAGGCATCATAACGCCCTTGCTCGAACCATCGACCAGCATAGCGACTGAGATCGACAGATTTAACGGGCTCTCGAACAGATGCGTCATTGGCGAAAGAAACTGTCGTCCCGATGAGAAAGTAAAAAAGACACATGGCAGCGAAGGCAGTGCCTCCCGCCGTTTGAGCCATCTGTGCAAAATTCCTACCCATTGGCGAGCCGGTTCCAAGTATTCCAAGCCCGATATTCCAAGCCAAGCACGCAAATCATCTGATATTTCCCGGATAAGCGGCCTGTCCTGGTTATTGACGACAGGATAGCTTGGCTTTGGCCCTCTTGGAAGAGGAGAGCCGTCGCGACAGCGTCCGTCACGAATGCCAGCGTGGCCGCTGAGGTGATGCAAGACAGGACGGCGCGCACCAATCGCTGCTGCTCCTTCCAGCTTTGCTACTTCGAGGTTCAGGGGATGTTGCCTGATTAGCCACGCTTCCTCGGCGATTTGCAACGGCACTGACCGACCGATGAGGATCACGTCTATGTCGATTTTGTCCGGGATGGTGTTGCCGGCAGGGCGACGAAAACCAATAGGCTCTTCCGCAATTACGCTGAAAGCATCATTGAATGACCTCATCTGGCTTCTGCATTGACTTGATCACCTCTGACACTGCCCGCTGACTACTTGACCGCGTGCGGCGCCTCCATTGATCGAAAACCGCTCTAAAACCGCATTCGCCGGATGAACCCAAGCGAGCGCCTCGACAAGGGCCGAAGGCTGGCTGCGTCGGCATCCGCTTGCCAAAAAACAAAGCCACGGCAGATCGTGGCCTTGGTCCGGCGTTCATCTGGGGCATGTCGGTTTTATTGCTCTGGAACCGTGAATTTCTGTCGGAAATGCCCCAGGGGTCGGCAAATAAACAAAAATACATTCGCATTTAAATGATGTTCATCGCATTATTTGATATCATGCTGTAGATTACAAGATCCGAAATTTATGATGCGTACAATGAAAGAGAATTTTAAATGAATTTTTGAGATAGTGCGACGTGAAGGTGTATTTTGCCCACTTCAGGGCATACATGTGAGACACTTTCAGCTTCTCTTTTTCGAGCGTTTGATGCTGGTTGGGAAAAGCGTGTGTGCCCTGGCAGGAATGCTGGGCCGCAAGCGGAGGTATAAGGAATGATATCGGGCGTTCATGTCGTTGTGCTCGGTGAGAACGAACACCTCCCAGACGACTTTCGGCGCGCTTTCAAGGGTCTCGTCAGCGTCAGGCACATTCGAATCAAGGCGCACGAAGCTGTCGATATCCGCAATGGGACCGTCGTGATCATTGACGCCGACAGGGCCGCCTCTTTCTCGCCCGATGATATCGAGGATCTTGTGCTGAATCAGATCAGGCCGGCGAGGCCCCTGATCTTTGTTGGACAGGCAAGGAGCAGGACGCCACTGGCAGCACACAACCTGCTTCGCTTTGGCACCTTCATGTGTCGACCCTTCAGCACCGCGTCCTTGCTTGATATCGTGCAGTTCCTGTCCAGCCAGCCGCGTGCTGTGGAGCCTGCGCCGGCCGGCGAGGCTCGCCTTTCATGGATTGTCGATGAGCATGCGCTTGCAATGTCTGCAGGCGAGAACGTTCTTGCAGAGCTGTTTTCTTTCGCCAAGGGACAATCGCGCCTGAAACAGCCGGATCTGATCAAGACAGGCGATCTGCTGATCGGCTCGCTCGCGGAAAGTGGCCTCAACAGTTGGGTTCACGGCGTGCGGCAACATCACGACCGAACCTATCAGCATTGTCTTCTGGTGGTCGGACTGGCTGTTGGCTTCGCGCTGAAGCTCCAGTTCCGCCAGAGCGATCTGCGCCTGGTCGCCAAAGGGGCCTTTCTGCATGACATCGGTAAGGCACGCGTGCCGTTGGACATCCTCGACAAGCCGGGAAAACTCACCGACGCCGAAAGCGCTATGATGCATGAGCATCCGGTCTACGGTGAGGAGGCGCTGCGCCTCGAAGCGGGGGTTGAGCCCGAGGTTCTGCGGGTCGTGCGCAGCCATCACGAGTTCCTGGACGGATCGGGCTATCCGGACGGTCTCGTGGGCGAACACATTGATGATCTGGTGCGCCTGACCACAATCGCCGACATGGTGGCAGCGCTGATCGAGCAACGGCCCTACAAGGCGCCCTTGTCTGGCGAGCAGGCCTTCGAAATCCTCGCGGACATGCACGGGCAGCTCGACATGCCCATCCTCAAGGCACTCGCGCCGCTGGGACGCCTGATCTGACGGTGCATCGGGTCCGGCTTCGGTTTACCCGTTCTTGGCGAGACCACCCTAAAGTAAAAATTAATGCCTCAAGCGATACCTTAAAAAGGTATCTAAGGCGCGTCGCATGTGTTCGCCATTTCACGTCGGCCACTAGTGACAAGGGCAGCTGATGTCGATCGATTTTCGCTTCGAGCCGACGGAAGAGGCCAAGTTTGTCGCACACATGAAGGCTGAACAGCGGCCCAGTGCGCTGATCTGCACCTGCACCGCGCTCGTCGTATGGATTGCGTTCATCTGTCTAGATTTCATCCGGGTGGACTGGTTGCAGGAACTTAGTCATGGCCACGTTGATGCGGCGGTCATGATCGCGATGCGGATGGTCACCCTTGGCGTCCTGTTGACGACCGCCTGGGCGCTGTTCTTTCACTGGGAACGATATCCCTCCCTGACCTTCCTCGCGGTCGTAACCTTGGCACTGTCTGCCAGCGTTATCGTCAGTCTCTACAAGTTGCGTGGCGCCCCAGCCATTACCATGGCTGAGTTTGCCATTCTCATGGCCGTGTTCCTGCCGCTCGGGTTCACGTTCCAGCAGTCCCTTTACGCCGCATTGATTGTCACGATAACCGTCACTGTGACCGGTCTTGTGTTCCTACCTGCAGGCGAGATGACAAAACATCTGCAGTTCTCGGTCATGCTCGCCTTCACAGGCTTTATCGGGTCGGTTGGTGCTGCTTTACGTGAACGCAGTCATCGTGAGCAGTTCCTGATGCGCCGCCTGCTCCATGAACAGGCCACAACGGATATGCTCACAAATCTGGGAAACCGGCGCTGGTTCGAAGAGCAAGCCGAGCAGGCGCTCGCCGAGGCCAAAACACAGCGGGAGTTCTTCCATCTCGCCGTATTGGATGTCGACGACTTCAAGCGCTTCAATGATCATTACGGACATCAAGCCGGTGACCGTGCGCTTAAATCGCTCGGCCACGCCCTCAAGACAAGTGTCGGGGATGGTCGCTGTTATGTTGGCCGCATCGGCGGCGAAGAGTTCGCCATCGCTGCCCGCGGCCTCAAGGGGGAGGCCTTCCGGCAGCTGCTGCGCAGTTTGCTCGATGCCGTCGAAGGTCTTGCCATTCCACATGAGAGATCAACGGTCGCATCTCACCTGACGATGAGTATTGGCGCAGCGACGGCCGGGGCTGATGACACCTTCGAGACGATGTATCGGCGGGCAGATCTGAAACTGTACGATGCAAAGACCAAGGGTCGCAATCGTTGTCTGATTGACGACAAACGGTCCATGGCAAACCCGGAATCATCTCCCGCCCCGAATCCAGAGCGAGGACGCGTCGACAAACCTGCTGCGGCATAGGTTGGTTGCGCGGTGCACGAAGCTGAGGAAGCTCGACGCGAGCTCGTCGCAGCGGATCGCCAGGCAATGTCGGCACCGGCCAGGCGCAACAGATCAGGCCGCCCGCTTGCGCTTCAGTCTCTGCCCGATCAGCGCCATGAGCACGGGCCCCAAGGCGACAGGGCCCCAAGGCGAACTCCCCTGCCCTCGCCTTGTCGGTGAGGGTGCGCAGATAGCCGCCAGCAGACTGGATCGCCGGTGAGCCGTTGACCACCACCACGGTTGATCCGGGCGCGGGTCCGGGCATTGTCTCGGCTTCGGAGGAATGGATCGAGCGCTGCAGGATGGTCGCTACCACGACATGGGCCTCGAGCTTGCCGAGAACATCCTGCGCCTTGCGCCAGGCGTCGGGGCTGATGCCGATCATCGGCCTGACCGCGCCGGCCGCCGCCAGGAATTCGCTCCAGCTCTTCACCAGGCCTCCAGCGGGTCCGTCAACGTGCCGAACGGCGGCCATGCGAAGACGGGGCGCTTTCCCTTGGCGCTGCGCGGCGATGCCCAGTTCGTCAAGTTGACAGTACCCCGAGCCAGATAAAGCCTTACGCTTCAGCCGGGGTTAACGGGACAGCGCCCAACCAACGGGTCAAGGAAAACGCCCACACCTCTCGCATTGTGTTCAAGGATGGCGCATCGCCGCTTATGCCAAGTGGGGCCCCTGTGGGGTATGACCGATACTGGGCCGGGGCCAATCATGAGACCGATATGGTTCGTCTGATAGCTCCGCCAGTTCTGCAATCCTGGAACGCTCAGATTGCCGAAAGCCGCCAGGCGTGGGGAAACTCGGCGTAGTCGGAGGTTGTCACGCCGTTGCGGGTGCTGCCGGGATAGGCACTCAGTGGCGCAACCACGGTGACGCGCAGGACGGCGCTTTCGCCTTCCTTGACCAGCCCGGCATGGACTGCGGCGGCGCCGAGATTGGAATCGCGTGTATAGGTGTCCGTGCCCCAGACCTGCCCTTCCAGCACGCCCCGGATACGGAAGTAATAGGTCGCCCCAACCGTGTCGCACAGGCCGTGCATGCCGCTCGGCGCATCGGATGCGACGTAGTTCTGCTCCAGAAGCTTCTTGAGTTGTTTGCGCGAGAGCTTTCCACGATGGTCGAGGTAGGCAACCAGTTCCTGAACGACCTTCATGGCGTACTCTCCCGCTGCATGGTGATGACCCGCCCGTAGGGCGGCTGAAAGGATGGGCTGCCCGTGGGCAGTGCCCATAGAACTGCGTAAGGAACAGCTTCGGTCGGGTAGCTGATATCGCCGTCGGTGATGACGATGGCGGCGTTGATACGAGGATCATCTGCGAGGGCCAGCAAAGCCGGTGTCAGGTCGCTGCCGCCATAGCCCTTGATCTTGTACTCGGCGAGTTCGACCGGCGACAGCATCTCGTCAGATGTCACTTCTGTGTCGCATTGCACGACACGGATATCGTCGATGCCGGCAGCCTCGCAGAAATCAGCGATCGCTCCGAGCGCATAGGGGATCTCGCTCGTCATAGAGCCACTTGTGTCGAGGATCACGTTCAAGGTCATCGAATGACGCTGGCGGCCAGGCATGATCAGATCAGTGCGCTCTGCGCCCCGGCGTGAGGCACGCTGGAAGGTGCGCTCGCCCGGCGATGTGCCTTCGAGCCAGCGTTGCAGCGCCATCTGCCAGGGCGTGGCATACAGACCGCGAAGAGCACGCACCTCTTGCTGGGTGCCACCTTCGAGCGTGCCGCGCCCGCGCATCAACCCGAGCGCCTTGGCCATGGCCATGCCTTTTGCGGCAAGTTCACCCATGGCCTTGGCGCGGGCGGCCTGCTCCTCGGCGCTTTCGGGAAACATTTCGCGTTCGGTAGCGGCGTCGAGCACATCACCGGGTTTGCCTGATGTTGGCTGGCCTTTCCCGCCAAATATCTGATCGGCTGTGACCAGAATGCCTTCCCAGACCTGCGTTCGTGTCGATGTGGTCGAGGCATTGCGCCGCATCTCAAGCACGATTTCCTCCGCAGAGCGCTCACGGGCACCGTACATGTCGAGCCCGCCAGCGGGGATCTTGTCGAGCCCAAGCGCATGCCGGAGCATGTCGTTGATGATGTAGTCATGGGCGTAGTTGAACTCGAGCCGACCGGAGCCCACCGCCCTGTCATGGGTGCGGAGAGCCAGATGCAAAAGCTCATGGGCCAGCACGAACAACAGGTCATCAGGCGAGAGCCGTTGCGTGAAGGCGCGGTTGGCGACCATCCGGCCCGAGGCGAAAATGCCCATGGTCGGCACACTGTCATCGAGTGCAACCCGTACCGCAGCCGCCAGCCCTGCGAGATGCGGGAACGGCACCGTGACCATGCGCAGGCCACGCGCAATCCGCTCAAGCGTGGCCTGATCAGCCTTGGCGGTCTGGGCCTCTGTCCGGTCCTGCGCGCTCACGCTGCGACCTTGCGCAGCAGCGCCAGCATGGCAGGTTCTGCCCCGAGTGCACCCCAGGTTTCGACCATGTCGGTCAACAGGATCAGCTGGTGTTCCGGTGTCAGGCTGCGCAGGAACCTGTTGATCAGGCGCGGACTCAGGTCTTTGGCCCTGCCGTCGCGCACGAATTGGCGGATACAATCGAGGATGAACCAACGGGCTGAATCACCCTTGGGCAGCAACTCCGGCTCGCGGAGATAGCGCGCGATTGGCTGCACCGGGCCGATGCTTTCCTCGGCAAGCGCACAGAATACCGCAGCGTCCTCCGCCGACAGCCGACCGAAAGCGAGCGCCCGGCGCGTCTCGGCACTGAGTTGGCCAGCCTTTTCGGCCAGATCAAGCGCGCGCGACAGCAACGACCAGGAGCGCGGCGTCGAGAATGGCACCGGATCGGCTGGGACCGGCCGCATCAGTGCATCCGGCACCGTTGTGATGAAGCTGCGGATTTCGCGTCGCACACCGGCGCGCTGGGCCCAGGCCAGCCACTCGTCGACATCATGGCGAATTTGCAGGATGGTGACGCGGTTGACCAGCGCTGAACTCATGGCGCGCACCAGCGCCCGGTCCTGCAGCCGGTTTCCCGCCGCCACCACCCAGGTGCCGGGCGGCAAGGCATGCTCACCGAGCCGACGCTCAAGCAGCAGCGAATAGAACGCCTTCTGCACATCCGGCGCACAGGCAGGCAGCTCGTCGAGAAACAAGCAGAAGGGCTCCGGACGCTCCGGCAGAAGGATGCGCGGTGGGCAGAACACCGAGCGCTCGCCGATGATCCGCGGCACGCCGCTGACATCCTCGGGCGCGATCTGCGTGCCCAGCAGCGAGCGGCATGGCAAGCCAGCTTCGCGGGCGGCCTCGTAGACCATTTCGGACTTGCCGATGCCAGGCGCCGAGAGCAGCAGAAAGCTCTGCTCCTGGGCCATGCACTGAATCAGCTTCTTGGCCTGGCGAAGCGTGACAAGCTCGTTGAAAGCACTCTGGCTGGCAGTCATGAACATCCCCTGAGATGGCCGGAGCCCGGCTTTCAGGGACAAGATCGCGTCGCGAGGATGAACCGAGGCTGCACCAAATGTGACAAGAATGTGGCGAAGAAAAAGACCGCTACAACCTCTCGCGACCGCATGGTGCGTTCAGCTCAGTGCGTTTGGCGCGGAGCAGCGCGATCGGCGATGTTTGCCGACTGGCATGTTTCTGGAGATCGTCGTCATTACAGTCCCATCGGCTGCAAGAACCGACTTATTCCGAAAAGGTGATCGGGCGGAGAATGCGCATCTGCCGACGCGGCGGCGCAATAAGATCATGAAGCATCGGTTCAAATCCGCCCGATACCTGAAGCGCCTCGTCTTTATCCACGATGGGGTCGCCAACCTCCACAACTGTCCCCGCCACGCCATGTCGTCATCCGAATATCGAGCGCTTCGTTCCGGGGCGATGGTCGACCGGCGCGAGATCGCCGAACCGGGCATCGCCGCTGAGCGCCCACTAAAAGCTCCCCGTCTTTGCATGGCCGCCGTTCGGCAAGTTGACAGTACCGAGATCACTGCGCCCCAGAGGATCAGCACATTGATCCCCGAATAGCCGCGCCCGGTTGCGGCGTTGGTAGGCCTGGCGAGCAGTGTCTTGGCCGCAGCCGTCCCCCAGGGCTGGACCCAGGGCAGCCGGCCGGCCTCCAGTTCGGCGAGGATCTTGCCGGTGATTTCGTTATACAGGCTGGGACGGTCGGCGCTCGGCCAGCCGCGTGGATCAGGTTTCGACATCGAAGGTCTCCGCGAGGGGCGCCGGAAGCCTCTCTCCCAGACTTCAAACCGTCACGGCATCCCCGGCCTGCACTCTCACTCTCGGAGTGGCTTTGCGGGGGACGCTCCCCGCCAGACAAGGTTCGGCAGAGACCGAAGGCACGATCGCAGGGGAGAGCTTTCCCCTCAGCTCACAGATGCCACGCCCACGATACCAATCAGCGGACCCTTGAATACAAATCTGCCGATACAGATAGTGCCGATCAGCCGGTCATCGGAAATGTCATGTTCCAGCGATTCGTTGAGCGTCGGGCGGAGGAGGCCCTCAGCGACACGCAGGTCGTCCTGATCGTTGGGCCGCGCCGGGCTGGCAAGACGACGCTGGTGCGAAAGATCGCAGAAACCGGCTGGATCTACAGCACACGCGACGACCAGACAGTCCTTGAAGCGCACAGTCCAACCCAGTCGGCTTCATCCGAGAACTGGATCGCGCCATCATCGACGAGATCCAGCGCGCGCCCAATCTGTTGCTGGCGATCAAGAAGACAGTCGACGAAGACTATCGTCCTGACCGTTTCCTGCTCACCAGTTCCACCAACGTGCTGACCTTGCCTCGCTTCGCCGACAGCCTTGCCAGTCGGATGGAAACCATCCGGATGCTGCTCTTGGCTCGGGCGGAAATCGAGAACCGAGCGCCGACCTTTCTGGAACGCCTGTTCGAGGGGACCTTGCAGAGCCGGAAGGACGCCATTGTCGGCGACGAGCTGATCCAGCTTGCGCTGCGCGGCGGCTTTCCTGAAGCGATCAGCCGTGACAACGATCGGCGGCGACAAGACTGGGCGCGCTCTTATCTCACCTCGATCCCGACCCGTGATCTGCGTGATATCGCCGAGGTGGAAAAGCTTACTGAACTCCCGAAACTCGTGCGACTTCTGGCCGAATATTCCGGGCAGCTCGTCAACTATTCCCAGCTCGCGAGCGGCATCGACGTCAACCACCGCACCGGTCAGCGCTATGTCGGTCTGCTCGCACAGGTGTTCCTGATCACGACCCTGCAGCCCTGGTTCACCAACGCGCTTAAGCGCATCGTCAAGACGCCCAAGCTGCATTTCCTTGATTCCGGCCTGCTGGCGGCCGCGCGCGGGCTGACTTTCGATCGGATCAAGGCGGATAGGGGGACCTTTGGCGCGCTACTCGAGAGCTTCGTGTTCGCAGAAGTGCTGAAGCTGATGACGGCCTCAGACCTGCGTCTGACGCCACACCATTTCCGGGATCGGGACATGCGCGAGGTCGACATCGTGCTCGAGCGCGACGACGGCATGATCGCCGGCATCGAGGTGAAGGCGAGCGCAACGGTCAGGGCCAGCGATTTCTCGGGCTTGCGCGCATTGGCGGCGGCTTGTGGGGACCGCTTCGCGTTTGGCGTGGACCTGTATGACAGCACGGATGTCGTGCCTTTTGGTGGCAATCTGGCGGCGGCGCCAATATCTTGTTTATGGGGTTGAAGGGTGCTGTCAAGATGACGAAGTGTCGACGAACACCGGCTCTTCGAGCGCGATGATGACGACATTGCTGTTGTCGGATGCCGATGTCGCCACCTTGCGCCATCTGGTCGAGAGCGGCATGGGCGCCAACACGCTGCGCACCATCGCCTCGGACCTGGCCTTTCTTGAGCGCTTGGCGCTGGCGGCGACCGGCGCGCCCCTGCCCTGGCCGGCACCAGCCTCGCTGGTGGTGAAGTTCATTTGATGCAAGCGCATGGCCGGAAGGGGCCAGTAGCGGTCACCGGGTCGTACAAGGATAGATGGGGATGGGAAGGTCGGAACTTCGAACATTCGAGCGCGAAGCTCGCGAGCTTTTCCTTTCGTTCGCCAACCGACATGGGCTGGCATTCGACGAGGATCGAGAAGCGCCTGTCGAGCTGGCATTGATCTTTCCGGCTCAGCCAGGCCTCCGTCAGAAAGTCATACTTGGGCTGCAGAACGGCGACGAACTGAACTTCGGCGTCGACCAGTTTTGGTCTGCCATGTTTCCGTATCCAGAAAAATTTATGGAATTCAATCGGATACTTGATGCCTGGATGGAAGGCGACGCTCGTATCCTCATCTACCGTTGGTGCCGGGGAATGGAACTTCAGCTGCGATCAGATGAGCGTTGGCAGACCGTCTATCGTGCAAACGGCTTTCCCTTCAGGGGGCGAGTCATACGGATCGTTCACAACCGGGACGAGGAAGCGGACCCGCGACCCTGAGCCGCGGGGACTGTCGTCATGTTTGTGTCAGGGGCCATGGTACCGTCAACTTTCCGACCGGCGGCCGTGCGAAGACGGGGCGCTTTCCCCTGGCGCCTTCCCCTGGCGCTACGCGGCGATGACCGCTTCGGCGAATTTGCGGCACGCGACCATCGTCTCGGAACGAAGCGCTCGCTCGCCAGGATCGCAGAGCGGATACAACCGCGTCATCTCTCCTGCGTTCGCGGCTTGACCAGGTCCTGCCGCTAGCTGGTCGACGGTGTTGGGGAGTCTTGCTCCAGTTCGAGGCCGATGATACATACCAAGATATATATCAGGAGGGTCCAGCATGCCGCAAACAGCCAAAGTGTTCCGGACGGGCCGTTCGCAAGCAGTGCGCCTGCCAGCCAGCTTCCGCTTCTCAAGCGACGAGGTCTACATCCGCCGCGATCCCGAAACCGGTGACGTGATCCTGTCCACGAAGCCCGGGGACTGGCGCGCGATGTTCGAGGCCATCGACGCTGTGGGGAGCGCGCCGGACGGTTTCATGACCCATCCACGTGATGAGACCACGGAACGGGACAATGTCCTGTGAGCCCGTGTTTCATGCTCGACACCAACATGGCGAGCGCGCTCATCAAGAACCTGTCGCAGCCCTTGCGTGAGCGGCTGGCCGCCACTCCGGTTGCGCAGACCTGCATGTCGGCCGTGACGGAGGGCGAGTTGCGCTTCGGACTTGCCAAGATGCCACAGACCAAACACGCGGAGGCGGCGCGGCAGTTTCTGGCGACGGTTCCCGTCATGCCGTGGAACAGTGAAGCGGCAGCCGCTTATGGCAGCCTGCGCGCTGCCCTTGAGCGCGTGGGCACCCCGCTCGGCGCGCTCGACTTGTTGATCGCCGCCCATGCGCTCGCGCAGGGCGCCCAACTGATCACGGCCGACAAGGCATTCAAGCTGGTGCCGGGTCTTGTCGTGGCGGACTGGACGACATGACCCTCGCTGACGATCCCGAGCATGCACGCTTTGCCGAGCTCAATGCGCTGGCAGGCGTGCTGCCGTATCATCGCCGCGACGAACTGTCGGCACTGCTCTCCGATGCCGATGTCGCTACCTTGCGCCATCTGGTCGAGAGCGGCATGGGCGCCAACACGCTGCGCGCCATCGCCTCGGACCTGGCCTATCTCGAGCGCTGGGCGCTGGGCGCTGGCGGCGACCGGCGCGCTGTGGGCCGTGGGCGCACTCAAATCCACCGGACCGCACGCGCCGGGCGCGATCAGGCCGAAGCCCCCATGACCGACGGGGCGTGAGGCCCCCGATCAGCCGCAGACTGAAATGAACAGCCGTCGTGAATAAGACGGGTCTAGGATCAGGCTCTAGGACGATAGTGCAAGAATCCGTAGGGTTTGTCGCGCCAATCCAGCCTTGGATGTCAACGCCAGACGCGCTCGTCGTGGGTAGCTAGCGCGTAAAGTGCGCCTTCGTCGATGATATCGATGCGGCGATATCCTACCGCGATGATCCCGGCATCGACCATCCCGGTCAACACCTTGCTCATCGTCTGGCGCGACAGGCCGCAAATCACTCCCAGATCGGCCTGCGTCACCGTCAGCGCTCTTCGCCGGCTCTCGCCGAAAAGCCCCATGAAGGTCAGCAGCCGCTGCGCCACCCGCACTTCGCTATCAGGTTGGATCAGGTTGGAAACGATGGTTACCGCCTCGCTCAAGGCTTCACTGGTGTTGATCGCGAAATGCCGGCAGTTTTCTGCGTCTCGGATCATCTCCTCAAAATCGCGCTGTTCGAGATGCAGCACCCAAGACGGGGTACCGGCGGTCGCTGACACCCAGCGCGCTTCGCGACGAAAGGCGGTCGCATCGCCCAGCCAAGTGCCCGGCGATGCGACGCTGCCGATGGTATCTGCCGGCGGCAGGCGGATCAGCACCTGACCGCTGACCAGCCCATACATGCCCAGGCTATCGTCACCGGCGTTGTAAAAGCTTGTCCCCTTATCAAAATGTTGCAACCGGCTGCGGCGCACCACTTCTTCACGAAACGTCATCGGCCGACGCGACAGCCAGCCATGCGCGGTCATCACTGCCAATGCTGTGGCTTTGTCCATGCCCCGGCCTCAACCCCGATTGCCATTTGTCAACATCGCGACAAATATCACCATGCTCAGCGATTACCACCACCCAAACCGCCCCTATCGGGCGATGGGAGAGCCCTGATGAACGCCGCGCACACAACCGTTACCACCGCCATCGGCAACCTTCACCTTGAAAACGGCTATCCGACCCCGGCAACCGCAGCGGCCTTGTATGACGCCATGGACCTGCACCGCGCCACCCAAGCCTATATCTGGGCGCTGCCTGCCGTGGGCTTCAAGGCGCTTTACGACGCCCAGGCCAAGACGCTCGGCACCAAAAACGGCGACGTGCTGCTTTATCGCGACCTTGCCGACAAGGCGGGGATGCTCACCCCCAACATCACCACCCTCTATGGCTTCAGCTTCTGGGACCTCGCCGCCCAAGGCCCGCTTGTCGTGGAGGTTCCCGCCGGGCTGATCGCCGGCGGAGTGCTCGACATCTGGCAGCAGCCGCTGTCCGACATGGGCCAGACCGGCCCGGACAAGGGACAGGGCGGCAAGTATCTGATCATGCCGCCGGGCCATCCAACGATCGACGCCCCTGATCACCGGATTTTCCAATCGCCATCCAACCAGGTCTGGTTCGGCACGCGCGGGCTCGCTGCCGACAAAGCGGTGGCTGAAGCGACGGTAAAGCAGCACCGGCTGTACAGTTGGAACGACCGGGCCAACCCGCCGACCAGCCAATATGTCGGCGTCGATGGCCGCGCCTGGCAATCGGCGCAGCCCAACACGATCGAATATTGGCGGCTGCTTGCTGAGCTTTATGCCAATGAACCAGTGGCGCCGCGTGATCGCACCATGTTCGGGATGCTAAAAGCACTCGGGATCGAACCCGGCAAGCCCTTCGCCCCTGATGCGCGCCAGGCGAAAATTCTAGGCGACGCGGCACAACTCGGCGACCTTATGGCGCGGACCAGCGCCTATGCCAAGCGTGACGCCAGCGCCGTCGTCTATCCCGGCAAGCGCTGGGAATACGCCGTACGCTTCGATCTTGACCAGGAAAATCCTGAAAAGACCCGCGTTCAGTTCGATGAACGTGGCGAATGGTTCTATGAAGCCATTGGTATGTCGACGGGGATGCAGGGCCGGGTGCTCGGCTATGGCCAAGTCTATCTCGAAACCGCGACGGATAAGGCCGGCAACTGGCTCGATGGCGGCAAATGCTATCGCATGCTCGTTGATGCCAATGCGCCGGTACGACAATTCTGGTCGATCACGCTGTATGACAATGTCAGCCGCGGCCCGCTGGTGACGCCACAGGGCGCCGCCGACATCAGCTCGCGCAGCACCGATCTTTTCACCAACGCCGATGGTTCAGTCGAAGTGTTCTTTGGCCCGACCCGCCCGGCCGGCGCCACCAACTGGGTCCAGACGCTGCCCGGCAAGGGCTGGTTCCCCTATTTCCGCTTCTACGCGGCGACCGAAGCCTATTTTGACAAATCCTGGCAGCTCAACGACATCGAGGAGATCGCAGCATGACCGCCCTTACCCTTGCCGAAGCCAAGGCGATCGTTGGTGAAGCCTGGCTTTATGCCTTTGCGCCCGTGGCGCTTTACAACACCATGTATGCGCAGGCAATAAATGCGGCCTCGCCCTCCTATGTCGGCGGCTTCAATCGCTTTCGCCATTACGACCGCCTGGCGACGCCCGATGACACGGATATCGTCACGCCGAACAACGACACGCCCTACAGTTGGGCCTGGCTCGATCTGCGTGCCGAGCCGATGGTCATCAGCCTGCCGGCAGTACCTGAGCGCTACTATGTCAACCAGTGGTTCGACCTGTACACGCACAACTTCGCCTATACCGGGGTGCGGTCGACGGGTCGCGAAGCTGGCAATTACATGTTCGTCGGCCCTGATTGGCAGGGAGAAGCGCCGGCGGGGATCACCAAGGTGTTTCGCGCCGAAACGCACATGATCGGCACCCTGACCCGCACCGGCGTTGATGGCGCCGACGATATTGCGGCGATGAAGGCGGTGCAGGCGCACTATCGCCTGCAGCCACTGTCGGCGTTTGTCGGCACTCCGGCACCGGCGCCGGCAGCGATGCCCAACTGGCCGGTGTGGGATGAGGCGATGGCCAAGGGGCTGGGCTTCATCGGCTATCTGAACACGCTGCTGCCGTTCATGCCGGTGGTGCCGTCGGAAACGGCCATGTTCGAGCGCTTTGCCAGGATTGGCATAGGCCCCGGTCAGGCGTTCGACGCGGCGGCGCTTGATCCGGCGCTGCACGAGGCGATGCTCGCCGGCATTGCCGAGGCGGCAGCGGCGTTCAAGTCGAAGGCGGCCAAGGAAACCAGTTCGGCCGCCATGTTCGGCAGTCGTGCCGAGCTGGGCGCCGATTACATCTATCAGCGCAGCTGCGGCGCGGCGCTGGGCATCCTTGCCAACACCAAGGAAGAGGCGTTCTATGCCAGCCAGCAGACCGAGCCTGATGGCACGCTGTTGAGCGGGGTGCACGACTGGACGATACGCCTTGAACCAGGGCAATGGCCGCCGGTAAATCAATTCTGGTCGATCACCATGTATTCGCTGCCCGAGCGCTTCCTGGTGCCCAATGCGATCAACCGCTATTCGATTGGCGATCGCACGCCGGGATTGAAACCCGATCCTGATGGCGGGCTGACGCTTTACCTGCAGGCCGAAAGCCCGGGTGCCGACCAGGAATCGAACTGGCTGCCGACGCCAAAGGGCCCGTTCTTCTTCGCCGCCCGCTTTTACGGGCCTAAGGCGGAGATCCTCAATGGTCGCTGGTCACTGCCGCCGGTGACCAAGGTTAGATGAGAGGACATCGATTCTCTTGCAACGCAGCAAGTTGGCCATCGCGAATCATCGGTGGCGCGACTTTGTAAACCCCCGTCGGGTCGTGTCCCATTCGTGGTGTGGCTTCTCACCAGTGACCGCTTTCGGGCCTCGACCCAGACGGTTGATGTCATGCGGCCACAGCGCGCAGGCTGACGAGGGGATCATCGCTCATTGTGGCCAGAGTTTCCAGTGTCATTTAGCGGGTTCGCTGGACAGCCCATTCATCGTTTTGCTCAAGCAGGATGGCGCCGACGAGGCGTATTGATCAGCCCCCACTGACTGGCCCGGATGGATTTGTTAGTGCTTGGACGGCCTCGACGCCAGCGCGGGCAATGGTCGGCTTGCCGACGGATGGGATTGCGCAGCGGTCCGCGCGGCCATGGCGGGTACAAAGGCCTCCGGTGCCGGCGGCTTGTAAACGCGGCCGCTGCGCTGGATTGGCATTTGAGCAAGCTTGCGCCGAACTGAAGTTCAGGCGGCGACCGGCTCCTGCACCAACTGGGCGCGCCGTTCGGCGATGGCGCTGCGCGCGTAGTTGATAGCGACCGAATAAATCGTGACAGCGTCGGCGCTCATCTCCTCGCTCTCGCGCTGGTCGAACAATGTGACGACCACAGCGTCCAGACGGTGCTGAAGATCATCCAGTTGCTGAGGGTCGGCCTTGCGGACGTCCGCGACGAAGGCCGTCAAATTATCAAGCTGCGTCTCGAGTTCGGAGCGCGGCTTGACGCGAACCTTCGAGAGAAGCCAGCCGAACAGGGAGGCGAGCAGGCCCAGCACCGCAGAACCGATCCAGAAGAGCGTCTCAAGGCGATCCATGAACGTGGGCGTTTCGCCGTCGAAGTATGCCTGCGCGGCAGGGTGGATCGGGTAATCCTTTTCCTCGGCGTTCGGCTGCTGCAGCTCACGCATTTGCGGATTGCCTGCAAGCGCCTTCGCCTTGCCCTCAAACAAGACGCGCGTCAGTTCCCCCGCGATTATGCCCGACTGGCTGGCTGGAACAACCAAGCGAATGGTGACGCCAATCGTCGTCAGATCCTCTTCGGGCTGCGCAGGGGTACCACCGAAAACACCTTTTGAGACCTCCGCCGCGTCGATACCGGTCGAGAGCCGGCGAACCGCCTCGGCGTCCTCGACACCAAGCACAGTCGGGACCCCTTTCGTCGACTTCTGGATTGATTGGAACGTCTGCAATGAAACGCCGCCTAATGGGCCGATGACAAAAGCGGCGGACACCTTGCGCTGCTGCATGGCGGGGCCCACCTCCTCCGCGGTCATCGACTGGCGCAGGACCGAAGCACGAGGCACGCCGTAGTGATCAAGCACGAGATCGAGGAGCTTCTCATTCGCGGCGTCGCCGGGCACGATCGCAACGACCCGATCCTTCAATCCCTTGAAGTCCTCGATCTGCGAGCGCGGAGGTACGATCAGAAAAGCGTACATTGTCTGAAAGACCGCGATCGAACGCCCGTTCCGCGGTAGGGCCACGTCAGAGCGCACAAGCGCTACATCGACTTCGCGCTTCTCGATAGCCGCAGACGCGGCAGCCATGTCGCTGACCGCGACCCGCTGCATCGACAGCCACTTGCTCTCCTTTGCCCCCTCCCGCGCCAGATCCTGCAGCATCCGCTGCCCGATGGGGCCGAGCGGCGGCACGGCCGCGCGCAGGGTCGCCCATGTGAGGGCGTATTGAAACGCCAGCACCGCCGCGGCTGCAACAAGCAGGATGATCCCGACGTTTCGTATGAGCTTCAAATCACACCTGATACTGCGGCTCGACGTCAGTCGACGAGCTGCCAGCTCTGGTCGGGGTTGTAACTCATGATGCGGGTCGCAGCGGCCGTCGTGCGAGCGCCGAGGTTTTTCTCATACACCTCGCCATGATGGCTGCACATGAAAGTCAACACACCGGTTTCGCCCCATTTGGCCGGGTAGGCAATCAGAGCATGTCCGCCGATCATGTTGCCGTTGATGACGTAATGATAGGCGCCGCCCGGCGCCGCAGGCCCTTGCGCCCTGAGGATTCGGAACACGTAGCCCTCGTAGGTACGCGCGCCGGTAAGAGCAGCGCGAACAGCGTCCGCCAATGCGCCCTCGAGCGGGCTGATATCAGACTGTGATTCAGGCTCCCAGTAAAGTCCGTCCTTCCGGCCCGGGCTGCTGATGATCCGCTGCGCGTATTCAAACACGCTGTCGCCGTCGCGGTCGTTTCGGATGTAATCCTTCTGCGCACCCATGTAGGCTGCGCATGCGGACATTGCCGCAAGCTCGTTGTGGCCGATGACCCGCGCGCGGATTTCACGCTGCCCGGCAACCGGATCGAACGCCCAGCCATCGCCCTGCTTCATGATCGGAATGGGGAACGGAAACTCACGCTCACCGATGACAAGCAGCTTCGTGTTCGCGTCCTTGTCCTCGAGCTTGAATCTGGTCGAAACGGCTTCGACGAACTGCGCCAGGTTCTGCTTGTCCTGTTCCGCGTCGCCCGTGCTGACCAGTTGGCGCCCGCGCGGCCCAAACAATTCGGCAACGAAGCCCGCGCGGCCCGCTTTTGCAGCCGCTACGAGATCGTCGGCCGCAGCCTGAGCACTCGGGAAAACCTTCTGCGCCATTGCGGGGGCGGCCGTCGCGATAGACGCCGCAAGAAGAGCTGCAAGGCCGACAGCACCATTCAACATGTTGTACATTGCTTTGTCCTCCCTGATCAGCGCCGGCCGCGGCGGCCGCCGCCTCCACCGGAGGGACGCGACATGCCGGCGGGACGCCCCATGGCTGGACGCCCACCACCCATTGCCGGCCCTCGATTGAAACTCTGGTCCCCGCGGTTGCTGAACGCTTGAGCAGGCCCACGCCCGGCGCTGACACCACCGAATGCGCCGCCGGGTTTCGCCATGCTGGGCCGGACCGCCGGACGCTGCGCGGGCCGGGTCGTCGGGAGCTGCGCGGGTCGGGTCGTCGGGCGCTGCGCGGGCCGGGTCGTCGGGAGCTGCGCGGGCCGGGTCGTCGGCCGCTGCGCGCCAACGCCTGGCCGATCCCCGCCTGGACGGTTACCGAGGCCAGCGCCTGGCCGATCACCCCCGGCAATTCCAGCACCTATGCCCGCGCCAATACCAGCACCGATGCCCGCCTGGCCAAGCCCGCCGCCCTGCCCGGGGCGATTGCCCGCTCCTGGACGGTTAATGCCGCCCTCTACCGGACGGGCGCCTAGGCGGTTCTCCGGCCGCAGGCCCGGTTTGCTGCCCTGCCCCGCACGATAGCGGTCGCTGTCAGGACGCCACGGGCGCACGTTGTTGCCGATGTTGTTATTGCCAATATTGATGTCGTTGCCGATGTTGATGTTGTTGTTACCGCCCCAGCCGGGGCGATAACCGGGATAGCCGGGCCAGCGCGGCGGATAAACAACGCCCGAACCCCAGTTCCAGTAGTTGTTGTTCCATACCGCGCCGATCGCCACAGCCGTTCCGAACGTGAGCAGGCTGGTAGCGACGATGCCCGGCACTGGATTATAGACCTGCACCGGGTCGTACACGGGAACGTAGATGACCTCTGGATTGGCGCTCTCGATGACGATCACGTCGAGGTTGTTAGTCTTTTGCTTGACCACTTTATGCTGCTGGTTCGTGCGCAGCGAACCGGTCGTCTCAGCCCTCGCACGCATGCGCTGGATGGCGTCGGCGACATCCTTCGGCTGGTTGACGAACGCATCGCCGAGATCGGTCGTCCAATCGAGATCATCGTTCATCTTCTTGATGACGTCGGGAAAGCGCGCGAGCGCCTTCACGGTCGGATCCCACGTTTGCCCGTCGAGGCCGGAGTAATCCTGCTTGGCGACAGCAGTCTTGTTTTTGTCAAGCCAGCGTTGTGCCTGCACAATATCGACGGGGTAGGCGGATGCAGGAAGCGCCTGCGCCAGCAACGCGTCCGGATAGAGTGCGACGGGCGCGACGAGCTTTTCGATTTCCTCGGAGGTATAGACCGCGTCCGCCAGCTGGGTGGAAGCCTCAGCCTCCGCGGCGGGGGCAGCCTGCTGGGCCTGCGCTGACGCGGACACACTCGCGCCGATCGAGACCGCCGTGGCGAGTACCAGAGCCAAGCAGCTGGATCGCGCCAGCAGAAAAGTGCGATGCGGTTTCATTGCCACCCCATGATAGAGATAACCTAGAATCAGCCATTACCAGATCTTCAATGTCGGATCCAATGCATTCTCGGGCGTTCTCAATGCACAGAAGTCATGAGCAAATGATCTTTCGCAGTATTCGTATGAACCGTCGCGCCATTTTGACTCGAGATAGGCGTCGAAGCGTGACCCCGCTGCATCTCCGTTAGGAGGTTACCAGACCTCGGAGCGGCTAGTCCGCGATCAAGAGGCATCTGTCCTGCGGCACGATGCAGGCAAACGCCGTCCGCCTCCGGCTTCATGCCCTGGCCTGCAACCTGTCCAACTTCCTGCGCACGCTCGCCCTGCCGAAGGAGTTGGAAAGCTGGTCGCTGACC
>Ga0164293_10001310_pt1 | contig 20674 bp, 21 predicted proteins | sample GEODES118metaG_FD_111487 | JGI IMG/M metagenome (GOLD analysis project Ga0164293, IMG submission 111487) | Eutrophic lake water microbial communities from Lake Mendota, Wisconsin, USA - GEODES118 metaG | ecosystem: Environmental > Aquatic > Freshwater > Lake | place: USA: Lake Mendota...
GGCCCGCGCGATCGCCGCACTGAACGAGGCGCTTGGTCAGGACAGCACCGCCGCATGCCCGGCCCGCGAACTGGCGGCATTGCGCAGGATGGACAGCGTGTTGGGTGTGCTTGAGCGCAACCAGCCTGTCGCGAGCAAGGCCGCCGATGATCTCGAATCGAAGGTCAATGATTTGCTCGCCCGCCGCGCCGCTGCACGTGCCGCGAAGGATTGGCCAGCCAGCGACCGCGTCCGCGACGAGCTTGCCGCGCTCGGCGTGCAGGTGAAGGATGGCCCGACGGGCACCACGTGGTCTCGCGTGGTGCGCTGAACCCCGAATCCGATGGAGAAAGGGCCCGGACGCCTATCGGCATCCAGGCCCTCGTTCGTTGGCGCCCGGGGTTCCCGCCCTGAGCGCTTCCTTGGAGTTTCGTGAGGTTCAGGCCTTGCGGCGACGGCCGATGAGACCACCGAGGCCGAGCAGCGCAGCGGCGCCGGGAGCAGGCACGGCGTACATGCCGGTCAGGAGGCCGGTGGCTCCGGTGTCGCTGCCGAGCTGAAGCATGCCGTCGACCGTTCCCGCGGAGGCTTCGATCGCGTTCATCAGGCTCTCGTAGCTGGTGAACGCGTACCCGAAGGCGATCGAGTCGGCCTGCGGCACCATGTCATTCACGAGCACGTTGCTGGGGTTGAGACCGATGGTCGCCATGAACTTTCCGGAGCCGGGGGCCACGGTGAAGACCTGGCCTGAGCCCGATGCCGAGAACTTGACGTCGCCGTAGACGTCCTTGGCGACGAAGCTCCAGCTGTTCAGGACGAACGCGCTGGACGAACCAGCATCGCTCAGGGTGTTGCAGTCGATCGTCAGCGACATGCTGTAGCCGCTCAGGCCCGCCCAGCCGTCGGAGCCGGTCGTGCTGGAGGCGGTCATGGTGAGGATGCCCGCGCTGGCGAATCCGGAGATCGAGGCGGCGAGAACGGCGGCGGTGAGAGTCTTGGTGGACATGGGTGAAACTTCCTTTTCCAGGTCAGGATTGCAATTGATTCAGGCGCGACGGCGACGGAAGGAGACGAGACCAGCGACACCGGCAAGCGCGAACGCGCCGGGCGTGGGGACAATGAAGAAACTGGTGGCGGAGACGGCGCCGAACGATCCGGCACCGCTGGTGGTGGCCATCATGAAGCCACCCGCGCCATTCACCGAGCCAACGATGCTGTCACCCATGCTGCCGTAGGCACCACCCGGACGGGCGGCGACGTAGCCAAACTGGATGGACGAGATCGTGGGCAGGCCGGTGACCGAACCATCCCAAGCGGACGAGGTGGCGCCGCCGAGAACGATCGTGTACCGGCGGGTGCCGCCGTCAGTGCTGGTCCAGCGCACATAGGTGGCGGCGTTGTTGCCGTAGCCAGCGCCCGGCGTTCCGGACGCGGTGTACTTCACGCCGTAGACATCGGACATCTGGAAGCTCCAGCTGCCGATCGCACCGCCCGCCGAGAGCGCCGACGCGGAATCGTCGATCGCCATCGTGAGTGTCATGGTGACAGTGCCCAGGCTCGCGAGCGAGCCAGTGGCGGTGCCGGTGCCGGTGAGTGACCAGGTCATCAGGCCGGCGTGGGTCACGCCAGCGACGGCCAGAGTTGCAGAAGCGATCAGAGTGTTGCGAAGCATTGTTTTCCCTCTCTCGTGTTGTCTTGCGTTCTGCGCTGCGGCTCAGGCGCGTCGGCGGGAAATGATCAGGCCAGCGAGACCGACAAGCGCCACGGCGCCGGGGGTCGGGATCACGGTCGCGAAGGTGCCCGAAATCATGTTGCTGACACCGCTTCGCACCATCAGGTTGCCGCGGCTGGTCGATGGAGTCGAAGCATCGCCGCTGTACAGCAGGGCGTTGCCCAGCGATTCCCAGCTGCTGCCGCTCTTGCGAGCCGCGTAGCTGATCGAGATGTAGGTTGGCTCCGGAGCGACATCGCCCACGCCGAGACCGGCGCCATCGGCCAGCTTGATCGTCAGCATGCGCTCGTTGGACCCATTACGAGCCCAGGCACCATCGACGACCTCGCTGCTCGAGGTCTGCCAAGTCTTGCCATTGGTGCCCAGAAGCTTGAGCGTCCAGTTTCCGAAGTCCGAGTTCATGCTCGACGCATTCACGTCTCCGTCGAACGTGAAGGTGATGGTCCAGGTGTTGCCACCCAACTGGTAGGCGCCGGTGCCGGCGATGCCCGAGGCAGTCAGCGTGCCCGTCGGCAGGAAGCCGGCGAAGGCGCTGGAGGCGGTGAGCGAGGCGGCGAGAACGGCGGTGGTGGTGAACTTCATGTCTTTTCCCTCTCGGATTTGGATGGTTGGGTGTAAGGAAAGTGAAAGATCGGAACGCCGGAAGTCATGAGGCGACAGAGCCACACAGGCGCTGGCGTCTCGGTACGTGTTGTCTTGATCCCTCAGGAATCGAGAATGTCAGGCTGCAGGAAAGTGTCTTGTGAGCGGCTCGGCCGAGGCACCAGGTTTCGTGACCTCTTACGGACCGTTCGAGTGACTGTTGAGGTAGGAAAGTGACGAGTGCCCTGAGCGTGAACGACAGCGCTCAGCCTGATGCTGTGTCGCCGTTGGGACGACGAGACAGACAGCAAGAGACGTAACCCTCGGAACTTTCGGGATTTAAGTGGTCCCTCTGGTTCCCTCCCATGCCTCAGACCCGGATTCGGATCTGACCTTCTCGATTCTCGCCGTCTTTGTGAGACAGCGCCTTTTCTGAATCTCGAATTGCGCTGAACATAGCCCCGATTCGAGGGCAGGCAAATTCTTTTCTGCAAAAGGCTTGCTTCAATGGAACCGCTTCACCAAACCTGCACAGAACCATCTCGAAAATCGCGAACGTGCGACCTGGGACGCATGGCTTCACGATCTCAAAAGGCCATCTCTCAAGCCTTCAAGACGTACAGTACGCAGTTATGAGTCCGGCCGAAAAAATTCCGGTTGTGGGGCTAGTTGGTGGCGTTGGAAGCGGCAAGAGTCGGGTTGCCTCCATCCTGACTGATGCAGGTTGCCTTGTTGCAGACTCCGATCAGCTTGTTCGCAGGGCGTACGAAGCGCCGGAGATTCGAAACCAGCTCCAGACCTGGTGGGGGTCGGGGATCCTGGACGAGTCCGGCCAGATCGACCGTGCAGCCGTGGCGGCGGTCGTGTTTCGGGATCCGGTCGAGCGGAAGCGGTTGGAAGCATTGATCCATCCGAAGGTCGAGGCTGCTCGAAGAGCCCTGTTTGCCGCAGCGCCCCCGGACACCCGGGCGCTCGTGATCGATGCACCACTTCTGCTTGAGGCTGGTTTGGCAGGCGAATGCTCCCAGATCTGGTTCGTGGACGCCCCCGAAGCGGCTCGCAGGGCGCGCGTCATGTCGGACCGTGGCTGGTCAGCCGAGGAACTGGACCGCCGCGAGGCCGCGCAGTGGTCACTTGACCGCAAGCGCGCCGCGGCGCATCATGTCATTCGCAACGACGGCGATCCGGCGTCGCTGCGCGAACAGGTCCAGCAGGCCCTCGGACGTCTTCCGAAGGCCCCCTAGGACGATCGCAGGGCAGGGCTCATCAGGCCCGCCTTCCGGCTCCAGCCACATGTCCAGTCTGCCGGACCCCGCGCGGGGCCCGGGCACAAGGACTTTCCCAGAGGTGGTCGGCATTGCGCCGCCACGCCCGCATAGAGATCCAGAATCATGAGCAAGCGTCGTCGTCGTCGGAAGGGTGGTGGAGGTGGTGGTCCGGGTGGTCCTGGTGGTGGACATCACCACCACGTGCAGGTGCTGAACCTGGTGCCCGGCAGCGTTCCGACCGACGAGCAGCTCGAGATGGACCTGAAGGCGCTCGAGGAGGCCGCCGGCGGCAAGTTGAAGCCCGCCAAGAAGGAGGATCTCGACCTCGCCGGCCTCCAGAAGATGAACGGTGACGAGCTCATGAAGGTGGCCCGCAAGGAAGGCATCGAGGGCGAGGGCGGGCTGTCGAAGCAGCGCCTGGTCTTCGAGATCCTGAAGCACCGCGCGCAGAAGCACGGCCTGATGCAGGTCACAGGCACGCTCGACACCATGCCCGATGGTTGCGGCTTCCTGCGCAGCAGCGAGTACAGCTACCTGGCGAGCCCGGATGACATCTACGTGAGCCCGGCGTTCATCAAGCGTCTGGGTCTGCGCAAGGGCCAGATGGTGACCGGCCTGGCGCGCCCGCCGAAGGACACCGAGATCTTCTTCTCGCTGCTCCGTGTGGACGAGGTGAACGGCGAGAACCCGAAGAAACTGCAGGATCTGCCGACCTTCGAGGCGCTCACGCCGCTGCACCCGAACAAGCGCATCCATCTGGAGATGCTGGACCAGCCGGCCAAGCTCGAGACCCGGATCATCGACATGGTCACGCCGCTCGGTTTCGGCCAGCGTGCGCTCATCGTGGCACCGCCGCGCACCGGCAAGACGGTCATCCTGCAGCAGATCACCAACGCGATCTGCAAGAACCACCCCGACGTGCACGTGATCGTGCTGCTCATCGACGAGCGCCCCGAGGAAGTGACCGACTTCCGCCGCAACACGCCCGAGCGCGTGGAGGTGGTGGCGAGCACCTTCGATGAGGAGGCCACGCGGCACATCCAGGTGTCGGAGATGGTCATGGAGAAGGCGCGCCGCATGGTGGAGTTCGGCCAGCACGTGGTGATCCTGCTCGACTCGATCACGCGTCTGGCCCGCGGCTACAACAACGGCATGGCCGGCAGCGGCAAGATCGGCTCGGGTGGCGTGGACAACGCCGCGCTGATCAAGCCGAAGAAGTTCTTCGGCAGCGCCCGCAACATCGAGCACGGCGGAAGCCTGACGATCCTGGGCACGGCGCTGGTCGACACCGGCAGCCGCGCCGACGAGGTGATCTTCGAGGAGTTCAAGGGCACCGGCAACGCCGAGCTGCACCTCGACCGCAAGCTCGTGGAGAAGCGCATCTATCCCGCGATCGACGTGGCCGCCAGCGGCACGCGCCGCGAGGAGCTGCTGCTGGACCCGAAGGAGCACGAGCTCATCGTGCGCCTGCGGAAGGTCGTGAGCGACATGAACGTGGTCGAGGCCATGGAGCTCATGAAGAGCCGTGTCAGCAAGACCAAGAGCAACGCCGAGTTCCTGATGACCATGAACATGGGCTGATCCCGGATCCCGCGCCACGCGGGCCCCGAATCCATCGATGGGCGCACACCGCCCAGGAGACGCTGATGCGCAATCGCCGAGGTTTCACGATCGTCGAGCTGCTCGTTGTCATCGGGATCATCGGGATCCTGATGGCGCTTCTGTTGCCGGCGCTGACCACCGTGCGTGGCGCGGCGGACATGGCCAAGAGCCAGAACAACATGCGGCAGACCTTCATGCTGATGCGCGACTACGCGTCCGCCAACCGGGACACCATCGTCCCGAGCCTGTTCGATCGCACCGACGCCACGGCCAATCCGGCGCCCGGCAAGGTGCGCACCGACGCCGCGGGAACCGTGTTCCAGGGCCTGGGCCGAAAGAGCATGGGAACCTGGGCCGACATCCTGTGGACGCAGGCCGGATTTGGCCCGCTCACGTTCGACAACTCGGGAACCAACGTCACGGCGTTCCGGACCGAATCGCCGGACACGCGCTTCTACACCCAGCAGCCGGGATTCGACCGCAATCCGTTCCGTGCCGCGGTACCCGCGCAGGCCACGTGGAAGGCGGGGGTGCAGGTCAGCGCGGATCCCAGGATCAACGCGAACGACTTCGGCTCGCTGTTCACCAGCGACATCGAGCCGGGGCTCTTTGCGGCGAACAACTTCTTCGACAGCCGGATCACCGCGGATCGAGCGAGAACGAACCATCCCTATGACGCGCGCCCCGAGCTCAGCAACGCTTCGGGCACGTACTTCAACTTCGGTCAGATCATCGCGCCGGACCTGAGCGTGTACCTGATCGACAGCCGCGCGGCGGAGACGATCGATCCGGTGGATGCCGGCACGCCGGCGCCGTTCACGGTGCCCGAGGCCGGTGACAACACCGGACAGGTCGCGTTCCGCTACAACGGCGAGTCGTGCTGCATGCTCCTGCTCGACGGTCAGGTTCGCAACGAGGCGAAGTTCATGAACCTGACCGAACTCGAGGGCTTCGCCAACATCCGTGATGCCGCCTCCGGGGCCCGGACCTACGAATCCGACCCCGAGAAGATGTCCTTCACGGGTCGCGGCGTGCGCCTGCGGCACCTGGATCTGCGCTGAAACCCCGTTTTTGGCCTCCCGGGGCTGGGGTTCAGGTCCCGTGAAAACCGCCAGCACGTGATCCACCCCCTTGACCGAATCGGGGCTCCCGGTACCATTTGCGACTCACCGCCCGATTCAACGGGCGGTTTTTCTTCGGTCTGTCGCCACCGTAGCTCAGTGGTAGAGCACACCCTTGGTAAGGGTGAGGTCGAGGGTTCAATCCCCTTCGGTGGCTTCGGCGCGCTCCGGCGGTCGGCGCGCGCCAGCCGAGCCTCCCGTCGGGCACGTCGACGGGGATCGCCACAGGCGATCCGCGTACGTCCCGGCGTCACTCTCAGGAGCAACAGCACCATGGCAAAGGAAACCTTCGTTCGCACCAAGCCGCACGTCAACGTGGGCACCATCGGCCACGTCGACCACGGCAAGACCACTCTCACCGCCGCGATCACCGCGGTGCAGGCCGCTCGTGGCTTCGGCAAGGCCGTCGCCTACGACCAGGTCGCCAAGGCCAGCGAGAGCGAGGGTCGTCGTGACCCCACCAAGATCGTGACCATCGCGACCAGCCACGTGGAATACGAGACCGCGAAGCGCCACTACGCGCACGTGGACTGCCCGGGCCACGCGGACTACGTGAAGAACATGATCACCGGCGCCGCCCAGATGGACGGCGCGATCCTGGTGGTCAGCGCGGCGGACGGTCCCATGCCGCAGACCCGCGAGCACATCCTCCTGGCCCGCCAGGTCGGCGTGCCGAGCATCGTGGTGTTCCTGAACAAGTGCGACCTCGTCGACGACAAGGAACTTCTCGACCTGATCGAGATGGAGGTGCGCGAGCTCCTCACCAAGTACGGCTTCCCCGGCGACACCACCCCGATCGTGCGCGGCGCGGCCTTCCCCGCCCTGCAGGAGCCGGGCAACGCCGAGAAGAACAAGTGCATCGCGGACCTCATGGACGCGATCGACAGCCACGTTCCGGAGCCCGTCCGCGAGACCGACAAGCCCTTCCTGATGAGCGTCGAGGACGTGTTCAGCATCAAGGGCCGCGGCACCGTGGCCACCGGCCGCATCGAGCGCGGCATGGTCAAGGTTGGCGATGAAGTGGAGATCGTCGGCCTGCGTCCGCAGTCGAGCAAGTCGACCATCACCGGCGTCGAGATGTTCCAGAAGACCCTCGACCAGGGCCAGGCGGGCGACAACGTCGGCTGCCTCCTCCGTGGCGTCGAGAAGGCCGACATCGAGCGTGGCCAGGTGCTCTGCAAGCCCGGCACCATCAAGCCTCACACGCAGTTCGAGGCGCAGGTGTACGTGCTCACGAAGGACGAAGGTGGTCGCCACTCGTCGTTCTTCAGCGGCTACAAGCCCCAGTTCTACTTCCGCACGTCGGACATCACCGGCAAGATCGAGCTGATCGGCGCCGAGATGTGCATGCCGGGCGACAACGTGAACATCAAGGTCGACCTTGAGGGCAAGGGCGTGGCCATGGAGCAGGGCACCCGGTTCGCCGTCCGTGAGGGCGGTCGCACCGTGGGCTCGGGCGTCGTGACCAAGATCGTTGCGTGAATTCCGCGGCGGGTGTCCATCCCGCCGCTTGATCGAGAGGTTCCACCCGTTCCCGCTCCCGGCGCCGCCGGGGGCGGGCGGGCAGGAACCAGGGCCCCGGTGGCCCGGAGAATGTCATGGCGAAGAAGTCCCTGGATCGTGAATACGTCTGGCTGCAGTGCTCGGAGACGGGCGACCTGAACTACCGAACCGAGATCCGCGTCAAGGGCGGCATCGCGGAGAAGGTGAAGGAGGGTTTCCGCAAGTTCTCCCCGCGTCTGCGCAAGCACACGCTCCACAAGATCAAGCGCAAGTGACCTCGCGGTCGCTTCGCACGCTACGCCGGTAGCTCAGCTGGTAGAGCAGCGGATTCCAAATCCGCAGGTCGTGGGTTCGATCCCCCCCCGGCGTGTTCGGGCCTCGTGGCCCGCAGCCGCTTCCGTCCGCACCCCTCGGAGTCTCGTCTCGTGTCCACCGCCATCAAGAAGCTCGGCCAGGGCTACTGGACTCGCCTGATGACCGTGATCGGCTTCGGCCTTCTCGGCGTGCTGGGCGCGATCTGGCTCTGGCGGCTCTTCGAGACCGTGGATTTCGGCGTGCCACCGGTCTACGTGGCCAGCGGCGCGGCGGTGCTGTTCATGCTGCTGGTCGGCGGTGCGCTCTGGTGGTTCGCGGGCTCCAACGCCACCTCGGTCGACTTCCTGGTCGCCACCGAAGGCGAGATGAAGAAGGTGAACTGGTCCACGAAGCGCGAGATCGTGGGCAGCACGCTGGTCGTGATCGGAATCGCGCTGACCATCTCGGTGTTCTGCTGGATCTGGGATTTCGCGTTCTCCACGCTGTTCGTGTGGATGCGCGTGCTCGACATGAGGAACTGACACATGCTTTCGAACGAAACGAACGAGACGCCCGACGCCCCCGAGGGCTCCGAGGCCGCCAAGCCCAAGAACCTTGCCGTCGGCACCGCCGCCTTCCGCGGCGCGAGCACCGCCATCACCGGCGGCGTGGCCACCAGCCGCGCCCTCGAGACGCAGAGCAGCAGCAAGAACAAGGAGCAGGCCGCGCGCGCCGCGCAGGTCAGCAATCCCGCAGCCACGGTGATCGATCCAGCCGATCCCAATGCCGCGGAACTCCCGATGTACCGCGACGGCATGGACTGGTTCGTGCTGCGCGTGGCGAGCAACAAGGAGAACGCCGTGCGCGACACGCTGTTGCGCAAGGTGCAGATCGAGGCCATGCAGCATCTGGTCGGCCGCATCATGGTGCCCACCGAGAAGACCAAGACCATGAAGGCCGGCAAGCAGAAGGTCACCGAGACCAAGCTGTATCCCGGCTACGTGTTCGTGGAGATGAAGCTGGAGCCGGACGGGCGCATTCCGCAGGACGTGTTCTTCCTCATCAAGGAGACCACGGGCGTCGGTGACTTCGTCGGAACGGCGGGTCGGCCCACGCCGATGACCCCGCCCGAGGTCGAGAAGATGCTCTTCGACAGCCGCAAGCCCGAGGAGACGCCGACGGTCCGCATGGAGTTCGTCAAGGGCGACGCGGTCACCATCAAGGAAGGCCCGTTCCAGAACTACGAGGGCACCGTCGACGAGACCCTGCCCGAGAAGGGTCTGGTCCGCGTGCTCGTTACCATCTTCGGTCGTCAGGCTCCGGTCGAACTGGAGTACTGGCAGATCGCCAAGGCGGAGAAGTGACGCCACCGACCCAAGGAGGCCTCACCATGCTGCGAACCCTTCTGCGCTCCTCGATCGTTCTGCTGCTGGCTGGCTGCGCCGCCACGGCGACCTATCCGCCCACCGCTGGCAATGCGACGGTGACGGCGAGCACGCCGCCGCTTCCGCAGGTGATCGCCAGCTCGCTGCGCTATGCACAGCAGCGTGGCAACCCGAACGAGCAGCTGGTCTTCAACCTGCCTCCCAACACGCTGCAGAGCGCATGGGACGAGGTGGCGCGGCGCCTGGGTGATGGGTGCCGTCCGATGACGGCCGCCGACAAGGACGCCTACACCGTTCGGCAGGTGCGCATCAACGGCGGCAAGGCCGAGGTGGACATCGTGTACCCGTCCCCCGAGGGCGTGTACCAGATCATGACGGTGCACCTCGATGGCGGATTCGGCACCGACTACCGCCCCATGTACGTGCAGCGCTGGCTGATCCCGTCCAAGCAGCAGGCCTTCAACCCGCCGGCTGCCGGCCCGTGGTCGGAGACGCCTTCCGGATCCGTTCCAGGCGAGATCGAGGATCCGACCGCGGATTCCCGGGCCGCCGCGCCCGTGGCCCCGGCCGCGAAGCACTGAGCAGGGGCTCGCGGGCCCATGCGTGCAGTGCGGGCCCTGACGGCGGCGGCAAGTGACATCAAGCTGCATCACAGCGTGTTCGCGCTGCCTTTTGCGCTGCTTGGCGCGTGTCTGGCTGCGGTGACGCCTGAAGGCCTGGCCTGGGGTGGCCTGGCGGTGCAGTTGGCGCTGGTGGTGTTCTGCATGGTGTCGGCGCGCACGGCCGCGATGCTGGCGAACCGCATCGTGGATGCAGGTCTGGATGCACGCAATGCACGCACGGCAGGGCGGGCGATTCCGTCCGGGCGACTGTCGCGTCGCGCAGCGGTGGGACTGCTCGTTGCGAGCGTGGTGGCATTCCAGCTTGGCACGCTGGCGTTCATCTTCGCGTTCAGCAATCGCTGGCCGATGCTGCTGTCGCTGCCCGTGTTGCTGTGGCTGGTGCTGTATCCGTACACGAAGCGATTCACGTGGCTCTGTCACGCGTGGCTTGGCGCGAGTCTGGCGATGAGCGTGCCGGCGGCGGCGCTTGCGATCCGTCCCGAGTCGCTGGCGCAGCCCGCGGTGTGGTGGCTTGCGGGGATGGTGATGCTCTGGGTGACGGGCTTCGACGTGATCTACGCGCTGCAGGATGTGGAGACCGACCGTCGTGAGGGCCTCTACAGCATGCCGGCACGGCTGGGCACGGGCCCGTCGCTGGCGCTGAGCCTCCTCATGCACATCGGCGCCGTGGTGTGCCTGGTCCTTGCGTGGCGGAGCGAGCCGCGCCTTGGCGCCGGATTTGGCGTGGCGATCGCGCTCGTGGTCGCACTGCTGGGGGTCGAACATGCCACCGTCCGGCGCTGGGGCACCAGCCGCATGGCCCTGACGTTCTTCACGCTGAACGGTTGTGTGAGCATTGTGTTGGGAGTCGCGGGAATCCTCGGATTGGCCGGGATCGGGCGCTAGCCTGATCGCATGGGTCTGGCGCTCGACCTGCGAAAGCCCGCCGGTGCGGCACTGCGAGCGCTGTTGCAGCGCGAGTTCGTGCGTGCGGAGCGGCGGCTGGCGCAGGCCGCGTCCGATGAAACGACCGATCGCATCCAGGGGGTCCATGAGTTCCGCAGGTGCGTGAAGCGACTGCGTGCGGCGTGGCGTCTCGTGCGTGGTGCGGTCGCGATTCGGGAACAGCGACGGATCGATCAGGCGCTTGGAGGTGCGGCGCGAAGGCTCGGATCGCTTCGAGACGCCCATGCGCGCACGATCGCCGCGGGTCGCATCGCGGCGCTGCTGCCCCGGTCCATGCGTGCACTTGCCCTGGACGCCTGGCGTGCGACCGGCGGAGCCGTCTCCGAGGCGGCCGGGGCCATGGAGGTGGAGGCGGTGCGGCGGCTGGTGCGCGAGAGTCAGTCCGAACTCGAGGATGTGCGCGTGCGCGTGATGTCGATGGATCTGGACGCGTTCACGTGGCACGACGCAGCGGCGTCGATCGTGGAGGCATGTGGCACCGCGCGCGATCGCTTCCGGACTTCATGGGAGGGTCGGGACGAGGCGTGGCTGCACGACGTGCGCAAGCGCGCGCAGCGCGCGGCGAACATGCTGCTGCTCGTGGGTGCGGGCACGGGCCGGCATGGCAAGACCATGGAGGCACGACTTCGAGTCGTGGCGGGGCTGCTGGGTGAGGCGCGTGATGCGGGCCTGATGCTGTCGGACATGCCAGAACTTCCGAAGGCGTCGCCGCTCCACATGGCGAGCCGTCGGATGCGGCGCATGGCGGAGCGACATCGTGCGCGCTGCCTCCGTCGGGCGCTCGTGGCCGGCCGTGCCGCCATGACGGAAGGTCGCCGCGAGATGCGCAGGCGCATGGATCGAGCGCTGGCTCGATCCGCGTGACGATCGTCGTGCTACCTTCGTCGATCCGAACGGAGCACGCATGAGCAACCCCACCAAGCCCCAGGCCGCCATCCAGACCGCCATCACGCCCACGCGCGAGCAGCACTACGCCGAGTGGTACCAGCAGGTGGTGCGCGCGGCGGACCTCGCCGAGAACAGCCCGGTGCGTGGCTGCATGGTGATCAAGCCGTGGGGCTACCAGCTGTGGGAGAACATGCAGCGCGTGCTCGATCGGATGTTCAAGGACACCGGTCACAAGAACGCCTATTTTCCCCTGTTCATCCCGCTCAGTTTCCTGGAGAAGGAGGCCGAGCATGTGGAGGGTTTCGCCAAGGAGTGCGCGGTGGTCACGCATCACCGGCTGCAGGCAGGCACGAAGCCGGACGGGCGTCCGGGTCTTGTGCCGTCCGGCGAGCTGGACGAGCCGCTGGTGGTGCGGCCGACCAGCGAGACGATCATCGGCGCGAGCTTCGCGAAGTGGGTGCAGAGCTACCGAGACTTGCCGCTGCTGATCAATCAGTGGGCCAACGTGGTGCGCTGGGAGATGCGCACGCGCCTGTTCCTGCGCACCGCGGAGTTCCTGTGGCAGGAGGGTCACACCGCGCACGCCACCGAGCAGGAGGCACGCGAGGAGACGATGCGGATGCTCGACGTGTACGCCGACTTCGCCGAGAACTGGATGGCGATGCCGGTGATCAAGGGTCGCAAGACCGACGGCGAGCGATTCCCGGGCGCGGTGGACACCTTCTCGATCGAGGCCATGATGCAGGACCGCAAGGCGCTGCAGGCGGGCACCAGTCACTTCCTGGGGCAGAACTTCGCGAAGGCCAGCGAGATCAAGTTCCTGGACCAGAACGGCACGCTGCAGCACGCGTGGACCACCAGCTGGGGGGTCAGCACGCGCCTGATCGGTGGCCTGATCATGACGCATGCGGACGACGATGGACTGATGGTGCCGCCGCGCCTGGCACCCACGCATGTGGTGATCCTGCCCATCACGCCCAAGCCCGAGACCGCCGCCGCGGTGAACGAGGCCTGCGAGAGGCTGGCCAAGCGTCTGCGCGAGGTGGCGTATGCGGGACGCACGGTCGAGGTGGAGGTGGATCGTCGCGACCTGCGCGGTGGCGACAAGATGTGGCAGTGGGTGAAGAAGGGTGCGCCCCTGCGCGTGGAGATCGGACCGCGCGACCTGGAGCAGAACGCTGTCAGTGTGTGCCGGCGCGACCGTGGCACGAAGGAGCGCACGGCCATGAGCGCCGATGCCCTGGTGGCGAGCGTGGTGGCGCTGCTCGAGGAGATTCAGCAGGGGATGCTCGACAAGGCGAAGGCGCATCGTGAGGCGAACATGCGCACGATCGACGACCCGGCGGAGTTCCGGGCGTTCTTCACGCCGAAGAAGCAGGAAAGCGAGAACAGTCCGACCGAGATCCACGGCGGCTTCGCGATGAGCCGATTTGCAATGGATGCGAAGGACGAGGCCAGGCTGAAGGACGAGCTGGGTGTGACGGTGCGCTGCATCCCGATCGACGGCCCGGATGACCCGGGGCCGTGCATCCTGAGCGGCAAGCCGGCCACGCGTCGCGTGGTCTTTGCCAAGGCGTACTAGGTGGTCAATAACAAGGGCTGACCCTGTTACGCGGACGTGAGTGGTTGCGCCCATAACGAGGGTCAGAGGTAGTTATTGACCCAAAGCGGATCCATCATGGGATCCGCGCTCGAAAGCGGCGAGGCAAAAGGCACGTTTTCAGCCCTTTCCGCAACCACTCCCGCATTCAGACCGGACTCTCCCTGCCGTCAGGCCGCGAACGTGTTCTTCGTTCGTCGAACTCGAGGTTGAGGGAAGAGATGTTGTCTCGATACATCCACGTCGGAATTGGGACGGGTTTGCTGACCGCTGTCGCTGCTGCGGGAGTGGTCAACCCACTGGTGCCCACCTGGCGAGGCCAGACCAACACCATGTTCATGGGGTGGGAGAACTTCTCTTCCGCCTACGCCGGCGCAAATGCCGCTGACATGCCTGGAAGTTCGAACCTGGCGAGCCTGTTCAATTTCGGACCGGGTGCCATCCTGACCAACGCGCCGCTGCCCACGGGCATCTACAACCCGGCCGGTCCGCTGTCGATCATGATCATGGGCGGCGTGACAGCGGCTCCTCGCAACCCGACTGAGATTGTCATGAATGTGGCGAGCGCGGGCACGGGCATCGTGAACGGGACCGTGGCGCTCACCCTGTTCGACAACGCCGGCAACTCCAGGCGCGTCACCCCCACGGACATCTCGGGCCGCTCTTCCGCCTCGGATGGATTCGGCGGCACTGCCGCGACGACCGCGTTCTCGTGGACCATCGACCCACTCACCTTCAACGCCACGCGATGGCAGATCGACTTCTCCAGCGCCGCGCCGCACGCGATCCTTGATGCGGTCACGCTGGATCTCAAGCTTGTGCCCACCCCGGGAGCGCTGGCCGTGCTGGCGGCGTTCGTGGGCGGCACACCTCGTGGGAGGCGGCGGCGCGACGAGCGCTGACACCTCCGCCCACGCCCTTTTTTGAGCGGGCGGGTCCAGAGCCCCTGGGCCCGTCCGCTTCATTTTTGGGGATTCGCCCAGCCGCGCGAGGGGAGGCTCGCCCGCTCAGTCACGCGTGGCACGCCGCGCTTCACGCTCGGCTGCGAGATGCTCGTCCCAGGTCGGCTGGATCTCGTGTGGCACGCCGAGCAGGTCGAGCATGCGTGCCACCATGAAGTCGACAAGATCGTCCATGCCCGTGGGGTTCAGGTAGAAGCCCGGCGAAAGCGGAAGAATGATCGCGCCGGCCAGCGTGGCCGCGCGCATCGCCTCGATCTCGACCAGGCTGAGTGGCGTCTCGCGGTGCGCGAGGATGAGTCGTCGCCGCTCCTTCAGCGTGACCATGGCCGCGCGCTGCAGCTGGTTGTCGGTGAGACCGTAGGCGACCTTGCTCATGGTGTTGCCGCTGCACGGCACGATCACCATGCCGTCGTGTCGGAAGCTGCCGCTGGCGATCGGACCGCCAAGGTCGTTCTCGTTGTGCATCGTGAGCTGCGCGCCGCGACCACCGGTGAGCTCGTCCGCGTCGAGCCGCTTGATGCCGCACTCGTCGGCCATGAGCCTGCGACCGAGCGCGCTTGCCACGAGATGGATCTCGCACTCCGCCTGCGCGAGCCGCTCCAGCAGCCGCTTCGCGTAGGGCGCGCCGCTGGCGCCCGTGATGCCGACGATGATGCGCTTGGATTCCATGGGGGCCTTCGGGCCACGTTATTCGCGCAACCCCGGCGGACGGATGAGGAAGCGGGCGGAATCGTCAAAACAGGCCGTTTCGGGGCCTCAGGCGAGGGTACTGGGTGCCTCGATGCGGGGATACAGCGCGACCTTGGTCATCTTCGTGCCCGCCTTCAGTCCGCCCCACGCCACACGTTGCGTCCAGGGGGAACCCGCCATCGGCGCACCGAGCGCCACCTGCAGGTCGGCCATGCGCTGGGGGAGGAACGGCTCGAGCAACAGCGACGCGATGCGCACCGTCTCGGCGCACTGAGCCAGGATGCTCGCCACCTCGTCGCGCTTCGCCGGATCCTTCGCCAGCTTGAAGGGCTCGGTGCGGTTGATGAACCCGTCCACCTCGCGCAGCAGGCCGATCGCCGCCGCAGCCGCGGGGCCGAGCTCGAATCGGTCCATGTGACCTTCCCACTGCCTCACCACGTTCGCGCACATGGCGGGCCACGCGTCGCCGCCGCGCGTGTCGGCAGGCATCGCGCCATCGAAGGTCTTGCCGATCATCGCCGTGACGCGGCTGGAGCAGTTGCCCACCGTGTTCACCAGATCCGCCACGTAGGTCTCGTGGAACGCGAGCGCGCGGAAGTCGGCGTCGGTCGCCTCGAGGGGCCCGCGCGTGAGCATGAACCAGCGCAGCGCGTCGAGCCCGTACTTGCCAACGTAGCCCTCGAGCGCCGCCAGATCGATGAAGTTGCCCAGGCTCTTCGACATCTTCTGGCCCTCGCTGATCCAGAAGCTGTGCGCGTACACGCACTTCGGCAGCGGCAGTTCGAGCGCCATGAGCATGGCCGGCCAGATCACCGCGTGGAACCAGAGGATCTCCTTGCCGATCACGTGGTAGTCGGCGGGCCAGTACTTCGCGCGCTCCGTCACGCTGCCATCGCCCAGGCCCAGCGCCGTGATGTAGTTGAAGAGCGCGTCGATCCACACGTAGATCACGTGGCCCGGGTCGCCCGGCATGGGAATGCCCCACGAGAAGTTCGTGCGCGTCATCGGCACGTCCTGCAGCCCCTCGCGCAGTCGCCCAAGCACCTCGTTGCGACGCGCGGCAGGCCGCACGAAGTCGGGGTTCGCCGCGAACATCGCCTCGAGCTTCGGCGCGAACGCGCTCAGCCGGAAGTACCAGTTCTCCTCCTTGGCGCGCACGAGCGGCCGGCCGCTCACCGGGCTGCGGTACTCGCATTCCTTCGCGCGCGTCTCGGTGAGGTAGTTCTCCTCGCCCTCGTCGTACCAGCCCTCGAACGCGCCCTTGTACAGCACGCCTGCCGCCTTCAGTCGCTCGACCAGCGCCTGCACCTGCCGCTCATGCCGCGGCTGCGTGGTGCGGATGAAGTCGTCGTTGGTCTGCTGGAACAGCTTCAGCACCGCCTCGAACTCGGCCGCGTTGCGGTCAGCCCACACCTGCGGGCTCACGCCGTTGGCCACCGCGCTTTTCTCCACCTTCACGCCGTGCTCGTCGGTGCCGGTCAGGAAGAAGGTGTCGCGCCCGCGCAGGCGCATCGCGCGCGCCCAGGTGTCGCAGAGCGTGGTGGTGAAGACGTGGCCGATGTGTGGCCGGTCGTTCACGTAGTAGATGGGCGTGGTGATGCTGGCGGTGGCGCTCATGAGGCCGCGAGTCTAGGGAATCGCCCGTCGCTCACGGCGCGCCGACCGCCTCATGAAGCCGGTCCGCATCAGCCTCGTCATCGAAGCACGCCGCATGCAGCACCGGGCCATCGCTCCACACGATCACCACCGCCGGCTCCGAGGGTGTTCGTCCCGGCAATTCGCCATCGATCGAGAGCCCTGGCGCGAGAGGACGGGGTCGGCCAAGCGAATCGAAGCGCAGGTACTGGCCATCGTCACGTGCCAGGAACAGGTGGACCCATTTGCCTTCGGATGCGCCGCTCCCCTGATAGGTCACGCACGCCAGCGTGCCGCCCTGCGCCGGTGTCGTCGGAACGTCGACCACCTGCCGCAGCGCGAAGCCATGCTCGGTCAGATCCGGAATCGACGTGCTGCGCCGCAGCGATCGCTGCACGATGCCACGCGCCTCCTCGGGATGCACGTCGGGCTCGTCGCCCTTCTGGAGACAGAGGAGCGTGGCGTTTCCCCGCATGCCGCCGATCAGGCTCACGAACTCGGCGAGCGGCGTCCCGCCACCCATGCTCAGGCGTCCCGCGATGGAATGACCGAAGATGCCGAAGCCCACGGCGCACGCCACCAGGACCAGTGCCAGCACGAGGGCCGCCGGTGACTGGCGAGAATGGAAGGTCCTGTCGGGCGGCGCGGTGGCAGGATCCGGTTCCATGAAGACCGGAATCCTACGGGTGGCGGCTAGCATGGAGGAATGTCGCGACGATCGCATCGGCTCGGCTCTCGTCTCGCCTGCCTGTCCATCCTTGCGTTGTCCACGTTGGCGCGATCGCAGGGTGCGCTTGACGCGGGCCTGCAGGTCGGCAGCAAGACGAACGCTGCCGCGAAGCAGGAGGACTTCCGATCCCGAAACCTGGTGGTCACGGGCGACGTGGCCGCCGGGCGCGGTTTCCGGGGCAGCGTGGGCTACACCGCGGAGGGTGACTTTCGTGGCGCGACGGGCGGTGACGTGAACGTGGACTTCCGTCGCAACAGCGCGTTGAGCAATCCTGCGCTCGCCACTGGATCCGTGGGCGCGGGAGCCAGCTTCTCGATCGGGCGCGACTCGGTCTCGTCGCTGGAGTACCGCCGCGACTTCGTCGGTCCGGGCGGAAGCGGTGCCAGCGCAAGCGTCCAGCCCAACGAGACGGGCCGGCAGCGTCTGGATCGTCTGAGCACTCGCCTGTCCAGCAGCGAACTGCGGAGCATGGAGGGGGAGAGCACGCCGATGGCGCGCTACCAGGGCCGCGAGGAGGGGGATCAGGGGGTGCTCTCGGTCAGCGAGGTCCGTGGGGTGAAGAAGGAGCGTGATCGCGACAACGTCGGGGGTGAACGGCTGAGCCTGTACGAGGCCGCGCGGCTGCGCGAGGACCTCCGCAACGGGGCACTGCGGATGGACGCGGTGCGGGCGCGTCCCTCGAATCCGTTCGTGACACAGGCGCCCTCCGACGCCGTCACGACATCCGCGGTGCGCGAGATGCCACGACCTTCGCGCGGCGACGCGGCCGCGCGTCCAGCGGACACGTCGGGCACGCAGTACGACCGGATCATCCGGGAAATCGAGGAGAACTGGCGGCGGCGCGGCGAGCGGCCGGAGACCTCGGAAGCCGAGTCCGCACAAGACACGGACATGCAGGTGGGGGCCGCGTACGAGCGGCTTCGCCGGGATCTTGGACATGGCGCGCCATCGATCGAGGAGCCGTCGCTGGACGTGGAGAAGGGGATTCGCGTGAAGTCCTCCACGACACCCACGCCGACGCAGGTCGAGGTGTCCGGCGTCAAGCTGTCGCTGGACGACTACGCGATGCTGCTGAAGCATGGCGAGCGCCTCGACGCCTTTGGAGACGGCGGCAACGACCGCATCAACGAGCTGCTGGCGCAAGGCCAGCGTGCGATGCATGAGGGCAACAGCTTCATCGCGGAGAAGCGCTTCGAGGTCGCGCTCCTGATGAAGCCGAACGATCCGCGTGTGCTCGCGGGTCTGCTGCATTGCCAGATCGCCGCGAACCTGACCGGATCCGCCGCCATCACGCTTCGCTCGTTGCTGGCGAAGCATCCGGAGATGATGGACGTGACCTACGGCGAGCAGGCGCTGCCCCCGCGTGATCGCGTGGACCGGGCCATGGCGACGGTGCGGGATCGCCTTGCCAAGGGCCAGCGCCCGGTCGACGACGGACTGCTGCTCGCCTATCTCGGCCATCTGGTGGATGACAAGGACGCCATCCGGTCCGGACTGGCCGCCGTGAACGGCAGCCCCGAGAACGACATGCTCCGGCAGCTTCTGGAGCGGCTGTGGCTGTCGTCCGACTCGAAGCCGGTCGTCGAGCCCGCGAGTCCCGCCAACGCGCCCTAGCGCAGCGAGGCTGCGGTCTTCAGACCAAGATTCCGGAAGATCTCCCGCGTGGCCGCGCTTCGATTGAGCGTGTAGAAGTGGATGCCCCGGACGCCGTGATCCAGCAGTTCCAGGCACTGCTGCGTGGCCCAGTGAATGCCGACGCGCTCCACGCCCTCGGCGTCACCTTCGCAGCGCTGGAGTGCGCGCATGAGCTTCGCGGGAATCTGCGTGCACGCCGCCAACTCCGCCATCCGCTCCAGATTCGCCGTGCTCAGGACCGGCATGACGCCGGCCAGGATCGGAACGCGGATGCCGGCGAGATCGCACCGCTCCGACCAGTCCAGGAACGCGCGATTGTCGAAGAAGAGCTGCGTGCAGATCCAGTCGGCGCCCGCCTCGACCTTCGCCTTCAGGTGATCCATCAGGCGAAGCGTGTTGGGTGTCTCGGGATGGCCTTCGGGAAAGCCCGCCACGCCGATGCCGAAGCCGCGCGGGTCCGGGTGCCGGCCGCTCTCGTTGAAGGCCCGGATGAATCGGACCAGATCCGCCGCATGGGGAAAGTCGCCTGCGGTGGGGGTGCCACCCTTCGGCGCGTCTCCGCGGAGCGCCAGGATGTTCGAGACACCAGCCGCGGCGTAGCGTTCGAGGATCTCCTGCACCTCGGTCCGGGAGTGGCCGACGCACGTCAGGTGGGGCACCGGATCCAGCGACGTCTGTGACCGAAGCCGCAGCACGAGTTCATTGGTGCGCTGGCGGGTCGAGCCACCAGCGCCGTAGGTCACGCTGACGAAGCTGGGCGCCAACTGCTCGAGCTCCCGGATGGAATCGAACAGGCTCTCCCATCCCGCCTCCTTCTGGGGGGGGAAGAACTCGAAGCTGGCGGTCTTGGCGCCGCGGGACAGGATGTCCGCGATGTGCATCGGTACAGTCTACGGATCGCACGGCGAGTACCCCAGTCACGTCGAATCCCGAAGCCGACCGCCCGGCGGCTGAGTCTGTACATGCGGGCCCTGCAGGCGCGGGGCGAGATGGAGCGATCCCACATCAGCAGTCGGGAGCTTGGGGAGGCCTCCGGGGTCGCGGATGCGCAGGTTCGGAAGGACCTCGCCAGCATCGGAGCCGCGGGGCAGCCCGGCGTGGGGTACGCCATTTCCGAACTGCTTGAGGATCTGCGTGCCTCGATGGGTCTCCATCGAACCTGGAAGGTGGTGCTTGTCGGGGCGGGCAACATCGGCCGCGCCTTGCTGGCCTATCCCAGGTTTGCGGAGGAGGGATTCGACCTGGTTGCCGTCCTTGATCGGGCCCCGTCCGTGGTTGGTCGGAAGCTGGCGGGCCACACCGTGCAGCCCATGTCGTCGGTCGCGGACGTGGTTCGGCGCACTGGCGCGGATCTCGGCATCGTCGCCGTGCCGCCATCGGAAGCGCAGGGTGTTGCGGAAATGCTTGTCCACGCGGGGGTTCGGGGGGTCCTGAACTTCGCGCCGCGGCCGCTTCGCCTGCCCGCATCGGTGGCGGTCGTGGCGGTGGATTTCACGGAGA
>Ga0164293_10001313_pt1 | contig 20652 bp, 27 predicted proteins | sample GEODES118metaG_FD_111487 | JGI IMG/M metagenome (GOLD analysis project Ga0164293, IMG submission 111487) | Eutrophic lake water microbial communities from Lake Mendota, Wisconsin, USA - GEODES118 metaG | ecosystem: Environmental > Aquatic > Freshwater > Lake | place: USA: Lake Mendota...
GCAGTGCGACGACTCTTTGCCTTCGTTGCCGCAGCAGGAGCAGGTGCAGGAGCAGGCGCCTCTACAAACTGAGGAATCTGGACCGACTCCTCAGCAGGTGCCTCCTCGTCAAGCATCTCCTGCTGGATCCCACCTCCATTCGAGCGAGCGGGCAGGGGAGCAGCGGGCGTCTCCTGATCAATCTCATCTGCAAACACCTGCGCGGCAGACATCCTCTGGGGAGGAGCAACACGCGCGTAGGTAATGCGCCAAGTCACACCCCATCCCTGTCCAGAGACATACACGCTCGGGGTCACGACGATCGACGCCTCGCAGCGCTTGGGGAAGACACTTGCGATATTGTCAAGATCGACTGCGATGGGCTTGCCATCAGACCCGACAACATCCATCGAAACCGCGCCGCTGTAGACGGGGATCTTCATACGGAAACTGGGAGGATACTTTCCAGAGGGAACCCAGGCGCCGTCCACCTTCTCCACGCTGGGAGAGATGAACTGCTTGAGAGTGTCCAGAAGAACCTCGCGACTGCGTGCCTTTCCAAACCACTTGGTGCTATTGGCAGTTGCGCTGTCGAGCAACTTGTTCTGCATATCGAGGAGGAAGTTGTAGAGAATTCCAAACTCCCCTGCCTCGGAACCCGCATAGTCCTTTGCATACGGGTCACATCCCTTGAGAGTCAGGGACATCTGGTAAGAAGTCCCGGTCTCATTCTCCTTAATATTCACGCCCATAGCATACATTGCCTTAGGAATGCGGATCTGGAGGTTCTGTCCACTGTACTTGATGGGAACGGTCTTTCCACCCTTCGCATTGGGGCGGATCTCTCCAAAGGTAACCTTGTTGATATCAAGATTCGAAACTGAAACGATTGCGCTGGTTGACATTCTGTTGGTGTACTTCCATCCTGTTTGCAAACTCTAAATCCGTTTTCGCCGCATGTTTCCAGATTACTTTCACGAGTGTCGTGATGTAACAACAATGCAATTGTGTGCCTCGGTTCGAAAGAAGGGATCGACCGATCATTGTCCGTGTTCCGCTCTCAAGGGATATTCGTTGTGTCGCCATCACGCTCGAACCCGAGAGGTTGTCTTGTGGACCGATGCGAATCGATCAAAATCGGTTGCTGCGATTAAGTGTCAGGCATTTCTGCGAGGTTGCTTGCTTCGAAAGCGACTGGCACTTGCAGGTCCGGGGGTATTGTCTCGCAAGGGACTTGCCAACGATGAAGATCTCGAAACATGCGAGGTTGCAAGTCGTGAGCATCCACTCACGTATTTTGCATTCGAAGAGTCTGGAAAAGTCTGGTGGTTTCACTTTGGAACGCTGTGGAGATGGTGTTGTCGAAACGCAGATCCAGTGAATCCATACACAAAAGTCCCCCTTTCGGCAGAAACGCGTCGCCGTCTTCGTGCGATGTGGGCACACAATCGAGTTCATGGAATTAACAATCCTAGAGAAGATGCAACTACGTGCGCGGATCGCATTCGTTATCGGGTCAATATCATATGTCAGATTGCGCAAGACAATGGGTTTGGCGCGATTGATCCAAATGTATTTTTGGAACTAGACAAATCACGTTGGATTCTGGTATTTCGCATGGTTCGTGACGATTTGGATGTTACACTGCCGAAAAATATGGTTCGTGTTCGTGAGATGACAAATCGATACATTGAATACCTATTTGAAACGGCATGCATGCTTCCCAATGAACACTGCGTGGATCTTGCAACTCGAATTGCATCTCTTATGCTGTTGTATCCCAAAGACCCTTACATAATCGTGTTTACATTCCTCTCTGCACTCTACCGTTCCTAAAAACGGATTCATTCAGTGCACCGAGAATTGGATTGCCGAAATGAATATCTTTGTTCTTCATCGTCATCCTCGCCTTGCCGCAAAGCGACATTGCGACAAACATGTTGTCAAAATGATTCTTGAAACTGCACAACTCCTGTACTCTGCACATCACGTGTTGGGTCCAGGAGAACTTCCAGAGGGAGCATACAAGAAGACCCATGCTAACCATCCCTGTGCCATTTGGGTTCGTGAAAGTCTTATCAACTACATCTGGTTGGCGAGACTCGGGTGGTACCTCTGCAAGGAATATCAATACCGCTACGGAGAGACCAAGATCCACAAGACCGAACGCCACATTGTGTGGTTGCAATCGAACCCTCCTCCAACGATTCCAAATGTTCCACAAACACAGTTTCGGCAAGCGATGCCTGATGACTACAAGCATGCCGACCCCGTTACCGCCTACCAGATGTATTATCGAGAATCAAAACTTCGCGAGCGAGGGATTGTAACGTATACTCGCAGGGAATGGCCTGAATTTCTCGAGAAATCGCATACTCTTGTCGTATGAATCCGAATGCCATTCGTGTCTTGTATTTTTTTGCGTTTGAATTCGCAACCGATTTACATGACCGCCGGAGGTAATAATCATATCAACGCGTTAGAAATGTCCTCTTCTACTTCTGCCATTAAGTCAAACAAGATGCCGGCCGACAAGAAGTCTGCCCCCGCCAAGAAGGTCGAGACCCCCGCTCCCGCTGCCGTGACCCCTGCCCCTGCCACCCCCGCCAAGAAGGCCGCTGCTCCCAAGAAGGAGAAGACGTCCGCCGCCAAGGCGGAGGTTGTTGTCCCCACCGTTGCTGCCCCCACCGTCGCTGCTGCGACCACCCAGTCCTCTGAGGCGCTTCTCGCGTCCCTCACCGAGCAGCTCAAGGCGCTCTCCACCGAGTTCACCGCCAAGGTCCGCGATGCCGTGAAGGCGACCCAGGAGGCCGCGAAGGCCGCCAAGAAGGAGGCGCGCGATTCCAAGAAGAAGCGCAAGGTCGATCCCTCCACCATGACCCCCGAGCAGCGCGCTGCCTGGGAGGCGCGTCGTGCGAACAACGCCTTCCTCGTCGAGAAGCCCCTCTCCGACGAGCTCTGCCACTTCATGGGTATCGCTGCCAAGTCCAAGCGCTCCCAGACTCAGGTGACCAAGTTCATCTCCGAGTACGTCAAGTCCCACAACTGCTTTGACCCCAACTTCAAGCGCCGCATCCTCCCCAACGCCGCGCTCGCCAAGCTCCTCCGCGTGGACGACAAGACTGAGGTCACCTACCTCAACCTCCAGAAGTACCTCAAGGTTCACTTCCTCAAGGCGTAAGTACGCCGAGTCTTCTTGACCTTTCTGGTCTTCTTCGTCTTCTTCGTCTTCTTTGACGACTTCTTCGACTTCCTGGTCTTTTTACGACCACCTGCATGAGGTTCCTCCTCGTCGCGAAGTTTCTCTAGGAAGAATGGTTTCACCTCGTCGTCTTCAAACTGATCATCCGGGAGTGCCTCCCAGATATCTGCTGCCGTCTCTCCCTGGTTGTTTTTCAGGTTCTTGTCTGCACCAGAACCGAGGAGTTCCAGCATGATGTCGCCCAGTCCCTTCTTCGCTGCATACATGAGTGCGGTCATGCCATCAGCATTCTGCTGGTTCAATGTATTGGAAACCTCGGGCAGTTCGGAGAGAATTTCGTAGTAAACAGACGGGTCGTTCTCTCCACTCATGACGATCTTCATAAGAGGCGTCGAATTTTCAGGCACGTTTGTGTTGCGCATTCTCAACATGCGTTCCGCGGCGTTCAGTACTCTGTCAAGCGTTTCCTCTGCCATTTATGAATTCAACAGGAAAAATCAACCAGGAATCCCTGTGTGATTTTTACCACAGTAAGAACAATGCCGAGAAAAGGAGGAAAAATCATTGGTCTTGCGAAAGATGAGCGTGGGAAACCCACGAAAGAGGTGTTGCCGACCGATCCTACTGCAGTCCAGTGGTTGGACACGAATACGTACAAGACCCTCTCGAAAGAGGATGCGGTTGCCAAGCACGAGAAGGTGTTTGGGACACCCGCACCCGGAAGCGCCCCCGTGCGAACGACCTCAATGTCCGCTCCCGCAGTTGGATTGGGACGTCGCAAGAGTCGCCGTGGGAAGAAGAGTCGCAAGGTTACAAGGAGGAGGTAATCAATTCGTGAGGCAACTCCAAGTACAAAATCGTGCTGAAAAACGGAGACATGCGATTGTCCAAAACAAGCGATCGCTGTTTGTCATTGTCTCGCAACGTCTTGGTCAATCGTTTGAGAATGTCTTGTTTTTTTACGATGGGATTGACTTTGATGTTGCACACCTTTCCACGAACACCGCAGAGGGGCGCATTGTTGCACAACTCTTGTCCTTTCTTCGTGGTTGCTTTGAACTGTCCACAAGGAGTTCGAACCTTGCTTAGGAATGCTGCATGCGATTTTGTAGTGTCATCAAATGCATTTTTATCATACCACGCACTCAGGTCTCGATAGAGAGACTCGCTGCGATTTTCAATGCTTCGATAGAGATTCTGGTCTTCCTGAATGTCTTTTGAGAGTGTGAACAGCAGGAACTCGTAGACTTCTGCAGCATACGAAATCTCCGAGTGGAGGGTTTCGTCACTTTCGTTGGGAGTTCCATTCACAAGGGTATTCTCATCCTTGTGTCGAATCGTCTCAATTACTTCTGTTACGGGTCCTTTGGACGGTTCTTCTGCGCGAATCGGCACTCGAAATCCCGACGCAAGTTCATACTCGACAACTGCTCTGTCCATGTTTCGATGCTCTCGAGCAATCTTGAATCCGGGATGCTTTGACTCTTTGACAAATGCAGTTTGCGATGTTGCTGATGGAAGGTCGGTATCTACGACATCAATGTATCCTGCCAACACCGTAACTCCTGCGAAGGGTTTGCGAGTCGTGGGCAGAATTGGCAAAATCACTTCCCCGGGGATGATCAGTGCCTGAATACGCTCAAACGGATCCAGAATTACCTGGTACGTTGGTTTTCCTGCGCGCTGAAACTCTGCAACTGCATCATCAAATGTTGGAAGACCCACAGAACATGCCTGTTTGTGAAGATCTAGGAGGTGTGGCCACGTCGTGTCTCCAAATGGAGGACTGCGAAGATTGACAACGTATTCGGTTTTAAATGTTCTGCCACTCCGTTCTCGCTTCACAACTCCCAAGATCTCGGTTCCAATCACTGCGATGGTTCGACTGTTTGCACCCAGCGTATCAGACCAGAATCCACACAAGACTTGCTCAGTCGCTGCATCGATAAGAATGACTTCGCATTTCAAGAAGGATGTCACATATTCAAGTTCTTCGAGAAGACTCAGTTGGTTGTTCTCATATGCTGCATCAATGCTGTTGATAATTCGTTCAATCGTCGAGTCTCCTGCAGCACTGGTTTTCCACGTTCGAAAGAATGAGCATCGAATGACATTGTCGCGGGCATCACGAGGGCGCTTGATCGCAGTATTGTCGGCAAGCAAAACAGGCAATGTTTCTGCCGGACGACCCAACCCAATACGAAACACATCAGATTCACCAAAAATCAAATGACCCTTTTTCACCGTCTTGGCATAGTTTGTGGTCACTTTTAATTTCGATGCGAGTTGATCGGACAAATATGCGGTTCGAAGTCCTGGAATTGATTTCACGTCTTCGCGGAAGATGTACATCTTGTCTTCCTTGGAAATGGTTTCGGAAGTTGATCGAGGTTGGACGTAGCAGCAAGGAACTTTTCGTTTGTTGATTGTGGACTCCTTCTTCATGTAATCCGGATATTTGGCGACCGCATCGCGACGAATGATTGTGAACTCCGTGCTATCCGCACTGTCGTTTGAACGAATCTTCCCATTGCACTTGGGGCAATGAAGTTCACCATCATCGCCTGCAACGAGTTGATCTTCGCGCAACGGAATCTCATCGCGCATACACCAAAATGGAGGACAGATCACTGTAGCATCGGGGTTTTTTAACTCAAGGGTTTCCGATTCAGGTGCACCGGAATAATTGTATTCAGGACCAATTCGTGCCTTGTCTGCAGGAGTCAATGCAATTACCTGTTGGGGTTTGTCACATTTCTTGGGGTAAAACGACTGATCAAACGTATCCGAGTCAAAATCCTTGAGACGCATATTGAAATAGTTGTGGGTTCCACTCGTCTTTTGATCAATCTTCAGTTTGCGTGCACGAGGAGGAGGTGCCGCACTCGAAACACCAACTTCGGCAGCAGGTTGTTCTTCTTCAACACCCAACAGTGCCAAGAGTTCAACATCAACATCTTCTTCTTCGATGTTTGCATCCTGCTGAGGAACAACAACACGGGGAGCAACCTCTTCCATTCGTCGAGGGCAGACATCACTGACTTTGGCATCGTCTTCAGTCGTGAGAACATATCGCAACAGATCGGCATACTTCAACGTTCGCTCAGGATTTGTAACAAATCGAATGACGACTTCTTTTCTCCAGAATTTGAGAGTTGGATATGTGCGCAAAAATCGATCAAAGTTGACATCGTCTGCCATTTTTTCAAGATCTGCCATGAGTGTTTGAGCGTCGGTGACAGAAATGCCCATTTCCTCTGCCAAAAAATCGGGAGTCTGGAGAGATGTCTCTTGGTTGAGAATTTGGTATGCCTGGAGAAGTTGGGGCGAGATGTCTCCGCTGGATTGTTCTGCACGAAGAAGGCGAAACATGTCGTTTTGAACACCAAAGATAGACTGAAGACACTGAAATCGGCGCATATCGAATTCCGAAATCTCCTTGCCGTAGGTTGCCACGAGGGACAACTCGGTGAGTTCCCAACGAGACACCGCCAAATCGGATTCTACCAAAAATGGCATCACTGCATCCAGAGACTCTAACCATTTGAGCATCTCCTTTTGAAGTTCTTCAATGCTCGCTTTGGATGTTTTTTCACGGCGTACATCGACCGTGATGTCGGTATCGGTAATCGCAATGCGATCAAAATGAGTTGATGTCTTTCCGCGGTACAGCAGAAGAGTGGGTTTTCTGCGATGAGGCAATGTTTTTGCGATCCATCCTCGAAGAAGCGGTGTTTTTAGGGAAGGGTCTTTTGTCTTAGGGTCCTCGACATACAACTTGTGGCGAATGGTCTCTGTCTTTGCAGTGAAATAGGCAATGTGAGGGGTCGTTTTGGAAACAGTGAGTCCGTAGAAGATCTGCTCGAATCGCGCACGAGGAGCAGTGATTTCGGTCGATATCAGGGGAATGTACCATTTTGCCTTCACGATTGCGGATTGTTCATGCTTCGTAGCAGGAAGAGCCAAGAGTTTGCCAAAGTCTTTCTGTGATTTCTCAAGAGATGCGCGAAGGGACTCAATGTTCGACGGTGTATCGGATCGAAGGAAGGGAAAAAAAGTCCTCTTGACCTGATCCGGCATCTCGTCAGTTACTTCTGCAACGCGGAACTCAGTGACTGGGTATGAATGGTATGTTTCATAAAGACTTTGGGGACGAAGGAGTGGGATTGACGCAGCACGCAGATTCACATCGCGAGGAGGCAGAGGCAGGACCATCGACCGAACGTCGGGAACACCTAAAAGTCTCCATTCAAAGAAATCGGCATCTGCCTTTCGCAATGCATCCACGTCAATGTGTTGTTCCCACTCTTCCTTCGTGATTGTACGTGGAACAAATCCAGTTCCAAGACGATACTGTGTTGTGTACGTTTTCAAGGCATCCTCTGTGACGACTTCTCCGTCATATGACAATCGGTAAAACAGTTCCGTCCAGTGACTCGGGTTTCCCGAGTAATACTCCGCAGGGAGTGTCGCTTTGAGTTCCACGAACAAACGATCGGGATGCGACTCCACCTCCAGAGCAATCAGTTGGCGCACCGTTTCAATCGTGTCATCCTCGTAAAAGGTGACCGACTGAAGCGTCCCCGTAATTGGTACGGTCTTCATTACAATTTGGAATATAGAAAATTCAAATCGGCGAGTCCGTAATGGTCATGCCGCAGTAGGGGGTTGGACGAGACGCGTAATTCACGGGGGTATAAATCCCCACCTGGACGGCATCGCCGAGAATTCGTCGAAAGTTACTCCAGAATTCTTGTGTGTGTCCAATGGTTTCGGTCATCAAGTGCGCCATTTCATGAAGCATCACAAACATAACTGTATTTTCATCAATAAGTGGATATTGGGGTGCCTTGGTCTTGTCGCGAAGGCAGACGACAATCTTCTGTCCTTTGTTTTCGGAGTAGGATGTATCGGACGACGCCATGTCGTTCTCAACAAAAACATCCGGGTTGAATCGTTCCAAAAAGCGTCGAACAGGAGGATCGGCAGACAGAGCAACATCTCCCTTGTAGTGCTCGTACATCTTCACAAGGTTGCGCTTAATCGATGCCATCAACGCAACTGCCTGCTCTTTGTTAGGAAGGTTCTGCATTTCGTAGGACTGACCATCCGGACCGGTCATGCGAATGGTGTTTCGAGGTCCTTGTGTGATTGCGTAGGCGACAGCGGCGCCAAGACCAATTGCAGCAACTGGGAACATTGTATTGAGGCAAGATTCGTGTTTAGGCAGTCAGTCCCTCAAGAGGGCGAGTTGCCTTGAATGGGTCGGGGTCGATGGTGGTGTTGAGGAAGGGACCGACGCGAGACTGGGGGTTGGGGACCTCCGTACGGATGTCGTACGAGGGATTGCGGTTGGTCTGTGCAATGCCGACAACGTTGATGTTGCTGTGGTATCCTGCCTGGAGGAAGTTCTGTCCCTTGAGGTCATCCGCGCCAACGGGGTTCACGGCAGCCCACGAGGCACCAATCTCACCCTTGGGGAGGAGCTCCGACGCCGAGAGGGTCGTCTCGGAGTACGTCTGCTGAGACGCAGGGGTACGGGACTGCATTCCAGAAACAGAGGCAGCATTGCCACCAACACTGTGGGGGGATCCCATGTAGGGTCCCTGCTCGGACATGGGACCGGGGGTTCCAAGACCACCGAGTTCCTCTGCCTTGTCAAGAAGGGCAGACTTGGATCCCGAATAGGAAGTAAAAAGAACGTACAGTGCGACAACGCCGGCGAGCACGAGGCCCAGGCGAACCATCTTCGTCTGCGATAGCTTCATGTTTATATCAAGAAACAGACAAATTTCAATGACAACAAAACTGTTTCACGCACTCATCGCGGATGTGTTGGACCACCTCCAAACGCCAGACGCACAAAAAGTATTGGAAACAAAGATTCTGCGACCCGTCATTTCAACTGTTCTTCACATCGTCTACCCCTATTTACTCGGGGTAATGCTCCTCTGGGTCATTATGTTCGTGTGTGTTGCCCTCATATTGCTCATTCTTGTTCGGGGCAGTCTTCTCCAGGGGGTTGGGCGGATAGAGTAGTGCCATGAGGTCGTCGCGTCGCATATCCCACACGCCGCGTCCCTTCATTCCGCGCTGCTTTGCCTCCTCGCGAAGTTCCTTGATCGTCTTCTTTTCCAGAAGCATCTCACGGGGTGGCGCAGGCATCGACAAGATTGCAACCAACTCCTCTTTCGACTTCACGTAATAGCGCTTGATATACCGGCGCTCCTTGGCGAGTTGCTTCAGTTCGATGAGAGACATATCTGCATAATTCATTTCGGGCAATTCTAGAGAGACATGGTGTATTCAAATCCGTTTTTGGACAGTGATGAAAACAGTTTCTCGTGAAACACACAAGAATGAAGAAGACCGCAACCGTCGTTGCTCTATTTGTTGCCGCAGTGCTCGCAGGATTGTTCCTTCGGTACTTGTCTGCCACTGCCTCTCCCATCAAGCGTTCGAAAGATGGAGACGATTCGGATTCGGAGGGAGAGCGCGAGCACTTTGCTCAGCGCGAGGTAGGTATGCCCCTCGATATGCAGTCGGTTGCAGGATCGGTTGGAGTTGCGGGGTACAACGGAACGCCTCCTCTCCTTGGATCTGAACCCAAACCCATCTCTGACAAACCGTACGAGATGGCCAACGATACCGAACTCTTCCAGTTCGAGTCCAACAAGATGTCTGCGGACTGCTGCCCGTCTCCCTTCTCGGGTGACCGCGGGTGCGTGTGCCTCACTGACAAGCAGGTTGCGGAGTTTGCCTCGCGCGGAGGAAACCGCAGCATGAAGGAGTAAGCGGAAAACATTTAGGAACAGAACCATGCGGAGAACATAAATGGAGCATCTCCGGAAACTGATTAATCATTTTAAAACCAAGGAAGTGCCTGGGGTTCCTCGCGCATCAGAGGACCTCTTTTCGCATATTGAGGACGTGTTTTTGCCCCACCTCCTCCGTGTGCTCAAGAAAGACAATACGTTGCTTGCCGAGGTCGAGATGTTCCCTGGTGTCAAGGTCCCGTGGGAGGGAACCGATGAGGAGTGGTCGCTGCTCAACATGGCACTGCTCTATTCTGTCCTTCACGGAGATCCCAAGGAGAAGTTTGGCAAGATTTTCGAGACCATGAAAGGTCTTATGCCGGGCGGTGAGTCTACGGATGAAATCTCGAAGATCCTCGAGGATGAAGAGACCAAGTCCTCCGTTCAGGAGATGCTTGAACTCGTCATGAACACTCGCCTTGCGTCGATCATGGGGGACATTGCTCAGTCCGTCAAGTATGATGATCTGGATCTGGATTTTGAGAACCCCGAGAAGATCCTCGCCATGCTTCGCAACCCACAGGAGAGTCCCGTGCTCCAGGAACTGATGGACCGCGCAAAAATGATTTTGGAGGATCGCATCAAGTCTGGCAAAATCAATCAGCAGGACCTTGTGCGCGAAATCGAAATGATTCGTGCGAAGTTTCAGTCTTCGTTTGGACGCTACCTTAACGAAGTGATTGTGGGTGATGCAGGAGGTGGCACAACCGGCAACACGTCGCAGCAGATTCTGTCGAACTCTCCGGATGCTCGTCGTGCCCGTATGTTGGCACGCCTACAGAAGAAGCAGAAAGAAAAAACACGCACGTGATTGATAAGAGATGTCCCAACCTTTTTGGTACTCCGATCCAAGTGTTTTGTTTAGAAAAGACACATGGAACGTCTTTGTTCCAGTCCCAACAATGTCCGTGCCCGAGGCATTGAACGCCATCGTACGGTTTTCTGTTTATCTGTCTACGCTTCTGTTCCTGACATCAATGGATCCGTGGTATGTCTTGATCGTTCCTCTCGTCATGGGAGTAACCATTTTCCTCAATGCTTGGTTCCCCGAAGCAAAGAAGATGACAGAAGGATTCGTGAGTTCGTACGTGGGAACTGAGGAGACAATGCCGACTGCGGACAATCCATTCATGAATGCGCCACTTACCGCAATCCACGAGGACAAGGAGCGCCCTCCTGCCGCAGACGTCACCCGCGTCGATGTTCGCGACAAGGTCAATAAGTCGTTTGCGCAGACCTCCAATATTTACATGGACACAACGGATGTGTTTGATCTGGTTCAGGCACAGCGCAATTTCCACACTGTCCCCGAGGATGATCATGCAGGACTGCTGGCATTTCTTGGAAAGAATGCCCGATCGGACAAACTTCTCTCAGAGGGATACGTAGTTGCGAAGGGTACTGTGACGGAGCTTCCGATCCCGTCTGCGGTGCGTCCTCCGGAGGGATCGATTGGAGGAGCGGCGCCTGCGTGAACCCCCCTTCTTTTTGGGAACCTTGAGTTCCTCCACAATTTCCTTGCCTGATTCCTTCTGTCCAGACGTCTCAGTCACTTTGCCAGACTTGTCTTTGTATTTCATCGTCGGGAAACCATTGACTCCCTCGTCATCTGGAGTCGCAGATGCCTCGACTTCAACAATCTCGGTCTCCCCATCAACTTGTTTTTTTGCATCCTCCCATGCAGGTTTGTTGGCCTCACAATGCGGGCAACCAATCATGTAGAATAGGACGAGAACAGGACGCTGCTGGAGTGCCTTTTTGGCATCCTCTTTTTTTGCTGCTCCAACGAAGGTTTTGGCAGACATTTATATGAGTACCTAGAAAATGGCACTGTCCAAGCATTATGGCGACTACGTGGTTGCGACGGCACAGGAGGCACGTCCCAGTTCTAGTTACAATGCCTCTACAACAACTCGAACGGGATTCCTCGAATTCAAACCACGCGACATGGACACGCAGACGAAGTACGATGCAATGTCTCCGGCATGGGAAGGAATTGATTCTACAAATGCAGCAATTGCACGCGGAGAGTATTCCCTTGATAGCGCGGAAGCGACTCGGCAGGAACTTCGCGAAAAGACAACGCCTGCTGCGGCGTCTACACCTCCCTCCAAAGATGTTGGACAGCGATTTGTTGAGTTTGTTACGTCGCACCCCAAACCCGATGGATTGCTTCCTCCGCTAGGAACTTGTGTCATTCAATAAACAATGCGTCTATGGATTCTGTTTGCCATAGCATTGTTGCTGTTTGCGTGGGGAGTTCGCGAATCCTTCACGGATCCAGAAGAATGCACTGTGAAAGGAGTCACGCGAGGCGGAAAACCGTGTGTTCCGCCATTGACACGTCCATCGCTAGAAGATCCAGCATGGCGAAGCAAAATTGATGCAGAAGCACCAATTGGAGGAAACGATGAAGATTACATTCGAGCACTTCAAGCATTCTATGACAAGGTCTACGTCCCCGCGACCGTGAAACCCAAGGATACCGATGTTGAAGCATTTGTGAAATCAACAAATGCATCGTTTCCAGGTGTGGATCCCAACTCATTGCGAAAAATCATTACCAAGGGATTTCGAGTCGAACTCACAACAAGTGTTGCAGAACGCGAAAAGAAGTTGGAAGTGATCACAGGTGCGCTTGCTGGATTCAAAGGAAATGAACTCCAACCCGGGAATGCTCGCGACCAAGTGTATGCTCGAACGGAACTTGCGTACATTCCTGCAGACAGTCGCAAAGGAGAATTGCCAGAAGGACTGTATGAACCTACCGACCAATATGAACCTCGTCGTCCGGGAGATTTCCGCGACAAATCAACCAGTTGGACACAGGTGTCTCCCATGTCGTTTTGTGAGGAGGGGGATACCGAATGTTTGAAAAATGTTTTGTAAAAGGTAATGAAGACGACATGGATTGTCGGAGGACTTCTACTTCTTGTCCTTCTCGCGCTTACTCTTCGGGAACGATTCGAAACGTATGAGGATGCACTCAAGGATGTTGGACAGAGTGCTGGGTATGTAAGTCCCAAGTGCCCAGAGGGTTCGATGTTGTCTAGTGACAAGACGGAATGCCGTTCGGCAGATGCAACCGGAAAATCAACATCTGTTCCACCAACATGCCCGTCTGGAAGCACATTCGTGAAACGGGGATCCTCTGGAGTCTGTGAACCGGTCCAAGCAGCACCCGCATTGGAGGCACCTGTCCCTGGATCTACAGGAGTCGGGTCTGTCACGGGAACGACGACTGGGGGCACTTCCGGAATGTCGTTTGGACCCACAAACCAGTCAAAGATGACGGGACAAAAGGTGTGGGGACCTGCATCGAAAGGACTGGGAGAAGCAACTCCCGGTGCACCGATGGCAGGAGATTCAAGCAAAAGCACTCCCTATCCGGTGTTGCTCGGAGGTGAAACCGGCAAATCGTCCACGCGCATTGAAGGTGTGGGAATTGTTCCGCCGTCTGGAAGTGGGTTGGGAGGAATTCTTCCATCTTCGGCGGCGCTGGGAACAGACGCGAACTCAGGATTCTTGCCCTATTCTCGTCAACCGGGTGACCAAGAAGTCATTCCCGACCCCTATCGCCTGGCAAAGAACTTCTCGACGAGTTCCTACACTGCTTCGAAAACGGATCCCGTTCCATTTCTAACAGACTTTTCAGCATTCTACAAGTAAGATGTTCGGCCTTCGCAATAAAAACGGTTCTTGCTGGATCAACGCTGCCCTTCAGGGCGTCTTTCGAATCCCCGAACTTCAAGGGCGATTCAAGGAGAATGAAGAAGACGACAAAAATCCCGTCGAGGTGTGCCTCGCCGAGATTTATGCGAGCAGAGGTGAGGAGGGACTTCGTGATTTCTATGAGTGTGTAAAGACCAACACGATGCCTGCGGGCGAGGGAATTGGTGATTCGCACGAACTTCTTGAGTTTCTGTGCGACAAGGTTCCTTTCCTCGACAAGTTGATGCGCTTCAAGGTTGCGCACACAACAAAGTGCAATCATTGTTCGTACAGTGACACGCGCAATGATTCGGTTGTGGAGTTTGAGATTACTCCCACCAAACCCAAGCAGTCAATTTCAGAGGCAATCGTCGAGACGGTTCGTCCCCATGTCATTGCCGATTGGAAGTGTGATTCTTGCAAGGGAATGGGTTGTACCCGCCAGTTTCTGCTGGGTGCGTTCCCACAGGTCCTCGTGTTTCACATGACCTCAATTCAAACAACCTCGACGTATTCTGCGCAACTCGTGCTGAACAGTCACAAATATGTTCTCTTTGCAGTGATTTGCTTCAATGGAGGACACTGGTATACGTTTGGACGCGACCTTCCTCCTGGACAACCGTGGTATGAACTCAACGACACGCACGTTAAGAGTTATGATCCCAAGGCATTCCCTCTCGTTGATACGATGCGATTGCTCATGTATTATCGTGTCAATGAATAAGAATAAGGATGGCATCGTCCGAACAAATGACGCCAGCAGTCTATGGCATTCTGGTGGGAGTCTTCATGCTCACTGTAACAATTTTTGTCTTGTTCTCGACGGGATCGGTTGCTGCGGTCGTCGTGATGTGGGTCTTGGTCGCCGCTGTTGTTGGCGTTCTCGTCTACTACGGATATCTCGACATTGCCCCCGCGACAACCGAGGGACCTGCAAAAGAGACTCCCAAACCTATTGCACTCATTGCTGGAGGACCTCAGGTTGGAAGTGAGGTGTTCCACATCAGTGACTCTCAGTTCACCTATGACGAGGCAGCAGCAGTGTGTGCTGCGTACGACGCGCAACTTGCCACTCTGGAACAGATCGTTGAGGCATACAATTCGGGTGCCGAGTGGTGTGGATATGGATGGTCAGCCGGAGGCATGGCGCTCTATCCCACACAGAAGGCAACGTGGACCGAACTCCAGCGCGAGATTGATCCTGGCAAACGAACGGCATGCGGTCGTCCGGGTGTCAATGGTGGATACTTCGACCCCATGAACAAGTTTGGTGTCAACTGCTTTGGATTCAAACCCAAGGGAGATTTCAAACCCCCTGCTCCTCTTCCCGGAGTGGACAAACAGGCATTTGACAGTGCAGTGAACAGATTCAAAGAAATGTTGAAGACTTTGAATCTGTCTCCTTGGTCTCGTAGCAAGTGGTCTGGGTATACACCTACCTACGGAACCCAGTTCACGCAAGACATGGGAAAACTTACAGAATCGTTCACTGAGTATGCCGATGAATTCACGGAGGCACCTGCTTCCAATTCGTCGTACAGTGCTGCGCCATTTGGTCTTCGCGGCGACAAGGGAGACATTGGACCTGCCGGACCCATTGGACCTCAGGGACCCCAGGGACCTCAGGGACTCGTTGGACCACAGGGACCGCAGGGAGAACAGGGTCTGCGAGGAGAAAAGGGAGACAAAGGAGACATTGGACCTGCAAGCACAGTTCCTGGACCGAAGGGAGACAAGGGAGACAAGGGAGATGTCGGGGCAACAGGTCCGACTGGACCGAAGGGAGGACCTATGGGACCGAAAGGAGACAAAGGCGACAAGGGGGACAAAGGTGACAAGGGAGATGTCGGACCCGCGGGTCCCGCTGGATCTGGATTTCGCGAGGATATGGATCTCGTTCGTGAGATGGTTGTTACTGGTCGACTCAAGAACTATTCGAGATGCGTCGACGATGCCACTACTCGCTCAATTGCGAATGCATTCAAGATTGCAGGAGACGACGCAGCACTGAATAAAACAAGGTTTGGACTCTGCAGTCCTTTCTATACGGTAGCATCCTACAGACCCAATGACTTCAGCGACAATCGCAAACCGATGTACAAGATCAATTAAAACGGACTCCACACTCGACCAATACGAATCATACTCGGAACCTTTCCAACTCCACGACCATACGACAGAGGACCTCCCTTGTAACACAGGTATGGCATTCCCGGAATGCGCACGGGCAATTCCGGTGGACATTCTTTGTAGCACAATCCATCAACATAATCGGGATGATCTGGAGTCGTAGCGCCAGGACCTGTGCAGACTCCAAGTGTCTTTGGATACCGAGGACTGTTTGGGACTTTCGGGTCTCGCACACAATCTGCCGCAGATGTATCATATCCATTTCCCGCCTTCCGTTTGGGTGCCGGGCAATACGGATTCAGTCGTCCAAGCAAACGTCCTCCGGACAGTTTCCCCCAGCAGATTCCCAACCATTTCCAACTGCAATCATTTCGAATGGGTTCGCGGCAAATGAGACCATCGTTGTTCCAACCATTGGGACACGGATTGAGTCCAACTGGTTTCCCAGTTCCAACGTTTATAGATTTCGCCCAACAAACGGGTCCCACGCCATTGTACCCGTCGCGGCACTTCTCGTAACAAAGTCCCGCATCCAAATCAGTTTTGTCAGGAGGGCATGTATTGGGGTACGTGCTGAAGACTTCAACTCCCTTGTCTGTGTTGGTGTCAGTCGTTACGATGTCTGGTCCCCCAACAACCAGTCCAAACTTCTCTCGTGCTTTCGTCAGTGCAAACAGCACAACGATGAGTGCGAGCAACAACTCATACATTGTTTCTTGGTCATATTTTAAGATGGAAATTGTGCGCCCTAAGAAATTTGTCAAAGAGTCTATGCAGACAACTGTGACTGTTCCTGCTGCAAAGGACGCCGAGACTACGCGTCCATTTCAATGGATGCTTTTCAAACCTCAATTGCATGCCGTGACGCCGTTTGAGACAAACAAACCATCAAGGGATGCAAATAGTGCACGAAGTGGGGGTCGAACCCACGCGGACACAGAGTCCAGAAGTTCTTAAGACTTCCTCCTTAACCACTCGGACATTCGTGCGTAGCGACGACTGGTTTCGATCCAGTGACCTCCTGGTTCCACTCACCCATGAAGGGTTCGTATTCTGCTATGAGCCAGGCGCGCTTCCTCTGCGCCACATCGCTGCTTGTATTCAAGACATTTCATTTAAGTCGATTCCGCGGGATTCAAGAAATGAACGACGAGTCTCGCTTCGACGAACTTCTTGCCATTGCCAATGAAATGGAGGACAAACTAGAGTATCTTCGGGTTGATTTGGAGGCAGAACGCTCGTTTCACAAGGTCTATGCTGCTGCTGCGACACTTGTCTTTTTGTATGGACTCATGTATGGTGCTTGGTTGTGCCCCAAATAATCTTGTGGAGTTCTAACAACAAAGATGGAAGTCGCACTTCTACTTGGATTAGCAGCGCTGGGATACGCGCTGTCTCCTCACACTGCCAAGACAACCGAGGAGGCGCCGAAAAAACAGAACCCGAAGGAGACGTTTGTGAACCCGAAGCAGATTGCTCCCGAGACAGAGCGTGTTACGATCGTCCAGTCTGACGAGGGGCATAATAACATGGTTCCTTTCTTTGGAAGCAAGGTCACTCAGTCAATGTACAACGGTGCCACCGACGGTATTCTCGACACTTACACTGGAACTGGTAAGAACACCTTTTTCCACAAGGAAGAGGCACCTGCAATGTTCAAACCCGAACCTGCCACTGGTCTGCCGTGGGGTCGTCAGGTGGAGACTGACTTTGAGCAGTCTCGTATGGTCACCTCTCTGCGCACCAACAATGTGTTTCCCATTCAACCCACGCTGGTCGGTCCGGGTGTCAACGATGGATACACGAATCTCCCGTCTGGTGGTTACCAGCAGGATGCCATGCGCGACTTTGCGCTTCCCAAGACGACGGACGAGATTCGCGTTGCCAACAAACCCAAACTCACATACGAGGGCGACGTTGTTCCCGGTGCTCACTTCATCACCGAGATGGGTATCCAGGCACCCGTTAAGAAGAACCGCCCCGATCGTTTCCAGGTTCTTCAGGCAGACGATGGGTCTCTGCCTCACGTTAACACCACGATGGGTCAGCAGGTTGCGTCAGCGATTTACCCGACCAATATGATGAAACTCCAGAATCGCGAGAGCACTTCTGTGGACTACAAGGGCGCTGGACAGGCAGCAGCAGGCGGATATCTCTCCTACATCCGCGCCTTTACTGAACCCTTCCAGCAGTTCATGAAACTGACGGTTGAGGGTCGTGCCCCTCCTCCTGGTCCCACTGGCGGTGCTGCGCTTCAGGCAGGTCCTCAATCATACAACGTCCAGACGCACCGCGACGAGTCATTGCTCGACAATGTTCGCACGTTTGAGGCACCGCTCATGACATTGGGAGGTCAGGCACCGACTGCTGATCTTCAGGGATCAACAAAATACGCGGTCCCCCTTCAGGAGGACATCTACGTCCAGAGGAACGAACCGAAGATTTTGGATGCGTTCCGCAAGAACCCGTACACCCAATCTCTTTCTTCAGTTGCTTAACTTCTTTCTCAAGTGATTTGATTCGAACGAGAAGATGATCAAATGTGTCAATGATATGCTTGAGTGTCTCACCGTCCATTTACAAGAAGACCGTGTGTTCCATCTAATGGATTTGCTGCGATACTCGGAAACAAAACTCGATGTCTGCTTTCGCGACAAGAATCGCCGCGAAATCAATGACATCCTACGCCAGATTTTGGTTCATCCCACACGAATCCGGATTTGTTCATGCGTCCGGAAAATGGAAGGACTCACGTGGGTTCGGAAAACGATGGAGTTTTTGGGCGCAGAAATAAGCAATGAACCATCTCATTAATCCTGCGGATTTATACCGTGTCGAAACCCAATTGTTGTTGAGACGAGACGAACTCGTCCAAGCAACGTCTTGGATGTTTAATGTAGGATTGTTGACCCTCGTGCTGGGAACCTTTGTCTACTTTTTGTATGTTCAGTACAACTCTCATCAACAGGAGATTGTTGAAACGAAACGAATTCCGTTTACACCGGTGACATGGTATTCGGCAACTCGAAATGTTCGCAGTGAAGAATATGGACGTCAACTCCAACCTTTTGAGACTGAAACTGGATATGGTGTACCGGGACCTATCAATGGAGGAGGCGCAGAAACGGTTTTCTGAAGTAACGGAAACGGTGCCCCCTGTTGCAGAAGAGAAGGAACCTCCCAAAACAAAAACAATCTTGAAGCGCAAGGCAGTTAAACCTGTCGTCCGCAAATCTACGTAAAGAGTAATGCCAATTACGTCGACGCCGACGTTCAATGGAACACTCTACAATCGAGCTCCGTTTTCGTTTGTGTTTTCGTCTGACATCCCCTTCGCAGTGAATCCATCCTACCAATTCACAGATTCCTCTCCTGCGCTTCTGCCGGCGACAAACAATACGTCTGCGAGTTTTTCGTCAACGACTGGATACATTGGAACTGGAAGTTTGGGAAATTTGATTGTGGATTACCTTTCGAGCAATGTGATTACGACGAGCAACATTGCTCCGGGGTCGTTTACACGATTGAACGATGGGGGAATTACAAATGATTCTCAAGGCAACGTATATGTCTGCGATTGTAACGCAATCCTTCGAGTGACTCCAACCGGTGTTGTCACAACATTCGCAGGAAGCAAGTTTGTCGCTGGTTCAGGCGATGGACCGGGCCCTGTCGCAACATTTAGAGAACCAACGGGACTTGCGTGCGATGGAGATGACAATATTTATGTTGCCGACACACAGAACAGTTTGATTCGAAAGATCACTCCTAGTGGATTAGTTTCAACATTTGCAGGAGTGCGAGGGACATCGGGAAATATTAATGGTCCTTCCGGATACAATCCTATCGATACTCCAAGGGGAATCGTAGTCGGTGCAGATTCAAATATTTATTTTGTATCAGGCAACGGCGCGGCGATAGTGCAAGTCGAACCAAGCGGAGTTACGACAACACTTGCGGGGTATGGCGTTCTCGGTTCAACGGATGGAATAGGCAACGTATATGCAACCTATTCCAACGTGTTTATTACTGGAATGACAGGAGGAGCTGCTGGTGCAGGGAGCAGGCGCATGCTATTTTCATTGGATGGAAAAACGTGGAACATTCTTGATGGGCAAGATGCATTGAACATTACCGTGCGTCGAATTGTAAAAAACGACGCAAATGTATGGGTAGCAGTTGGTTCAAACAATGCAGGTTGGCCAACGTCGCTTGCATGTTCTGGTGCTGGGTCCAACTGGTTTCGTGCCAATCCAACTCAACCCTACTTTGATACCGGGGGTGGGTATGATGTCGCATACGGGAACGGCGAATGGATTGCTGTGGGAAAAGGACTAACAAACACAATACTTCGGTCTCCCGATGGAAAAACGTGGACTGGGGCTGGAAATGCCGTATTCCCAAATGGTGGATATGGAATTGCCTGGTCCGGATCACTATGGGTTGGGGTTGGTGAAGGGACAGGTACTGTGGCATATTCTTCCAACGGAACTTCATGGACGCCAGGAACCGGAACTGTATTCGACACATTCGGTCGTTCTGTCGTATATGAAAATGGACGCTTTGTTGCAGTTGGAGGATCCAATGTTCCCGCGATTACGTCTACAGACGGCAGCAATTGGAGTGCGATTACAGGACTCACCGATATTTCTTCTGGACGAAGCGTGAAATATGCAAACGGCACGTGGGTTCTGCTTGGAAATACGATTACTGGTCTCGGTCGCGGGTATTCTTCGACGGATGGAACCACTTGGACTCGAAACACAAGTTTGGATTTTACATCGAATGCATTTGGACTCATGTTCAACGATGGAA
>Ga0164293_10001314_pt1 | contig 20636 bp, 36 predicted proteins | sample GEODES118metaG_FD_111487 | JGI IMG/M metagenome (GOLD analysis project Ga0164293, IMG submission 111487) | Eutrophic lake water microbial communities from Lake Mendota, Wisconsin, USA - GEODES118 metaG | ecosystem: Environmental > Aquatic > Freshwater > Lake | place: USA: Lake Mendota...
AATAATATTTCAGGTTATACCAATAGTGCATTTGGTGCTAATGCTGGTACCACAGTAACAGGTGGTATAAATCTAACTATAATCGGCGCTTCAGCCGAACCTTCATCAGCTACAGCTACCAATGAAATCACGTTAGGAGATGCAAACGTAGCTACACTGCGTTGTCAAGTAACCACAATAACAGCATTATCTGATTTTAGAGATAAAACTGATATCAATGATATACAAGTAGGATTATCATTTGTTGAAAAATTACGTCCTGTAACATTCAAGTGGGATCGTCGTGAATGGTATAGTGATGGTAATAAAGATGGTAGCAAAAAAGACAATACACTACAAGTTGGCTTTATTGCTCAAGAATTAAAAGCTCTACAAGAAGAAACAGGTACTGAATATCTAAAATTAGTATATGAATCTAACCCAGATAAATTAGAAGCTACCCCAGGCAATCTAATGACTCCACTAATTAAAGCAGTACAAGAACTAAGCCTAAAAGTCAAAACACTTGAAGCCAAAGTTCAAATTTTAGAATCCAAATAAAACAATCAGATATTTATTATTAAACACATAATTTATGAGCGAAAACGTACCTACAATTACATGGAAAGTCACAAACTTAGACTGTTATCCAACATATGATGCTGAAACTGATGTAGTATTTACTGTACACTGGGACTGTCTAGGCAACATGACTGTTGCTACTGGTAGTTTAAGTGGTAGTGTCTACAATAGCCGTTTATACGGTACCACAGGCGTTACCTATCACAGTGGCAGTAATTTCACTCCATACAATCAATTAACTGAGCCTCAAGTATTGAGTTGGGTATTTGATTCAATGGGTGTACAACAAAAGACCAGTATTGAAGCTGGTGCTGCAAATTCAATTTATACACAAATTGATCCTCCAGTAATTCAACCTCCTCTACCATGGGCTCCAATATCTCCAACTATTACTCTACAACCCACTAGCGTAACTATTGGAACAGGTCAAGACGCTACATTCTCATTTGAAGCTACTGGTAGTTTGCCATTGAGTACTCAATGGTACAAGAATAGTAGTGCAATTTCTGGTGCTACCTCTACTACTTTGACAATCGTAAGTGCTTCATTTAGTGATGTAGCAAGTTACTTTGCTAGTGTAAATAATGCGGGTGGTACTGTTACAACCAACAATGTTACATTAAATGTAACTGGCAGTTTACCTCCTGGTCCATAAGTTTGAAATAAAATAAATCCAAATAGATACGTTCTACCTAGTTAAATGTATATGGTAGAACGTATTTTTTTTCAATGCTCATTGCCTCGTTGCGGTTCAACACTACTGCAAAATGTGTTAGCACAAAATCCTGATTTTTATGCTACTCCAACCAGTGGTCTCATTGAAATATTTCTCAATGCTAGAAATATCTATTCCACTAATATTGAGTTTAAAGCTCAAGATATTAATGTTGTAGAACCCGCATTTAAAGCACTATGCAAAGAGGGCATGTTTGCTTACTTTAATGCAATTACTGACAAAAAGTATGTAATTGATAAGAGTAGAGGTTGGAGTGTAACCTATGACTTTTTGAATTGGTATTATCCAGATCCTAAAGTTATTGTGATGGTAAGAGATTTGAGAGCGGTTGTTGCTAGTATGGAGAAGAAGTGGAGACAACATCAAAACATTGATGCGGGTTTACAAAATTGGAATGAATTACGAAACACAACTGTAGACAAACGTATAGATTACTTTTTACTACAAGCCCCCCCACTTGCTGTGAGTATGGATGTATTGTATGATACAATCATGAGAAAGTTGAGCAAGAAATGTTTGTTTATCAAGTTTGAAAACTTTACTAGCAATCCCCAAAGAGAAATGGAACGTGTATATGAATACTTGGGGTTACCATTCTATCAACACGATTTTAATAATGTAGAACAAAAGACGGTTGAAGATGATAGAATGCACATTCCATTTGGAGATCATAGTATTCAAAGAGTCATTAAACCAGTACCAAATGATTATTTGGAAGTGCTTGGCAAACACAATTGTGATAACATATATAATAGATTTGCTTGGTTCTATAAAGCATTCAATTATGAGTATTAAAATTACATTTTTTGGTCATTTAGTAATATTTATTAGTAACATTTAAAACATTTTTTATGGAAGAACAAAAACAGATTACATTAGCAGATTTAAACATCGTTCAATTAAAAGCAATTGCTTATGATGAAATTGTCAAGTTGAACGTGTCACAAAACAATTTACGAGTTCTTAATCAAGAACTAAGTAATCGCCAACAACAAGGTGTTGAAGGCGCATCTCCAGTTACACAATCACAACAATAAAATAAAGTTATGGAAAAGAAATTATCTGATCTAACAGTAGTAGAACTCAAGAGTCTTGCTTATGATGAACTTGCTCGTGTTGAACAAGCTCAATCAAATCTACGAATTCTAAATCAAGAAATTGGTAATCGTGTTCAACAAGCACAACAAACTCAACAAGGATCTTTTACCGCACCAGTGAGTGCTGATGACAGCGGTACAGAAGTAACAGTATAACAACAAAACATTATAACATAACATATGACAACAACATCAGGCTACCCAGTCATCAACTTAACAGGTAGTTTATTAATTCAACCAGCAGCAACAACCAACCAAATTGAAATTCTTCAAGCGGTTGATGATCCTGTTGGTCAAACTGTAAAATCATTGGTCAAAATTAGTACCAATCCATATGCTCATAACTGGTACACCGTATGGTCAGGTGCTAGTTACGTAGCAATTGGTAACTGGACAGATCAAGACTTGCAAGATGCAGTAGTAGCACTTGTGACAGCTGAATATCCTCCAGTCCCATAATTGTAAATATACATTTGACAAAATGTTGGTTATGTTATAAACTTAATCCCAAGAGTGTGATGCTCTTGGGACTTTTGTTTTATACTAAAGTAGAAACGTTATATTATTATGAAAAAGAAATTAAAGGTTTTGATTGGAACTCCATCCTATGATGGTAAACTAGACATCTACTACATTGATAGTCTATTAAATACACTAGCACAAAGTGAACAAAATGGAGTAGAAGTATATCCATTGTTTATGTGTTATGATAGTTTGGTACAACGAGCTCGTAACGATCTATTCAAAGCAGCTTATGATGCTCAAATGGATATGTTAATTTTCATTGATGGAGATGTTGGATGGGATCCTAAAAACTTCTTCAAACTTGTTAAGAGTGATAAAGATATAATTGGGGGTAGTTATCGTAAAAAGAATGATAACGAAGAACTCTACGTTGTCAAAGCACTTGATCAAAGTGATAAAAGTCTCAATCTAAATATTGATAAAGATGGTTTGCTTGAAGTGGCTGGATTGGGTTGTGGTTTTGTGAAGATTTCAAGAAAGGCAATTGACTATCTGTGGAACAACAGTAAGAAGTATACCAGCGAAAAAGGCGATAGCAGAATGGTATTTGAAGTGGTTTGTGAAGATGGTGATCTAATCAGTGAAGACATCTATATGTGTAAGAAGTGGAGAGATGCTGGTAATAAGGTTTATTTGAATAGTCATATTACTTGTACTCATACCGGCGCTAAAACATATGTCGGAGATGTACATGCTTGGTTACAAAAATTTATATCACAACAATCAGGTACCAAGCCCCCCTCCGTACAAGGGGATCTCAGCAGTTATTTCAAGAATAGCCCCCCTAGTGGCGACGATGACTTTAAAGTGCTTGTATGAACACCATTTATGCTGATGTGATACTGTTTGACAGTATCGGAATGAGTTATGACGGTAACACACTACATACTCAAGGTATGGGTGGTAGTGAGTTTCAAGCTATTCTACTTTTAGAAGAATTGGCTAAATTGGGTAAGAGTGTAATTTGTTTAAATAATGTTACTGAACAAAAGAAAATTAATGGGGTAATGTATCTACCAAATACATCTGTTAATCAATATCAGTTTCAATGTAAGAACTTAATTATACATCGTTATAGTGATATACCCAAGATAGCACATAAAAAAGCATTTGTGTGGGTTACTGATCTAAATGGACCACACAATTTGAAGTTCTATACTTTATTTGAACAAAACAAATTGGAGTTGATTTGTTTGAGTGAATTTCAAGCCAATCAATTTCCAGGCAATTGGACAAAACATGTAATTTACTTTATGATTCCAGATTGGGTATATGATTATAAATTACCACAAGAAAAATCTGGGTATGTATATGCTAGTAGTTTAATGAAAGGTTATAGTGGTACGTTAGAATATTGGAAGTTTCTAAAGACTAACGGCGTGTTTAATGGTAAACAGTTAAATGTTTGTTTGCCAGGCTATGACAACCCTTCATCCGACATTAGTATGCCTATATATGATATAAATTATTTGAATACGCTACCTTTTAAGGACGTAGTTGATGTGATAGCTAAATGTGAGGGTATGTTTTATGTCAATATTATGCCTGAGACGTTTGGAATAAGTGTAGTTTTAGCTGAAATTCTCCAGTCTACCCCATACGTATTGGGTTTGAACGGATTGGGAGCATTGCCAGAACTGCTTCATAGTAAGACATTAACTACAGATATGAGAACCTTCATCAATTATTTCAAAAATGAAAAGTCCCAGCCAGTTAAGGCTAGGACATTCAAGAGTGAAATGGTTATGAAACGATGGAAAAAAGTATTGGACCTTGTTTAAGGTTTAATAAACAACAAATTCTCGTAAGTGATTTGTTGACCACTAGTTACACTTTCAATACAACGGATGTAATCGAATTTAAGTTCTTTAGTTAGAACATTCATTACATCCTCTTTTTTGCATCCGCCAATGTTAATATCAATCAAAGCAACTTCACATACAACAACTTTGGCTTTACTAAAAGTATTTATACCGCCACGGATAATGTCTAGTTCACTGCCTTGAGTATCTATTTTGATAAGATCGTATGTACCCGTTACAACATCATCTAGTTTATAGACAGGCAAAGTTTCTGTGATTAAATGTTCTCCTTCATAAAGAGGATTTACTTCTTTATAGATACTATTACCAGTACAAATGGGACTCCATTTGGTTTTGTAATAGGGAGTGGTACTATTATCTTTTCCCAACAGTTTTATTTGGTAATTGTAATTTTTTAACTTGTAGACTGTTTCACATTCACTATTACCTTCAATTAACATGATATCGGATGTAGGCCAAAACTGCCGAAATACATCGGCAGTTTGACAAACACTTGCTCCAATATCTAATATTCTTTGTGGGGTAAATCCACTGTTCTTTAATAATTTACAAGTATCTTCAAAGAAATCGTAGGTATAGTTACTAAGTTCATTTACTTTCATATTGGGTCGCCATAGATATTGAATCCCTTTGGAGGTTCTGGCACAATATCTTCTTCTACAGTCTTGATAACATATAGTTTACTATCCATAGGAGCCAATCTATATTCACACTTTTGTTTAGTTTCCATGAAATAGGCTTCTAATGTTTCTGTTAGACTATTATGTATAATTTTACGACTATCAGTACGTAGTGTCCATCTGTCGCCAGGTGGTACTCTAGTAGCAATCAGTTCGTTATGTTCTGTAATTTTTGTAGGCATAATTATGCAAATTTTTCAATGTTATCTGACACATCTCCCAGATCTTTAGGATAACTATCTGATAGAGGATGTTTCAATGTTTTTATTAAACGCTTTTTCTCACGTTTATCACACAGAAAATATATATAACGAAACTTACGTCGATTTATTTCTTTTCGCCAAAACGGTCTTTTTAATGTTTCCTCAACATATTTTGGATCTCGACTACCCCCAAGCATTGCTCCAATTGACCGAGCATGTTTCCATTGACAATTGGGAGGTTCTTCAAAAGCATAAACATAATCAGTACCATCTCCTGTGGATTTAATAAACTGATACTTCCAGTTGGTTGCTTGATAGATCCTACCAGTGTGTCCTGCGCCAGGATCCGCATAACTGATCAATACTTTTAAATCGGGTTCATTCTTTTTGAACCAATCAAAGCTTTGAGCAATAGCCCAACTTTCAATATTTTTGCCGTGGTTATCTTCAATCCACAAACGAGTTAGTTCCAACACATTATTGGTTTCCAATTCATCTGAAATACTTTTAACCACATTCATTCCAGTGGGATGACCATAAACCAATGTGCCTATCAATTCATCTTGGTTGGTAGTCATAAAAGCAGATTCAGGGCCTTTTTTGAAAATACCTAATGCAATGTAACACATCGTCCACCGATGAGTATAATGATTGGTTACAATCAATTTCTTCGCTACATCTTTATCAATAGGTTGGATAAAGTACTGTGTTGTATCTACATATTCAGATGTCATAGCATTTTATAAAAATTCTTATTTAAGAATTTAAGAGTATAGTCTTCAATTTCCCGTGGTTCCCACTTAATAGCATTCAAGAATTCATTAAATTTATCACTATTTAGTGTGGATGTCAATAGATTAATATCAGTATCGTCATCAATACCAATACCATAAGCATGATTTGTAATAGCATATTCGCCTTTAATATCATTGATAGCATCCCAAACTTTTTGACCATTTGAGATAACTACCTTTTTATTATATCGATGTCCCTTATTTGGATCAGATGAATAACAATATCCTACGTCGTTTCTGGAAATAGAATTGATGCATGGATACTTATGAGTTTTAGTTTTAACTACGCTCATATAAGCTCTGCGAGGATCACAATCGTCACTAGCATACAATGTAATTCTACTATTAGTATCATGCGTAAACAAACTATTGATTTGATCAATATTAAAGTTGGGTAGAATAAACATATCAGTTAAGTTATAATAACCCTCAACCAACTTACAATCCTTAACCAAAGTATGAGTGGTAGGTTTACTGTTAATAACATGAACAATATCATGGCGCAAACCAAAATCTACCCATCCATCCATCTCAATGTTATTGATATTATACTTACGAAGGAATCTAAACATATTATTAGTGACACGTTTGATCTTCATCTTAACGTCAGGCTTCAAACGCCAATTGGGATTGATAAGATGAATCGCATGACCATCATTAACGCAAAGACTCATTGCATACTCTACATAAACAGGCCAAAGCCGCTTACGAGTGCCACGGGGAGGTACACATACAATACGATCATATTTAATTGATGACTTAGCTGAATTGATATTATTCAAATCAACTTCTTTTACATTGAGATCAATATTTGTGGTATTATACAATCCCTTCTTTGTAATATTAGCCCCAGATGAAGTATATGTAAACGCATATACTTGATTTTTCAAAATATGATTCAATCGAAGTTCGTCATTTGGTTGCCATAACTTCATCTTTTCGTTGTTAAAAAGACGAAGTGCAATCATCATGGATACAATTCCATTATTGCTAGCAATCTCCAAAAACTTTAGATTTGGATTAGACCAATCTTGTTCTGGAAAACAATTTAGAATTTTATTAGATAATTCCATCGAAATGAACAACTCACTTTTGCTAGGAGAGTTCAAATGTGGAATCAACTTCACATTCTTTTCAAGATAATTAACTACGTTCATATTATTATTCAGCTTCCTTCTTGTAGAAAATAAAACCACGAATTGCGTTGTCTAAGACTTTATCACAAATGAACTTTTTGTCAAGCAGATCTTTAAAAATATTAAATTCAACTCCAACTTGGGTTTCAAACAAGTTCTTTTCCTTGGTTGTTTCCAGATCGCGAATGCATCCATAATCAATGTCACTAGCATACAAAAAGTTAGGAATACGTGATGTAATCGCTCGAATCTTTTCGCTAATAATCTTCTCAATCTTTTTGCTTGACGTTTTAGCTCCCTTGGGACCGAGAATAAAAGTTTTACCCTTTTTAATATTGGTAACATTAATTCCAGCACTAAATCCAGCTGTGAAAGTTCCATTGAAATTGGACAACAAATCTACAATGTAGTCTTCATTTCCATAAATATCATTACCCACAATAAAGTCCGAATTGAACTTGCCTGTTACAATCGCCGGATCAAACGACTTACGATACAACTGTACAAATTCATCATGAGACAACTCACTGAGTGAGTTCTGACTCATAGACAAAAACTTACAAGTATCAAATACCTGCCTCACAGCAGTATTGTCATTTACGCCTGGCGAACATAGTTTAGCATATTCAATCATACAACGAATTTCACGATTTGGAGAAAATTCTACAACCAATACATCTTCCTTTTTACCCTCTGGATGAGGAGATTGTGGGCGGAAAATAACCTGAAGATACGTTTCAATTTCTTGAGTATCACTCAACATGAAAACACTAGTCCAAGGCTTGACAGTAACTCCAGTGTTGCACTTGCCACAACTAATAGTAATAGTACGGCTATAACTCTTAGTAGCATCAATTACATTTTGAAGAGTATTGACTCCTTCGCCTTCATTGTTTGCATATGCAGGCACAATCTTGAAATTTTTGAAGTACCAATGAGACTCCAAAGCATTCTTCATAGCCTTACAAATCGCAACAGAACGAGGCATATACCAAAATGTATGGTTCAACTTGTCGCACCAATAGTTGTGATTAAATGGAGACTGACAAACACGAACATCTTCAGATGCTAGATTGTCCAACCATCGTACAACTGAAGATTTATGAACAAAATCCTCAGTGGTTTCGTCGATAGTGAAAAACTTGGTAAAAGAAAATCCCTCTTCCTTGGAATAATTCTTAAAATAATAGTCCATTACTTCTTGAGTAGGCTCAAGACGCATAAACGTAAGAGGAGCCAACCAACGATAGTTCTCAGTAGCCCACTTGGTACTCTTTTCTTTGGTACGTTCTACTTGTTCATTGAAATAGGACCAAACGTACATATTTTCGTCACTGAACATACCAGACATTAGAATTTCAATGGGAGTACCACTGATCCAAAGTTCATTAGTATGCTTAATGTTAGATACAATATCACGAGCAAGGGGCTTGTTGATTCCATAATGGACTTCATCAAGAACAACCATGTCATAATTCAATGACAACAGATGCTTCCACTTTTTCTTTACAGTACCATCCATATTGGTACCCAAAATATCTTGCATAGATGCAAAGATAATATAAGTTTTGTTGTCATCAAACTTGATTTCATCCTTGATGTTCAAAGCATCAATATAGACATAACCAAACTTTTGATCGTCAGCGTCATCTTTCCAAGAGTTCTTTACTTCTACCCTATAAGAAAGTACCAAGTTAAGCTTGGAATTCAAATTCTTGATAGACTGATAGGTAGTCTGGACCTTACCAAAACGCATTTTAGCTGCCAACAAAAATCGAGAAACGTCGTTGGTTGAATCGGAAAGATATGAAGTAATCTTGTTAGCCGCAGTAATTTGTTCATCACGAAGAGCGTGATTATAGCTAAAAACCTTGCCGTAAATCTTATAGTTATAAGCCTTACGAATATTTTCCAACGAACAATTGTCCATCCAATCGTCGCCAGAAGCTTCCTTTTTCTTACGATAGGTAGCCCCAAACTTTTCGTTCAGTACACGATGAATCTGATTGTCTGAAAACTTATTAGGCAACAGAATCTCTGCAGCAATCTTAGCCTTGTAAGGCATTGCAGCCTTTTGGTTTCCGATACGCTTCTCAACGGTTGAAACAGTATCGCCAATCTTCCATGTAGTACACGCATTAAATTCGCCGAACAGTTCAGTAAACGTGTAAACGTAATGCTTGAAAACAGTCGGCTTACCTTGCGTATAATCCCAAATCTGATGTTTGTTGGACATAAATGAAGTGTGTTACCTTATCTTCAACAAGATTACCACGGTTTTAAAAAAAGTCAACGGATTTCTTTTATATTTATTAATCGGTCAATTATGATCAGAATCTATTCTAAAGATGCTTTAAAAGTCAATTTAGAGGAGGAAAAGGCTTGTAGCAAACTTGTTACAAGTGGTTCAATCTACACATTATATGTTGAGTGTTGTGACATTCGACGCAAGATAAGAAATAGAGTGTTTATCGTTAAAGATAGTGGTAAATGTGTTGGATGGGCAATAATTAAAGAACGTAAATTAACTAGATCGCCAAAATTTAAGTTTGAATTTATGGTTTACATAAGAAAAAAGTACCGAAGACAAGGCATCGGTACTAAACTCTATAAGAAATCTAAGAAGTTTTTCGATTTAGAAGATAAAGATATAAAAGTGTATATTACTACCAATTATAATTCTATATTTTTTGAAAAAGTTAGGAAGGTTTAACAAAGAATATCTTGTGCATACCTGTCATATAAAAGGTATTCAAATCCATATTCAAAGCTTTACCTTCTAACTCTCCGGGCCAAAAGCCAGTCCATCTAGCGAACTGTTTGTCATGGTTCTCACACTCACATCCTAACTTTTGACCGCCACATTCACTACATCTTTCAATGTCACACTTTTTCTTGTGTGGTTTGCCAGCAACAACTTTACAACTAAAACAATTGTCTAGTTCCACTTTCTGACACACTGGAGTTGGTTTCTTTTTCATAATTAACAACAATGACCTTTCTTATCATCTGCGGTAAAACTATTGAGATTGTAATTACTAGCACGAATATCACGTAATCCATATAGTTCTCGGTACATATCGTATACAATATGATCCAAATCTTTTACAGTCATAGGAATGCTTTTGGTCTTGTCTATTTCTTGCATTTTTAAACAATGCTTTTTGATGATAGCGTCAATTTGTTCTTTCATCAATTTTTAGTAGTGTTAATGATTTTACCCTCACAATTATAATAGGCTCTATAATAGTTTGTGTGTACTACATATACACTATTTGTTGAATTTTCAATCATACTATAAGTAATGTAGTCATTGTTAATAGCGTGTACCCTACTGCAAGGTGGTAGATTTTCTAATGCTCTATTATAACTATATCTTAGATACATGCCACTAGTACAACCAGTACACAACAATGCGGCGATTAATAATTTTTTCATAGTTTATTGTAATATAATATAAAGATTAAACATTCAATCGATTTTTATTTACGAGAATTCCCAATCCATAACTTTCAGGATAATTAAACCATTCTAAATTATATTTTTCTGATAAATCATGGCAAACTTTATTTATTTCTGGAAATGAAATTGTATCGTGGAAAATAACAACATCAGAATGTTGAACGGACCAGTCTCCACATTCAAATGTTTCATTATATGTATGAACTATATCAATGTGAATTAGATCGTATCTACGATTATCATTTTTAATGAACTCTTGATAATTAGATTCTACCAACTGAATATTTGGATGATTTATCAAATTATTTTTTGTTTGTTCAAAATGATTTATTTTGTGACCAGAATGGTCATCTCCAATAAACGTATCTACGCCAATTACTTTTTCAAAATAACAAGCTAAAGCACTAGTACTATATCCAAATTCCACTCCAAATTCTAATGCATTGTTTGTTTGAATGTTAAATCTAACAATAAGGTCTTTTATGATTGTTGGAATACCTTCCCAAGCTGACCAAATTTTTATGTGATTTGGATGCTCTCTAAGAGTTGGTACGTAATTGATGTAACCATTTATGTCTTTCATATTCATTCTGTTAACTCACGTTCTTCTACTGAATAATTATGACTTTCTTTGTACATATCACGATATTTTTCAGCATTTTCTTTCTTGAGATATACCTTCTCAATTGTTAGATCATTGCCTCTATATGATGTGATAAGATATACCTTAATCTTTGGAGGTTCTATAGTCATAGCAGTCAAAAGAATTGCTGCTAGACTACCCAACATAATTTTATTAAAACGGTTCATAATTAGATAACTTCAGTTGACATTTTTCTAGTTTGTTCTTATAACGTTGAATAGTAATATGGTCAGCATCCATGTGATCGTTAACTCGTACCATTTCTCGACCAAATCGTTCTACTTCATCACACAGATAACGAATATCTTCACATAGTTTTGCATCAAGCAAATTATTGCAGTTGTAACTTGTGAACTGTCGTAGTCTACTAATTACTTCTTGGTTAGTCTTCATTGGTTCTATAAATTACTTTTTCAACAGTGATACCCTTCTTGGATGATTTGGGTCCATATAAAGCACCCCATTGATTTCTGCTATTGATATAAGTCATTAACTCTTTTTTAATAACTTCAGCATCCAGATCATCAAAATTTGGTGGTAAATTAACTGTTAAATAATATTTTGGTTTGCTCATAATTTTACCAGTGATGTATAATGTTTGCGATAATAAAAGCGCATGTGATAAAGTTTACCAGAACAATGATAAACCTCAAGGAAAAACTAGCAAGTGCATAGTTTACAGGTAATACAGGCACATCAGGCTTACATTCATCTGTATGACCTACACGGTGGTCAATAGTTCTAGCTAGAGTTAGAAAAAACTTATTGGTTGTCATCTTTGGTTATAATAAAAAATGCACTGATAATTAGTAATAATCCAATAAAACACAATCCATAATATAGTGTGTCAGTGTTCATATAATCAGAAACCGTACAATCTGTAGATCACCATCAGCATTCTTGGTTTCAAGAATTACATCTGGATTTGGACGATCACAACTAAGATAAACCTTAGCATTAGGAATATTCAATTCCTTAATCATTTTCTTTTCCACTGCGTTTTTAACCCATTCAATAATTTCTGATGTTTTTACAATAGTCATATAATTTAATTTCCCATCCAATTAGTTACATTCTCTGGTCCATTTGGGGTTTGAATACCAATATACTTTACCTTGGTCAAATCCATAGGCATCTTGATACGCTTCCAATCCCATAGGGATGGTAGATCACTACCATCAACAGCTTCCCATTCAATGTCCAATATAATTCTAGCAGATTTAGTTTTATTATTAATATTATTCATAACTTTCACGGTCAATGTTTGTCACATACGGGAATCTGGGCAGTTCATCTCCAGGTGTAAGATTAAAATACTTCACCGTAGCACTCTTTCCAATAAGTTTATTCTTATTATTCAATAGTTCCTTCAAATATTCCCGAGTGCCTTTGATATTACTATGAAATTCAATTCCCTTATGATTCTTGAATACCATATATCCAGCCATACCACTCTTGTTACCTACCCCCTCAACAATATCAAGAATCTTGAATTCACTATCTTGAAACTCCTTACGTTTAAGCAAATGTTTGCTTCGTTTGTTTTCATATACGCCATCGGTACGTACCATCTGACCTTCATAACCTTCGTCAACATACTTTTCATACAAATCATTCAAATGTGTAATCGTGTCCACAAGGTGAGTCGGAACACGACGAACCACATTGTTATTAACAAGATAAGTAGTAATGTCAGAATTACGATCACTAAAAGTCTTCGATACAATCCAGTCATATACCCAATATTGAATATTCTTTGCACTGTCTGCCAAATCTTCAGTTGTAGGCTTGGTCTTCTTTACCAAACTACAAATAGCATTAAAATCATTTGCAAACTTATCCGCGTATAGTTCACCATCAAGAATTGCATTGGGGAACTTAACGAAGAAATCTTCCAATGCAACCAATACATGAGGAGCTGAAACAATAGGTTTACCATTACGACTCCACATACCATCCTTCTTTACAACACAACGAATGCCATCCAACTTGGGTTGACTATAAACGGGATACTTCAAATCATCCTTATAATCATCATAGTTCTTAGCAAGCATTGGTTCAGTAAAGCTAATGCCATCAATGTCATTGATCTTTTCAAAATAACCACTTTCTTTCTTTTTCTTCCAAGTGGCTTTGGCCTCTTTTACAGCTTGATCTTCAGCAGAAGTAGCATTCTTCTTGCCAGTATTTTTACCTTCACAAAGTGTCCACTCAGTGATTTGAATTTTGTCACTGTCGAGTTGACCATAGTGAGTACGATACTTGTTACCAACAACTTCGATGGTCCAAGTCTGAATAGCACCCGTATTTGTACGAGCGAATAACATAGGTAGTTTCATATCTTATATAATAATCATATTACAGCTTCACGAAAATGTCAACTCAATTCTTCACAATTTGTCCATAAGAATTACTGTACCAAACCTCATCCACATTAAATTGCTTGATCACACTCTGACAACCACAACACGGTTTGCTGTTGTTCAACTTGCCAGTTCGATCAACCCTAAGTACAACCATTTTAAAATCTTTGAGATCCTCTTTGCCGCTCTTCATGCACACACTCAACTCAGCATGAAGTCCAACAAGCTGATGGTTTTTATAATCATATTCCAAAGTCTTGGGATGACTCTTACAGCTATTTGTACCAATATGAACAATCTTACCGCAACGAATAAGAAAAGCTATGTGACTGCACCTATGTTCTAGGTTAAGCGGACACATAGCCTTTGCAATGTCAATAGTACGGTTCAGAATCTTGATGTTCATTACAAGATTCATACTACCAAATACTTTATAAAAAGTCAACAGCTTATTTTAAAGCCTCATAATTGTTGATGGGTATATGCTTTTTTGTAAGTAAATCCTGATCAAGTACATCAATAGCTTTCTTTTTAGACTTATAAAAAGCATTGGTCAATACACGAAGTTCATAGTCTTCAATATTATAGCCCATCTTGATATACTTAACCAATCGTTTCAACGTAACACTTGGATAATTAATGCTCTTTGGATTGAACTTCAAATTGTTATTTTGAATCTGGTTCAATACATTTTCTTCAATAACTACATTGTTACCGTCATAAGCAATACAACATAAATTGATATCAAACGACCTAAATAAATCTTCAATGGTATCAAAATACTTGAAACTCACACACTGAATCTTCCACTCTGTATCCATATAGGATATTACCATTGTATGATGCCACTCAGATACAATATAAGTCGTGACACTATACTTACCAGTTGATAAAGCATTGCTATTTAATTCAAGCAAATACTTATCCAATTGTTCTTTGTTCTTAAAAAACACATCCACATCACTATCACTCAGTGGTAGTTTACGATAGGTTCTATGTAAAGCACCCCCAGCAATCCAAGGTCCATCTTCATTACACTTGGGTAGAATCTCAATCAAATGTTCAAGTACACTACCAGTTGTCAAATGATTAAGAAAAGTATTTAACGACTGTTTCTCCATTTTAATTGGAACTTTATATGGTTCTTGTGGTAGTTCCACAAATTTAATATCCAGATTCATAAATTTTCTTTAATACGTTTGGATAACAATTATCCACATAATCCTTTGTATTCTTTCCACTACCATAACTCAAGCATAATGATTCGTCAAGTACTGGATCAAACTTTCGTTTGGTTTTGTAAAACATATTTACACTATTATGACTGCAAGTTTGATAAAAATCACAACCTACACTCATACACATACCAATATCATTTGTCTTGATACTATACTTTTTCATAAAAATAAGGGAGGTACTATTACATACCTCCCTTTTAATCAGTCCTTGCTTCCAAGAAGATATGTATTACTAATAGCCTTGAAACTAAACTCCCTCTCAAGACCACGTACAACAACACCTTCCCTATCAACTTCCATGTTCAATACACTCTTACCTTCAGCATACCGCAACATATAGTCAACAATATTGCCTTCATTTGGAATTACAAATCCATACTTCTCAAGTACAGGCACCATTTGCAATTGCAAACCAAACAATACCCACTCAAGTTCATCAAAGAACATACGGCGACCCTTATCAATGTCATAACCAGTAAAGAAAAACAACTTGTGGTCGCTCAATCCATACAAATTACCATTGATACCAGCACCAATTAGTTCTCCCTGCAAAGCAATATTCTTGCCGTGTTTAGTCATCTTCTCCTTCAATTGAAGTAGATTAGCCATACGCCATAGACTATTGTCACTAGTCTCAGTCAATTCCCAATTACGACCACAAACTCCAAACACTCCGTTGTTGAAGTAACAAGTGAAACTAGTACCATCCAACTTTTCAGTTACATAAGCACGTTCACCAGCTGGACTAAATCCAACTTCACTCTCAAAGTTCTGAATACGAATTTCATCCGTCTTTGGAATAAAACTAGGAAATGTTCCTTTGATCTTACCAGCCAATTGAGCAGGAATAGGAGGTTCATACTTGACAATATCAAGAGCTTCAGTCAAATCATCACCTTCCTTTGGATTACTAATACCCTCTGGAATTGGAGTCAATAGACCTTGACTAATTTGTCCACGCAACCTAATGGTCTTGAGACGAAATCCCTCACTAGAACCCATACGCTTGAAGCTACTCTTGCGTAGAAATTCAAATTGAGGACGAACAGGCAAAAAGCTGTCAATTTCGTAATAAACAGCCAAATCACCCACCTTGTATTCATCCTTCTTTACCACAACCTTCCAACCCTTGACACTAGCCACCATAATGGCATCAGCACCCGTAATAGGTTGAATGTCAACAATCTTAACAACACTAGCCAATTTACGATCAGTATTCATTTTTTATCCTTTCTATCAGTAAGAATCAAACTCAACCTGAAGTGAATTAAAATTAATAGTAGACGGATCTACATTCAAATCAATTCCCTCATTTACAACAAACACCTTCAAGTCCTTCTTGGTCTCAAGCGATGGTCCACCACTACAGCTACAACCAGAAGAGTAACACCAAGTGACGTTACCATCCTTGTCAACACCAATACCCTCATAAGAGTGATGTCCATAACCGCCATCCCAATTCTCAATCTCCTTGAAAATTACGATGTGGTCATCATCAAACTTGCTCTTAGGAAGAGTGTCCCAATTCTTTACAATATAATCTACGATATTCATTACTCCTTAACTCTACCACGGACTTTAAACAAAGTCAACAAAAAACCCGCTGAATTTCTTCAGCGGGTTTTTATACTTATTGTTCTTTTATCGGTTGGTATTTCCAACATTAATGAAGGGAACAACACCCCCACCATTATACACCGGCAACTTACCATCCCACCTCTGAAGAGCTTCATACTGAACCAGTGACGGAGTTAGTGACTGAGCCAACACAAGGTTAGCTTTTGCTTGAGCTTCTGCCTTTAGAGCAATACTCTTTGCTTCACCTTCCGCCTTAGCAATATTACTTTCCTTCTCACCACGAGCCTTTTCAATCACTTGATCCGCCTCTGCCTTTGACTGTTTAACCTTAGTCTCAGCCTCAATAGCACGTTGTGATGCTTCAAGCACTGCATTAATACGTGCCTGAACACTCTGATCTACACGAAGACCACCGTGGAAGCTAATCAACTCAAACTTGAATCCCTTGGGGCCAAGATGGGCATTAAGATTGCTCTTTACATTGTCAAGAAGGTACTGCTTACGTTCACCAAAGATATCACTAGCCTTCATTGTACTAGCAACTCGGTTGAATGCGTTATTGATTTCATTCCGCATAAATCCGTGGGTAATAACGTCTGGATCTTGTCGGAACTCAACAAAGATTTGTGGAACCTTATCTGCCACAAATGTATAAGCAAGTGCAATATCTGCATTGACTACTGCACCCTCAATACTATTAAATGTAACACTATCATCGCCGGGACTTTCCTTTGAACCAGATGCCCTATCCCACACAGCATTTTGCATAAATGTGGGGAACTTATAGATATCCTCAGTGATGGGATTATAGAACACACCACCAGTCACAAGAGGAAAGTCATTGACTCCCTTTTGACTACCCCACTGATTTACCTTGATACCAACATAACCAGGCTCAACCCTATCACAACCAGTGAAAGTTGAGATGGCGACGATACCGGCGATTAGACTAACGATCTTTTTATTCATTTTCTTTGTTTTTATTTTCTTCTAGTTTCTTGACCAACTTGGTCACATCACTTTTTAAGATTACCAGCGTGCTGATAAAAAGTCCAGCAAAAAGTGCGGACCCAGCAAGATTTGCAACGTCACTCTTTTGATTAATCATTGAGGCGGACAAATTGAAAATGTACGCTCCCAATGTTGTCAATACAAAATACTTTGCACTATACTTTACAATATTTTTATTACTAAACATATATTAATTTTCCTTGATATAAAGTTCTGGGATATCAATAGTCAATGGAATAACAACATCTTCCAAAGGTTCATCTGATTCAGATGCACCATAATGACCACTGCTTGTGTTTGGAATAGGCAGATTATCAATATTCCAATTTGCACGACATTCTTTGGCAGTCTTCTTTAGTGGAGGAAGTTCATTGCCATCCTTGTCATATACAATGACATACTGAAAACTATTATCATAGGTACAATCGTTGTACTCACTATGAACTACCATAACCATTGTGGTTGCTTCAGGAGGATAATACTTCTTGGCAAACGCAATATGTTCACTATACTTTTGTGTATTAGGAACGTAACCAAGTTTGGCTAGATCCTGTAATGTTGCTCTACGATATGTACTCATATATTAAAACTTTAGAACTTCTTCACGGATAATAGACAGATGTTCATATTCATCACCATATAGGTCTTCGTGGATACACTGAACATCACCAAAAAGTTCAATTAGTGATTCAAGCACCGGATTTGCCTTGTAATCTTTAGTTGCGTTATCCCACTCACGTTCAACTTCTTCGCCTTCTACTACAATCTTGAGATCTTCATATCCAATATAGAATGAGGTTGCGCCACCATCATTAAATTCGTGGTTATTAATATACATCTCAACGCTGTCCAGTGTAGGATTATCCACAAAGATCTTCTTTAGTTCAGCCTTAAACTCCTTTTGGAGTTCTGACTTAACTGTGTTGAGTTGATTCTTTAGCTCTTCAATTTTCTTAAGTGACTCTTTCATATGTTTTGTTTTGTTTTGTTAGTCTCCGATTACATTTTTAATACTACCACCGAAAGTTTTAGAAGTCAAACCATTTTTAGCACGGATTTTACGACCTTCATCAATCTTCACAAAGCTAGGAGGATGTGAAATGCCATTCTGCATCCAACTCTTGAACTCCATTTCAGCCAGATAATCTTGTGCTGAAGGAATAAACTTATTAGCAAAGTCTTCCAAACAATGTTGTTCACCAATATCCCGCACACTTACACTACGTCCATCACTATTAATAATAGTAGGAAAACGATGATCACTTGTTTCTGGACCACTATTAGCAAACTTTACTCGTTCCAGAATATTACTAAGAAACCAACTATTGTGTGTTAGAGCACGATGGCGGTTATCCGCAATTGCGCCTTTACTACAATCCATGAACGAGTGTATAGGTTCATAATCCTGTGGCTGACCGCCGAACTTACGGACTGAACTTTGAGCGTGAATATATGGCTTTGACATAACAAACTCAATCTACCACAGGTTTTATAACAAGTCAAAACAAAAATCCCCTCTTTTTACGGAGGGGATTTGTACATTTAATGATGTTTATCTTGCTTAACGTGGTTCTTGCTCATCATTATCTTCTGAATCTCAGTGAAAGACAATGGCTTACCATGACCATCCCAACCTACATCCAGAATTTTATTGTCTGTGCTATCAAGCTGAGTGGTTGGATTTGTGTAGTGGCTGTGACCACTCAGCTGCCAAGCACCCTTTTGCATTTGGTTAAAAATCTGGTGTGGGTAATGATGAATAACAATCATATGACCATTTACAATCAGTTCCTTATAATAACCCAGATAAGTTAGTTTACCAATTGCATATGGATACACTTCAATGCCATCATTAGGACTATTACCAGTGAATCTAACCAAATTCAAATGACCAGCAACAGCATCTTCATAATGCTTACGAATACAGCTGTTATGATTACCCCAAATATAAGCAATGTTTTGACAATTGATTCGTGCTAGAATTTCATTGAACTCAGGCGGGGTAATATTTAGACAAAAATCACCTAGATGAATTAGTGTATCTTCTGGACGCACCACTTCATTGATCTTTGCAATCAAAGCATCATCGTGTTCATAACGATCTTTATAACCTCTAGCTTCAAATATGAAGCTTTGATTATGTCGGAAATGAGTATCACTGGTAAAGAATACCTTGTGATCTTCATTATGAATCAGTTTTAATGGTCTTTCAAACATAAATTACCTCATCAATGCCTTCATTTGTAGAAGGTTCTTCAAACTTAGCAAGCATTTTGTCGATTACAAAAGTAGGTACAACTCTACCACCTTCACTACCTCTCTTCTGGTTTCGTGCAATTAATCCAGCACGATCCATCTTGAATACAAGAGCAACTACTTTTGCGCCATACTTTTTGGCTGTATTAATGTAGTCACTTCGTTCTCTACGATTTACGCTGGTTGCATCAACCAATACATTTTTACCATCTTTTAGAAATTCGTCAACCTTTCGTTTGATATGACCAAAAACAAGTGGGGTTACACTTTGATCATCTTCACCCTTACCAAATACAGCACGTAGTTCATCACTACTTAGGTATTCAATATCTTTGTCTTTAATAAAGTTCTTTGCATAAGTTGACTTACCACTTCCAGGCAAACCAACGGCAATATAAATTGTGTTATTCATATGTGTATATTAACATCTACTTGTTATAAAGTCAAGAGAAAATTGTAAAGAGGAAGTAAAAGATGTTTATTTGGGGTGGTTGATATGGTATATATGTAATGTAATCAATGGTGGTTAC
>Ga0164293_10001315_pt1 | contig 20633 bp, 21 predicted proteins | sample GEODES118metaG_FD_111487 | JGI IMG/M metagenome (GOLD analysis project Ga0164293, IMG submission 111487) | Eutrophic lake water microbial communities from Lake Mendota, Wisconsin, USA - GEODES118 metaG | ecosystem: Environmental > Aquatic > Freshwater > Lake | place: USA: Lake Mendota...
AATAATGTTTCTAATTTAGAGTGGACAACTGCTTTAGAAAATAATTTGCATAGAAGCAAAGACACAATACAAACTACAAATCAAAATATTAAAATTTGGCGTGTAGACAAATTTACAAATGAAAAATTAGAATTGTATAATTCTATTTATTTAGCGGCTATATGGTGTTTTGAAAATAAATATTCAGATTCAATACATAATGCTAGAGGAAATATTAGTAATGTTGTTAGAGGCATTTATCATCAATCGTGTAGTTTTAAATGGACCATTGATGAACAAAACTCTTTAGAAAATGAAGAATGGAAAAATGTAGTAATAGATGGACAAACATTTTACCAGTATTTTGTTTCTAATTTAGGAAGATTTAAAAATTACAAAGGTATCATTATGGAAAATTATAAACCACATCATAGTGGATATATTTATGTCAGAGTAGATAAAAATAAATATGCGTTACACAGAATTATGGCTTATACATTTGTTGAAAATTTAGATACTGAAAAGTATAATGTAGTTAATCACATCGATGGTAATAAAACTAATAATTCAGCTAGTAATTTAGAATGGACAGACATTAAAGGTAATAATAAACACAATCATACTGCGGGATTAATTAAATATTTTAACAGAAAAATTGGACAATATGATTTAGAACATAATTTAATTAAGGAATTTGGATCTATTGTTGAAGCTGAAAAGGAATTAAAAATTACAACTATTAAAAAGGTTTTATATAAAAACCAAAATACAGCTGGCGGGTTTATTTTTAAATATTTAGACTAATTTATTTTTATTAAATTTAAATTATTATCTTTAATAGTATATATCATGGTACTAATGAACTCAGCACGCAGCGCTCGAAATGCGGCATCAATTTGCAATCGAACCAATGTTTGTGGAGGCGGAGCAAAAAAAGGCGGCCTCGCACCATCTGTGGGTTGGTATTTGTCGTCTAATCCCAATTTAATTGGTGCGACAAATACTCAATTTGGTCTTTTGTGCATCCCCAATAGAACGATCCAAACGCAACAATACGGATACAGAGCTACACACACTGGTAGAATGTAAATGGATTAAACATTTATCTACCATATTTTTATTTATACTAAATTTATTATATTTATTATAAATACTTATTTGTTAACAGAAAATTAATATGATTATTATCAAAATTGATTTTCGTTATTTAAATCATAAGCATTTTTAAGATTTTTATTTGCGGTTTCACATAATAAACGTCCAATATGTCTGCTATGTATTCTATTAAAAAATGCAGTTTCATATCCTGAATTAGTCCATTTTTGTCCATAGTCTTTTTCAAAAAATATATTTTGTGAATCAAAATTACCTAATTCTAATACAGTTTTAGCGTCTATTAAAGACGGATTTAAACTAAAATGAGGCCAATAATGAACATTTTTGTAATTTGCCCCATTATTATGATAGTTGTGAAGCACATATTTATTATTACTGTGTATTTTATGTCCAGTCACATTATAAGAACTAATAGTTTCCCCATAATTTCTATTAAATAATATTTGTTTTACATTTAATTCATTTAATTCATTAAGTGCATTTATGGCTTCTTCGACATAATTCATTTTATTATAAAATAAAAAATCGTCTTCCATATGGATCCAATAAGTTGGTTTTAATTCGTTCAATTTATTCCAAATAATATTCATGCTTTTTCTATGACCCTTCTCTTCTTGAGATTTCATGTAATATTCGATCCAAGGAAATCTGCTTTTCATTTCTAGTCTGTCTTCATTTGATGAATTGTCATCTACACAAAACCAAAAATCTATTTTATTTATATCTAACCAATGATTTAACATAGAATATATGGTTTGTTTAAATAGATCAAGTCTTTTACATGTTGTAAATGAAATAAATATCTGAGGTTTTGGTTTATTTTCAAATGAATAATAATAAAACTTTCTCAATAATAGTCTGCTTTTTTCAAACAATTTTGACCAAATAGTCACCATGCTGTCATCAATCTCTTCATTTTTTAAAGAAATATTATGTATCACTTCATCAAATGCATAAAATAACTGTAATGCACCTTCATTTGTATCATTATCAATCAAATCCATATAGAATTTAAAATTTGATACTGTTAATTTTAATAAATTATATGGTAGAATTTTATTTATAAATATGATTTTGCAGCATTCATAACCAGATATTTTATCATTAATGTAAAATGAACTAATTGCATTATTATATTCTAGCTCATTATTATACATAGATTTAAATAAAAACAATTTATTTTGTAATTCAAAATGTGGTTTATAATTTTTAAACTTGTGATACAATGCATTAACTAACAAATGTTGGTCATTACTTCTTAAATGATTTACAGCATTTATAATGCCTTCAATGCGTTCACTATCATATTTAATTGTTTTATACCAATATTTCAATGCATTTTCTTTGTCATTTTTTTTCATATACAAATCCCCAATAGTCAAACAACTATGATACTTTTCTTGATCCCACATCTTTAAATCCAAACATTTTTTATACCATTCAATTGCATCATCCATATAATTTGATCCAGCATCCTTGTAACTTTGAGCACAATAAAAAGCGTATCTACATGATAGACTATAATCTTTTTCAAGTTCATCAAAATGAGCTTTTTTTAATATGATTGCATCATCTCTGTATTTATTTGGATTTTTACTTCTGTTGCCACTTCTGCCTGATACAAAATGATAATTGCCTTCTATATTTTTACCTCCTTGAATCTCATCTATATGTTCCAAATATTCATGTAAAACACCTTTGAAACGCCATTTTTTTCTGTTATTAATTAAAAGTGGTCGATAATATACAAAATCTGTTCCAAATTTACATGCGTATCGATCACAGTCATATACATCGGGCAATACAAAATCACCTACAATTTCGTCATCTGCATCAAAAATAAAAAGCATATCTGTTTTATTATAAGCACATTCAAGGGCTTTTGTTCTATTGTATCCAAAATCTACCCATTCATGCTCGACTAATTCTCCATCAATTTGCTTATTTTTAAAAAAATCTGTAATTAGTTCTTTTGTATTGTCGGTTGAACCCGTATCTGATATTACCCAGTAACTAAAGTCAAAATAATTGCATAAGTTTTCTAAAGTTTTGATAATAATATGTGATTCATTTTTAACAATCATATTTAAACAAATAGTGGATTTCATTGCTATATTTTATGTTAGTTAATTAATATTTAATATTTAACATTTAACATTTAATAATTTAAAAACAACGTGCTATTAAATTATTATAACGAATGAATATTAAAATTGATGTCAGAGAGACTGAATTGCTAAAAAAGTGTCAAACAAATATTGAAGTGCTTTCCAATTTCAAAGATCTGAAATTGATTCCTGAGCAACTACCTTTAGGTGACATTATTATTAATGATGGTTCAAAAGATTTAGTTATTATTGAACGTAAATCACTCAGTGATTTAGCAGCCAGTATCAAAGATGGTCGTTACGAGGAACAATCATATCGTCTCAAAAATTTGTGGCATCACAATCATAATATTATTTATTTAATCGAAGGTGACTTCAATAGATTCAATTCATTTAAGGATCGCATTGATAAGTTAACACTTTATTCTGCAATGACATCGCTTAATTATTTCAAAGGGTTTTCAGTTTGGCGATCCATGTCTTTGGATGAAACTGCACTAATGATTTGTAATATGGCAAATAAACTTAATAAAGAAAAGGATAAGCAGCCATTTTATTCCAATAATTTATCGGTTCCTAACAAAGAAGTGGGTTTAAATGCAGAAGCTGCATCAGTAGACACAGAAGTGGATAGTTCAGTTAACACTTCAGACAAAGACTACTGCTCTGTAGTTAAAAAGGTAAAGAAAGATAATATTACTACTGAAAATATTGGTGAGATCATGTTATGCCAAATTCCAGGAATTAGTTCTACATCTGCTTTAGCTATTTTAGCACAATTTAAGACTTTGCCAAGCCTAATAAAGTCAATAGATGCTGATGAGAATTGTTTAAATAGTATTTGCACAACGGATGCAAATGGAAAGTCTAGGAAAATTTCAAAAACGGCCATAGCATCAATAATTAAATTTTTGAAGGCATAAATCCTTGAAGTCAATGACTTTATGGGAGGAAAAAGATATATATATTAAAAAAAAGTATTTCTAAAATATATAATGGGAATGGAAGATATTTTTATAGCTATTGGATTTATAGTTTTTTGCCTTGCCATAATATATTATTTTGGTCAGTGCATGTCATTTCAGACATCGATAATTGAAGGTCTAGAAAACAAACCAGATGAAGCTGCTGCTAAACCAGCTGGTGGAGTTGGAGCAAATGCTGCAGCCTATGCGGAATCAATTAAAGCTTTGACTGTTAAAATACAAGATGAACTATTAATAGACAAATACAAAGGAGATTATGAAAAAGTTATTATAGCCACGGATGATTTAATTGATATGTTAATGTTAAAAACAGCTTTAAGTGTAAAATATGATCCGACAGACCCTGGTAGATCAACAATGAGTTTATATGGATTAAATTATTTGAAAACCTCAAAAGATGCATTGAATGACGTAATGAAAATTGTAGATAAGGAGGAAGCTCGACTACTACAACTACTACATCTACATCTTTTGGTTTTTAAGCAATTTTAATTGCCACTTCATTGTCTTTGTAATAACCAGTATCAACTAAAGCTTGTGTGTAATCTGCTCCACCCCAATTAGGGTCCATTGCATTGTCGCTGTAAAGCATATTGGCGTCAGATTGCTCAATTGCATCTAGAGGTGTTCTTGCGCCTACATAATAAGACGATTGATCATAACCCGGGTAGCCATTTTCATTATAAGGTCCGTCATTACGCGCTGCATCTACTAAGGGCGTGAATTTCATAGGTAATGGAACTGGTGTTGTAGGCGGCAAGCCGCCCTGTAGCTCGGAAACGCTGGGTCTCACTTTATAAACACGGTTACCCTGCACATCATAAGAATTCTGCACATAAAGCACAGGACAACGAATACCGGCACCACGTTGCCATTCTAAAAACTCAGTATACTCTTCTAAATTGTTAAACATGAGTGGGTTTACTCCGGGGACTTGAGCGATTTCCGAATTATATAGGTAATATTTGGCGCCTTTTTGGATTAAGAGGTTAGGACATCGTAGCTCGCCATCCATAGTTGTTAGTCCTTCAAGCATATAAGATTTATCGGTTTGAGAATATTGCGTATAAAAATATAATCCTGCTAAAAATATAACAGCCATTATTGAAATCTTTAGTGAATTTGGCGACATATATATACTACAATAGGATAATTATTTATATATTTATTTCTCTTCTCTTTGCAACTTAAAAAACTAGTATATAATAAATTATATACTTAATATATAAATGCACATATTAAGTATACATAACAAATCTGAGTTATTTAAAAATAAGAAAACTCATACTTCTAAAAAAAATATGGTTGATGATTTAATCAAACAGAAAAAACATGTATTTATTATTATTTATATGGAAGGATGTGGTCCTTGCAATGCAACTAGACCTGAATGGTCTAAAATGGCTCACACATTGCAAAAGCAATATGCTAACAATAAAGATATAGTAATAATTGATTTAAACAAGGATTTGTTGCCCTTTGTAAAAAATGTGGGAAATGTAAGTGGATTTCCAACAATGAAATATATAACAGATAAAGGACATGTAATCGAAAGTTATGAAGATAGTGGGATTAAAAATAAGGATAGATCGGCTGATTCATTTATTAATTGGGTAGAGTCTAAGGTGTTAAAAGGAAAAATAGTTTCTACAACGATGTCTGGACCAGATCATGTTTATAAAAGATTAAGTAAGAAGGAAAAGACACGTAAGAAACATTTTAAGAAACCTAAAAGTAAAGGTAAAAGTAAAAAGAATCGTAAGGTTTAAATTAACAAATTATTTAAAATTATCTTTAGAATATCCGATTATAGCGCATGCAATCCGTTTGCCTGCATGACCAGTTGTCAAACTATCTGGGTATCCGCCTGAACCACAATCATCAGGGTCTGCATGAATAATTAATCCGCGTCCCAATATGTTAGCTTTGGTTCCTCGTAATCGAATAACATCATCATAAAATGTATATTGTGCGTTTCCCTTCGCATCTGTTTTTAAATTACCTAAATCACCTACATGTCTTTCTTTTTTTCCAGGACACCCATGTTGTTTTCCATATGGATTAAAATGAGCACACATGCTTTCACATTTGTCTGTTAGATCACCGGACTCATGCACATGGAATCCGTGCAATGCACTTTTTTTAAGTCCAACCAAGTTAACATCGATTTCAACTTGTCCGGTATCTTGTTTTTCAGTAAATTTCACGGTGCCTTTAATAGTGGGTCCATTGAAAACAGCGATAGCGGTAATTGGATCGCTCATTATAATATATTTATAATAGAATTCTTTAATTACTTTTAAACAAATAATAGAAATAATAAAACCCAAAAAAATAAAACAAATGGCGATAACAGGGGTAATCTTAATCATTATAATGTATTTATAAAATAAAACCTTAAATACTTTTTATATTAAATAACTTAAAGATATTGTATAAAGTATAATATCTTTATGTTTTTCATAACTATTTTGTTAGTTATCATTATACAACACATATATTTATACATTTTTTATAAAGATGCACATAAATTTGCTGATAAAATAGAATTATTTACTTACAATTTAGAAAAAGAAGAACACGATCTAACAGTGTATAAATGCGGCAATTTACAATCTAACAAAATTTTATTTATCTTATCCGGATCATATACACTTTGCTTTGATACCTATGTGCAAAAAATGGTATCTGATTTGTTAGTTATAGACTATATAAAGAACAATTATCAAATTATAATTATAGAAAAATTAAATAAATCAAGCATTGTAATGTATGATGATATCTCAATTTATTTGTTACATTTAAATGATCAAATAAAAATAGAAGAGCTAACAATATTGGGGTTTTCTAGCGGCGGAGTAATTGCTAGTCATGCATTAGCTCTGCTAAAATCATTACATTGTAAAAAACGAATAATTACATATGATACACCATATCAGGTAATGGAAAATGTGCTATCGTTTGAAAATAACACTATTTATAGATTAGATTATTATTTATATTCCGTTGTTCATGAAACTTATAAAAATCATTATAATTACGATAAGATAAAAGAGTTTGTTAGATACGACAAGCTAACAAATGGAGCATCTGATTTTGTAAAAATGATAAAACAAATACATAATTTTTCCGATGAAGAAATGTATTTTAGAACTGGGTTCAATTTTGATCAAGATAAGGATACCAAAATAATTAACATGTATTCAAAGTATGATGCTCTTGTAAACAGAGATATTAGTATGAAATATACAGAAAGCAATAAAAAAGAGTTTAATGTAATCCACGACACAATTGCTGCAATTGGTCACTGTAGTGACATGTGGTCGCCAAATATCCGCATTTTAAAGCATTTATTGTATTAATAATAATATATTATATAAAATTTGTTAGTTTTTCAATTATAATAAGGAATAAATATAGAATAAAATTGAATTAAATATTATTCTTTTTAATAAAGTAATAGTATAATATTTAAAATGGAACATACCTTTAAGTTATTCGAATTCAATATTTATAATGAGAAAAATGCCGACTTATCTAGTGATGGGTCAGATTATGATGATTCAGCTGGTTTCAAAAAAAAAGTAAACAGAGATAAATCTACTTTTGTGATTCAGATGTTTGGTATCAATGAAGAAGGACATAAGGCTTCTATTATAGTGGAAGAGTATCAACCATTCTTCTATCTCAAAGTCCCAAATGCTTGGGGGCAAAAAATGAAGATCGAATTTCAAGATCATTTAAAGGCAAAAGTAGGCGCTTACTATGAAAATTCTATTGTAGAGTGCAAGCTGATTGAGCGAAAGAAACTATATGAGTTTGACGCCGGCAAATTGCATCGATTCATCCAAATTAAATTTGCCAATGTGCCAGCCTACAACAAAGTCAAGAATTTCTGGTATCACGATGCAACGGATGAGGAAGGGCAAAGGGAGAGACGATTGCTTAAAAATGGATATAAATTCAAGGACTGTTTTATCGAGTTATATGAAGCAAATATTCCGCCTTTATTGCGCTTCTTTCACTTGCGAGAAATCAGTCCATCAGGCTGGGTAGCATTGCCTCATAAGAAGACTCTAGAAATCGTAGGAGTAAACAAAAAGACGACATGCGAACAAGAGTTTGTCATCAATTATAAAAATGTGATTCCATTGAATGACAAAGAGACCCGAGTTCCTTACAAGATAATGAGTTTTGATATTGAAGCCAGTAGCAGTCATGGTGATTTTCCAGTGCCTATCAAATCTTACAAGAAGTTGGCAACAAATATTGTAGATGTTTTTAGAAAACGCCCAGATTCTGATTTGGTTCCAGATAAATGCAAGACTCTTTTGAGAGAAATTATCAAGACAGCTTTTAACCAGAGTGCAGATCCTGTTCCAAATATAGATCTGGTTTATCCGAAAACGATCATATCTGCGGGGGATATAGAAGTGAGGACGGAGTCATGGCTACAAACGAAGGTCAGAGATCGTCAGTTAAATGACAGCGAAGAGCATCTAATTGAGAGCATGTTTGAAAATGCAAATAAAGCGCTACAAGTGGTTAAAGATGAAAAGGATGAAAATGAAGATGATGATGCGAATTCAGATGCAGATTCGGACAATGAATTAGTAGTAGAAGAACCAGAACACTATTTTAAAGTCGGTAGCGGATTTAAACCCGAAAGCTATAAAAATAAGCAATCCACCATTGTAGATATAATGTGTGATAAGAAGTTCGATAGAGAAGGAAAAATCAATGAATTAATTGTATCATTGCGCAATCAATTCCCTGCATTAGAAGGCGACAAAGTTACCTTTATCGGTTCCACATTTGTTCGATACGGTGAAAAAGAGCCTTATTTGAATCATTGTATCGTTTTAAATACTTGTGATACACTAGAAGGATCAGTGCCCAATTCAGAGATTGAAACCTATAGAACGGAAGAAGAAGTTCTTTGTGCTTGGACTAATCTAGTGCAAAGAGAAAATCCAGATATTGTCATTGGTTACAATATATTTAGTTTTGATTATGAGTTCATGTTTCGCAGATCGCAAGAGTTAAACTGTGTTGATGAATTTCTTAAATTATCTAGAAATAATGATGAACTTTGCGCGACTATAGATTACAAAACTGGAAAGACAGAAATCGATAAGAGTAGCATTACACTTGCATCAGGAACATATGATCTTTCAATAATAAAAATGAATGGTCGGCTTCAAGTAGATATGCTTAATTGGTTTCGACGCACAGAAAATCTTACATCTTACAAGCTGGACTATGTAGGCGGACATTTTATCGGAGATTATGTAAAAGGTTTAGAGCATATAACAAAGGCAGATGATTCTGTGGAACTTAGAACTCGTTTTAAAACTGCAAATATGACTGGCTTACAAGTAGACAGTTTCATTCATTTTGAAGAGATCAATCACTCAAGCGATTATTATAAGGGCGGCGATAAGTTCAGAGTTACAAGTGTGAATAAAGAAGGCGGATGGTTTGAAATCGAAGGGCATGAGAATCCGCAAGCAAAGGCAGTCAAATGGGGCTTAGCAAAAGATGATGTGACTCCTAAAGATATTTTCCGAATGACAAATGAAGGACCAAGTGCAAGAGCAGTTATCGCAAAATACTGTATTCAGGATTGCAACTTAGTGCAGCACTTGTTTGCCAAAGTGGATGTAGTAACAGATCTAGTAGAAATGGCAAAGCTATGCAGTGTTCCAATGAGTTTCTTAATTTTCAGAGGCCAAGGTATTAAACTAACAAGCTATGTGGCTAAAAAATGCAAAGAGAAGGGTGTCTTAATGCCAGTTATTGACAAAGGATCAAAGGATGATGGTTATGAAGGTGCAATTGTTTTAGATCCAAAGTGCGGACTTTACTTAGACAGTCCTGTTCCAGTTGGCGACTTTGCCTCTTTGTATCCATCTTCTATGTTATCGGAGAATTTGTGTCCTAGCAGCAAAGTATGGACAAAAATATATGATTTAGCAAACAATTTGATTGCAGAAACCGGCTCCAAAGACCAAGTTACAGGACAATATATTTATGATGGGCTGCCTGGATATGAATATGTGGACATTACATTTGATACTTATAGATATGTCAGAAAGAGTGCAAAAGGTCGCGCAGAAAAAGTCAGATCTGGATACAAAGTGTGTCGATTTGCACAACCACAAATGGTCGCCGGTCCTAAAGGACTTGTAGAAGAAAAAGCAATCATGCCTTCTATTTTGCAAGAATTGCTAAAAGCCAGAAAAGACACAAGAAAGTTAATACCTAATACTCCTGATGAATTCATGAAGAATGTTCTAGATAAACGACAGCTTGCTTACAAAGTTACAGCCAATTCTCTTTACGGACAACTTGGTGCCAAGACAAGCACATTTTACGAGCCTGATATTGCAGCATCAACGACTGCAACTGGACGCCTACTTCTCACATATGCGAAGCGTGTTGTAGAAGAATGTTACGAAGATATTGACATTGATACAAAATATGGCAAAGTGAATGTAAAATCTGACTACATATATGGTGACACTGATAGTGTATTCTTTAAATTTAGTCTGCTGGATAAAGAAACAGGAGAACCAATAATAGGTTACAAAGCACTAGAATTGTCTATTGAAATTGCACAAACTGCTTGTCATACAGTCTCAAAATTCTTGAAGCAACCACATGATTTTGAATATGAAAAGACATTTATGCCGTTTTGTTTACTATCAAAAAAGCGATATGTAGGCATCTTGTATGAAACAGATCCGAACAAGGGAAAGCGAAAGGAAATGGGAATTGTTCTTAAAAGACGAGATAATGCGCCAATAGTAAAAGATGTTTATGGTGGTGTCATCGACATCTTGATGAAAGAATGTAATGTGCAAAAGGCAATTGAATATGTGAATCGATGTTTGCAGGAAATGGTGGATGGACAAGTTTCAATGGACAAATTAATCATCACAAAATCGCTTCGATCATTCTATAAAAATCCGCAGCAAATTGCTCACAAAGTTTTAGCTGATCGAATTGCAGCTAGAGAGCCAGGAAATAAACCTACATCAGGAGATCGTATTCCATTTGCATATATTATTCAGGCAAACAAGAAGGCACTGCAAGGTGAAAAAATAGAGACACCAACCTACATAAAGGAGAAAGGGTTGCAATTGGATTATTCATTTTATATTACGAATCAAATTATGAAACCATTATTGCAGTTATTTGGTCTAGTGCTAGAAGACATTTGGCGCATGCAAAATAAAAGTGCAAAGATATCGAAGTTTAGACGAGAGATAGCAGAGCTTAGAAGAGAACAAGAAGATAATAAAAAATTTGAAGACAAGTTGGCAAAGATGAAAGACAAAGAGGTGAAGACATTGATATTTGATAAGTATTTGAGAGAAACAAATAATGCAAAAGAGGGAAACCAAAGTGTAGCTAAGTTCTTTACAAAGAAATAGAAAAGTATTATTATTAAATTAAATTTAATAATAATTTAAAACAATATAAATTTATAAATATTTTTTATTTTAATAACAGTTTAATTCAGGTTCCTTTTTAACAGTTGCATTGCTATTTGTAAAATAGCTTAAAAGATTTGAAATGTGCTTATGTATTCTTTGGACTTGGTGAAACACATATGTGTGATTTGATCCATCGTCGGTATCAATATGTGGAACATAGTCCTCCTCATCCTCCTCTTCATCCTCATCAGTATCATTAGTTGAACATAAATTATTTAATTTATTAATTTGCTCATCAATATAATCCTCTCCATAGGTTTTAATATATAAATTATTAAATGTATCTAACCCTTCAGCCTGCAACTTACACATGATTGCATTCATGGTTCTTTTATGTAAGATTGCCATTTCAGGAACAGATAACTTTAATAGGTCATATTCTCTTTCTAATCGCAGACATTCATTAATAGTCCATTTATATCCATTGCGCCATGCATTGATATCAATATTTTCAAATTCTTCACAAGTGTAAGTGTTCATTTTATAATATAATAATCATATATCTTTATGTTGTTTTAAAATACAATATGTTTTTTATTTAAGTTTGATTATTATTAGATCTTATTATGGTCTCAAAAATGAGAGCATCAGTTGTTGGATCATAAATAATACGATCATTATTTGTTCTAGCGTTAGTAGTTGTATTTGCATTTGTGTTTGTAGAAGGATTCAATAAATTAGTTAAAAATCTACTAGCAATTGATGATAAAATATTATCAGAAATTTCATTGTTAGAAATATCGATTGTTAGTTGATCTACAAGATTAGTTACAGGATTCAAATTAGAAATAGAAGTAGAACTTGTTTCGGGTGTAGTTGAAGTTGAAGTTGTAGCTGTAGCTGTAGTTCTAGTTGAACGAATATCATGTCTGCAAACTGGACAACGAACATTGTTTCTAAACCATTGATTAAATTGATCAGGAAAAAATATATGTCCGCAATGATGAAGTTGACGAACAGTATCATCAGAAGAAAAAGGTTCTAAGGAAATGGCACATGAAGTGCTATTAGGTGGTTGAATACTGTCGAATCTAACAAGTCTGGATGCATTATTAATTTGTTCTTGGGTTGGTCTAATAGGAACAGTAGAATTTAAAAATGTGGTAAGAAAATCAGTAATATGTGGATTATTTTCATGGCGACGAATATTTGTAGTATTATTTGTAATTACATCATTCATAAATTCAGTAATATATGTTGAACGTTCAATTGGATTATTATAATCATAATGAATAAATGGTCCTCTTTCAGAATTAGTATTTACAAAAGGATTCAAATGATTTTGTCGATTATTTCTGTTAGGTCGAACAGATGATCTGTTTGTTTGATTATTTCTACCCATATTATTTCCTATTAAATTATTTATATTATTTCTAATATCGTCTAATGTATTAAACAAACGCGTAATATGTGCATTGGTTTGATTGTATTGAGTAACATACATACTAACAAGTCGTTGTCTTTCTTGAGGGCTAATATTAAAATCAGACATATTTATAATAAATATATTATAATAAATATGTTTAAATATATTGTTTTATATTAATTATAAATAAAAGTAATGAGTTTCAATAAATATAATAATAAAGGATTATCAGGTTTAGCCAATTTAGGAAACACATGTTTTTTAAATTCTTGCATGCAAGTCATATCTCATACATATGAATTAAATAATTTTTTAGAATTAGAGACATATAAAAAACGATTAAAAAATAAATGGGATTCTGCACTACTTATCGAGTGGGATGAATTGCGAAAAATTTTGTGGAAGGAAAATTGTATTGTATCCCCTGTAAAATTTGTCAAGACTGTTCAAAAATTGGCTCAAATAAAAGAGAGGGATTTATTCACTGGTTATGAGCAAAATGATCTGCCTGAATTTCTAATATTTATAGTTGATTGTTTTCATAATGCCTTGTCAAGAGAGGTAAATATGAATATTCAAGGCACTCCGGAAAATGATAGAGATAAAATAGCATTATTGTGCTTTGAAAAAATAAAACAAATGTATTCAAAAGATTATTCTGAAATATGGAATATATTTTATGGGATACAAGTATCACAACTAGTAGAAGTAGAAACTAACAAAATTATGAGCATGACTCCAGAACCGTTTTTTATTATTAATTTACCGATTCCACAAAATAATAAGTCGCCGTCATTGTTGGATTGTTTTGATTTATATGTTGAAGGAGAAATTTTAGATGGAGATAATAGTGTTTTAAATGAAACTACTGGTAAAAAAGTAGCTGCTCAAAAAAACCTAACTTTTTGGAGTTTGCCAACAATATTAGTGATTGATATTAAGAGATACAATGTTTCAAATAGAAAAAATCAGATATTAATAGATTTTCCATTAACAGATTTAAATTTATCGAAATATGTTATTGGATATAATAAAGATACATATATTTATGATCTTTATGGGGTGTGCAATCACGGAGGTTCTGTTCTAGGTGGTCACTATACATCTTATGTAAAAAATGCAAATGATAAATGGTATCATTATAATGATACTTCTGTAACAGAACAAACCCTAATCCAACAAATAATTACGCCGAAAGCGTATTGTTTTTTCTATAGAAAAAGAGCAATAAAATAAATATTTGATTTATATATAATATAAATGACAGATTCAAACAATGATACCAATACGGATTCTGATACGTCTGATTCAAATACAGTAAATACTGGTTTAGGAACTGTTGCAACAGATATGTATGGTTTTATAAACGGTTTATTATCTAATCCAAGTGTTATAATTATTTTAGTTGTTGTTATATTAATTTATGTATTAATATTCATGTATTTAGGCGAAAGTGGATCAACTGGTTCAGAATCCGCGTTTTCTCCTATATCTAGTCCTAGCTCTAGTTCTTCATCCAACTCTAGTTCAAATACGATAAGTATTATGGTTGTAGCTATTTTTATTATTTTAGTTATAATTAACGGATTACAATACTTTTTTGGAGTGGATATAGTAGCGTCTCTTAAAAATATATTAACAGGAAACCCAGAAGTTGATATTACGGTAGATACATCTGTAATAGATGCAGGAAAACCAGTAGTGCCAGAAATAATGATAAGGCCTCAAGTATTTAATATTCCTGAAAACACATATGTTTATGCTGACGCAAAGGCTTTATGCACTGCATATGGATCAAGATTAGCAACATATAAAGAAGTAGAAGATGCTTACAATAAAGGTGCTGAATGGTGTAATTATGGATGGTCAGATGGTCAGATGGCATTGTTTCCAACTCAACAAAAAACATTTGATGAATTGCAGAAAATAGAAGGACATGAAAATGACTGTGGTCGCCCAGGTGTAAATGGTGGTTATATACAAAATCCGGCACTTAGATTTGGTGTGAATTGCTATGGATATAAACCGAGAATGACACCTGAAGAAGAAGATTTAATGGCAACCCAACCGATATATCCAAAGACAGAAAAAGACATTGCTATGGAGAATCGTGTGAATTATTGGAAGGATAAACTAACAGAAGTATTAGTTTCTCCATTTAATCATAATACATGGAGTAAGTTATAAAATAACGACCTTATAAGTTATAAAATAACGACCTTATAAGTTATAATTGGCTGTATTGTTCATTTTGTATTTTTTTTTCAACAGCATATTGAATGTCAAAAATAATATTATATAATATTTTAATTAAAAATATTGTGAGAAATAATTTTAAAATTTTAAAAATATTAAAAGTTAATGGAAGGTTTTCATCAATATTTATGTCAAATTTAATGCGACATATTGGACAAGAATGTGTTTTATAAATCCATTTCATTAAACATCTATTGTGAAAAAATCCGTTACAACTGCAAGAAGTATAATACATAGAAGAAGATAATAATGATTGCATTTTATATATGTTATTGTTAGTTGTATATTTATCCCAGCAAATAAGACATTGTTCATCATTATATATTATATTATGATCATTGTCATATATAATATCATTATCATCGTAATGATTGAATGTAGTAAAATACATTTATACTGAGTTATATTATAAATGTATTTTTAAATCAAAACTTAAATTTGTTAGTTTTTATTTGGCTCTTTTGGTTTTTTTGACTTTCTTAGAGAGAAGTTCATTATTTTTTGGAATATGCTTTCTAGTTTTTCTTTTCTTTTTATCATCATATTCAATCATTGCATATAATTTATCAAAAATATCGTCGGGTAATGCTACATGCTCTTTTTTATAGTTCATTTGTTCTTTATTTTTATGATTGGGTTGTGTAATATAGTATAATCCAGCAGGAACTGCCATATTTTCAAAGCTGTTAGAAACTTTTTCATCTTTACCTCCATGTTGACTAAGATTAAGTGTTTGCATAGGAGAGATGCCTTTTTGTAACATGTGTGATTCTACATTATATCCTCCACTCATGATATTACCTTCTGTATTTTTATAAAAAATTAAATCATTTTGTAAAATAGTTGTCATATATACTATTTTGATATAAATTAATTGTTATAAAATCGCTTTATTTCAGGGACATACTTGATTTCACGTTTATTTTTAATATATTCAATAATTTTATTTACTTGATCTTCATTTTTTATAATTTCATGTAAACATGTTTCTAGATATTTAAATGTTAAAACCTGAGTATCTTTTGTTTTTATAAATTTAATTCTCCCATCGCTTATTTGCACTGTTGCGTTAGATAAATTAGAGTTTTCGACATGATTAAAAATAACATCATTTAATGTGCTTTTTTTGTCTCGAAGCTCCTTCATTTTATCAGTTAGTTGTTTCATTTGATTATCTATAGATACCCATTGTTGAATATGTTGCTCAAAACTCATAATTAATATAGATTTACAAAAAAAATAATTTGCTAAATACAGCAGTTATATATTATATATTATGATTCAATATATAATAATTATCGGGTAAAATAATATATTTAATAAGTATTTAAAGACAAATTATCATATTAAAGACAAATTAATATATTTAGCGCCTGCGTTTAATTGATCCTTTATGAGACGATCCATGACGTCTAGTATGTCTCTTTCCATAAGCCTGTTGCATTCCCAATAATGCTAAAGGAACTGCGGCTTGTTCCAAAACTGCACCCCAATATCCTCCTTTCTTTCCACGACTTTGGCTCTTCGATTGTTGCATTTGCATCTGTTGCATTTGCATTTGTTGCATTTGACGCATTTTATGTCTCTTATGTCTGTGCTTTTTACCACCTGACATACTAGGAGACAACGATGGTTGAGCATCTTGTGCATTAACGTTTTTAATTGGGACAATATTATTGCTTTGAGATGTTCCCAAATTCTGTCCAGGTTGAACAGATAATGAATTCATAAATTGCGTCCAACCATTACCTAAATTGTTCATTTGAAACCCCCATGCACTGTCAGGATAAGCTCCCCATGCACCTCCTCTTTGAGATCTTCGCTGAGTTCTTTGTTGAGATCTTTGCCTTCTAACGCTACGACTTTGACTTTTTGAACGACCTGTCATTATATATATTTACAGGAAAAAAATAAAAATCACAAATTAAAAGGTTATATAGGATTTATGATTGTTTTATTGCGCAACAAAGTTATCAAAATAACTAGAATGGCTAAAATTAAAATAAAAATTAAAAATACCAAAAATATTATCAAATAGATATACGGATATATTTGATATAATATTAAATCAGTTACAGGTGAAAAAATTTTCTTCACCTCATTCCTAACATCCTCGGTTTGCAATATGTCTAAACATTGTTTAATTAAAGAATTTGGATTTTTCATAAATATACTTATAACAATAAAATTATATACCATTTTTTTCGAAAATTAATTGCATTTATTGCGTGTTTTTTATATTTTATTTTTCTCTTATTTCAATAAACAATGAACGATATAATTGAACCAACTATAGACTATGATTTTTCTAATCTTTATTTAGGACCTCCTAGCACCATAGCCGGAGGTGCATATTTTACACGTATTATGTATAATAATAATAAACAATTATATATTCAAACTCCTAAAAGTTTAACTAAACAAGGATTTGTTAAAAGTGGTAAAAAAATTTATGTTGATCTCATGTTTGATAATAATGACACTGTTTTCATTAATTGGATTGAAAATTTAGAAGCAAAATGTCAAGAACTTATATTTAGCAAAGGTGATAACTGGTTTCAAACTAAATTAGATAAAGATGATATTGAGACTGCGTTCACCTCACCATTTAAAATTTACAAATCCGGAAAATTTTATCTATTAAGAGTAAATGTTAAGCCTAATATAAAAATATTTAACGATGATACAAAAATAATTAATTTAGAAGATCTTACTGCTGATAAAACACTTATTTCAATCATAGAAATACAAGGCATAAAATTTTCTTCAAGAAATTTTCAAATTGAAATTGAACTTAAGCAATCTATGGTCGTTAGTCCAGATCCATTTTTGGATGCATGCTTTATTAAAAAACCTAACAAAAAACAAAATTCTGCAGATGAAGAAGAAGTAGATCTAGACGAAAGTATTAATGATTCTGATAATTTATTTGCAACTCCTTTAACAAAACAAAAAATAGAAACCCCTATTATCGAATCCTTTAGTAATATTGATATTGATAAAAAAACAGAAATGAATACTGCAATTAATTCAAAAACTAGCGGTAGTCCTATTGTAAATACAAATATACAATTAGGAGATATTACTGATTTGGATTTAAATTCTGATAATAATTCTGATAATATTATTTTAGAAATAGAAGATCTATCAGTAGAACCTGTAAAAATAGATGATATCAATATATTAAAGGAAGTTGATCCTTCTTCTAGTTTAGAAGATAATTTAGAAAGTTTTACTCTTAAAAAACCAAACCAAGTATATTATGAAATATATAAAAAGGCCAGAGAAAAAGCCAAGGCGGCAAAAAAAGAAGCTATATTAGCATTTTTAGAAGCTAAAAATATTAAAAAGACATACATGTTAGATGATATAGATGAAAGTGATGAAGACGAAGATGAAGATTTAAATTTCAATGAAATTGAAGAAATCGAAGATATATAAGAATTTAATTTATTTAGACATTTCTTTATCCTTTAGCACAAATTCTAATTTACAAGTTATTAATTAAACAATTAATTAATAATTTGAAAAATATTTTATCCCTAATTTTATATAATGAGTGATTTCTTTTCAAAAATCTTGGCAGTCTTTCCAAAAGAAGTTAGAGATAACTGGGTTTTAATTATATTACTTATAATTGGTGGCATGTATTTTATGAACTACCTTAACATGAAGGGATCTTACGGCACAGATATGATGAGCGGTAATGATCAAGCTGCATACAAGAAGCAAGGAGGATCTACTGCTTCTAGTGGAGCTAAACCAGCAGAAGACATTGATGGCAGTGGTAATGGTAGCTTCGCTCCTGTAAACGGTGTTCCTTCTAATGGTGGCATGCCTTCTTCTTGCTCCAAGCCTAACATGCAAAACCCTGCAGATTTATTGCCCAAGGATAACAACTCTCAATGGGCTCAGCTAAACCCTGCCGGTAAAGGTGAGTTCGCCAATACCAACTTTTTGAAAGCTGGTTACCACATTGGTATCGATACTATCGGACAAACTTTGCGCAATGCCAACTTGCAGATCCGCTCCGAACCCGCTAACCCACAAGTCAGTGTAGGACCTTGGAATTTAAGCACAATTGAACCCGACTTCATGAGACCTCCTCTTGAGGTTGGTCAAGGTGTTCAATAAAAACATTTTGTGACCATAATTTAAAAATTTAAAATTTTTAATTTAATATATTAAATTAATTCTTTATCAAAATCTTTATATAAAACATATAAATATTTTGTCAATATTGTTAATTAGCTCTTGTAACCAATTATATTTTTCAGTTAAAACTGCATAATTTTATTTAATTCATTTTTATTAAACCTATATATTATATGTTTGATAAAGAAAGCATCATATTTTATTTTATTTTAGCAGTTATTATATTTGTTTGTTTAAAAATTTATCGTGAATCCGATGCATATAATTTAAAATGTATTATATCTAACGTAGACGGTGAAACATATTGCGTAAGAGATCGATCTAAATTGGAACTAGCCGCAGATTTGTTAGCACAAGTAACCCAAAAATGCAAAGATCTTGTTTTACACTTGGGAAAAAAATATCCAGAAGATGAAGATGTGCAACGATTAGTGCAGAAATTTAATCCAACTAAAATATCTGAAACGCTTCCTACTAGCGAACATACTGCATACAGTGAAAATAAAGGTGAAAAATTGGCATTCTGTTTAAATACAACAAAGCAAGGTGACAAACTCATCGACATTAATACACTTACATTTGTCGCTTTACATGAATTAGCCCATGTTATGACGGTGTCAGAAGGACATAAACAAATATTTTGGCAGCATTTTAAGTTTTTATTAACGGAAGCAAAAGAAATAAATATTTACACACCAGTAGATTACAAGAAAAATCCTGAACCATATTGTGGCATGAATATTACAGATAATCCATACTATGATTTAGCATAATTCAGTAATGAAGTTTATTTTGCAATTTTTTTAAAAGTATATTATATATGTCAATATTTTCAATATTTAAAGTAAATAAACTAACAAATAAAAATAAAACAGATACGATATATGTATTTTGTGGATCTACTCTTGATCTAGATTTAGAGACAGATCCCAATGAGCTATTTGAAAGAGATCCTGATAATGACGCATTTCAGAATATTTTTGAAAAAGAAGAATTAGACAATATTAAAACTAACAAGATCCGAGTAGAATTTTTAAGACAGTCGATTCATATAGATGACAGCATTGGTGTTATTAAGCTCAAAGTATTTGAAGCTATTCGTCGATCTGTATCAATGAGTGAAATATATCTATTTTGTTTAAAGGATGAAAAACTGAATCCAATA
>Ga0164293_10001316_pt1 | contig 20627 bp, 11 predicted proteins | sample GEODES118metaG_FD_111487 | JGI IMG/M metagenome (GOLD analysis project Ga0164293, IMG submission 111487) | Eutrophic lake water microbial communities from Lake Mendota, Wisconsin, USA - GEODES118 metaG | ecosystem: Environmental > Aquatic > Freshwater > Lake | place: USA: Lake Mendota...
ATTTGACAATCTTTTAGGTTCATATGAAGGGCAAAAAGCTTGTATAAAAGAAATATCTCCTTCTAGACGAGAGTTAAGAGTTCAGCTATCACAATCAAGTCCAGAGCTTGTTAAGCAATTAAATTCATTTAAGAATAGATGGGAAGAATTAAAGCGTGATGATATCTTTGATTCATTCGTTATTAACTTTGGATTTAATGAAACTTATCAAGTTATTAATCTAAGATTTGATATAGATTCAGACATACCTGAGATAATTGTAAAACTTTACGCCCCGCTACCTTCTAAGCACGGAGAAAAATCAAAAATTTGGTTCTCTGAAGAAATTATAGTTCCAATAGTAGAGTCTGTATCGATTGTACCTAAACATATTGGAGACCCAGTTAATACATTAGCCGCTCCTAATTTTGAATTAGAAGGAACTGACGGAGCATCTATTGCTACTAATTTTAAATCTTGGAATGATTTATTATCTGAGAATATGTCTACTTCTCAGCAATTAATAGACAATTATTTTTCAGGTTCATTATCAGGAATTAAATTAAATATAAATTATAGAGATTTTTCTAATTTTGTACATTATGGTTCAGCAGTAGAAAGAGTCAAAAATTTCAAATATAAATTAGAATTAATTGAATATTTTACAAGCCAGCTAACTACATTATCTGCAGTAACAGATTCTACGACAGTTAACATTAATATTCAAGATACATATAATAAGCGAAACAAAATAGTTTCAGGATTTGATGATTTTGAAAAATATTTATTCTTTGAAAACACCGGAAGTGCGCTATATTCGCATGTAGATAATACATCAGGTTCTATTAATCCATGGCCTAAAAAAGGATTAACTGGTACAACATATACATGGGCAACAGCTTATGAATATTGGGACAAAGCCGCTACTACATGGAACACTTATCAATCTGGATATGATCCTTATAGTTATTTTGCAGATTTATATCCAATTCAAAGTATATCTGGTCAGGCATATTATTACGATTTGTTAGAGCAAGCAGAAATTTATGATAAATTCAATGTGCATGCTCTGACAAATACAGTACCGATGCAAATTCAAAATTCATCCGACGGTGAAGATTATGCATTGTTCGTAAACATGATATCACAGCACTTTGATATTTTATGGACTTACATTAACAATTTAACTTCTATAAAATATAGGGAAGAGCATCCTAAAGATGGTATGCCCGACGATTTACTTTATCACGTTGCTGACTCAATGGGATTCAGTTTATTAAACGGAAAGTCATCTTCTGAATTATGGAAATACTCATTAGGTACAAATTCTGACGGTACTATTAATTCAGATGCTATTCCATTAATTAGTACGTTATCTGACGAATCTAATACTAAAGAAGTTTGGAGAAGAATTGTAAATAATTTACCTTACATTTTAAAAACAAAAGGAACATCTAGAGCAATTAAAGCGTTAGTAACTTGTTTTGGTATACCGCAATCCGTATTAACCATTAAAGAATATGGAGGGCCTTCTACATTCACAGATAATGATCATTTTCCGGAATATGTGCACGATGTGTATCATAAAGCTTGGTTAGCAGAAGGCATATCTTCAGTTTCTATACATAATGTAAATAATTTAGAAGGGGCGTCTTCTGCTCCTGATACATTAGAATTTAGATTTAAAACTGATAATAATTTTACATATAATTACGGAGAAAATTATTTAATTGCGGAAGGAGTTAATTTAGGTTCTCCTAATTGGCAATTATTATTAACTAGAGAAAATACCTATAATAATTTAGGTAAAATTATATTTAGAGATGTATCTAATGCTAGTGATACTGAAGTTGGAAATTTAGAAATATTTGATAATAGCTGGCACACTGTAACTCTAGAAGACAAAGTCAGTTCCACTGATACTATATTAAAGGTTGCAAAATCACTTTATGGAAAATCTATATATATTAATTCTGGATCTGCCGGTACATATGCATCTAATTTATTTACAAGCACGACTGATGTAAAATTCGGAGCTGCTGCTTCAATACCTGCTACAGCTCCAGCATTTATATTCAAAGGTCATATTCACGAACTTCGTTTATGGTCAGGTTCATTAAATGACGATACTTTAATAGAGCATACTCAATCTCCAGCATCTTATACATATGATGTTAATAGAAGTGTTAGAGCAACAGGTGAAGAAGCATTAAAACCGTACAGTCATTTATTAGCTAGATATCCATTAAATAATTCTGAATTTGATGTAAACAATACTAATAGGCAATATTCAGCACATCCTAATCAAACAATTAATGTAAGTGGGTCCGCCTCTTCTACATATTTAAGCGTTACAAGTGTTGATAATTTTGTTTTAGAAGGATTTGAAGAAACTTATTATACACCATCTCCTTCGCTAGGAGGTTCAAGTTTATATACAAATAAAGTAAGAATAGAATCTTCTTCATTAGATAGAAATAAAAGATTAAATACTAAAACAAGGGTAGAAAAATCTTCATTTGATAGATATTCAATTGATTCAAATAGAGTTGGAGTTTATTTTTCTCCTCAAACTGCAATTAATGAAGATATATTTAATCAGTTAGGATATTTTGAAATTGACGATTATATTGGAGATCCTGGAGATACTTATAATGAGTCTTATTCTGCACTAACTTCTTTTGCTAAAAATTATTGGTTAAAATATGAAAATCGAAATGATTTTGAAGCTTATTTCCGAGCTTTAGAAATTTATGATTTCACTTTGTTTAAGTATATTAAAAAATTACTTCCTCAAAGATCAAATGCAATAGTAGGATTAGTAGTAGAACCAAATGTTTTAGAACGAAGTAGAGTAAGATTAAATAGAAAACCTACTATAGAAGATTTAACTAATGAGACAGTTATCGCTCAATTCGATCTTCCATTAGGAATGGAGTATGAAGATTTAGAAGGTGCTGTTGAAGAGACAATATTACCTCCTAATATTGATTTCGATGCTGACAAACAAGCAGAATTAGACGGAGTTCAAATAAATACCAATATTGATTATGATGCTGAAAAGCAGGCTATGCTAAATTATATTCAAATTCAACCTAATATTGACTATGATAATTTAGGGGAAGGGTATTTATCTGGAATTTCATTAGATACTTCTATAATCTATGATGCTAATAAACAAGGAGATTTAGAAAGTACAAATCCTTCATTAGAAGATTCAAGTGTTATTAAATCAAAAGATGGGACTGTATTAACTAAAATAGATACTGTTAATAAAACAGGTAATTCATGGATTCAAAATAGATATATCGGAATTTATAAATTAACTCAGTCAGGTTCATATGCGCCAATACAAAGACAAGTTTCTAGTTCTAGAGAATCTACGACTTTACAAAAAATAAATTTATTTTATAGCAGTCCCGCTTCAGCATCAGCTCAACTGCCATACTCATCTAGTTATTCATTTGCAGATGTCAATAGAGAAACTTCAGCAGGTTGGAGAAACGCTAGATATGCAGGATGTAAACTTTCTGCTACGGCTGTAAATGTAAATTCAGCACAAACTGTCGACGGAGGTCCAGTAGTTAAAGTAACTAAAGTTAATCCAAATAAAATTGTATTTGCAAACGGTCAATTGACGACTATAAATGAAGCAACTACAGGAATCAAAAAGAAATCAATTTAAAATAAAAACTTAGATTTTTAAACATTACATATTTATTTAAAAGAAATTATATATTATGGGATACTTAAATAATAGCACAATCACTGTTGACGCAATCTTAACAAAGAAGGGTAGAGAATTGCTAGCTCGTGGTAAAGACGAATTTAAAATTACTCAATTTGCATTAGCTGATGACGAAATTGATTATGATTTGTGGAACCCTGCACATCCATTAGGAACTAACTATTATGGAATCATCATTGAAAATATGCCATTGGTAGAAGCGACAGCTGATGAGTCTAATATTATGCGTTATAAATTGGTAACATTACCAAAGAAAACTGCGAGAATACCAGTTATCTCTGTATCACAAACGACAGCAACTCTTACCTCTCCAGGTCAAGTATTTACAATTGTTCCAACAACAACAAACTTTACTTCAGGTAACGCAACTTTAGGATATACTGCAATTTTATCTAATTCAGATGTATGTTCATTACAAGTTGTTAGTCCAGTATTAGCAGGTGTTAGCCCAACCGTTCCTAGATTTATTGGGGATGCAGAAGCTGCGACTTCAGTATCAGCAGTTGGATTTAGCTTTAATATTATTGCAAAGCAACAATTGGTTTCAGATGTAAGTGCTACGGTAACAATTATTGGAAACGAAACAGGAGGAAGAACGACAGTAACAGTAACAGTTAAGAAAACATCATTAGCAACTTCAACGGGTACTCCGATTACTAATGCTAGATAAGATAACAATTTTTAATAAAATAAAATACTAGTATGGCTATAGGAACGAAAACCGATATGATGCAAGCTAATATAGCTGCAAAGTTCGAAGGCCAAGCGATTAAAACGGCACAGACTGATGCAGTTTGGTTAATACAAAACGGTAGAAAATTAATATTTAATAGTCAACTTGCATATGATACATATGCAAAACTAAACCCATCATTTAATGTTGCATTTACAATTGTTACTGCACAAGAGGCTGCAGCAGTGCCTGATGGAGGATTCGTTAATGATAGCGGTATACCAGTACCTAATCCTGCCGCAGCTGCGTCATCAGCAATGATGGAAGAAACGATTGAATTAAAAGCTCGATCATTAGCTAATGAATTTGTTAAGCAAATTAGAAACCAAACTCAACAAGCAGCATCTGGAAGAGTATTTACTAGATTTGAGCCAGTATCTGACATATTAGAAAATCAACAAGTTCAAGTAACTGCAGGATTATTTACTAATAATGCAGCTACAATGTCAGCCGCGTTTACATCATCAGCTCAATCAACAACTTCTAAACAATATTATTACGAAGCTTGGAATGGAGCAGCAGCGACATCAGAAGCACAATTTTCTGTAGCATATGGAAATAGAAAAGGCTCAGGTTCGTCAGCAGCGGGTACATTAAACGACTCTCCTTCTAGAGCAGTATATTCTCAATATAGATTGTTGCTATTGAATCCAGGAGATACTACATTTACCTTTGGTGATGGTACATCTTCAGATTCTATATACGCTATTAATTATAACAGAGCTAGATTAAAAGATAAATTAGACCCAGGTAACTGGCAATTGACATTAGCTCAATTATCTGGTTCAGCAGTTCCAAACGCATCGCACACAGGATCAAATGTTAAGCTAGCAGATAATCCTAATTTTATTACATTAATTGACGATTCAGGAGATGTATTTAATACAGGTACTCTGGGTACCGGAAATGTTTATAATATAGTATCAGGATCATTGACAAACGGAATTTTCAACCCGTCAGCTCCTAAATATTATGGATTGATGTATCCTAGCTTAGGTGTAGTTATTCTTAATGATGCTATACTAAATGCGTCAGCTTCATTTAATACAGTATCAGGTTCAAATATAGCAGGTGATAATGCATGGAAGTTATTTACTTCAATTTCAGGAGCCATGGCATCAAGTGTTAATTACTCGATGCAGGCTAGGAATATTGAAACTATTACATCAACTCATTATTTTGTTCGTGTAAAAAATGGAGAATATAACTTTTCAAATAACCCAACGTTTATAACTGGATCTGTAGGAGAATTTTCTCAGCCAACGTTTATTGGAGATCCTAAAACATATTTAACAACAATTGGTATGTATAACGATAGACAAGAGCTGTTAGCAGTTGCTAAATTGTCCCAACCAATACAAAAATCATTTTCAATTGAAACCTTAATAAAGGTTAAATTGGATTTCTAATAACAATTAATTAATACAATATCAATATGATAAGGTTCATAGATAATTCATTCGATTCTGGAAATAATTACGGAGGAGGATTCAACGATAATCAATTCGGCGGAGGATTTGGCGGTGGCCGTGGCTTCAATGACTTCGGAGGATTTAATTTTCCAAATTTCGGTGGCGGAGGCGGAGGCGGTGGCTTCGGAGGGGGTCTAGGCCTTCCTTCTTTTACTAACGGAGCAATTGGTAGTGGAGTTAGCACAGGAGCATTAATAACTCCTCCTAGGCCAATACGAACAGAGCCTGTGATAATTCAGCCTGAGCCTACACCAGCTAACCCAATACCAGCACCAGTCTTAGTTGAAGTACCGGTTAGAACACCTCCTGCAGATCCTACTCCAACGCCAATTCAAACACAAATTGATGCGGCCGCTTCGACATTAGCTAATGATATAGTTAAGCAATTAGTAGATCAAGGTAACCCGACAGTTGGAGGTAGAATATTTACTAGATTTGAACCTATTAATGATATAGTCGAAAATCAAAAAGTATTTTTAACGACTGGTTTATTTTCAAACACTACTAATGGTGTCTCTACAAATCAAGCTACAATGTCTGTATTATATACAGGATCAATTCAAAGTGCAGCGTCTAAACAATATTATTACGAGGCTTGGAATAAAAATCCTGCTACAAGTGCAGATGCTGAACCACAATTCTCAATTGCTTATGGACATAGAAGAGGGTCCGGATCTTCAGCTGCTGGTACATTAAATGATTCGCCATCAAGAGCTGTATATTCTCAATATAGATTGTTATTACTAAACCCTGAAGATACTCAATTTACTTTTAAAGATGGTACTTCAACAGATTCGATATATGCAATTAACTTTAATCGAGCTAGAATTTTAGAAAAAGTAGATCCAGGTAACTGGCAATTAACATTAGCACAACTTTCAGGTTCGGCAGTTGCAAATAATGTACATACTGGTTCAAATGTTAAGTTAGCAGTAAACCCAAGCTTTATTTCTTTAATCGACGATTCAGGAGACACAACTCAAGACAATGTAACCACTGTAGGTAGAGTAGTTAATGTCGTTTCAGGTTCTATTACAGCAGGTATTCATAATCCAAACGCACCTCATTATTATGGTTTAATGTATCCAGATATGGGTATTATTATTTTAGATGGCGAAAAGTTAAATACTTCAGCTTCATTTAATACCGTAACAGGTTCAAATGTTGCTGGAGATAATGCTTGGAAGTTATTAACATCAATATCTGGTGCATTCGCTACCGACCAAGTTAATTATTCTTTCCAATCGAGAAATTCGATAGTTAGAACATCAGCTCATTATTTTGTTCGTGTAAAAAATACGGAATATAATTTCTCAAATAATCCTACATATGTAACCGGTTCAGAAGGAGAATTTTCACAACCGACATTCTTAAACGACCCTACAGTGTATATCACTACAGTAGGTATGTATAATGACAGACAAGAATTGCTAGCAGTAGGTAAGCTATCTCAGCCAATTCAAAAGTCATTCTCAAAAGAATCTTTAATAAAAGTTAGACTAGATTTCTAAAATTTTATAAAATATACCATTAAGTAGACTCTTTGATATTTATATTAAAGAGTCTATTTTACTATATATGGGAAAACCAGGAGTATTCAAAAAAATAAATGATCAAGATAAATCGATCACGCCATTCAAGGTATACAGATCTTGGAGTTATACTACTACAGCATCTTTAGAAATTGATGGTATTAGAAGGCTAGCAGCTATTAAACCTAATCCTGCAACTTATTCTGGAAATAAAGTTACGTTAGATTCATGGCAAACTCAAGCTGATTCAGCATCGCTATTAATTAATACTACTTTAGATTCAGAGGCTTCAATGGTTTGGTATAGCTTAAATCATTTATATTATAAAAGAGCAGGAAGGCCGTTTGAAACATTTGGATATTCAGATCCAGCAGCAATAGAAAGAACTATATTTGACGAAGCTTCTGTGATTTCAATACCACAATCAAAATTTGGAGAGTCAATTCAACCTGGGTCTGTTATTTTAAATTTCTATAATAATGTGTCTAATACATCAATGTCATTTGTAGATGACGGAAAGGGAAATTTAATTGACACTGAATTAAGTAGTTCTATATCTAATGAATTGTTATATTTAGGATTTAACGCAATGACATATTCTCCATTTTGGGAAGCAAATCCAACAATTCAATGGTGGTATAGAACGACATACGCAACTGGATCAATTCAAAATGACACTACTATTCAGGATTTAGAAGTTACAGGTCATAATATTCTAATTGTACCTGCAGACAAAGGTTATGGAGTTATAGGTAAAACAGCTGCATACCCTTATGGAAATACAGTATTATTTAATTCAGGTTCATATATACGAATTCCAAATAACGATACTTTAAATTTTAAAAGAAGTGAAGATTTTGCAATTGGAATGTGGGTTGGACATGATAGTACTATCGGAGCTCCTGCTACGTCTAGTATATTAACTAAACGTACTACTGCTAAGAAAAATATAACTACTAGAAAAGGAGTAAATCAATTAGTTGATTATAATTTACCTATAAGTCAATATCCATATGATATTAGAATATTAAACGGTACTACATTAGAATGTAGAACATCAGACGGGTCAACAACAACTTCTATAATCAGCGAATTACCTCCATATACTGTTAATCATATTTTGTTACAAAAAACGGGGTCTGCATTTGAGTTGTATGTTAATGGAACTTTACAAAGTGCAGAATTAATACCTAATGAAAACTTTCACAATGAAGCTGATATATTTATAGGATCATCTGGATTAACAAATAATGGTTATACAAGTGAAGGATTTAACGGTTCTATCGATGAAGTTATAATGTTTAGTAAAGGATTAAATCAATCTGAAATTAATCAATTATCATCTATGAATTCTTTAAATTTAATGACTACTAATACAAATGCAGTTGGTAATGTATTTTATGAACATGGTATGGTAGTTCTTTCAGATCCTAGAACTAAATATACTTCAGGATCATTTAGATTATTCAATGATGCTTTATATAATTATAAGACATTGGAACAACAACCAGGGTGTATACAAGATTTTTATTTTGAATATAATTCAACGGTTACTTTATATGAACATGAATATATATGTAGAGCAAAAGAGGATGAATTTAACTTTACTTCTAATTCTACTATACGACAAAATAATGATGAAAATTCTGAAGTTCCAAAAGATTTTGTAGCTAACCAACATTTTGCTCCTTATATAACGACAGTAGGATTATATGACAAATATGGAAGATTATTAGCAATAGGAAAATTAGGAACTCCAATTCACAAACGAGACGATGTTGACCTTAACTTAATTGTTAAGTTTGATATGTAATTAAATAAATGTTATGGCAAAAAAAAGAGCACCATACAGCGTTAAAGCTGTGGCAGCAAAATATGGATTCAGAAGTGGTTTAGAAATGACTATTGACGAATCTTTGAAATCTAGGGGTATAGACGGAGAATATGAAAAGCATATTATTCAATATACTAAACCTGAAACACATCACAAATATCATCCCGACTTTAAATTGCCAAATGGCATTTTTGTTGAAACAAAGGGTAGGTTCTTAACTGACGATAGAAAGAAGCATTTACTTATCAAAGCACAGAATCCAAATTTAGATATTAGGTTTTTATTTCAAAATTCTAAAACTAAAATATCCAAAGCTTCAAAAACTACTTATGCCGATTGGTGCATTAAACATGGGTTTAAATTCGCAGATAAAGAAATTCCAGATGATTGGTTAATTTAATTTTGATTTTGCGAAAGATTATTATATATTAGTCTTGATGGTAAATACAAAGTTAATTCATTTAATAGATTCGGTCTTAGGAAAGGGTAAAGTTACTAATAAAGGTAACCAAGCTCACTCTTGCCCGTTTTGTCACTCTACTAGAAAAAAATTAGAAGTGCAAACGGTGACTAATGACAAAGGAGAAAATCCATGGCATTGTTGGGTTTGTAATAAGTCTGGTAAAAAGATATCTACACTGTTTAAAGCGCTAAATGTGAGTCGTGATAGGATAGCAGAATTGTATAAGCTACTTAACACCCAACCCAAATATAGCTCATCTACGAACTCCGCTTATACAGCATCTACGGTACCTCTAGACCTGCCTAAAGAGTATATTCCTTTATATAAACATTCCGAGACAACAGAGTATAAAAATGCTATACATTATTTAAGAGCTAAAAGAAAAATAACTCTTTCTGAAATAGTAAAGTATGGTATTGGGTATTGTGAGACTGGAGAATATGCTAAAAAGATAATTATTCCTTCTTACGATACTGAAGGTAAATTAAATTATTTTGTAGGAAGAGCTTATTATGATGTAGACTTTAAACATAAGAATCCAGACGTATCTAAAGATTGTGTTGGATTTGAATTATTTATAAATTGGGCACTTCCTTTAGTTTTAGTAGAAGGCTCATTTGATGCAATTGCAGTTAGAAGAAATGCAATACCATTATTTGGAAAGACAATATCAGAAGACTTACGTAAGAAAATTATTGAAAATAAAGTAAGTCAATTGTATATTTGTTTAGATAAAGATGCCCAAAAACAAGCATTGCAGCATGCAGAATATTTCATGAATAATGGAGTTCAAGTTTATTTTGTAGATTTGCAAGAAAAAGATCCTGCTGAAATAGGATTTGAAAAAATGTGTAGTTTAATAAAACAGACACCGCCTTTAACCTTTGAAAAATTCATTGAATATAAATTATTCGGATAAATGTATATAGAAAATTTAGTTACTAGCATAGATAAGATAGATAAAATATATCACATAGCTGATATACACATTAGAAATCTTAAACGACATGAAGAATACACTACAGTATTTAATAGAACTGTAGACGAAATTAAAAAGACCATAGGACCAAATGATATTATCTTTTTAGGAGGAGATATTGTGCATGCAAAAACAGATATGACACCTGAACTAGTTCAGTCAGTTCAAGAGTTTCTTAAGATGTTTGCTGATTTAGGACCTACAATATTAATTACAGGAAATCACGACTGTAACTTAAATAATAAATCTAGATTAGATGCGCTTACTCCTATTGTAAATGCACTAAATCATCCAAATTTATATTATTTAAAAGAGTCAGGAGTCTATAAATTAGCTGATAAACATTTTACAGTAATGTCAGTATTTGATAAACCTAAAGATTTTATTAAAGCAGATGAATTTGAAGGCGATTATAAAATTGCACTACATCATGGAGCAGTAAATAATGCTTTAACTGATATAGGTTTTAGATTGGTAAATGACCACGTTGATATTGATACATTTAAAGGGTATAATTTAACACTTTTAGGAGATATACACAAACCTAATCAATTCTTAAACGAAGAAAAAACTATTGCATATCCAGGGTCACTTATTCAACAAAATTATGCAGAAGCTTTAATTCACGGAATGTTAGTTTGGGATACAAATACATCTCAAGCAGAATTTATAGAAATTGACAATGATATTTGTTATTATACTTTAGAAGTTAATGACAGTAAATACGACCCAATTCCAAATTCATTATCCGATAAATCTATCAGATTAAGAATTAAGTCTCAAAACACAGAGCCTGCCGATTTGAAATCTATAATAGGAAGTATAAAATCTAAATTTAATATTGAAGAATATACAGTACAAAAAATTAATGATTTAACTCAAAACAAAACTAGAGTACAAAAAATTAATATTGGCGACGTAAGAGATGTTGAATATCAAAATGCGTTAATTACTAAATATTTAGAAAATAAATTTACTTTAGAAGATGATGTTTTAGACGGAGTTCGTCATGTTAATAGAACTGTAAATTCAGGATTGCCTACATTAGAAATAAATCGTAATGTATCTTGGATTCCTAAAAGCTTTGAGTTTGCTAATATGTTTAGTTATGGAAAAAACAACTCTATAGATTTTACTAACATGAAAGGAGTGTATGGATTATTTGCTCCAAACGCTGCTGGAAAGTCTACATTATTAGATGCTATTACATATTGTATATTTGACAAATGTGGAAGAACTTCAAAGGCAGTTGCTGTATTAAATAATAGAGCTGCTTCATTTACATGTAAGTTCAATTTTGAATTAGATGGTAAAAATTACTTTATTGAAAAAGTAGGAACAAGAGGAAGGGGTAACCATGTTAGAGTCGATGTTAATTTTTATTCTGTAGATGATTTAGGTCAAATAACTTCATTAAACGGAAAAGAACGAAGTGAAACTAACGACCACATCAGAGGCTTATTAGGTACTTACGAAGATTTTGTATTAACTGCATTATCAGTACAAAATAACAATTCAGGGTTTATTGATATGGCTCAGAAAGATAGAAAAGATTTGTTAGCTCAATTTTTAGATATTAATATCTTTGAAGATTTATATAGAATTGCTAACGATGACATTAAAGAAGTTGCGACTTTAGTAAAGGAATATCAGCGTCAAGACTTTGGTTCGCAGCTAGCACAGGCTGTTAATGACATTGAGGCATATGCAAAAGAGCATAAAGATTATCAAATTGATAAAAGTGAATTAGAAGATAAAATAGATACATTAAATCAAGAAATTTTATCTTTAACTTCTAAATTAGTTCCTGTCGATACTTCAATTGCAAATAAAGACAGGTTAGATGATTTGAAATTTCAAGCTACTTCATTTCTAACTCAATTAGAAAAAGATGCTATGAAAAAGCAATCTGAATTAAGTGAGTGTAAAGAGTCATTAAGTGAGTTGCGAGAAAGTATAAAGTTGTTTAATATCTCTAAAATTCAAGCTCGAATTGATGTTTTAGATGGATTACATAACACAGAAAAAAATCTTCATGGAAATGTAGAAAAACTTAAGGCTGAAGTTAGCTATAAGTTAGACAAAATGAAGAAACTTGACGATTTGAAATATGATGAAAATTGTTCGTTTTGTATGGATAATGTTTTTGTTAAAGATGCAATTGCTACGAAAGCCTCAATTGAAGAAGATAAAAAACATGCTCAAGCTATTATAAATGATTTGCAAGGTATTAAAGATAAAATAGCTCAGCTAAAACCTTCTATACAAGAAAAAGAAGATTATAATAAATTAAACCAAGATATTCATAAAAAGGAATCGTTAAAATCGTCAATTGAATCTGAGTTACATCAAATTGAATCTAAACATCATCAAGGAGTTTCTAGATTAAGTGAAGTTGAGACTAAAATTGCTGAATATTTTAAACAAGAGGCAGTTATCAAAGAAAACATGACTATAAATGGTCAGATAGATTCTTTAAACAAAAAAGTATCTGATTTAAAAGATGAATTAAGTATACTTAATGATGATATTTTAACGTGTCATTCAAAATTATTACTGTCTGAAAAATTAAAAGAGAAAGCTGAAGAGTCTATTGCTAAATTAAAAGACTTAGCGCAACAGTATAAATTTTATCAATACTATTTAGAGGCTGTTAATAGAGACGGAATACCTTATGATTTAATTACTTCAGCAGTTCCATACATCGAGCAAGAAATAAATAATATTTTAAGTCAATTAGTTGAATTTAGTTTGATGCTTGAAATGGATGGTAAAAATATTAATTGTTATATTGTATATGATGAAGACAACTTCTGGCCAATTGAATTAACTTCTGGAATGGAAAAGTTTGTTTCTTCATTAGCAATTAGAACTGCATTGATAAATGTATCTTCGTTACCTAGACCAAATTTCCTAGCTATTGATGAAGGATTCGGAGTTTTAGATTCTGATAATTTAAACTCAATGTTCAATTTATTCGATTATTTAAAAACTCAATTCTCATTTATGTTAGTAATATCACATATTGATTCTATGAGAGATGTAGTAGACAAATTAATTGAAATTACTAAAACAAACGGAAGCTCAAAAATATCTTACAATTAACTATTTTAGATATTTATTTTAAATAGATATCTACAAAATGGCTAAAAACGAAGTTATATATCAAGGCCTTAGCGACCTTAATGTATTAATAGACGATACAACAGCAAATTCTCCTGACTACTTTAGAATAACTAATTTACCAGGAGAATTTACTGCGGGTATTAATATTTTTAAATTTAAAGGAAATGCATCTTTATTTCCTGAAAATTCTCCGTTATATATTGAAGTTTTAGATGCAAATGGACTTCCAGTTTATTATGAAGTTGGATTAGATTTAGAGTCTCAAGAGCAATCTGCTATTATCTCAGTTTACATTAATGAAGATACAGTTCCTGGTAACGGGTCTATTACAATTTGCGGTCAAGCAAATCAATCTTCTGAAGGTCAAATATTAGATGCCTCTGAAATCAACGTAAGATGGTCAACGCCAGTTTACATTGACATTTCAAAACGAAATGTAGACGAAATAATATTTGACGAATTGCCTATAGTTACTATTACTGCAACAACAGGTTCATATACTAATTTAGGATACCCAAGTAATACTAGAACGGAAACAGACACTTGGAGCAATGTTTCATATATTTATAGAAACGGAGAAGCGACTTTATATACAAGTTCATTATCATTCCCTGCATTTCCATCTACTGCTACTAATACTAGATTAACAATATATTACGGAGATATTGCAGATTCTAATCAACGAACTGATGAAGAAATTTATACAACTGCGGAGTTCACTTCAAGTATATTAACATATTCAGGAAGTGGAATAGCATATTTAGCTGATCCGATTATATTTTCAGTAAATAATAGTTCAGAGCAACATATCGTACAATATGGAGTAATTAATACCATGGATGTTGTATATGAACAATCAGCTTCGCTAGCTTCTCAGTCTACCGAAAACACACATAACGTAGCAGTTGTTCAATTTTCAGGATTACAGCCTCAGGCAGGAGAAATTGCTAAAATTAGATCTTACTATAAATCTGCAGGTGTACAAGAATACATTTTTTCTAATGAAACGGATATATCTGATTTAGCAGATGAATTTGGATTTACTGCAAATGTAGTAACTGCTTCTTTTGCATTACCAACTATACATAGAAATGATAGGTTTGACTTTAAATTTGAATTTATTAATTCATCTGGTTATATTTCAAAACAAGTACTTGAATATAGAGATGTTTTATTTCAAGGAGGAAATACATACATAGGAGGTGATGATAATTTAATTACTGGCTCACTTTACGTTGCAGGTGCGACAGGTACGGGAGTACATATTTCAGGAAAAAACAGTGCTGCGATGATTCGCAGTATAGGATATGAAGGATTTCAAAAAGCTAGTGCACCAGGCGGAAAAGGAGGATTTGTAATTTACTCAGGTTCTGTTCAGCCATTATTAAATGCGTCTGAGCAATATACCGGAGTAGGTCTTGAATTATTTGCAAACACATCATCATATTTCAAATATACAACTTCTGGTTCAGGTTTATTAGATGTAAGGACAGATCAATTCTTTTTAGGTAGTACAAGTCAGTTTATATCTGGAGCAAATGGTAATATTGAAATATCATCTTCGAATTTTCATTTGAATGCCAATGGCGAAGTCAGTCTGACAGGTAATATTAATATTTCATCTGGTACTGGATTTGCCACACCTGCATTTGTTACATCGTCAATTGGTACAGCAACTAGCTCATTATCATCATCAATTAATTCGACAATATCATCAGTGTCATCGTCGCTGAACTCATCAGTTTCATCCGTATCGTCATCATTTAATTCAACGATATCGACAGTATCGTCGTCATTAAATTCATCGATATCATCAGTATCATCATCAATATCATCATCAGTATCGTCAGTTTCGTCATCGTTAACTTCAACAATAACCTCAGTATCGTCGTCATTAAATTCATCGATATCGTCAGTGTCATCATCGATATCATCATCAGTGTCGTCAGTGTCGGCATCACTGAACTCGTCAATATTGTCAGTTTCATCTTCAATATCATCGTCAGTATCATCAGTTTCATCATCATTAACTTCGACAATAACCTCAGTATCATCATCACTGAATTCATCGATATCATCATCGGTATCTTCAGTATCATCATCACTGACTTCGACAATATCGACAGTTTCATCATCGCTTAATTCATCGATATCATCATCGGTTTCATCGGTTTCGTCGTCACTGACTTCGACAATATCTTCAGTATCATCATCACTGACTTCAACGATAATCTCAGTGTCATCATCACTGAATTCATCGATATTAGCTGCTTCGTCATCTGCTGCGGCTGCTTCATCATCAGCAGCAATTGCAATTGATAGAATTGTAACAGATTCTAATAATTTAATAGTTAAACCAAACAATACACCAAACGCTGGTGCAGGACTATATTTATCACAAAATTATTTAGGATATTATTCAGGTAGTGCATGGAATGCGTATATAAGTTCATCTGGTGAATTTTTATTTAAAAAGGATAATGACAATCAAATGTCATTTGGTAACGACGCATTTATATTAAAAATTTCAGATACTGCTACAATATCAGGTTCGAATATTAATTTACTAACACCTAATTTCTTTTTAGGTAGTAACGCTCAATACATATCAGGTTCCGGCGGTAATATTGAAATATCATCTTCAAATTTCCATTTAAGTCCTACCGGAGATGTTGAAATGGCAGGTGATGTTAATGCAGTAAATGGAGTTTTTGAAAATGTATCGATTACTGGAAATGTTATAACAGGTTCAGGAACTGCTTTTTCAAAATTTACAGGAAGCAACTCATTTTTATTAGAATCTTGGTTTACTTCTTCGTTTGTAAGAAACCGAGCTTCAGGAGGTTCTGTCGCAGCATTAGCAACTAAATTTGCAACAGGCAATACATTTAATTATGGAATTTTTGGATGGACAGCATCATTAAGTTTACAAAATGCAGCTTCAGGATACAGTAATGCACAAAACCCGCTAAGTATTGGATATAATGTTGCAGCTGCAAACTATTTAGGCGGTGACGGTGGATGGGAAAGTATATATGTTAATCCTGGTCCGCCACCGGAATTTAAAAACTGGAAAGAGGCAACATCATTTGGTGAATATAGTATTACCTATGGGCCAGAATATAATGGATATGGTAACGAAGTAACAACTAGCTTCTTAGGAGGTACCTTTCAATGTGCGCGCCCTGTCGATCAAATTATATTTTTATCGCCTTTAGTTGGTGCTAGCCCATTTAGTATAACTAGTAGTTTAATTCAAATTCCATCATCTTCGCTAGGATATGCATACATGCCTGGTATTGGCCAAACATGGAATGCTAATCCTATAGGATTGCAATTCGCAATAAGAATGCAGTCAGGTTCGAACGGAGGTACAGCCCCGTCAAATGTAGATAAATGGTCAGCAACTGCAGTATATGACACGTACTATGTTCAGTGTGAAATCTTAAATAAAAACGGAGTTGTTATTATCAAAGAAAAGCGATATGTATATGGAGCTGATGATTGGCAAATATTTAACATACCATTAACTCCTGCTCTAGTAAAAGTTGGTAAGGATCAAACATATGATATAGATAATGAATTTAAAATTATTATTTCCTGGAAACATAGTGATGTTCGGACAACTTTAGGAAGGACAATTGCAACAACAAATACTAATTTAGTAGCTATATCTGAATTGCGATTAGTGCAATATCCAAGAACTCTAGGACTACGAACAGACTCTATAAATTTTTCAGATAGTTTCTTTACTAATGGAAATGCCGGTACGCAACATTTCGGTTCTATATATCCAATGACTTCTGATACATTTGATTTAGGTACTGAATTTAATTATTGGAAATCTTTATATGCAAATACTTCTAGTTTAGGTTTAGTAGAAATTAACAATGGAATTAGAAATCCTTCAAAAAGTCCTTTAGGATATGATAATTTTGATTCGCTAGTAGTATATGACGGTCGAAGTGATGTAATAGCCGAAGAATATTATCCTGCTCTTGTTGTAGATTATGACGGTAATACTAAACATGCAAGTGTAGTAACTGTAGGAACTGTCGACGGTAGTATATTTGGAACGGCATCCCAACAGCAGTTAGGTAAATTATATGTATCAGGTACTATTGGGTTTTCATTACCTTCTGAAGGTAAAATAAACGAATTTTCGGGAGAAGAAACAAGAATTGGCGCTGAAGGTTCAGGATTTGGTCTTATTCCAGGCGAAATATATTTTTTAAAATATACTAGCCCATTTGGTCCTCCTAATCCTGATTATGCACAATGGGAAAAAGCTTCTGCAAATGTAACTTCTGGTTCTGGTATGTTAGGAATATATACTAATGATTTTGTATATGGAATAAGACCGAATTCTTTAGGTTCAGCAGGATATGGAATAGGCTTACGAGGTATCGCTAGGTATACTGGAAGTGCTTATCAACAACTAACAGCTTCTATTGTACATCCCGGAGATAAATTATATTTATCAACGACACCTGGAAAATTTCAAACTTGGCCTCCTTCCGGATCAGGGGAAGTAATTAGAATTATAGGATATTGCTTTAATGATGCGGGTAATGTCACAGACATAGATAATAATACTATGTATTTTGCGCCTGAAACATCATGGATTGAAAATGTATAAACTATGAGAGAATATAAAGATTTAACTGAAATATTTCCAAGTAATTTTAAATTTGGAAATTACGTAATTCGAAATATATTTGCGGACAATATTATAGATAGTAGCGTTGCAGCATTTTATAACTGTAGCTCTGATTTAGAAAAAGACCATACAATATTTCTATCGACAAAAATAAATGATACTGTTCAATGTGTAATGTCTAACAATTTATTTGAAAAGTTAACAAATCAAAATTTTATTGACACTGCGAGAGGAGATGTAATTGTTTTTGGGTTAGGCTTAGGATTGATTTTATTTCCATTATTAGAAGATGACGAAATTAGTAGCATTACTGTAATTGATAACAGTATAGATATTATCGACAATATAGGACCGATAATTAAAAATTACGATGTTAATAATAAATTAACAATTATTCAAGGAGATGTATTTACACATTATCAGCAATTAAACGAAATGAAATTTGATGTAATGTATTTCGATTATTGGAATATTGTAGACAGCACAATACAAACTGATATGGAAATGCTAAAAGAATTGTATAAAAATAATATTAAAGAAACAGGTCAAATCATGTATTGGTGTGAAGATCTTTTTACTAACGGAATAATTAATTAATAAAATATGCCAGTATATTCATATAAATTCTCAGGAAGAGAAGTTTTAGGTGCTAGTTCCGGAAGTGTAATTATTCCAGGTACGCTACGAGTTTCAGGTAGTACCGCCGCGGCAAGTGTAGGATTTGTAAATATAACAGGAACTCCTAGTTCAGGCCCAACCTTAGGATCAGGAACAGTAGGGTCTCAAGCTTTACTAGCATCAAACGGTTTGTATGGTATGTACTCTGGCGTTTCAAATAGTGGAGATGTTTGGCATCAAGTTCAAAGAAATGATGCTAATGGTACACCATATGGTATACTACTAAACCCAAACGGAGGAGGTGTAGCAATAGGAAAAGGAACAACAAGCCCAGCACATGTATTAGATGTAACTGGAACTGGTAATGCAACTTCTGATTTTAGAGCACCAATATTCTATGATTCAGATTCAACAGCATATTATGTAAATCCAGCATCTACGTCTAGATTAAATACATTAGAAACTGTAGGTAGAGTAGGTATTAATCAAACAAGCCCATCATATCCGTTACATGTAAATGCAAATGTAAGTGGAACTTCAATTTATGCATCTGCAGATATCGTTGCCTATTCAGATGTATCTGTAAAAGAAAATATAAGATCGATTGAAAATGTTATAGAAAGAATACTGCAATCAAGAGGTGTATTATACGACCGTATAGATAGCGGTGAAAAAGATAATATAGGATTTATAGCTCAAGAATTAGAAGTTACATTCCCTGAATTAGTCGTAACTAATGAAGATGGAACAAAAGCTGTAAAATACCAAAATACTGTAGCAGTTCTTTTTGAAGCGATAAAAGCGCAACAAAAACAAATTGACGAATTAAAACAAATTGTTGATGGCATTAACAGGTAGTGGCGAAATTAGATTTTCATCAATTGCTACAGAATTAGGAGTAGCTCTTAGTAATGTTTCATTGCGAAGTATGTCTTTAGCAGCTGGAAAATCTTCTCCAGACGGCATGACTGAGTTTTATGGATATAGCGCAATCACGCCAATATCAGCTTCTTACAGTTATGGTGCTAGTACATGTACTGGAGATAGCTTTACAATATACGTAAATTCTTCTATAGTAGTAGGACCAACTTCAGTAGCTACTTCAGGAGCAATTATGGTTACGGATAATGATGTTATTGAAGTGTATGTAACTGCAGGAACTAAAGGAACGTTGTGTCAAGGTTCATCTGCAAACCTTGCCATTTACCAAAACGACGAATTTTATGACGGGACTTCCGATCTCCAATACGGCTCAAGTGCTACATCATACATTTCATATACTGTACCAAATGGATTCTCCGGCACTAATACCTATATAGATATTACAGGAGCTATAGGGTTTGTAGATCCTGGAGAATTTGAACCATAAAATAATTCATAATATAAAAATGATTGATAAAGAATTAATTCAAAGTAAAATGTCAAATAATTTAATAGGATTATTTGATATAGAACTTACGCAAGATATTATATTAAATGGATA
>Ga0164293_10001317_pt1 | contig 20620 bp, 23 predicted proteins | sample GEODES118metaG_FD_111487 | JGI IMG/M metagenome (GOLD analysis project Ga0164293, IMG submission 111487) | Eutrophic lake water microbial communities from Lake Mendota, Wisconsin, USA - GEODES118 metaG | ecosystem: Environmental > Aquatic > Freshwater > Lake | place: USA: Lake Mendota...
TAAAACACACGCATTAAATGGTTTAATTATACGAATGATAGAATCGAAACGAAGAGGAGATAAAGAATTTGTGGTGTGGGGCACTGGTACACCAATTAGAGAATGGTTATATATGGAGGATGCTGCCAGACTTATTAAAGATATCATTGATAATGGTAAACACGATTTACCAAACCCACTTAATTTTGGTAAAGAAAATGGTGTGAGTATTATTGATAGTGTGAATACTATTAAATCATTAATGGGGTATGATGTAGAAATAGTTAATGATTTAACTAAACAAGACGGTGCACCAATTAAAATTTTAGGTAACAGTAAATTTAAACAAAGTTTTAGTGATTTTGTGTTTACAGATTATATAGAAGGAATAAAAAAAACAATCGAATATTATGAAAGAACAATCTAAATATTATATTATTAATTATAGACATAGGGGTGCAGGTTATTTTGCATACCTTAATGCTGTTTTTGGGGGATTAAAATATTGTAGTGATAACAATTTAATACCTATTGTTGATTGGTCGAACCCGAAAGTGGAGTATTATGATAGTGAAATGGGTGAGAATCCTTTTGATTATTATTTTGATCAAGAACTAACGGTTGAGGAGGCGATTAAACATGAACATCAGTATTGTCCTATTGATTATGAAAACTATCCACCTGGAGGACAAAAAATATTTAGAAACAAAGATGTTGTTATTAATATTAACAATTCAATAAATAAATATTTGAAAATAAAACCCGAAATTTTAAACTCAGTTAAAAAAGAAATAAGTGAATATAAAACATTGGGAGTTCATTGCCGAAGAAGTGATATGGGAACATATCACCCAGAATACTTATTTTCTAGAAACACCGAAGATTATTTTAAAAAAACAATGGAAATTTATGAAAAATATGGGTTTGAAAAAATTTATTTGGCAACTGAAGAAACAGAAATTTTTGAATATTTTAAAAGTAGAATTCCAGAAATTTTAATTTATCAGGAATGTTTTAGAATCGGAAGGAATGACGATCATCGAATAATAACTAATGAAAGAAAATACCATAGGTATTTAATGGGTAAAGAAGTATTAATTGACTCTTTGAACCTTTCTAAATGTAATAGTCTTTTGTGTAGTATTTCTGGAGTATCATACGGCTCTATTTTTTTTAATGGAAATAAATATGATAATGTTTACTATTTTGACGAAATATAATATAATTTAAATATGAAAAAATCAATTTTATTTTTTGGAGGTACTGGTGGTTTAGGTACACAAGTAATTAAACATTTAGATAATTATGATATTAAAATTTTAGGTAGTAATGATGTTAATTTTTTAGATGAACTAAGTATAACATCTTTTTTTAATACCATTGAAAATGTAGATGTTTTAGTACTATTCACAAACTATAACTTCAATAGTTTTCTACACAAATATAATGAGAGTAATTTCGATGAATTAACAAACCAAATTGAAGTGAATATTCTTTCAGTTACTAAAATAATTTCTAAATGTTTAAGTAAAATGAGAGAACGTAATTTTGGCAGGATTATTTTATCATCTAGTATAACGGTAGACAAAAATGTCATTGGAACCAGTGTATACGCCGCGTGTAAATCATACTATGAAAATATAGTTAAAACAATTTGTTTAGAGAATGCGAATAAAAACATTACTGCAAACTGTATCCAACTAGGGTATATGGATGGAGGATTAACCTATACGTTACCAGAAGAATTCATTAAAAAAACTATTGAGGGTATCCCAACAAAAAGATTAGGAAGACCAGATGAAATTGCTAAAACTATAGAATTTTTAATTGATAATGAATATATTAATGGAACAACAATAAAACTCACAGGCGGATTATGATGGAATTTAAAAAAATAGGTGAAGATGTAAGAGTATCTAATTTATGTGTGATAACAAGACCACATTTAATTACTTTAGGTAATCATGTTGCAATCGACCAATTTGTTACTATAACAACAAATGCGGAAATAGGTGATTATGTCCATATTGCACCTAATTGTAGTATTATAGGTGGTGCGGAAAGTAAAGTTATAATGAGAGATCATAGTGGTATGGCTGCTGGTGCTAGAGTTATTGCGGGTGGGGCAGACTTTAATTCGGGAACATTAACCAACCCTCAAGTACCAAAAGAGTACAGAAAAGAAGTAATAGAAGATGTGATTTTTGAAGAATTTTCAATATTAGGTACAAATTCTGTTGTATTACCTGGTGTTACATTGTCAGAAGGTTCTGTAATAGGTGCAAATTCATTAGTTACTAAAACTACTGAACCGTGGACAATATATGTTGGTAATCCCGCTAAACCGATAAAAAAAAGAAATATGGGTGAAATAAAAAAATATTATGAAGAACTAAAAAATAAATAAATATGAAATCAAAATTTTATACGGATAAAAGTGCATTGAATATTCCTTGGGTAGAATCCCCATTTTTTTATGATTTATTAGAAAACTCAAATGATTTAAGTGATGAACAAAAAAAAATATGTCAACAATATCACGAAGAAGGGTATGTTGTAATAGATTTAAATTTAACTGATGACGTTATCGATAATGTGGTTAAGGATATGTATATTGCTTTGGAGAATGAAAAAACTGTTTTTCATCCTGAACATGTGACGTACACCCCATCTAAACGAATTTTTGAGGAATGGAAAAATAGTAAGAATATTGCGGAGTTAACTGTCAATGAAAAACTTATTAATGTATTAAAATTATTATACGGTAAAGATCCTTTCCCATTCTCAACAATAAACTTTATTAAGGGATCAAATCAACCACTCCATAGTGATACGATTCATTTTCATAGTGTACCTCAGTTATGGATGTGTGGAGTTTGGGTTGCTTTAGAAGATGTTAATGAGGAAAATGGTACACTACAAATTGTCCCTGGCAGTCACAAATGGGAAATTTATGATTATGAAAGTTTAAAATTAACTCATCCTGATGATGTAGAAAATGGTGAGGCGGAAAATTACAGTTACTATGAGAATTTTTTAATTGATTTAATTAAATCAAAAAATGGTAAAACTAAACCAGTTTCATTAAAAAAGGGGCAAGCATTAATTTGGGCAGCAAATATGTTACATGGTGGTTGTAATGTAGAAGGGGTTACTGATTTAGAAAAAACTAGGTTGACACAAGCAAACCACTACTTTTTTTATGGGTGTGATGAATATTATTGCCCGATGTTTTCGGAAAAAAGTAAAGGTAAATACGCTAAAAAATGGTGTGATGATGACAATAATATCAAAACTCATTTAGATAAAATAAATAAAATAAAATAAAATGAATTTAAATTTAATAAATCAAGAATCAAATGTAAAATGGTTTGCGGATAATGGTAATTATACACATGCCATAAATTATAATATTAATGAAGACTCTATGGTAGTCGATGTAGGTGGGTACATAGGTTTATGGGCAGATTTAATTATTGAAAAATATAACCCATTCATTACTATAGTGGAACCCATAAAAGATTTTTATGATCAACTATGTGATAAGTTTAAGGATAACCCTAAAGTAACGGTGTTAAATTATGGTATATCTACTACCAACAAGTCTGATGTCATATATCTAAATGGTGATGGGACATCAAAATATCTTACTAACGACAAACCTATTACAGTTAATTTTATTACAATAGATGAATTGTTGGAAATTATAAAAAGAGATAATGTTGAATTAATGCAAATTAATATAGAAGGTGAAGAATTCCCATTATTAGAGAATATGATAGACACTGGAAGCATTTTAAAATTTAACAACATACAAGTTCAGTTTCATACATTTATTGAAGATGCCCTTGAAAAAAGGAATAATATACAAAAGGGTTTAGAAAAAAATAATTTCAAAAAATTATATGATTACCCATTTGTGTTTGAGGCTTGGTCATTAAAATAATTTTATGGGAAATATTGTAGTAACAGGTGGTTCTGGTTTGGTTGGTAAAAGTTTAAAAAAATACTTACCTAATGCAGTTTATTTATCGTCTAAAGATTTTGATTTAACGACAGAAAATGGTGTAAAAAATATGTATGAAACATATAAACCTAATGTCGTTATCCATTTAGCCGCTAAGGTTGGTGGTATTATTGATAATATTAATAAACCCGCAGAATATTTTACTGAAAATATTTTAATGAATACACTATTGGTAGAATATGCAAAAAAATATGGTGTAAAAAGATTTGTTGGGATTTTAAGTACATGTATTTTTCCCGATGTTTCCAATGAATACCCAATGAAAGAGGAATCATTACATTTAGGCCCACCAACTGAAACTAATTTTTCTTATGGTTATGCAAAAAGAAGTTTGGCAGTTCAAATAGATGCATATAATAAACAATACGGAACTAAATATCAATACCTCACACCTTGTAATTTGTATGGATTAGACGATAAAGATGGTGAAAATAATAGTCATTTTATCACTGCATTGATTAAAAAAATATTCGACGCTAAACAAAAAAATGAGAATAAAATTACTTTGTACGGTGATGGATCACCACTTAGACAATTTATGTACTCTGATGATTTTGCCAAAATTATCTATGATGTCATAGATAAAGAAATTTATGAAAGTTTTAATGTAGCCTCTTTCGAGAATTTATCAATTAAGGAAATGTCGGAAATTGCACTTAAATCTTGTGGGGGAGAACATTTAGAAATTATATGGGACAATACAAAACCTAATGGTCAATATAGAAAAGATGTCTCAATTGAAAAATTAAAATCTTTATTACCAGAATTTAACCCAATACCATTATCTGATGGAATAAAATTAGTTTATAAAAATTATTATGATAAAGTTAGTTAGTGATACAATTAATAAAGAAATTATTAAATCTTTATGTGAGTGGTTATCACAAGATGAAATACCTAGATTAACCAAAGGGGATTTAACCGTAGAATTAGAAAATGAATGGGCAAAAAAAATAGGTACTAAGTATTCTGTTTTTGTTAACTCAGGATCATCCTCAATACTATTAACCTTAGCGGCACTAATACAATCTAAAAAATTAAAAAATAATAAGATTATTGTTCCTGGATTAAGTTGGGCAACAGATGTTAGTACCCCTATGATACTTAATATGGAAACATTTATGTGTGACTGTAATTTAAGTGACTTATCTTGTGATTTAAATCATTTAGAAAAATTATTTATAGAACACAACCCCTCTGTTTTTATATTAGTCTCACCTTTAGGTTTAGTACCTGATATGGAAAAAATTGTTGACTTATGTGATAAATATGATGTTGTTTTACTTGAAGATGTATGTGAGAGTATGGGATCAAAATATGGTGATAAATATTTAGGCACGTTTGGTTTTGCCTCTTTCTTCTCTATGTATTTTGGGCATCATCTAAGTACCATTGAGGGAGGTTTCATCAATACAGACGATGAAGATTTTTATCATTTATTATTAATGATGAGAAGTCATGGTTGGGATAGAGATTTACCTAAATGGAAACAAACCGAACTTAGAGAAAAGTACTCAACAAACGATTTTGATTCCCTTTATAATTTTTATGTACCAGGACTTAATTTAAGATCAACTGACCTTCAAGCATTTATTGGTATTAAATCAATTCAAAACTTAGACAACTATTCGGTAATAAGGAATGAAAATTTTAATGAATATATTAAAAATATTAATATAAATGAATTAAGTATAAAAAATGAACCCATTAATTTTATTTCAAACTTTGCCTTTCCTGTTGTATCAAAGTATAGGGATAAAATAGTGAAAGAATTAATAGAAAATAATATTGAAGTGAGACCTTTAATTGCTGGTGATATGTCTAAAAAACCTATGTGGTTTGAAAAATATGGGGTTAATAAATTACCTAACTGTGAATTTATTAACCAATATGGATTTTATGTACCGAATCATCAAAATTTAACTAAAGAAAATATTTTAAATATAACTAAAATCATTAATAATGGGTAAAAAAATTGCACTTATAACTGGAATAAATGGACAGGATGGTTCATATTTGGCAGAATTTCTTTTAGAAAAAGGTTATGTGGTTCACGGTATATTAAAAAGAAATTCTGTTGCAGAAAATCAAACTGCTAGGTTAGATAATGTGTATGATAAAGTAAAATTACATTATGGTGATTTAACGGATATGTCATCATTAATTAGTGTTATACAGAAAGTAATGCCTGATGAAATATATAATTTGGCTGCACAATCACATGTTAGAATTTCATTTGATCAACCATTATATACTTCTAATGTTACTGGATTAGGAACTTTAAATCTCCTTGAGTCGATTAAACTAATCAAACCCGACACTAAAATTTATCAAGCATCGTCATCAGAAATGTTCGGTAACTCAATCGATTCTGATGGGTACCAAAGAGAAACTACCCCTATGAATCCAGTTTCACCATACGGATGTGCTAAAGTATTTAGTTATAATATTTGTCGTAACTACAGAAACTCATATGGTATGTTTGTTTCTAATGGTATTTTATTTAATCACGAATCCCCAAGAAGGGGTACAAACTTCGTAACCAATAAAGTATGTAAAGAAGCAGTTAAGATAAAATTAGGGTTGTCTAATGAATTAAAATTGGGTAATCTTGATGCTACAAGAGATTGGGGTCACGCTAAAGATTATGTTAAAGCGATGTGGGAGATTCTACAATTAAAAAATCCTGACGATTTCGTATGTTCAACGGGAACATCACATTCAGTTAGAGAGCTTGTCACATATGTTTTCAATAGGTTAGGGTTAGATTGGGTTGACTATGTGAAACAAGATGAAAAATTCTTAAGACCTGAAGAATTACACGATTTAAAAGGTGATTCATCTAAATTAGTTAAAAACACAGGATGGTTACCCTATTATACATTCGAAACGATGTTAGATGAAATGATTGACTATTGGTTAATTTATTATAACATTCACAATTAATAAAAACAAACTTAAAATTAAATTATGTCAAGAAGAAAAAATAGAAAACTTTCTGAAGAAGATCTTAGAGAAGTAGAAGAATTTATCTACAGAAAAAATGATGAAGAGGAAAAATTTCTATCATCAATGTTCGTTAACGTTAAATGTAAAAACGAAAACCAAAAAAAATTAGTTGACTCTATAAAAAATAATCAAATAACTATTGTATCTGGTTTACCTGGAACAGGTAAGACTTTTATAGCGTGTGCCGAAGCACTTAAAATTGTTAAGTCTAGAACCAAATATAAGAAGATTCTATTAGTTAAATCTGTCACACAATTACCAGGAGAAGAATTAGGTTTTCTACCAGGTGATTTAAAAGAAAAATTAGAACCATATATGATTTCATTTATAGATAACTTTGAAAAAATTATTGGTGAAACAATGACTAGGAAATTAAGGGAATTAGGTATCATTAGTATACAACCATTAGCGTTTGTTAGAGGTAGAAGTATTGATAATACAATTATCATTGTTGATGAGGCACAAAATATATCACTCTCAAATATGAGAACTCTAATGACTAGAATTGGTAATGATTCGAAAATGGTAATTTTAGGTGATGTTAAACAAAGAGATATTAAAAAGAAAAGTGATAGTTCTTTAGAAATAATAATAAATAGATTTGAAGATAAAGAAGATTTTGGTACAGTTACTTTGAGAGATGAAGGTGATATTGTTAGGAACCCACTTATTAAAACTATTGAGGATATTTTCGATCAAATAGAAGAAAATAAATAAAAAATGAAAAAATTTTTTTTGAAAACTAAAAAAGGTGAGGTGATTAATTACACAACACAAGAAAATGAAATTTTAGCAATAAAATATTTTTCTAAAATGAAGGGGTTGAGTAAAGAAGATTTATTAAAAATTTTTAATATAGAAAAAGAATGATAGTAGGTATAACAATCGATGGTGTAGTTAGAGACTTCATCTCAAAATTTGAATCTGTATATGATAAATATTACCCTAACGAAGAGGATATTGAAAACGATGACGTTGAAGTTGAATTAGAAAGAAGAGTTATAGATACATTAGATTTATTAGAACATTTTGATTTTAAAGGTGGTGAGGAAGAATTAAATAAATTCTTATATGTGGATTCATCTTTAGAAATTTTTGGTCATGCAGGTGAGGTAAAATTAAATTCTGTGGAACATTTAAATCAACTACATAATATCATAGAAGATATGGGACATACTCCAGTGGTAATAAGTAAGGAATTAAATAATAGTAAACCCGCAACTTTATTCTTTTTATCTAAATTATCAGCAAAAGTTAATAATATTATTTTTGTAAGAGATTATGATAAGAAATGGGATCATGTTGATGTATTAATCACTGCAAACCCATCCGCTTTGAATTGTAAACCAAATGATAAGATTTCCATAAAAGTAATAAATCATTACAATAAAAATTGTAACTCTGATTATACAATTATTGATCTTAAAGAAATAATTGATGATAAAAAACTTTTAGGTAAAATTTTAAACACAGAAACAGTAGATTTTGAAGATGTTTAACATTTACTTATTAATATAAAATATTAAATTAATAAAAAATAAAATATGGAAAACTTATTATTAGAAATTGGGGGTAAAGAATTATATATTGATGTTGAAAGATTATCAGAGATAGTTAGAATTGAACCGAGTGAAAAAATTGTTAAGAATTTAGAAACTGAAGAAGAAACTGAAGAAGAAAACTTATTAGACGATTCAGTAGTTCAAATAGACGTAACAAAATATGAACTATATAGAGAGATGGTGGGAACACTTTTATCGTATAATGAGGAAATAGATAATAGAATGGGTAAAGTAGCCTTAAATGCAACGTCAGTCCCATTTAAACTAGCGTACAACACTCTTTTAATGAAGGGTATAATAAGAGAATTATAAATAATAATAAAATAAAATGCTATGAGTGAACAATTAGAAAAAATTAAAGAATCAATTGGAAAAATAGAGAATAAAGATTTCGGTATTTATTTCTTTACAATTGACACCAAAGGTAATCCTACTGCAGGTGTCGCAACAATTTACGAACACGTAAAAAAACTTAGAGAATTGGGATATAATGCCAATATTCTTCATGATAAGAATGATTATAAACTAAGAGAAGATGAAGAAGGTATGGGTATTGCTGAATGGTTAGGTGAAGAATACGCTAACTTACCACACGTATCTATCGAATCACAAAAATTACAGGTTGGACCTTACGATTTTGTAGTAATACCTGAAGCATTTGCTAGTATTATTAAACAAACAGTTAATTTCCCTTGTAAGAGAATTGTATTCTTACAGTCTTATGAGTACATTTTTGAAATGTTAGAAATCGGTGAAGGTTGGGAACAATTTGGAATTAGTGATGTAATTACTACAAACGAAAATTTGAGTAATTATGTTAATTCTACATTTAGAAATTTAAGAACAGATATTATCCCAATAGGTATTCCCGAATATTTTAAGAATTCTAACGAACCGAAAATACCAACTATTGCTATGTCCGCTAGAGATAAAAGAGAGTTATTGAAAATTGTGAAAATTTTCTATCAGAAATATCCACACTATAGATTTGTAACATTTAGAGATATGTCAGGTTTACCTAGAGAAATGTTTGCAAAAGAATTGTCAAAATCTTTTGTTAGTGTTTGGATTGATGAACTATCTAGTTTTGGTACGTTCCCATTAGAGTCTATGAGAACTAAAACACCTGTTATTGGTAAAATACCGAGAATGGTGCCAGAATGGATGGGATCTATTGATGAGAATGGTAACCTTAATCTTAATGATAATGGTATTTGGACACCTAACCTTAATTCTATTCCCGATATTATTGCAACTATGGTTGGGTTATATTTAGAGGATGCTATTCCTGAAAACATAATGAATGGTATGAGTGAATGGGAAAACAAATATAGTACAGAAGAATCAGATAAAATTTTATCTGAAGTTTATAAAGGAATTTTTGATAGGAGGATTGTTGAGTTACAACACACTTACGATCAACTAAAACAAAAAGAAGAAACACTAACAGTAGAAAACAATTAAAATTATGACAAAAATAACAGTATTAGTACCAGTTCATAAGTTAGAAGGAGAATATCTAACTAGATGTATTGAAAGTATTAAAAATCAAAAAGTTAAACCACATGAGGTTTTATTTATCACATCAAATGATAAGGATGTAAATAAATTTTTAACAGAATATGATTACGGTGATTTAAAAGAAATCACTAAAGTAATTGAAAACGAAACTGGTGAGTATGATTTCCAGTCACAGATTAATTTTGGTGTAGAAAAATCTAGTGGAGATTATTTCACTTTTGTGGAATACGATGACGAACTTTCACCAATATGGATTAAAAATGGAATTCAATATTCTGAATCTTATCCTGAGGTTGGTATATTTTTACCAATAGTTTATGAAACTGACGAAAATGGTAGATTTATTTCCTTCACTAATGAGAGTGTGTGGGCAAAAGATTTCACTGAACAATCAGGATATTTAGATAATAATACATTACAAAGAGTTCAGAACTTTAATTTTGATGGTATGGTTGTTAACAAAGAACTTTTCTTAGAACACGGTGGGTTAAAGAAAAATATTAAATTAACTTTTACCTATGAGTTTTTATTGAGAATGTCATATTTATCGATTCCTATTATGGTAATTCCTAAATTGGGGTATAAACACACAAACAATAGAGAAGGTTCTTTATTTGTAGAATATAAGAACACTATCGATGTTTTAGAAAGTAAATTTTGGGTTAACAAAGCTAAAAAAGAATATTTTTTCACTGAAGATAGGGAAATAACATATGAACCATAAACATTCGTTATGTCTGAAGAACCTAAAAAAAGGGGTCGGAAGAGAACGAATAACCTATATTTTGGTCCTGAACAGGAAGAAGCAGTAGTTAAATTTTTAACAAGTGAATCGTATAGCGAAAGAAATAGAATTTATGTTGAATATCTAAAAGACCCTATTAACAAGATGGTTGAATCCATCATTAGAAGATACAAGTTATATAGAAAAGAGTATGATTATGAGGATGTACATTCTGATACTCTTTCTTTTTTAATAACAAAAATGCATAACTTCAAACCCGATAAGAATAAAAAGGCTTATTCTTATTTTGGTACGATATGTAAACATTATCTTTTAGGACAATTAATAAAAGATGATAAAAAATTAAAATCTGATGTATCATATGATGATGTATATAAAACTGTCGAAACGATGGATGATTTTATATACCATATTGATGATCAAAAATTACAATTAGATGAGTTTATTGAAGAAATCTCTGCGAGTATTAAAGCGGATATGAAGTTTGGTAAATTATCTGAAAATGAAATAAAGGTTGGTGACGCATTAACTAGAATTTTAGATAATTGGGAATCTATTTTTGAACAAATAGAAAGTGGTAATAAATACAATAAAAATCTTATACTTTCATATATAAGAGAAATATCCGATTTATCAACTAAAGATATAAGAGTTGGTATGAGGAGGTTTAAAAAAATGTATTTATTACTTAAGACAGATAAAATTGATGATGATGAAATTTAAAATTTTAAAATTAGATATTTATAGGAAAACACATTAATATGTCTAGACCAAAAAAAACTAAAATCAATATAGATAAAAACAGTCTTCAAGAACTGATGCAGGAAATTTATAACGATTGTAGTAACGTTATGAATAATGCAAGAAGAGAATTGACTGAACGTAAAGTACGTGTTGACATACAGGACATAAACGATGAGTATCAAATAGGTAAAGTTAATAATGAGACATTAAAAATCATTGAAACTACCATAGATAAAAAAATCGCCTTAGCAAAATTACAATCTCAAATTTTAGGAGGTAAGTCTGAAGATGAAACCCAATCAAATGGGTCGGGTATCACTGAAGATGATAAGAACTTACTAAGAGAATTGTTTAAGGAAAAGTCAAACAATAAAAATACTGAATACGATATTGATTAATACATTATGAGTGAAAAATTTAGAAATGTAGTTTGTGAACCTAAAGATATAATTGCCGATATCAAACGACAGATATTGGAGTTAATTTCTTTGAATAAAACTACTTGTAATAATTTACCTGATTTATCTATACCTAACGTATTACCTGATTTGTCAGATTTAAATCCTAGTCAAAAGGTAATTGATTTCTTAAACGACATTTTGGCGTTAGTAACAGGTATTAATTTTGATGAAATGAGGATGCAGTTAATTAGTTGGTTAGTCGAACAATTAACTCCTCTATCAGAAAACCTATCAGTAAATTTAATTAATTCTATTAAAAGTTGTTTCGCTTGTAAAATTGATCCAAAAATACCTGGATGGTTATTTGTTACTGACCCAACTACAATAGTTTTTGACGCAAACGGTACTCCATTACCAAACTCAGGTAGTCCTGGTATTGGGATGAATATTGAGTTAAATAAATTAGACTTGACTTGTTTATTTGCGGTTGACCCTAATAGTGAAGTAGGGCAACTATTTTATGATGGTGACGAGACTAATGACTTAAACGCATTTTTGTGGAAAGTAATACAAGAGAATGGTAATCCTTTAATTTGGGCGGATCCAATAAATGGAAAACAAATTGTTGAGGTTAGGTATTTTGAAAACTCCCCAACTGCATTTATCGAATCGGATGGTACTGTGGAGTATCAAAATATTGAAGCAAGACCTAGAGTTTTTAATGTTAGATTAATAAATCAAACTTATCAAAGTAAAACACTTATATCTTTTTTAAATGATTATTTTAATAGTCAAAATCCATTATTTAATGTGGATAAAGTTGTACCCGATATTATAAATTTAATTTATGGTACGTTAACTAATAAGATAGATTTACCTGATGAATGTTTACTACGGACAGTAGAAACGGAACAAGCCATCAGTGATTATATTGATAATGGTATTGATAATCCTGAGATTAGTTTAGATGATAGTTTTTATGAATTTAATTCAAAACAAATTACTAACATAAAACAAATAGCAAAACAGAAAAAATTAGGCGTTAAACAATACGCTAAATGTTGTGGTAAACAAACTAGTTCTATTTCATACGAAACGGTAAAATCTATAAATGATGAATTAACTGCATCATCTACACTACAAGAAAAAATTAATACATATACAAGATCTTTAGATGCACTAATAAGTGAGTCTACTGAAGGTGTTAAAAATTTAGATAAAAATTCTGCATCTGCAGAATTCTTAGCGAATTTCATTAGTTCCTTACAAATTGCATTAACTAAAATAGTACTAACACCCAAAAATTTGATGATGTTAAATTTATTCTATTATTTAGTTAATTCATCGCCAGTTAAAGAAGTCTCCGTAAAAAAGATTTTAAAAGAATATGAATGTATTATACGATGTATAATTGCGGAAATTTTAAGAAAATTAATTTATGACTTTTTATTACCTTTGGTTATAAAGTCACTTAAAAATTTAATACTTTGTGTTATAACAAAAAAAATAAAAGAACAAAGTATAAATTATTTTAAATCCAAATTAAGTTTATTACCTGGATTTGTTAATGAAAATTTAGAAAAAATAAATGAAATATTTGGTAAGGGTGAAGATTTAGTTGATTTGGCTCGTGGTTTTACAGATAAAATAAACTTAAATTCTTTAAATAATACTAATTTATCTTTTAATAAAAAAGGTAGATTTTGTGATTAAAATTTTATAAAATGGCAACAGAATCATGTGGTGGTAGTAACAATGAATTAGCGAAAGCCGCTGGTATTGCAGGTACTTTAGTTGCGATTGCAGCAATCTTAAAAAGGGCGTTTAAAGTACAAAAAAAATTAACACCTCTTAATAAAGAAGAAATATTATTAGGTGTTCAGTTTAGAGAAGGACTAAGTGCGATTGACGTTGCTTCAAAAATAATTGAGAGAAAAAAAGAAATTGGTGTTGGAATTGGTCCGTTACCTAGTGGTGCGGAAAACATAGATTTACAAATGGAAGTAATAAGGATTGAAGAAATTATTAATGCAATTAAAACAAAAATGAAAGTTGAAGCTGCATTCCCACCTGGAGTACCAATAACTGCGACTGGTGGTAACGCTGGTGGACCAATAGTAGTACAAGGTGCTACGACTCAATCAGTAAAAGTAGAAGGTGTTGCACAATAAATTATGGATAAGAAAATAGATTGGGAAAATTTAAGTAATTCATCTATTAAGATGAACTTAGAGAGTTTATTACATGAACAAATATCTCTTAGAGATAGGATTTTAAAACTATCAGAAAAACTAGAAGATATTGAAAAAGAATACTATTTTGGTAATAAAATTTTGGTAAAAAGATATAAAGGGGAAGATTAATGAATAATTATTATAAGGATAGTACTAATACTAACGTCATACCCATTATTAGGGTTGGTGAGGTTGCATCAGTGATTGATACAACTAAATCTGGTAGGATACAAGTTAGGATAACAGGTGTAGATGATACTGAGAGTGATACGTCATTAATAGAATGTGTACCACTTCTACCGAAATACTTAATTACCTTACCTAAAGTTGGTGAGTGTGTTTTCGTTTTCCAATATGAACACAACGATTCATCACCTACTGCATCGTTTAAAAATAAGCGTTTTTGGATTGGTCCGTTAATTACTCAACCAACTAAACTTGAGGGGGAGGGATATAATTCTGCAATGTCTATCCTACCTGATGGATACACCAAACTAAAAGATCCAAATCTAGATATTGGTGCGTATGGTAACGATGAGGATATTATATTACAAGGTAGATTTAATACTGATATAATACAGAAAGATAACCAAATGTGGTTAAGGGTTGGTAAGACTATTGAAGGTCAACCAAACAAATTTAACGATAAAAATTTAGGTTATGTACAGTTAAAATATGGTGGTGAGAAGTTAAAAAGAGAGGTTGAGGAAAAAGAAGTTGTAACATATGTAACACCTTCTCCAGATACGTTAATAACTGTAACAATGAATACCGTTACTAACTCAAATATTATTTTATCGGGAGATTTACCACAAAGTAGGTATACACAAAATGACATTAATAGAACTGAATTATTTATAACAGTTACTGATGCGAACACAGGTAATTTAAAAACTTCTTTCGAAAATGAAAACAGTTTTATTGGTTCCACATCTAGAGATCAAGCCTTATCGGCAGCAAAAATATTTATAGACCTTAATAAAGGTGCAAGATGGAAAATTAAAACTAAGGCAGACGATTTAATTAAGATTTATAAGGGTAGTGATGGTATCGCAATGTTTGACGCAGTACCTGTAGAAGTAAAGAAAAAAATTAAAGAGTTAAAAGTTGTAAAAAATAAGAGTGAAAAAAGTAGTGTTATAAATATTGTCGCTAACAAAATTAATTTAATTAGTCATGACGGTGAACATACATTTGAATTGGCAAACCCAAAAGAATTAATAACTGACGATGAACAACAAAAAATAAATAATGAGGCACATCCATTAGTATATGGGGATATTTTATTAGAGTTTTTAGAGTTAGTAAAAAAATATGTCCAACTACACGTACACCCTTATCACGGTTTAAGTGCTGACCCTAGTACTATTACTACAGATGTTTTAAGATTTGATTTAAATAAGATTTTAAATAAGAATATTAATAGTAATTAAGATATTTATTTATAAAAGAGAAATGGTTTATAGAACTTATATAGATAAAGATAATACAATTGTTTATAACACATTAATAAACACTGGTAAAAACCCAATTGCGGAATTATATTATGGTGGTAAAGAAAACCAACCAGACTACACCAGACATTTAATATATTTCGATGTTTCGGATTTACAAACAAAATATAGTAATGGTGAATTAGGTGATTTATCTAATGTAACCCATACTCTTAGAATGACTAATAGTTCCTTTTTTGATAGGGACTTACAGGCACAAAGAGCCTTAGACAATAAAGTAAGAACATCATCTTTTAATTTAATTCTTTTTAGGATTGATGAATTTTGGGATGAAGGTTGTGGGTACGATTACCAACAATACGAAGGTATACAACCGCATGATAATATAACTTTTGTGGAATCTGCAAGTAACTGGTTATATTCTAGTGGGGCGACACAATGGACTGAACCTGGTGTTTATTCAGGATCACCATCTGCGATTACAATAACTATACAACATTTTGATCAGGGTAGTGAAAATATTGAGATGGATATCACTGATGAGGTAAATACTTTAATTACTGGTGGTACTGGTACCACTAATTACGGTTATGGTATTGCATTTGAGAGAGATTTAGAGATAATAGAGGTAATACCTTCAAGGTATGTAGGTTTCTTCACTAGACACACACAAACGTATTATGAACCATTCGTAGAAACAGTTTATGATAGTGTAATTAGAGACGACAGGAAGAATTTTTATAGAGGTAAATTAAATAGATTATATTTCTACACAAATTTAGGTGGAGAACCCGTTAATTTAGACAGTAACCCTACTGTAGAAGTAAAAGATGGGTCAGGTGTACTATTTTCTTCATACACATCTAATGATGTCGTTAGACAAACAAAAGGTGTATATTATATTGAACTATTTGTACCTATTACGGAATCAGATTGTACTATATTTACTGACACATGGTCAGATATAGAAATTGGTGGTATAAATAGACCAGACGTAACATTACAATTTGAAATAAAAGATGATACTGAATACTATCGTTTCGGTGATGATGAGTCTTTACCTATAGAATATGGAATGAATCTATCGGGTATTAGGAGAGATGAAAAAATCAAAAGAGGTGATTTAAGAAAAGTATTTGTAAATGTAAGAGAACCATATACTATTAATCAATCGTCAGTGATAGATGGATTACAATATAGAGTTTGGATAAGAGAAGGAAACACCGAAGTTAATGTTATTGATTGGATGGATGTAAATAGAACTTATCTTAAAAATTACTTTATTTTAGATACATCTTGGATGATACCTAATGAATACTATATAGATATTAAATTGACTTCTAATTTATTAGTAAAAACATATACTAATACAATGAAATTTAATATAGTTAACCAAGTTGACTACCTACACTAACTACTATAGGTTCTACACCTGAAGGTAATTGAAAAGTTGTAGATTTAATTTTTTGAATAACGTCTTCTAATATGTTTTTTAATATTTGAGTTGCCGAAGTCACATTTAATGGTTTTGGGTAAGGTGCATTAAAACTCATTAGTTTTTGGGGTGTTTCATCACCACTTTTACCTGACCTATATCCCACCTCAATTAAGAATTCATCTAAATTAATTTTACCATTTTCATAGTCATCGGTTCTCCAAATATTATGTTCAAGTTTATTTCCTTGACTATCTAATTGAAAAAACTGAATATCTACTCTTAATGTTCTAGCGTCCCTATCATCCATATCAATATAAATTCTTCTATAATCATCTACAATATGAAAGAAATTAAAAGGTATATAAAGTGACATTGAGTTGTATCCTGACCACAATCTAACGTCTCTGACATCATTAAAACCTTCATCACCATTAAAATGGACTTCTATTTGTCCATATGTATCATCATTATATGATTTAACTAAATTACCAGTAAAATCGTGAATTTTAGAAAAAAACAATTCTGCCATAGGCCATTTTTTTCTTAATGGTTCGTAAACACTAAATAATTTAGAGTTCTCCCAATAATATGATTTAGATAATTCAAAAGCAGTCTCATAATCTAAATTAAAATCTTCGATTAACCATGCGGCAACATCAAAAACACTATAATTGTATTTGTCGTCTTTGTGTTTTTTATGTATTAATTTTAGTATTCTTTTTTCGTTATCATTAAATTCATTAGTAACGTCAATTAATAGTGACTCTAATAGAACATATTTTTTCTTTACCCTCATAGTGATTACAAATATAATAATAAATATTCTATAAAACAAAAAAGGGTAGAAAACTCTACCCTTTTTATTGTTGATATTTTAATTGATTATCTCAATTCGTTGATATCGAATGTTACAACACCGTCAACTGTTACTACACCATAGAAACGGTTATTAACCATTTTCTTAGCGTATCTAGTCATAATCCCCTTCGTTGGTGCGAAGTTGAATGGGTTTTGTAATGTTGGAGTCAATTGTAATGGTACATACGGAGCGTAAATGTATCCAGTATCTAACAATGACTTACCTTTGTGTCCAATGATGATTGAGTTCGCTGGTGCGTAAGGATCACGATATACAGTATATCTTCCACCTAATGAACCGATTTTCTCAATACCCATATTGTACTGATCTTGCTCTGGAGAAGCGTTAGATACGTGGAAGTATTCTAAGTCATCAAAAATTGCTGATACCTCAGAAGATACTACTACGAAGTTAGCGCCACCTCTCAAAGTTGATTTGTGAATTTGTGCAGAAACTTGATTGATTTTAGTAATCAATGTTTGATTCCACTCTTTTTGTGTGTATGCGTTGAAACCACCGCCAGAGTTAGCTCTCTTCCATCCGTTATAGTCCCATCTCAATTGCCATGCTGCACCTCTTCTTAAGTCTCTTAAGATCTCTCTATCGATCTCAGCAGCAACCTGCTCAGATAATAGTGCCGTAAGTTCAGCTTCAGCATCGATGTTATGGAATGCACTAACGTCTTGTGCTAATTCAGGAGACCAAGTTGCTCTTAGTTTTCTTTCAGTTACAGATACAACTACCTCATCCAATTCAAAAGAAACCTCACCCATTTCTGTAGAGTATTCTAAAGAAGCGTATTGTACCCAACTTACGTCAAATGTAATCCCTGAATAAGTAGCATTAGTACTTCTAGTTAAACCAGAATTTGCACCAATGTATCCATCAAGTGTTGCATCTGAACATGACACACATGTTGGGTGTGTTAAATCTACTTCTAAAAGTAATGAACCATCTGCAGTACAGATATTACTATAATCTACGATACCTTTACCGTATTTTTGAGTAATAAGTCTAAAAGGTACTTCTCCACCACTCTCAATAATAATATTACCGTTATTATCTTTAATGTCTCCACCTCTAACAACAACTTTAAGTGATGCTAAAAATGATTCAGTATCCATCTCATTTCCGTCTGGTCCTGTTAATCTACCAGCGTTTTGGTTGTTAAATCCTTTTACACCTAATTTAAGGTATCTAACTGAATTATCACCCGCTAACGCTTTTTGTGCTCCAGCAGCATATTCATCATCAACAGAAAGTCCTGAAAGGATTAATACGTTACCAGTGTTATTAACGTTACCAACCTCAACGTTAAGAGTAGGCTTACCTTTAGATGCATCATACAAACCATCGTTGTAATATAAATCGTAAAGACTTTTTGCGTAGAATGTTGTTGCAGATACATCTGTACAATCTCCGATTACACATTCTGGTAATGCACCGTTAGTAGTACCATTATCACCATTCAATGGAAACTGTCCATCAGATGTTTTAGGTACAAAGAAGAATAATTTACCGATTGGCATGTTCATCGCTTGTACTGATACGATATCGTTAGCCAATAATTTAGAGAATACTCTTCTCACAATTGGGAAAACTACAGTTTCGAAAGAACCTGATGAGTCTGCAGAAGTTGATTCATTCAACAAAGCAGATGCTTGGTTTTCATACAATTGAGCGATGTTCTCTTTTACGTGACCTTTTAAACCTTCTAAGAAACCTAATTTGTTCCATTTAGAGATAGTTTTAGATCTAATTTGCTTTAGGTGTTCTAGTCCGATATTTCCGACTTCACCTGAGTTTAACAAATGTCCCATTTTAATTTTTATTTTTTATTTTGTTATTTTATTATTTTTATGAGATTCTTCTCATTAAATCTTTAATTGCCGTAATTTGTGGATCTACATAAGCAGTAGACTCATTCAAATTAGTGGACTTAGAAGATTGGATTGTTTTATTAACTTTATTTTCTACAGATTCATTCATAGGGGATTTATTATCTAATTCCGTTTTGATAGTTTTGTAGATGTTTTTAGATTCTTTAATAGTCTCAGCATTATCAAATCTCTTAAGAATATCCATTTTTTCTTTCTTAGTAGTTGAATGCTCAGTAAATAATCTATTAACATAAGCCAAGTTAGTGTTAAACAACGCAACTTCGTTTAGTTTTTCTTTGAATACATTAAGTGCTTTTTTATACTCTTCGTTTTTAGTTTTCAACTCTTTGTATTCTCTCATTATTTTGGATTCGGAAACTGTGTTTTTTGTTGGTTCTCTACGAACTATAGGTTTACTTGTTGTTCTAGATTCTCTAGCCGCTAATCTAGCACCATGATATCTTTGTTTACCACTAGTTCTAGAGTGTCTTTGCAACTTATCCTCTTCAATGTATGCACCTTCTTCAAAACTTTCAAGATCTTCAAAATCTTCAATCGGTCTACTTCCAGCATGTCTTCCTTCTGGAGTATCTCTTAACCATCTTGAAGCATCATCTGAATTGTTTATTTTAAAATTCATAGTTGCATCTGAAACTTTTCCTCCTGGTACATAATCTCCAGGTACATAATCTTCCGATGGTTCATTCATTTCAATTTCGTAGACGATTTCATCTTTTTCTTCATACATACCTGAACCACATTCAGAA
>Ga0164293_10001318_pt1 | contig 20617 bp, 20 predicted proteins | sample GEODES118metaG_FD_111487 | JGI IMG/M metagenome (GOLD analysis project Ga0164293, IMG submission 111487) | Eutrophic lake water microbial communities from Lake Mendota, Wisconsin, USA - GEODES118 metaG | ecosystem: Environmental > Aquatic > Freshwater > Lake | place: USA: Lake Mendota...
AACAGGAACTGCCACTCAAGGTATTCAAGGTATAACAGGAACTGCCACTCAAGGTATTCAAGGTATAACAGGAACTGCCACTCAAGGTATTCAAGGTATAACAGGAACTGCCACTCAAGGTATCCAAGGAACAACTGGTACTGCTACTCAAGGTATTCAAGGTATAACAGGAACTGCCACTCAAGGTATCCAAGGAACAACTGGTACTGCTACTCAAGGTATTCAAGGTACTACCGGTTCTGCTACTCAAGGTATTCAAGGTATAACTGGTTCAACTGGCCCGGTAGCAGGTTCTGCTAACCAGGTAGTATACAAGGACGGATCTAATAACCCAGCCGGTAGTGGTAACATGACCTTTGATGGGACTACGTTAACTGTTGCTGCACTATCAGAATCTTCTGCATTAAAATACAAGGAAAGTATTTTAGCTTTATCATCTTCTTTACAATCTCTGAAAAGCGTACAAGGTGTATCCTTTATGAGAAAAGGAGAAGATAGAAGACAGATCGGATTTATAGCAGAAGAAGTACACAAGACCTTCCCAGAACTAATACAGTACAAGGACGGAGAAGTAGACAGCGTCTACTACCAGCGTATGACAGCTGTCCTAGTAGAGGCAGTTAAGGAACTAAGTGAAAAAGTTGAACAGCAAGAACTAATGATTAGTAACCTTATTGCAAGAGTAACTAAATTAGAAGCTAAGTAGTATGGCAATTTTACAAGCATCCACAGTTAATAGTTTAAAGTTCGGAAGAGGTAATAGTGCTTTAGTATCTAATACCGCTTTCGGAGTTAACTCTTTAATTAGTATATCTTCAGGAGCCTGCAATACAGGCTTTGGGTACAACACCCTAAACAACAAGTCCACAGGAGGATGCAATACTGCTTTTGGTGCTCAAGCTCTCGCTTCCTCTAATAACTCTAAAAATACCGGCATAGGTAGATTAGCAGGATTTAATGTCGGAGGATATGCCGGTGGAACTCATATCGGAGCTCAGGCTGGAAGATATGCTGATGAATGTACTGTAACTATTGGATTTCAGGCCGGCTACTATAGCGGAAACTATGCAGTTTCAGTAGGACACCGAGCAGGGGTCAGTCTATCCGGAGGTAGCGTAGCAGTAGGGTTTAATGCTAAAGAAAACGGAGGAGGAGGAGCCACTCTCACAGTACTATCTTCAAGAGCAGGACAGTACAACACTACAGGAGATCTCGCTACTCTAGTAGGATTCTACACGGGAAGATTTCTAGGAGGATCAAACTTTGATCTGCATGTAGGATGGTATGCCTACCAGCACAACGGGTACGGAGTAAGCTGTCAAAGCTCAATAGGAAGATATCAAAACAATATCTGTAACTGTATATATACCAGCTGGAATAACGTTTCAGACTGTAGAGATAAAACAAATATCCAGCCGTTAACTAATCTAGGACTTAACTTTATACGTAAACTTAACCCTATTAAGTACAAATGGGACAACAGAGAGAAGTACGTAAATCAATGCGGTTTCGAATACGGAGTAAAAGATGGAACTTTAAAACAAGATAAAGTACACTATGGATTTTTAGCTCAAGAGTTAGACTTTGCAGCTAGGTCTGTAGGAGAAAAATTTGATGCTATCTCCCACGATACTTTCCGGGACCAGTATACGGTTAACTACCTGGATATGGTTGCGAGTCTTACCAAGGCTCTGCAAGAGATCAACAACGATTTAGATTTAATAGAAGCTCAACTGAACTCTTAATATGGCTACATTTGCAAGTTTTGCTAACGCTAACTCAGTCTGCGCCTCAAGAGGCGGCGGTAACTGTATAAGTAATACTGCTTTTGGATTTGAAGCTTTGAAAAACAACAGCACCGGGTACTGCAATACCGCTATTGGAAGACTAGCACTATACAATAACTCTACAGGTAACCGCAATACAGCTATTGGCTTTGCTGCACTAACAGCTAATTCATCCGGACTATGTAACACAGCCGTCGGAGCTTTTGCAGGGTACCTTATGACAAGCAGCAACCTAACAGCCGTTGGTTATATGGCTGCAAGAAACGCTGTAGGAGGCTCTAACACCATGGTCGGTGCTTTTGCAGGATGTAACGTAACCACAGGAGTTTCTAACGTATTAATAGGTGCACGTGCTGGATGCAACCTACAAGGAGGTTCTTGTAACGTAGGTATAGGCTTCGGCGCACTTGGATTATCTACCGGTAATGGTAATGTAGCAATAGGTTGTAACGCACTTAACAACATATCTTCCGGAGGCTGTCACATCGGAATAGGATGGAGAGCTAATCTTTGTTCAACCTCAGTCAACTGTACTATAGGTGTAGGAGAAAATTCAAACCCTCGTAACTGTGTAGGACATACAGCCTGGGGGAGTAGTAGTCTAAACTATAACGGCGTAGCAGCAGCATGGACTAATGTATCGGACTGCAGAGATAAAACAAATATCGAAAACCTAGATAATAAATTAGGTTTAGATTTTATTCGTAATCTAGACACAGTCTCTTTTAACTGGGATTACAGGGATAGGTACGTCCAAAGATGCGGATTTGAATACGGTACAAAAGACGGTACTTTAACCAGTCCTAAAAAATCATACGGATTTATCGCCCAGCAAATGAAGCAACTCACAGACAGTCTTGGGACTACCTTCGAAGCACTTCGTTACAACGAAGAAAAAGATGGATACAGACTATCTTATGCTGATATGATAGCACCTCTTGCAAAAGCTGTACAACAGACCGCTCAGAGATTAGAAACCTTAGAAGCACTAGCAGTATAATATGGCATCTTTACAACAATCTACAGTTAATAGCTTCCGCTTTGGTAGAGCAGCAGGTAATCAATCTCAAACAGCCGCTTTTGGCCGATATGCCGGCAACAGTACCAACAACTACGCAACCCTGGCAGGATACCGATCAGGAATTAATAATACTAGTTATAGTGCTTTTGCAGGAGCAAGAGCCGGGGAATTTAACTACAACGTAAGTAATGTAGGTATAGGCTTCTGTGCTTTTAATGGATCAGGAAACCGCTACCAAAACACAGCCGTAGGACAGAGAGCACAGCGTGCTGCTACAAGCGGCCGTCATAACGTTGCTATAGGTTCATTTGCTTTTGATGGAGGTTCAACCAACGTACAGAGTATAGCTCTAGGGGTAAATGCCGGTAGATGTGCTAACGCCGATAATGCCCTATTCATTGGAGTAGATGCAGCATGTAACACCACAGGAACTGAAAATACCTTTATCGGATTTAGAGCAGGTAGATGCAACACAGGCGGTGTACAGAACACAGTAATAGGATTCTGTGCTGCTTATTCTTCAAACCTAAACAGAACTGTAGTAATTGGAACCAACACTTCTGTTTCAGCTAACTGTCACATGGTGTGGGGCGGTTCAAGCAATAATGTCGATAACTGTGTATGGGGCGGCTGGTCATACTTCTCAGACGCTAGAGATAAGACGGATATTACTCCCTTAACCTGTAAGACAGGACTACAGTTTATTAAGAAATTAAGACCGGTAAGCTTTAATTTCGATAACAGAGAAAACTATGTTCGTGAATGTAATTTTCCTTACGGACAAAAAGACGGTACATTAGCTGTTGCTAGAAAAGATTATGGATTCATTGCACAGGAAGTAAAACAGGCACTTGAAGAATTAGAGATTACAGACTTTTCAGGACTAGGCTACACTGAAAGTCAAGATGCTTACCGTATCACCTATGCTGAATTTATAGCACCTTTAACTAAAGCTATTCAAGAACTTGATGAAAGAACACAAGCTCTTAAACTTAAAGTTGGAATTTAACATTTAGTTTCATATATTAATTAAAAACAGATCGTATGTCAGACCAAGTCACAACTGCTATAACCAATGCTCTAAGCGTAGCGACTCTGCTTAATAAGCTAGTTACAGGGGTAATTGATCCCTCTGATGATAGATTAAGCAGTTCAAATGTTTTTGAAAGAAAAACTTACGTTATTCGTAATGTAGGCCACCTTAAGAGACTTATGTCTCAGACATGGTTTACAAATGCCTTAACTATCGAACAGTTCACAACCCTCAACGACGCTATTGTAGCCGGAGAAGATTATATAGGATAATATTATGGTAAAAAAAGTTATGTACAATAGCTCGATGCCTCGAGCCGGATCTACACTCATTCAAAACATTTTAGGACAGAACCCTGACCTATACGTTACTCCTACCTCAGGAGTATTTGACTTCTTATACAACGCACGAACCATCTACTCAACCAGTCCAGAAGTTAAAGCCCAGGATGCTGAAACTATGGAAAAAGCCTGGAAGGGTTACTGCAAAGGAGCGGTTCACGGATACTTTGAAGCTATTACCGACCGTCCATACGTAATGGATAAATGCAGAGGATGGTCAGGTGAATATAACTTCCTCAAGTTCTTTGACGAAAATCCCAAGATTATCTCTATGATTAGAGATCCTAGAGCAGTTTATGCTTCTATGGAAAAGAAATACCGAGCAAATCCTCAGATTGAACACGGAATCTTAAACTGGGCAGATCTAACAGGCACTACAACCGACAAGAGAATAGTACACTGGTCTAATACAGTACCCATCGGACCGGTTATGGACCGAATCTACCAATCCCTGCTAGAAGGTACTCACGAAAATGTACTTTTTATTAAGTTTGAAGACCTTACAACCAGCCCAGACCGTGAACTAAAAAGAATCTACGAGTACTTAGAGCTACCACACTACAAGCATGACTTTAATAACGTAGAACAGCTTACCTACGAAGATGACAAGGTATGGGGAGTGTTTGGAGATCACAAAATTAAAAATAAAATAGAGCCGGTGAAAGAAGACTATAAGGAAATCTTAGGACCAACCGGCTGTCAGTTAATCACCGATAACTACCAATGGTTTTATGATGCTTTCGAGTACAAAATCTAAGAGAGTTTAACTATATTTATAAGATATAAACACTAATATGGCTTACCACCTACTTTCAAATCGTCCGGTTATCTACGATGCCGTAACACAGGCAACTTCTTCGTTAGTATTAATTGCTAACCAGACTATCTACGTAGACCCCACCCACAACATGCCTGGTGACTCTTTCGTTACCCTTAACGGTATAGTCTTTGTTAACTATACCTCTCAAAACCCGCTTGGTATCAACCAAACTCGTTTAGTACTTCCAGTCGACGAATGGAACACTTACTACGAGTCATTGACTTACCCGGCCGGAATGACAGGTCAGTACGCCAAGCACGTTTACGCTCACCTAAACTACACCCTAGAGAACGTTCCTAATATGTTTGGATTAGCAGTAGGTGACTGGACTCTAGTATCTACTTCAGGGAGTCTTTAAGTAATAGACAGCTTGCTGTCTTAAAATAGTTTTAATATGAAAGCAGGTTATCAAGGGAAGGATAAGTACCTGGTCTGGCACATTGAAGGCGGACTGGGTAAAAACATAGCAGCTACATCGCTGCTTTCCTCCATTAAACAGACATATCCCGACCGTAAGATTATTTTGGTGGTTTCTTACCCGGAAATCTTCTTGAATTTCCCGGAAGTAGAGAGAGTATACCCGGTAGGCAACACTCCGTACTTCTATCAGAATTATATCGAAGATAAAGATACATTAGTATTCCGCCATGAAGGATACTTCCAGAATGGACACATCCAGAAAGAGCAGCATATTATCAAAAGCTGGTGTGAACTTCTAGGACTAGAATATACCGAACAAAAGCCGGTGCTTTTTCTGAACCTGGTACAGAAGAGATTTGCCAATGCCTGGAGACGAGAGAAACCAGTAATAGTGATTCAAACCGGAGGAGGTCCCTTAGAAGATCAGCAGGTTTATAGCTGGACTAGAGATATTCCGCCAGCTATCTCAAACCTACTGGTACAGCACTACTCCAAAGACTACCATGTAATTCAGATCTGTAGGAGTGAAAGAGAAGCTATTCCGGGTGCAGAAGCAATCTACCAGCCTCTATCAAACTTTGAACTGTTGACAGTTCTAGCAGCTTCAGAAAAAAGAATCCTTATAGATTCATGCTTACAGCACGCTGCAGCTGCTTTCAATCTACCATCTACCGTGATGTGGGTAGGAACATCTCCTAAAGTATTTGGATACGATCTACATACAAATATTCAAGCAAGCCCTCCTAAGTTTGCTCCTAAGCTAATTAATTCGTATCTTTTCGATTATTCTTTTGACGGAGCAGCTATTCAATGTCCTTACGAAAGTCCGGATGAGATTTTTAATATAGCTGATATTATTAAAGCAGTAGATGGAAATTAATTTTGTAAAAAGGGTTATTGAAGCAGGAGGAATAATCCGCCCTCTGCTTGTACCGGCCGAGTACACCGAAGGAACAGGACTATGCAACCCCTCAGTCTACATTGATGGAGATAGGATTCTAGTGAACCTACGTCACGTACAGTACAACCTCTACCATAACGAAGGCCGTAAAGAGTTTCATAGCCGTTGGGGACCCATGACTTACATGCATCCTGAAGACGACTTAAAGCTACGTACGATCAACTATCTATGCATTTTAGATCAAGAGCTCAACCTTGTTAAGGGCAGTAAAGTAGACACCTCCCGACTGGATGTAACCCCGGTCTGGGATTTTATCGGGCTAGAAGATGCTAGAGTAGTAAGATGGGATAATAAACTCTACCTAATTGGTGTTCGAAGAGATACCAAGACCAACGGAGAGGGTAGAATGGAATTTAGCGAAGTAGTAGAATACGAGGACGGAGTAAAGGAACTGTCCCGTACCCGAATCGAACCTCCTAGTGATCCGAATTCATACTGCGAGAAGAACTGGATGCCGATCATTGACCAGCCTTTTAGGTTTGTAAAATGGAGCAATCCTACCGAAGTAGTAGAAGTAGATCTTGCAACAAAATCAAGCAAGATTATCCATCAGAGTCAAAACTACCTACAAGGTTACCGAGATTTTAGAGGAGGTTCTCAGGTCATTCCTTGGGAAGGCGGTTACATCACTGTTACCCACGAAGTAGATATGTGGTATAACGAAGTAGGTAATAAAGACTGTCACTACTACCACCGGTTCTTGGTTTGGGATAAAGACTGGAATCTTGTTAAGATATCAAAAGAGTTTAAATACTTGACCGGTCACGTAGAATTTACCTGCGGGATTGCAGAATACCAGGGAGATATCCTCATTACTTTTGGATTTCAGGATAATACTGCGTATATTTTAAAAACTCCTAAGAAAGTTATACAAGATTTTATAGATGGACAGTAATTTACAAAAAGCGATTGAGACATTTATACAATCTCCAGGAGATCCAGGTGTAAATTTTCTTATCGGGTACGAATACGACATAAGAGGTCAGATTGCTGCCGCTCTATCCTTTTACTTACGAGTTGCTGAAACTACAACCGATAAAGATCTGCAGTATGAATGCCTGCTTCGTAACTTCTTAAACATTAATAAGCAAAAAGAACGTAAGCATTCTGCCACCGGACAACTTCTGCATGCTATTTCCGTTCGTCCGGACCGTCCGGAAGGTTACTTCCTCCTCAGCCGGTACTACGAACGTGAGCAAAAATGGCAGGAATGCTATACAACCGCCTGTACCGGTCTGCAGTTTATCAAGCATGAGTATCGTTCACTAGTAACCGATGTAGAGTACCCGGCAGAGTACGCTCTCTATTTCCAAAAAGCAGTTTCGGCTTGGTGGATTGGTAAATGCGATGAATCAAGAGGTATGCTGCGCTGGATCATGGACAGTTACTACATGAGTGACTTATTCGCAAATGTTACTAGAGATAATATCATTAAACTCAAAGGAGAGTTATTCCCAATCACCCCGTATACTAAAGAACAGCACCCGGAACTTAAATATAAATTCCCAGGATCTGAAAAGATTGAAAAGAATTTTGCACAAGCCTACCAGGATATGTTTGTGCTAGCAGCACTGAAAGGTAAAAAGAACGGAACCTACCTGGAGATTGGATCAGGAGATCCTCACCACAACAACAATACCGCTCTTCTGGAAGAATCCTACGGATGGAAAGGAGCATCAATTGATATTGATCAGGCAGTGACTGATAAGTTTAAAGCTGCTAGGAAAAACCCGGTATACTGCCAGGATGCAGTAGCCACCGACTATAGAGACTTCCTACGCAAGATAGATCTAGGAAAGGATATTGATTTCCTACAGCTTGACTGCGACCCGGAGTACAATACCTACGCTATCCTAGAAGCTATACCGTTTGATGAGTATCGATTTGCAGTAATTACCTATGAGCATGATTACTACTACGACTCTACAAAAACCTATAGAGACAAGTCTAGAAAGTATCTGCAAGAGAAAGGATACGAACTTTTAGTAACTAACATTTCGGTAGATAAGAATAGTAGTTACGAGGATTGGTGGGTTCACCCACAGCTTATTGACCCTGAGACTATCGAATTAATGAAGAATACTTGCGATAAAACCAAGCAAGCTCAGGATTACATGCTAGGAAAACTCTAACACCTTAAGGCGCCGTCCTATTTATAAAGAAAAAAGAATGGCGTTTTCAAGCAATCCACAGATACAAAGAGATGGGCTTATTCTGAATCTCGATGCTGCTGACCTAACATCAGCCCGGACCGTAAGATCAGTTGAAGTTATGGTCGTTGGCGGAGGCGGAGGCGGTGGTATGGATATGGGCGGTGGTGGAGGCGGCGGCGGAGTGCTTTACGACCCTAACTACAAAGTCACCCCGGGTGTAGGCATCACAGTCACTGTAGGAGCTGGAGGCTTCGGAGCACCAGCAGGCAATGGCGGTTACAGAACCGATGGAGCAGGTCCGCAACCGAACAGTCACCAATTCACTATCTCAGCAACCAACGGATCCGATTCAGTATTTGGAAACTTAACTGCAAAAGGAGGAGGATTTGGAGCAAGCTCATACTACGGATACACTCCAAATTCAGGTATAGGAGGTTCAGGAGCATCCGGAGGAGGATGTTCAGCATACACTCACGGAGGAGAGCGGTACGTTGATACAAACAATATTGTAGGTCAGGGATATCCGGGCGGGAACTCCGGTAATCCGACTACAGGTGCCGACGACCATTGGTCAGGAGGCGGCGGAGGAGCCGGAGGAAGAGGTACTAGTGGACCAGGTCACGTTGCTCCTAGCGGTAACGCCGGCCACGGAGGTCCTGGGATTCTTATATCAAGAATGAGTCCTTACTACTACAGCGGCGGTGGAGGCGGTTCTTGCTACTCCGGAACCAAGGGCGGCGACGGCGGGCTCGGAGGAGGAGGAGGCGGAGCAGCTGGTGGAAACGGAAACACTGTAGGGTTTGGAGATACTAACGGCAGGAATGCCGGCAGCAATGGCGGATTAGGTAATCAACAGCCAGGAGGTAACGCAGGAGCTAATACCGGAGGTGGAGGCGGAGGAGGATCTCACTACAACGCCAACAACAAAGGAGGAGAAGGGGGTTCAGGAATTGTAATTGTTCGTTACAACGGACCTCAAGCAGCTACAGGAGGAACTTATTCTTTTTCTAATGGAGTATCGTTTCATACCTTTACCTCTAGCGGTACTTTTACCCCTTATGGTTCAACTCAAGACACAGTCTGGTACGATACCTCAGGAAATGGACACCATGCAACTTTATACGGAGGATGTACTTTTGAAACTATTAAAGGAGTACCGAGTGTAAACTTAGATGGAACAAGTGACTGGATTGGTAATACAACACTAACAGGGGGATGGTCAGATTTTACATTAGAGTTAATGTTCTACCATAATGGCTTAGACCAGGGCGGCTCTTACGGTGTTTTATCAATGGGCGCTAATGGTAACTACGGCCCAATGTTCTACTGCCACGGTTCCTGTATGGGATCTCACTACTTCCCCGATAGTCCTAGCGGGGCTTACCCCGGCGGTATGGGGTATTGGAGTAATGATACTTGGAATATTTTTACATGGGTATTTAAAAATACTGTTACGGATAACACTACCGGAGATCTTAAAACCTACATAAACGGAGCATACAACTCAGGAACTTCTAATTATAATTTCCACAATAGTGGCATGGGTAGAGGATCTAACGGATACGCATTAGGAACATATAGTGGAGGAGGATCCCTGTACAGAGGTGCTTTTGCTATATTTAGAGTTTATAATAGAGCTTTATCTGCTACCGAAGTTGCAAGAAATTATTCTTTGATTAAAACAAGATTTGGACTATGACACCTGAAATTTTTGAATTAGGAACCGGACAAGCTACTATCTTTTTAGTTGCTTATGTACGTAATGGAAATCCTATAGGAGCTTTCCCGACCCGGGAACAAGCCGAAGAATTTTTAGCCAGCCTATAACATGGGATCATCGTCCGGACCTAGGAATAGCCTAGCAACCAGCCTAGCGTTTGCTTTAGATGCAGCAGACACCAATACTATTACTCGCTGGTCTACTTTTAAAAACATGTCGTCATGGGGATTAGGATCCGGCGGAGCATCGGGATATTCTCAAAACGGAAATACTAACGAAAACGAAAGAGTCTGGGGTACAGACCCTTGGGGGAATAATGCTATCGTCTGGGAAACAAGAGCAAGCGGCGATGGCAACGCCGACGGCGGATGGAACGCTGACGGGTTTGGTATAGATAATACAAAACTTTATAGAACTTCCGTATGGGTTAAGAGAACCTCTAGTACAGGCGGCGGAACATTTTACCTGGGTACAAACGGCGGCGGACAATGCGTATTAAGATTATCAGACGGAGGAGAGGAATGTAACCCATACTGGCATTGTGGCGGAGCTGGAGGTTTAACTCAAAATCAGTGGTACTTAGTTGTAGGACATTGTTTCCCGTATACTTATAATAGCTCAGCCGGCCACCCGGATACAGGGTTTTGGACTGTTGAGAACGGAGGTCAAAAAGTAGGCGGTATAAACGGATGTAACATCGGCAACGACTGTAAATCAGGTCCTTCTACGACTTCTCTTAATCATAGAACTTACCACTACTACTGCGGGGATAGTACAACCCGTCTACAGTTTTATGATCCTAGAGTAGATCTAGTAGACGGTACTGAACCTAAAATTAGAGAGCTTCTAAAAGGACCAGCAGGCGCCACTCGAAACCCAGCCGGCCCCTACGCCCTTGGAGAGCTTGTAAACGGAATACAGTGGAGTCCAAGTAGAGGAGGAAGCTTTGTCTTCGATGGTACAAATGATTACATACAGTTGACCTCACATGCTTCAAAAGTAGTACCGGCAGGAAGCCAGGTAACAGTAGAGATTGTAAATTACGGAGATGAAATTAGAAGCTCTTCTGTTATAGCAGGGTCTCATAACGGTTCAGATCAGAGCTTTAATATTCACCTACCCTGGTCAGATGGTAACATCTACTGGGACTGTGGACATCCTTTTAACCGTAACTATAAGTATGCAGGTAACGAAGTACTAGGTTGGCACCACTGGGTATTTACAAAAAATGTAAGTACCGGTATTATGAATATATATAGAGATGGAGTACTATGGTCTACAAACTCAGGTCAGACTTCAGCTATACCTACTTACACTTCTATGGTTATAGGAGCATACACTAATAATGGATCTTCTACAAACTATTACCATAAGGGAACTGTACCGGTACTCAACACGTATAACCGGGAACTAACAGCAGCAGAAATTGCAGAAAATTATAAGAACTATGCTAAGAGATATCCTCACAATATCACCATAGGAACTCAAAACTACCCTGCCTCTTCAGCTTCGGATATTAAAACAGCAAACCCAGACGCCCAGGACGGTATCTACTGGTTTACAATAGGAGGATCGACCTTCCAGGCACCAGTAATGTTTCATGCCGGTAAAGGTATGATCTGTGTTATGAAAGGAGGAGGAGGAAACGGATTTCTTCCAGATAATGCCCTATGGGAGAATAGCAGCACTCAAAACACATCAGACTTTGATTTAAATAGTAACGTAGCAAGTAAATATGCAAGCTACCATACAGTTCCTCTATCGGAATTTTACTTTAAACTAGGAGCTACAAACTACCCAGTAACGTTTAGGTTAGCAACTGCTGCTTCTAGTATGCTAGTAGCCCAGCAACGAAGCTGGAATGATTCCGGAAACAGAAGCACTCCTCACTACGGAATGAATCAGGACTACAGGACAGTCCAAGGCGCTGACGCAGGTATTACTGCTACTATGGGAACAGAAATCTATATGTACGGAATGGATCTTAAACACGAAGGTCACTACGGAGGCGGTGCTGGAAACTCAGGCGGTAGAATCAGAGCAGGAAGTATTCTGGATGAAAGCACAGGGAATACAGGAGCTTTAAGCTACGGTACAGCCGGCTCAGCTTTCGGTATAGGAGTTAACGGAGGTAACCCGTTAAAAACAGCAGTTGTTGGATATGCAGGATGGTCTGAATCTTCTGTCTATGCTTCTACTACTCAGTGGAGCTTATGGGTGGTGTCCTAATTATAATAGCAAACTATGTTCTTCTCTCCTAAAACATCTGCCGACGGTCTGGTATTTCATTACGATACCGGTAATACTGTACGTTCGTATCTGGGAGAGCCGACGGTTAATTTGCTATACAGTGCCGGCGCTTATAACCTTATAGACGGAGCTACTGACATATACGGTAGATGTACTAGAACTGATCTAGGCAACGGAAAGTACAGGTTTGTAAATAACGGAACAGGAGTTAGTACTGTCAGAGTTTATACCAACCAGGGGGATTTAATAAACGGAGCAACATATGCATGCAGTGTATACTACGAAAATTTAGTAGGTGGTATAGGCATAGACTGGTGTGATACCGGCATAACAGGTTTAAACTATTCAACTAACGTATCAGGGAGGCTAGGTGGATACGGTACCCGGGGTACGTACGACGGACCTTACTATTTTCTGGATATTAATTTTGATTCCGGAGGAGCTGTAACTTTATATAATCCGCAGGTTGAATACAAATCACACGTTACCCCCTTTGTAGCCGGAACCCGATCAGCAACCCAGGGATTAAAAGACTTGACAGGAAATAAGACAATCGACCTATCTACTGTATCATTTGACTCAAATGCTCAAATGACTTTTGATGGAACTGACGATACTCTTGATACCGGAATCCCCTTGACTACCCTACCGGCTCTTTCAAACTTCACTATTGAATGTACGGTAAAGATTGACGCATATCCTACAGCTGCACCTCCTAACTTTTACAACAACACTACTAGAGCTGGGGTTTTAGTAGGAGCTACATACTACAGCGGAACCGCTCTATACTGGTACGGAAATAGTTCCGGTACAGCATGTACAATCTACGGCTATATCAGGGGAGCAGATGCTTATAGAAATACTGCAGGGTTTAATCTAACACCAGGTCGCTACCATCATTTAGTACTGGTAAATGATTACTCTGGAGGAACTATAAAACTTTATGCAAACGGTACTTTGAATGGATCAGCTACTACCGCCACTCAGGAGTATAATCCTAGCCTGACCCCATCCGCTGGCAATATCGGAATCAGCAAAGCTCAGGTAGACGGCGGTGGCGAATCGGTATACTCTTACCTACCCTGCCAGGTACCGTCTGTAAAGATTTTCAACCGAGCATTAACAGCCGACGAAGTGGCAAGAAACTATAACGCGATTAAATCACGTTTTAACATAGGATAAGATGGGAATTAGAAGAGGACCGAATATTATAAGAGAAGGACTGGTACTATCCCTGGATGCCGGTAATGTGAGATCTTATCCGGGATCTGGAGCTACCTGGTATGATGTGAGCGGGAACGGTAATAACGGAACTATAAGCAATGGAGAATTTGTTACCAGTCAAAGATACTTAAGAAATTCTGGAAACGTATCTAACTTTTTTACAATTAGTATTCCACATAGTACTAGCTTAAATTCTGCACTTACTACAACCACGGGCGGATGGACTATTGAAGAAATTATCTGGACTAATTCTGTAGATTATCCGGAAGCAGACGGAGGTAGTGTAGCCAGTGATATAGCTTACGGAGGAGGCGCTACTGGATTTGATTGGAACCATGGCAATGGTTTAAATTCTGTAAGATTTGGTATGAGCAGTAACTCAGGAGGATCCTACGAAGACGATGTGTACATTTCAACAGGAGTTATTAACCAGACTAACACCTGGAGAGCTCGTACAATGATCTGGAACAGAGGAGCTAGTCAGGTAGGACTTTATATGGACGGAATTTACATGGGTGCTGCAAGTACTCCTAACACTGCCGGAACCGCTGTGTATGATGGAGGAGGAATAGTATTCGGAAGCCTGTACGGATGGAAACATTACGGAAGACGAGCTAGTATTAAACTATACAACCGAGTACTCACAGCCTCAGAAATTCTACAGAACTACAACATGACTAAATCTAGATTCGGTAAGTAATGGCAAGTAGAATATCCCCGTACGTAGATAATACCGGACTGGTGTTTGCTTATGATCTAGCGAATATCAAGCGTTCGTATTTAGGAGAGCCGACGGTTAATCTTGTAATTTCACCAGACGGTAATGCTAATGTTATCACGTCTGATATCCCCCCTCAAACTAACGTTATCGGGTTTGCTCAATATAGCAGTGGCTATTTTGTAAACCCTAGAAATACTACAAATACTGCAGCTACAGGTAAAACCTTTACCTACTCAGTGTGGATGCGATCTAGATCTGCTACCTCTAGTACCTACCTAATGTATGTATACACAGGAACCGGTCCTGACGGTGGGTGGTGGTATTTTGGTGACGGACCTCTTACTCAAGACTGGAATAAGTACTCTTATAGTAGGAGTGATATGACCGGTACAATCTCTCAGGTTACAGTATACCGGTACAATCAACTAGGTACGATCGATATCGCCGCCCCACAGATTGAAGAAAAAACACATCCAACCCAGTTCACCGCCGGAACCCGTTCCGTCACCCAAGGCCTCAAAGACTTAACCGGCAGATCAACCATCGATCTAACAAATGTATCATTTGATGCAAATGCTCAAATAACTTTTGATGGTACGGATGACCACATACTGACTTCTGAAAATATAACACTAAACGGATCTCAGACATTTGAAGTTATAACAACAATCTCCGGAGGACCACAATCCCCAGCAGGTATAATCTCAAATCACGATTATGCTAATACAAGTAATTTTGGACTTAACCATATAAGTAGTAATAGAATAGGAATATCTATAGGATACACAGACAATACTAGAGAATATGATTCCAAATATACAACATATGCCGCTACTATAGGGACTCCTTTTCATCTTGTAATGACCTTCGACCAGCCTTCAAATACAGTTAAACTATATGTTAATGGTGCCTTAGATTCTACTTTTGTTTTAACTAAAACTGTAAAATTTACAAACAGACCAATAGTATTAGGAAGATGGGACTACCAATACAATTACTACTACTTTAACGGTAAAGTACCAGTAGCTAAAGTTTATAACAGAGCACTACCAGCCTCAGAAATCCAGCAAAACTTCAACGCAATCAAAGGACGTTACGGTCTCTAAATATTTATAGTTATGGCAATAGCAGCAGGCTTCAGCAAAACAGTCACCGACGGACTCATACTCGGGTATGATACCGCAGATACTATCAACAGCTTTAGAGGTCAACCAACCATCAACAAGTTCGCACTCCCGGGTACAGCCGGACCAGGCCCAGCCTCAGACAACAACGTTGGATTTGAAGTAAACGGAAACGGTACGTTTGTGAGACTGGGTTGGGGGCAGATGATAGGGGACTACCTCACACAGCCCGGGGACGTAGTCTACAAGTACACTCTAGGATCGAATGGATGTCACTACCACGGCAATGACCTAGCAATACCCGGTGGAACCTATGCAACCTTCACGATGGATTACTACGTAACTCCTGATGCTACAGGCTTTCCGGAAAACTCAACTCTACTTGTTTTTGAAAACGCCTTAGGAGGATCTACTAATGTAAACTCGGAGGTAGGTGTTTGGCGCACCCTCACTTTTACTTCCGGTCCAACAGGCGGAGCCGGCACCCTTAGAATGCTAGTCTACCCGGGAGGCTGCGGACCCCGCATGGCATCAAGCGGTACCCTTTACATGAAAAACCCAAGAGTTGAATACAGGGCATACAGTACAGCCTTTGTAAACGGTGAAAGAACAGCAACTAGAAGTTTATTGGATGTAAAGAACAGTTTTACTTTCGACGTTTCGAATGCTTCATTTGTTTCACCCGGTAATATGGAGTTTGACGGCACAAACGATTCGATTACAGCAGCCTGTAGCGGGGAGATGTATTGCCTGGAGATGGTGCTGTACAACAACAACGCTATTCCCGGGAACGACACCGCTATTGGAGGACCTTCAACCTACCAGACTCCTATTTCATGGAACGGAACTAGTAACGGAGTCCACCTAGGAGCATGGACAGGTGGATTTAGTAATGAAGCAATACATATCTGGAACGGAGGAGGTGCGACCTCTACACAAACTGCCCGTCCAGTAGGGTACCACCACGTACTGTTTAACTGGAATGGAAGCAGCTACGATATTTGGGTGGACGGAGACAAAGAAATTACATACCCGTTAAGCGGAACCACTCACGCTTCCAGAGTCACTATAAGCTCAGCCCTCAGAGTAGGAGGGGATCCGGACAATTACTTCTTTAACGGAAAAATACCAGTAGTTAAAACGTACAATAGAGCTCTGACAACCTCAGAGATTCTACAGAATTTTAGCACTTATAGAGCCCGGTATAAGATATAAGATATTGATATTTATAATTAAACTAAAAAACCATGAGTATGTTTGAAAACAGGCGCTGGGTGATCATCCCGGTCACCGAAGTAACCAACATCGACTTCAGTCAAGTAATGGAATCTTCCCCTGAAAGCCTCCGGCATTCGGTAGACGGTTCTAAGACCTTCATCAAGTATGAAATCAATATCATACCCCAGGACATCACCCACACCTTTACCGACATTGAAACCGGTGAGGAGAGGACCTCTGTGACTCTGGCCGGAACTTACGGCCGTCCGGACTTTCTGGACTACGACGTAGTAACGGAATATAATCATTCTGAGATTCTAGCAATCCTAGCTACCGAAGAGTGGACTGCCCCTAGAACTGAAGGAGCACCAATTTAATATTTTTTAAGTTATGGAATCAAAAGGACTCGGCGATTCAATCGCAAAAGTAACACAGGTAACAGGAATTGCAAAGGCTGTAGAAACAGTAACTCATGCAGTCGGTATTCCGGACTGCGGATGCAAGAAAAGACAAGAGCAATTAAATAATCTCTTCCCTTACAGTACTACAAAATAACACGTATTTTTAACGACTTGCATGCCATGCACACACCAGAGGGTTTCGGCCCTCTTTTTCTATTTATATAAAACTTTCCCCACATGGCTTTAGGAGACAAAAAATCTGGATTACAACCTAGCTCTGTACAGGCACAGCAGTACAGACTACAGTTCTCTAATCTAACATCGAGAGCAGCCCGTACCATTACTAGCGGACAGGCTGCACAGCCTATCAGCAGACCTGCTGTCTCTACGCTAGCACCACCTCCGGCCGGCCCAACTACAGGCGGTTCATCACAAGGATCAGACACCTCACAGGGTTCCGGAACAACACCTTCAATTTTTAAGAAGGCAGCATTCTTCGACGGAGCAACTGCCCTATCAGCTTCCCTAGTAGGAGGTAATGAGGCAGGTACTGGAAGAGCTGCTAACAACCAGATTGAAATTGCACTAGTATTCAAACCGGTACTTTTCTCAGACAACACCCGCCGTACAATCTTTCATACCTACAGTGGAAGTGCAATGAGTCAATCTTTAGAACTTTATACAATAGGTCCTACTCTCTATTTAGAGATGACTCACGACGTAACTACCTTAAATGGACAAACAGTACCTTATACCTGGTATACAAGCACAGATCTAGGCTGGGCTAAGGCAGCTGGATATGCTGAACATACAACCAATCAGTATACCTATTATGCAAATAGAATGAACCCAATATACGTCGCTTCTACTTTTGTTATATTGAAAGGGAATATAATGACTTTTGGAGGAGTAGGAAACAAGACAAGCTTCCCAATTGAGATAAACCCAAATTTTAATACTACCAATAATACACACTTCTATATTGGAGGATCTCCAGCTAAAAATAGTTATTTCTCAGGCTCTATTGCTTCTATTACGTTTACAAGCGGTAGCTACCTTCCTAACCAGACCTGGGGAGATATAGCATTACGCGATAAACCTGCAGAAACAGCAACCCCTCAACTAAGGACCTATACATTCAACAACGCTGTAGTAGAAACTACAGGAAGTCAGGCTAGGTATTCACGTCCTCTAATGGTAGTAACCGGAAGCTTGACCTACGTCGATGGCTATTTGAGAAACTAATGGTTTGTACTAAAGACACATATTTATATTAAGATCAATTAACCTTTCATCAAAATGGCAGAAAGAATTTTATCACCAGGCGTTTTTTCAAGAGAGAATGACCTGTCTTTCGTAACCCCAGCTGCTGCTGAAATTTCTACAGCGCTTGTAGGACCTACCGCAAGAGGTCCTGTTAGCATCCCGACTGTAGTTCGTTCATATGGCGAGTACTTAAACGTATTCGGTGGCTCATTCAAATCAGGTAGCGACTACTACTCACACTTCACTGCATTAACTGCCGAGAAGTATTTCGAGCAGGGCGGTACAAGCCTTCTAGTAACCAGAGTATCTGACCAGTCGTTCTCTCCTGCTACTGCTACTGTAGCAAGTGCTAGTACAACGCTCTTCACTCTTGCTACTATCGGCGAGGGTACGATCATGAACAACAGCGGTAGCGTAGGCAGCAACAACGCACTTGGTACAGGTTCAGTAGATAATGTAAGATGGGAGATTACTTCTGCCAATTCTTCTCTCGGTACTTTCTCGCTTGTAGTTAGAAGAGGTGACGATAACGAAAGAAATAAAATCATTCTCGAGTCTTACTCTAACCTATCTCTTGACCCTAAATCACCAAACTACGTTTCTAAGCAGATCGGTGATATGTACAAAACAGTAGGTGTAGACGGAGCTGTATCAATCAACGGAGAATACCAAAACGCTTCTAAGTACGTTTACGTAGACTCTGTAGCAGTTAAGACCCCAGATTACTTTGATAACAACGGTACTGCTAAATCAGCCTACACTCCATACTTCGCTGCAGGACTAGCAGGAGCTTCTGGTTCAGCTCACGGTTCATTCACAGGAGCAACTGGTACCCTATTCAACAACGTAGCTGCAGCATTCGGATCATCAGCTCCATCTGCAACAGAATCACAAGGTATTGATCCTTCTAATAGCAGTGCTTACGCTCTTGCTAAACTAACTCTAGGGAACAGAGACGAGTACAAATTCAACGTACTTCTAACCCCAGGTATCTACGATAGCGTACACTCTTCACGAGTAGGGGCTTTTGTAGACCTTGCAGAAGAAAGAGGAGATTTAATCTATATTCTTGACACCGTTCCTTACGCAGGTACATTAACAGGTGCAACTACTCAAGCTTCTGCACTTAACAGCTCATTCGCAGCCACTTACTGGCCTTGGGTTAAAGTTAGAAGTCAGGAACTAGGAAGAGACATCTGGTCTCCAGCCTCTACAGTATTAGGCGGTGTATTTGCCTTCAACGACAAAGTAGGTGCTGAATGGTTCGCACCAGCAGGCCTACTAAGAGGTGGTATCCCAGGCGTGACTATGGCAGCAAGAAAGCTTTCTCAATCAGACAGAGACACTCTTTACTTAGCCAAAGTTAACCCACTTGCTACATTCCCAGGAACAGGAGTAGTTGCTTACGGTCAGAAGACTTTACAGACTAAGTCTTCAGCTCTAGACAGAGTAAACGTAAGAAGATTACTTATCAACCTTAAGAACTTCATTGGTGATCAGGCTAACAACCTAGTATTCGAACAGAACACAATCACAACTCGTAACAGATTCCTTGCTCTAGTAAATCCTTACTTAGACACAGTAGTACAGCGCCAAGGCTTGTACGCTTACAGAGTTGTAATGGACGACACCAACAACACTGCTGACGTTATCGATAGAAACCAGTTAGTAGGTCAGATCTTCATCCAACCTACCAAGACTGCGGAATTCATCGTACTTGACTTCGTAGTTCAACCTACAGGAGCAACATTTAACGTATAAGCTATTTATAATTAAATAATCAGACAGCAAAATGCCAGTACTAGATCCAAACGAAATCATGTTCACCGCCTTCGAGCCGAAGGTAGCTAACAGGTTTATCATGTACATCGATGGAATTCCATCATACTTGGTTAAGAGTGCAACTTCACCTTCATTCACTGATGGTGTTATCAAGCTTGACCACATCAACACTTACAGAAAAATCCGTGGTAAAAGAGAGTGGCAGAACATGACTCTAAACCTTTACGATCCAATCACTCCCTCAGGTGCTCAGGCAGTTATGGAGTGGGCTCGTCTAGGATACGAATCAGTAACTGGCCGTGCTGGATACTCAGACTTCTACAAGAAAGACGTAACCCTAAACGTACTAGGACCTGTAGGTGATATCGTTGGTGA